>Ga0224559_1001237_pt1 | contig 14477 bp, 11 predicted proteins | sample 714S33034metaG_FD_180676 | JGI IMG/M metagenome (GOLD analysis project Ga0224559, IMG submission 180676) | Peat soil microbial communities from Stordalen Mire, Sweden - 717 S3 30-34 | ecosystem: Environmental > Terrestrial > Soil > Wetlands > Peat | place: Sweden: Norrbotten County, Stordalen... | reverse complement strand
ATCTTGCAGCCGGGTTCGGTCTCGGCCACCATCGGCACTTCGGGAGTGGTCTTTGCCGCCACCGCCGCGCCGACCCGCGATCCCAAGGGCCGTTTGCACACCTTCTGCCACGCGGTTCCGGGCCTCTGGCACGTGATGGGCGTGACGCAGTCTGCGGGCCTCAGTCTGCGCTGGCTGAAGGAGACCTTCTTCCCCAGCCATAACTACGACGAGATGACCGCCGCGGCCGCCAAGGTTCCAGCGGGCAGCCAGGGGCTGGAGTGGGCGCCGTATCTGATGGGCGAGCGCACGCCGCACCTGGACCCGCAGGTCCGCGCCGCCTTTGCCTGCATCTCCTCGAACCACACCGCGGCGCATTTTGTCCGCGCCGTGCTCGAAGGCGTGGCCTATTCGCTGGAAGACACCTTCACGCTCTTTGCCGAGCTGGGCATTCCGGTCAGCGCGATTCGCCTGGGCGGCGGAGGAGCGCGCGGACCGCTCTGGCGCAAGATTCAGGCGGGCATCTACGGCCTTCCGGTCGAAATTCTCACTGCGGAAGAGGGCGGCGCCTTTGGCTGCGCTCTGATGGCCGGCGTCGGCGCGGGTCACTGGGCGAATCTGGACGAAGCCTGCGCGGCGGGCATCGAAGTCGCCCAGCGCATCGAGCCGGACGCAGCCGACCTTGCCGCCTACAAGCAAGGCTACGCCCAATGGCGCAAGCTGTACCCGGCGCTGAAGACGCTGGAGTAGCTACTTGCGGTGGGGCTGGCCGTCCAGGCGGACGCTCGTTACTCGCTCGCATGAGCTTCGTTGCTTCCCATCCTTGCGCCAGAAAAAAGGCGCAAGGGTGGAAAAACAGGAGCCAAGGGTGGATGGCTTGGGGATTTGGTGCTATTCTTTGTTGAAGAAGAGTAGCAAGTAGTGTCCACGGCTAAAAATAAGGAATTATTCGACGCGTTTGCCGATGACCTCCTGACTGAGCGAGCGGTGAGGCCGCTTGTCATAATTGGCTCGTCGAAAGTCGATGTTCTGCTGCTAGAAATCCTGCGAGCGTTTCTTTTACCCAAGACCAGTGCTCCAAGAGAGGGAGACGAACTTCTTGAAAGGGATCCTGGCCCGCTGGGAACCTTTAGCTCCCGAATGAAGATGTGTCGAAGGTTAGGACTCATCGATTCAACTCTTCATTTGGCACTCGAAAAATTGAGGGCGCTCCGTAATGCAAGCGCTCATTCGCTCCTTTTCGATGATGCGAAGTCACCTGTACGCGAGCACCTCGCTGATTTCAAGAAATCCTTGACGAACCGTAAATCGTACAAGCTGATTAAGGAACGCTACTTTGACGAAGCCTCGTTGAGCAGAATAGAAGAGTGGCAATGCCTCTTACTCACAGTTTGCGCACTACTTGAGGCCGTCAGAGAGAAGGTGAAACAGACAACCGGTAACAAGATAACGATGCGCATCTCAGCGAGTTAGAAAGGGGAAAAATGCCAAAGAAAAAAGAAGAAGTCCTGAGATCTCCAGCGGTTAGAGCGAACGTTTGTGGAGTCAAGGTCTATCGCGGGTTCGCACCTTTGGCGGATCTAGCGGAGATCTCCAAAGCCGACATTTACGATCAAGTAGAAAACCCTACTGGTACTCAGCGGGACTTGAATCACGCCCACGCACGGGATGCGTATGAATATGTGAAAAACAGGGAACTTGGATTTTGGCCCGAAGTGTTTTTATGTGCTCGCAGAAAAGACATCCTGACCTTCTATCCGCTATCCACCGATTCGCCAGATATTGGGATGCTAGAGATAGATCGTAAAAAAGTTTCTGAGAGCAAATCGATAGCAATCTCGCGTGTAGATGGCAACCACCGACTGCACTACGGCGACGGGAAGGAATCTGGATATTCGAGAATCGAGAAACTTGTTTCCTTTTGTCTTGCTTTTGATCTAACCAGCGAAGAGGAAATCCGGCTTTTCAAGGACATCAATGACAATCAAAAGAGAATGAGCACGAGCCATCTCGATGGGATTCAAGTTCGACTCACACCGGAAGAGGAATTGAAACGCAAGAACCCAGAACTCTATATCGCACAGAGACTAAGTAGAGATGAATCGAGCCCTCTATTCGGAAGGATATTCGAAGGGGGTAAGAAGCCGGCAGGGTCCGAGATTCCACTACGAGGTATCAAAACGGGAATCGAATATATGCTTAGCAGATCGACGCAGTTGCTTCATTTGGAGGATGCGGAAGCACAGTACAAAGTAATTAGGAATTATCTTGAAGCTGTCAAGAAATGGCAGCCAAAGGCATGGGGTTCACCGAAAGAATATATAATGCTCCGTGGTTCGGGGCTATGGGCAATATGCTTCATAGGTGCACAGGTGATAGATCTCGCGTTATTACAAGATGAGTTCAAGGTTCAGCAATTGCTCAAAATCCTTCAGTCCGGTAGAGAATGGGATTGGGGCAAGACAGGAGACTTCAAAGGACTTGGTGGCCGAGCGGGTGCAGTCGAAATCAGTAAGAAAGTCACAAGGCATCTTAAAAGCAATAACAGGATGTCAACGAAAGTAATGTTCGACAAGATCATGAGTGAGGGGAAATAGTAGACGTTTGCCGGGTGTCCCAGGTCCGGATTTTCGGACTTGGGAACCACGAACCTCGACCAGCAGGCTTTTCTGATATCTGATCTTTGTTGAGACGATGAGGCGTTGCGCGGTTTTTTGGGCTGTAGGCTACTGGAAGAGGTTATCGGCCTTGGGTTGCTTCCATTGCGTGGCGGAGCAGCAGGTTGGCGCGGGTCTGGTAGCCGCGGCCATAACTTTTCAGCCATGCAATCACATCATCGTCCAGCCGGATGGTGACTGGACGCTTTGCCGGACGATAGAAACGGCCAACCTCCGCGCCGCTCCAATCGACCACTTCAGGCATCTCGGAAAAATCAATCGTAACGTCGGTCTTGGCGGCGATGGCGGCGATCTCCCGCTTTTGCGCGGCTGCGAGCTTCTTCATAACTCCTCTTTTCCTGGGCGGATGCGCTTCGCGCGGAGATCATGCGAATCACCTCATCGCCATCCAACTCCCGATAGGTATAAACGACGAACAAAACCACGCCGGGAGCAATTTCTCCGAGCGCGTTGTACCGTTCCTCCGCATCATCGTGAGAAATATCCTTGCGCGAAAGAATCCACTGATCTTCAAAAGCCGTAGCCGCAGTTTCAAAACTCACGTCATGTTTGCGGAGATTTTCGCGGTTCTTCGCCGGATCCCAATCGAACAGGCTCATCTCTTCCGCCTCTTCTCATCGTAGTTTATGTATGTACACCTGTCAATATAGATGACATCTTCAAGCGCCGGACTCCGTAGGCATCCAGTTTGTCATCCGTGCTGAGAACGGGCAGATTGTGGTGGATGGCGTGGGCGGCGATCATGCGATCAAAGGGGTCGGCGTGGCTGTCGTCGAAGCGCGCGGCCCGCACCATGACCTCTGGCTCCAGAGGCAGAATCGAATATCCCAGGCGTCCCTCGATGTTCTCCACCAAATCGCTCTCGAACTCTACCGCCTCTGGCAATTTACCCTTCCGAACCTTCAGACTGATCTCGTAGAGCGATGCGGCGGAGACAAGAATTTGGTTGTTGAGGTCAAGCAACAATTCACGAGCCCAGGGTTTCATGGATTCCGGATGCGCGGCCGCCCAGAGTACATAATGAGTATCGATAAGGATTCTCACTCTGTTTCACCGTTCCAACCTTTCAATTCGCTTTCTGGCAGATCATCAAAGTCTGCGGGAATCTCAAAGTTTGGACAATAGAACTGTCCCATCTCCCGTTCCTTCACCGGCTTGAGGGCGACGATCTCAGCCACCGGCAGCTTCTTCCTGCCGGTGGTCAACACAATCTTTTCCCCGCGCCGCGCCCGCTTGACAAGATCAGAAAGCTGGGTTTTGGCCTCGAACATGGTGGCTTCGATCATCGCACGCTCCATACTGCTAAGAATAGATTAGCTAATTTAATCTCAATTTGCAAGGTGCCGGCTATCGGCCTTGGGTTGCTTCCATGGCGTGGCGGAGCAGCAGGTTGGCGCGAGTCTGGTAGCCGCGACCATAGCTTTTCAGCCATGCGATGCCATCGCCGTCCAGCCGGATGGTGACTGGACGCTTTGCCGGACGATAGAATCGGCCAACCTCCGCGCCGCTCCAATCGACGACTTCGGGCATCTCGGAAAAATCAATCGTAGCGTCGGTTTTGGCGGCGAGGGCGGCGATCTCCCGCTTCCGCGTTTCTGCAAGCTTCTTCATAAATCCGAGTGTGACTCTTGTATGTACAAATGTAAATATAAATAGCGTGGTCTCTTCGCGGAGAAATGATGATGAAAGAGTTTGATAACAAAATCAGCAAGTTAGCTTCCGCTTTGCGGAAATAGCGAGTTAGCGAGTTAGCGGCAGTTCATTCCAACCAACATTTGGCGCGGCACGTCTGGTTGCTCGTCTTGGACTAAAATGCAGGGGTTCGTGGTAGCCCACCCTAGCCGCAAAATAGCGAAACGCAGATCCTTCGGCTTCGCTCAGGACGGCGAGGGTGGGGCACCCAGCCTGAGAAATTTGACGCGCGCTACGCCATGGCGTGGGCCTGGGAGGCTTCCTCGGCCTCCAGTTTGCTGCCCACATCGGCGGCGGCTTGGGCCAGCACGCGATGATGAATGGTGAAGAGCGCCAGTTCCAGGCGGTCGCTGACGCCTGTCTTATCGTAGACCGAGCGCAGATAGTTTTTGATGACCTGTTCGGTGGTCTTGAGGCGGGTGGCGATCTCGCGGTTCTTGCAGCCCTGCACGATCAGCGCGACGATGCGCATCTCCTTGGGGGTGAGGCGGTCGCGGACGCGCGTGCCGACCATATCCTCTTCGGGGGATTCGGCCTGCATCAGTTGCGGCGGCAGCCAGGTGTCGCCATTGGCCACGGCGCGCACGCACTCGGTGAGCGCAGGGCCGGTGACGGAGCGGAAGACCACGCCGCGAAAGCCCTGCTGGATGTAAGCGCCGGCGGTTTCATTGTTCTCGGCAATCACGATGCCGCGGCTGCCCACCGTCTCCAGCAGCGCGCGCAGATGGCCCAGGTCCGGCTTTAGAGATGCGGCAAAGAGCACGATGGAGCCGGGAAAAGTGGTGATGGCATGGTGCATGCGGTCCAGGTCCGTGCATTGAGCAATGATGCGCACGTCTTCGTCCATGGCCAGTACTTTGGCTGTTCCTGCCCGAAAAATCGCCTGTGAGTCTGCCAGGATGATCTTGTTCATGATGTGCGCCTCATTCATATCTTCAATTTGTCCAAGCTCATCCGCCCGCAACTTTAGCGACGCCGAGGAGGGCGGATCGGGCTTGAGCCATGGCTTCTTCCCTATGGAAGACTATCGGCTGATTCCGGAAAAAACCTTGAAGTGCTTCAATCTGCAACAATACACGCCGCGGCTCACTTCTTTGGTGACGGTTTCGGGATGAAAACCTCCCTACACTCTGGTAATTTTTCCCCGGAATGAGATTACAACCAACGGATGTACACCGTCACGAAAAATCTCATTGCTTGATTGCGGATGTTATTGACTAACCAGTGTCACTGCCACTCGACAGAGACGCGGACGGCTCCAATTCGGGCCTCCATTGATCTCACATCATGATTATTTCCTTCTTCAAGATTAGCCGATGTCTTCCACAGCACAGCTTTCTGAAGTCGCTTGAGCTTGTGCCGATGTAGGTAAATGGAGAGGCATGGATGGCGGATCGCACCGAGTTAATAGAAGTGGCGCTGGGCAGTTCCCCGGAGGGAATCGCGCTGCTCGACAAAGACGGCCGGATTGTCTTCTGGAATCCGTCGGCCGAGGCCATTACCGGCTACGCCGGAATGGATGTGCTGTCGCGACCTGTTCCGGAAGCTCTGGAGCCGCTGCGGCTGGCCGACTGCGAAGAAACGACCGCGCATGGCTCCATGGTCCGCTTCCAACATAAGCTCGGCCATCCGGTTCCAGTGATTGCGCGAGCGATCGTGCTACACAACGGAATGGGCGTGCGCATCGGCACATCCATTGTTTTTCACCCCTCGGAGAGCCAGGATGCGCTGCCCCATGGCGAGCGCAGCGAAGATTCGGAGGTGGAGGCCGATCAGAGCGAGTTTGAAGACCGCCTGTCGGCGATATTTGAGGACTTTCAACAAGGAGGCGAGAGCTTTGGCGTGCTGTGGATTACCGTCGATCAGGCCCACGATCTGCGCAAAACACACGGCGCCGGCGCCTGCGACGCGATGCTGGACAAGGTGGAGCGGGTTCTGGCCAATGGTTTACGGCCCTCCGAGGAGATGGGGCGCTGGGGCGACGATGAATACTTGATACTTTCGCACGAGCGCACGCCGGAGATGCTGGCGGCCCATGCGCAGGCGCTGGCTGGCCTGGCCCGGACGGCGGACTTCCGCTGGTGGGGAGACCGCGTGCAGCTCACTGTAAGCATTGGAGCCGCACAGGCGGAACGCAGCGGCACTTTGGCCGATTTGCTGGAACGGGCCAAGGCAGCCATGTCTACCAGCTTTCATGCGGGTGGAAATCGGATTACGTCCGCGCCGGGAGGGCAAGAATGTTCGCCATCATAGGACTTGTCGTAGTTTTTGGATCGGTTATCGGCGGCTTTTTGATGGAAAAAGGCCATATGGCGGTGCTGATCCAGCCGGCAGAGCTGCTGATTCTGGGCGGCGCGGCTGTTGGCACGCTGCTGGTTGCCAATCCCATGTATATCGTCAAGGCAGTCGTCTCCGGCTTGCTGGGCATTCTGAAAGGCTCGCCCTTCACCAAGGCGCGCTACCTGAGCACGCTCAAGATGATGTATCAGTTTCTGAACAAGGTGCGCAAAGAAGGGCTGCTCAGCGTGGAAATGGACGTTGAAAAGCCGAAGGAAAGCTCGATTTTCAAAAACTACCCGGAGTTTCTCGCCGACCATCATGCGCAGTCGTTTGTTTGCGACACGCTGCGCATGGCCATCACCGGCGGCGTGGAGCCTTTTGACATGGACCAGATGATGGAACTGGACATGGAGGTCCATCATCACGAAGCAACGCAGCCGATTGACTCGCTGACCACGGTGGCCGACGCGCTGCCTGGCCTGGGCATTGTGGCGGCGGTGCTGGGCGTGGTTATTACGATGGGATCGCTGGGCGGCCCGCCGGAGGAGATTGGCGAGCACGTGGCGGCCGCGCTGGTGGGCACCTTTCTGGGTATTCTGGCCTGCTATGGGCTGGTCGGCCCGTTGAGTTCGAACATGGCCAAAACCGCGAATGCGCACGACGAGTATCTTCATGTGCTGCGGGTGCTGATCCTCTCGTTTCTGAAGGGCTCGGCGCCGATGATCGCCATCGAAATCGGGCGGCGCGCCATTCCTGCGCATCTGCGGCCCACCTTTGACGAGATGGAAAAGAGCTGCAAGAACCAGGGCAGCGCTGAGACTGCCGCGGCCGGAGTTTAGAGCCCGCACACGCAATTCAGGAGAAAGCCGGCATCATGGCAGTCGAGAAGAGTAATCGACCAATCATCGTCATCAAGAAGAAGGGCGGGCACGCCGGTCATCATGGCGGCGCGTGGAAGGTAGCATACGCCGATTTTGTCACCGCCATGATGTCGCTGTTCATTGTGCTTTGGCTGATGGGTTCCAGCACCAAGGTCAAAAAGGCCGTGGCCGGCTACTTCAACGACCCCAAGGGAACCGGCACTTTGCTGGGCACCACCCTCACCGGCACGGGCGAGGCAGTGGTGGCTCAGTTGAGCGACAATCAGTTGCAGCAACTGAAAGACAAGCTCGAAGCCGAGATCAAGGCGCGCAAGGATCTGGAGAAGCTCACCAAGCAGATCGAAATCACCATCACGCCCGAAGGGTTGCGCATCGAGCTGATCGAGGGCAAGGACGGAACCTTCTACGAACTGGGCAGCGCCAAGCTGAGCGAAAGCGGCCAATCGCTGCTGGCGCTGCTGGGCAAGGAGCTGAAGACGCTACCCAACTCGCTGCTGATCGAAGGCCACACCGACTCGACGCCCTACTCCAGCGACTCCGGCTACAGCAACTGGGATCTCTCGGCGGACCGCGCCAATGCGGCGCGCAAGCTCTTGCAGCAGGACGGCGTGCGGGTGAATCAAGTGACCCAGGTGCGCGGTTACGCCGACCAGATGCTGCGCGTGAAGAACAATCCCACCGACCCCTCCAACCGCCGCGTCTCGATCCTCATCAAGAACGTGAACGAGGACGTATTGACGCTGGACGCGGCCAGCGTGGTGGATGGAAAGACGCCGCTGCCGATGGGTGGCCCAGCGCCTGCTCCGGCGGCCAATGGAGCCAAGCCGGCGGCCAATGGAGCCAAGCAAGAAGCCAAACCGGAAGCCAAGCCGGAAGCAAAGCCGGAAGCAAAACCCGCTCCCGCCGCTCCCGCCGCGGCTCCAGTCCCCAAACCCAGCATGATAGACAAGATCAAAGCAATGCTGCCGGGAAAGAAGAAGTAAACTCACAGCAAATCCGCCGAGGCTGATGCGCGAAGTTGCATTCGCTGCGACTCTGGAATCCCAGGTCCGAAAATCCGGACCTGGGGCACCCGCGGCTTTGGAATCCCAGGTCCGAAAATCCGGACCTGGGGCACCCGATCTCGCTGGTAGATTGAGATGTGCGCTATCCGCCAGATTACCGACAAGTAAGCAAAAAATCATCCTAAACATATTGACAGGCGAACAGGCTTCGCAATAGCATCGAACAACGTGGAACACCGATTTTGCGACTTCTTCCCCGTTGTCAAACTGCAAAATCGATTCCATTTTCGAATTGTGCTTTTGAGATCGCATCGGAGAGGCTTCGTCAGGCATCTGTGAGATACCTGTGCCCTCCGGCGCATCAGTGTCAACGAACCGGTCTTCGCGATCCGGTCCAGATGGGTGTCCGTGCCCGGACTCCAGAAAGAGGTGTGTCATGTTTCCCTCAGCCTATTCCCCGGCTTTGCATCAGAATGCTGTATCAAGAAGGAGCCTCTCTCCGCGGCGCGGATGGAGCGGTTGGCGATTGGCCGCGATGGCGGCGTTAACGGTCTGCGTGATGGCGGGTGTGCCGCTGGTGGCGCAGACGGTGCATTACGGCGCGACCGTGACCTTGGGCAGCGGATTCAGCGAGCCCACGGGCGTAGCCGTAGACGGGAGCGGCAACGTCTATGTGGCTGATTTTGGCAACAGTGCGATCAAGGAGATTGTGGCGGTCAACGGCAGCATTCCGGCCTCGCCCACCATCAACACCCTGGGCAGCGGATTCCTCGCCCCCTTCACCGTGGCCGTGGACGCCAGCGGCAATGTCTTCCTCACCGATTACGGCCACGATCAAGTGAAAGAGATATTGGCGGTCAACGGCGTGATTCCAACCTCGCCTACGATCCGAGTTCTGGGTGGCGGATTCAGTTTTATCTTTGGCGTGGCGGTGGAAGGCAACGGCGACGTTCTGGTTACGGATTACGGCCACAACATGGTAAAGGAACTGGTGGCGATCAACGGCAGTGTTCCTGCCGTGCCGAAGATCCTCAACCTGGGCAGCGGATTCAATATCCCCGCGGGTGTGGCCGTTGACGCCAGCGGCAACGTCTTTATCGGCGATCAAAACAACAATGCGGTGAAGGAGATTTTGGCGTCGAGCGGCTACACCTCGGTCATTACCCTGGCCACCGCTGGATTCAATACTCCCGACGGCGTGGCAGTGGACAGCATCGGGAACGTCTACGTCGCCGATGATGGCAACAATCTGGTGAAGGAGATTGTGGCGGTCAACGGCGTCATTCCCGCCTCGCCGACGATACTCACCTTGGGCAGTGGATTTCTCCAGACTTTCGATGTGGCCGTAGACAAAAACCGCAACGTATATGTCGCTGATCGCGGGAACAATGCGATCAAAGAGATTGTGATAGCAGGCGGGAACTTTGGCTCGGTCAACGTGGGAACATCCAGCACGTCTCCTGTCACGCTCTACTTCACATTTGACACGGCGGGTACGCTTGGCTCGACGGCGGTGCTGACGCAGGGCGTGGCGGGGCTGGACTTTACCGACGCCGGCGGCGGCACCTGCGTGGCCGGCACCGCGTACGGCGCGGGGGATGTCTGCACGGTGAATGTGAATTTCACGCCGCTCGTGCCGGGGCCGCGCCTTGGCGCGGCTGAACTGCTGAGCACCACGGGCAATCTGCTGGCCACGGGCTACGTGCAGGGCATCGGCGTAGGTCCGCAGACCTCCTTTGCCAACACCACCTCCGGCATTTCGATTCCCAATACGCAGTTAGCGCTGAGCAGTGGATTCAGCTACCCCGGCGGAGTGGCGGCGGATGCCAGCGGGAACGTCTTTGTCGCCGATAGCAGCAACAATGCGGTAAAGGAGATTGTGGCGGCAGGCGGCTATTCCACGGTCAAATACTTGGGCGGCGGATTCAATTATCCCAGCGCCGTGGCGGTGGACGGGGCCGGCAACGTCTTCGTTGCCGATACCATCAACCAGGCGGTCGAGGAGATTGTGGCGGCAGGCGGCTATTCCACAGTCAATTCCCTGGGCAGCGGCTTTGAAGCACCCTACGGCGTGGCGGTGGACGGGAGCGACAATGTATTCGTCGCCGATTACGCCACCGATACGGTGAAGGAGATCATCTCGGTCAACGGCGCCTTTCCGGCCTCTCCCAACATCAGGATCCTCGCCAGCGGACTCGCCGGTCCGGACGGCGTGGCGGTGGATGGAAGCGGGAACGTCTTTGTCGCCAACTACGACGACGGTACGATACAGGAAATTTTGGCGGTCAATGGCAGTGTTCCAGCCACGCCCACTATCAAAACCATCGCGAGTGGACTCTACGGTCCGTCGAACTTGAGTGTGGACGCGAGTGGAAACGTCTTCGTCGCCGACTTTGGCAACAATGCGGTCAAGGAATTGGTGGCGGCGGGCGGCTACACGACTGTCAAGGTTCTGGGCAGCGGATTCAATAGTCCGGAAGGTGTGGCGTTGCTCAAGAACGGAAGTGTGATTGTCGCCGACTCCGGCAACAGCGCGATCGACCTGCTGGACTTCATCAACCCGCCTTCGCTGACCTTTGCCGCTGCGGCGGTAGGCTCGACCAGCAGCGACAGCCCGCGGACGGTGACGGTGAGCAACGTCGGCACAGCACTTCTGACGACAGGCGCCGGCTCAAGCATTCCGGCCAATTTTGCCTGGGACAGCACCTCCACCTGCACAAGCACATGGTCGCCTTTTTCGCTTGCGAATGGTCAAAGTTGCACCATGGCCTTCGACTTCAAGCCGACAGCGGGCGGCGCTCTTACCGGGCTTGCCGTATGGACAGATAACAACCTGAACGCTGCCGGAACTTTGCAGTCGATTCAGTTGGCTGGGACGGGCTTGTTGACCCAGACCATCACTTTTACGCAGCCGACTACTCCGGTTACTTACGGCGCGGCGCCTGTGACATTGACGGCTACGTCCACTTCCGGGCTGACGGTGAGCTTTGCCTCCACCACCCCCACCATCTGTACCGTAGCCAGCGGCAAGGTGAGCTTTATCGCTGGCGGCACCTGCACCATACAAGCCACGCAGGCCGGCAACTCAATTTATGCGGCGGCAACACCGGTTTCTCGCTCGATCAAGGTCAACCCGGCCGCCCAGACCATCACCTTTGCCCAGCCAGCGACGCCGGTGACTTACGGCGCGGCGGCAGAGGCAGTGGCGGCAACGTCCACTTCGGGGCTGACGGTGAGTCTTGCCTCCACCACCCCCACCATCTGCACCGTGGCCAGCGGCAAGGTGAGCTTCATCGCAGGCGGCACCTGCACCGTACAAGCCACACAGGCCGGCAACTCCAAATACGCGGCGGCAACACCGGTTTCTCGATCGATCACGGTAAACCCGGCCGCCCAGACCATCACCTTCGGCTCGATTGCGGCACAGATCGTGGGAACGCCTCTGAACCTGTCGGCTACGGCCACCTCCGGTTTGACGGTGACCTTCACATCAACCACTCAAACCATCTGCACCGTCTCTGGCACAACAGCCACATTCATCGCTCCGGGAACCTGCACCATTCAGGCCAATCAGGCAGGAAACAGCAACTATAGCGCTGCTCCAATGGTTGCTCGAAACATCACCGTCTACCAACCGGCCGTGCTCACCGCTCCCACCGCTGGCTCCACGCTGACCAGTTCCAGCGCCACCTTTACTTGGACGCCGGTCGCCGGGGCCACCAGCTATTCGCTTTTGGTGGGAAGCACGGGAGTTGGTTCGGGCAACCTGTATTACAAAAACACGACCGCCGGCACACTCACGGACAACAACCTGCCGGTCAACGGCGAGACGCTCTATGTGCGGCTCAAAACAAGTTTCAATGGGATCTGGACGTATAACGATTACACCTTCACCGCATTCACCAAGAAGTAGCACAACACCGGGGACACCCGGCGCTCCTTGGAGTCTCCCACCCTAGCCGCAAAAACAAGAACGCGGCGAGGGTGGGGTACCCAGCTTCGTCAGTGGTCAGTGATCAGTGGTCAGTGATCAGTGGTCAGTGGTCAGTGGTCAGTGATCAGTGATCAGTGATCAGCGGTCAGTGGTCAGTGATCAGTGGTCAGTGATCAGCGGTCAGTGATCAGCGGTCAGTGGTCAGTGGTCAGTTATCAGTTATCAGTGATCAGTGATCAGTGGTCACTGATCAGTGGTCAGTGATCAGCGGTCAGTGGTCAGTGGTCAGTGGTTAGTGGTTAGTGGTTAGTGATTAGTGATTAGTGATCAGTGATCAGTGGTCAGTGGTCAGTGGTTAGTGGTTAGTGGTTAGTGGTTAGTGATCAGTGGTTAGTGGTTAGTGGTTAGTGATTAGTGATCAGTGATCAGTGATCAGTGGTCAGTGGTTAGTGGTTAGTGATCAGTGGTCAGTGATCAGAAAAGCCGGTCGCCGATCACTCCGTCCGGCAGGAATACGCCAGCGGATCTTCGAGGCCATTCTCGCGGAAGCCCCTCTGGCGCAGCAGGCAGGAATCGCACTGGCCGCACGGCTCGGCATTCGGTCCCGGATCGTAGCAACTGCTGGTCAGGCCGTAATCCACGCCCAGTTCCAGTCCCCGCGCAATGATCTGCGCCTTGGTGAGCGCGATCAGCGGCGTGTGAATGCGCAGCCTCTGACGGCCTTCGATCCCGGCTTTGGTGGCCAGATTCGCCATGCGCTCGAAGGCTTCGATGAACTCCGGTCGGCAATCGGGGTAGCCGGAATAATCCAGAGCATTGACGCCGATGAAGATGTCGCTGGAGCCGAGCACCTCCGCCCAGGCCAGCGCGAAAGAGAGAAAGATGGTGTTGCGCGCTGGAACGTATGTGATGGGAATGTCGTGGCTCATCTCGTCGGCCGAGCGGCCTTTGGGAACCGCGAAATCGCCGGTCAGCGCCGAGCCGCCGAAGACGCGCAGATCGATCTTGGCGATGCGGTGATCGGCCACGCCAATGGAAGCTGCCACGCGCCGCGCCGCCTCCAGTTCGACGATGTGCCGCTGGCCATAAGAAAAAGACAGCGCGTACAGTTCGTAGCCCTCCATGCGGGCAATCGAGAGGACCGTGGCTGAGTCCAGGCCGCCGCTCAACAGAACTACCGCGCGTTTGATTTCAATTGTCATAACTCCTCACCCGCAACCCTTCTTCGGCAATCCGATAAGGCACCACCGCGCCCGGCTCCTGCTTGAGCGCCGCCCGCAACCGCGCAGCCGCATCCACATCGCGCGCCAGCAGCATCAGGAAGCCGCCGCCGCCCGCGCCGGCCAGCTTTGCTCCATAGATGAAGGGCCGCGCCCGGTCCAGAATCGCATTGATGGGCGCGTTGGTGGTGTGCGGATCGAGAATCTGATTCAGTTGCCAGTGGCGGTCGAGCAGCTCGCCCAGATGCGGCCAATCGCCCTCGGCCATGGCGTAGCTCATCTCCACGGCCAGTGTTTTGATGCTGTGCAGCACCTGGATGGTCGCGGTCTCGCGCGCCAGATAGCGCGCGACCACCTGGCGCAGCAGATCCTTGGCCACGCGCTGAATGCCGGTGTTGTAGAGCACCATGCGGGCGCAGAAATCGTCGCGGCGGGCCTCGGTCCAGGTGACCGGCTGCACGCGAATCCGCTGCCGTAGGCCGGGTCCGGTAATCAGCAGCTTGGCGCCGGGAAAGATGCCGCCGGCCTGATCCTGCCAGCCGCCGCCGGTGGTCATGCGCTGCTCCAGTTGCATCACCGCCTCGCTGAGCGGATGGTCGCCCAGTTCGCGGCCGGCCATCACCGCCAGCGCGCGAATTACCGTGGCCGCCAGAATGCTGCTGGTGCCTAGGCCAGAGCCAAGCGGCAGCCGCACCTGGCAGCGAATCTCGATGCCGCCGCCCAGCGCGGCCAGTGTCTCCGCGAGCGCCTGCCCCTTCACCGGCAGCCCATGCATCTGCAACGCGGTGCGCGGAATGGAAAAGACGCTT
>Ga0224559_1001236_pt1 | contig 14489 bp, 13 predicted proteins | sample 714S33034metaG_FD_180676 | JGI IMG/M metagenome (GOLD analysis project Ga0224559, IMG submission 180676) | Peat soil microbial communities from Stordalen Mire, Sweden - 717 S3 30-34 | ecosystem: Environmental > Terrestrial > Soil > Wetlands > Peat | place: Sweden: Norrbotten County, Stordalen... | reverse complement strand
TGATCGCGGTCGCAAGAGCGGGCGCGACACTGCTTCGAGCACGCCGGCCGCTTGTCCGGTCCCTTCGGTGTCTTCTCGGAGGCTCTCCTGGGGCGAGATCCGCGTCCATGCTAAGCCCTGGACGCTATCCGCAAACCAGGCGTGGCGCAATGATGCGACGGGAGTGATGCGGCAGGAGTGCGGTCGGGCTAGGCAACAAACGCATCCGACCACAAGCGCTCCAGAAATTCCCGCCAGGGCAAGATAAGAATCGCACCGATCTTTCTCGGCACGGCCTCTTGGCAGACCAAGACCAGGTGCTTCATCATCTTCTCCTCGAACAGAGCCTCGAGTCCCCGCAGATCTCGTGGGGAAACGTTGCGTGTGGCCTTGACTTCGATCGCGGTGTGCTCGCCGAGAATGAAGTCGACCTCGAATTGAGAAGTGCTGCGCCAATAGTGCAGGTCCAAGCCAGGGTGACGGGTGTCGATGTACGTTTTGAGTTCGTGAAAGAGGAAGTGTTCGAGGGCGTCCCCAAAATCCGTCGACCTTGGCACGAGTGGCGGCAGTTTGCGTAGGGCGCGCACGACCCCAACATCGAACAGGTAGAACTTCGCGGTTTCGATGGCCTTGCGTTTCCGGCTGCGATTCCAGGCCGGCAGCTCGCACCCGACGAGCGTGTCCTTCAAGATCTCGAAGTATTCGATGACGGTGGCACGCGGGACCTGGGCGTCGCTCGCAACCGCGGTCTTGTTGAACATCTGGCCGCTGCACGCGGCGGCTACCTCAAGGAAGCGAGCAAAGGCCGGGGTGTTTCGCGTGAGCGCCTCGGCGGTGATCTCCTCTTTGAGGTAAGTGCCCACGTAGGATCGCAGATCCTCGCTCGCGTCGTCGGAGAAGTACACCGAAGGCAAGAGTCCACGGTTCAGCGCCGTCAGGAGGTCGAAGCGCGATCCCAGTTCCTTCCATGACAGGGGGTGGAGATAGCGGGATCGCGCTCGCCCGCCGAGAAGATTGACACCTGACCGGCGCAGTTTCCTGGCCGAGGAACCGGTAAGCAGAAAGCGGAGCTTCCGAGTCTCGATGAGAAGTTGAATTTCGTCGAGCAGGATCGGCAACTTCTGGATCTCGTCGACCACGACCAGTCGGTTGCGAAGATTCTTGGCCTCGATCTCCTGCCGCATGCGCGTGGGGTCGGCGGTAAGGTCCATCCAAAGTCGGTGGTCGAGTAGCTCGTAGACCAGCGTCCCCTCGGGTACGGTCTCTCGAATCAGCATCGACTTTCCAGTCTGGCGAGGACCGAAGAGAAAGCACGACTTGTGGGCCGTGGCTTCCATGAGATCGAGCTGTCTCGGAATGAACATGCGCCTCCTATCTGTTAGCAGACTCGACGTTTATCATAATAATCGTCGGGTCTCCCGTCAAGGCGCGGTGAGGTTACCCAGCGGTCGAGTGACTTCACTCAATGGTGGAGTACGGCGAACATCATGCTCTCGAGCAATCGGCCGCCCATCCTGGGTGGCGGTGCCTAGAACAACCGTTCGTCGACGACCAGAATGTCGCCCGGTCGCAGAACGACGTTGGGTGCCCGGCCCTCGCTGATTTCCGCCACGGGGCAGTTTCGGCTTTCCACCGAACCCTTGGATTCGCGGCGCAGGGTGACGGCGTTCTTGGAAGCGATGCCGGTGAATCCACCTGCGGCGGCGATGGCATCCACCACCGTCATGTTGGGGAAATAGGCGACCGAGCCTGGCTTCTGCACTTGGCCGATGACCGAGACCTTGCGGCTATTCCATTCTTTGACCATCAGGGAGACTTGCGGATTCTTGAGGTAGCCGTCCTTGAGTTTGCTTGCGATCAGTTCCTGCACGTCGCCGCTACGCATGCCCACCACCATGACGCGGCCAACGAAGGGGAAATCGATGGTGCCATCGGCGGCCACGCGGTACATGGCGGAAAGGTCGGGCTCGGCGAAGACGCGCACCTCGAAGACGTCGTCGATACCTAAACGCTCCTCGGGAAGAATGTCGACGGCGTGAATGGTTCCGCTGGGCGGAGAATTGCGGCCGGCGCACGCCGCAGCCGCGACCAAGAGAACAAGGCCGAGCAGCCCACGACACACATGGCGCACTACGCTATCGGTCCGCGAGAACTCACGCATTTAAGGCCCAAAAGCATAGCCGAGGTATCCCCCGCTGTCGAGGAACGGAGCGGTGCGCTGTGACGGCGGTGAAGTGATCCTTCTCACGAGAGATTAAGGGAGGTTGTCCTCTGAATTCCCATCACTTGATTTCGATCCCAACTGGGCAGTGGTCGGAGCCGCGCACTTCACGACGAATGAACGCCTTTTTGAGGTGGGGACGCAAGGCGGCGCTGATGAGGAAGTAGTCGAGTCGCCAGCCGATGTTGCGCGCGCGGGCACTGCCCATGGGGCTCCACCAAGTGTAGTGCTCGCCGCCTTTCTCAAATTCGCGGAAGGTATCGAGAAGGTCGGCCTTCACGAAAGCATCGAAACCTGCGCGTTCTTCTGGCGTGAACCCGTGGTTCTTGGTGTTGGCCTTGGGATTCGAAAGGTCAATCTCCGTGTGGGCCACGTTGAGGTCGCCGCAGAAGATCACTGGCTTCTTGTTTTCTAGCCGCTTGAGGTAGCGGAGAAAACCAGCGTCCCATTCCTGGCGAAAATCGAGACGGCTGAGGTCTCGTTTGGCGTTCGGGGTATAGACATTGACCAGGAAGAAGTCGTCGAACTCTGCGGTGAGGACGCGGCCTTCCTTGTCCTTCTGTTTGCCAATGGTGTCGACGAAAGGCGCGACGACCAGCGGGCGTTGCTTGCTGAAGATGGCCGTGCCGGCGTAGCCGGGCTTCTCGGCAGGATTCCAGGCCACGGTGTAGGCCGATGGCAATGCATCCTCGACATCGTCGGGCCTGCATCTGGTTTCCTGCACGCACAGAACATCGGGCTTCTCTTCATCGAGGTACGCACGAAAGCCCTTGCCCAGGACCGAGCGCAGCCCGTTCACGTTCCATGAAATGATTTTCATGGCGGCAGTCTAGCGCCGAGCGTGTATCGAACCCACCCGGCGTAGTCGCCATTCCGGCCTCGTGCTACGCTTGCAGGTGCAATGGCCGCTACTCTTCCCAAGACTAGGCCCGCCACGTACGCGGATCTCTGCGCGCTGCCGGAACATGTCATCGGCGAAATCATCGATGGGGAATTGGTGGTATCTCCCCGGCCGGCACCACGACACGCCATTGCAACTTCGTACTTGGGCGGCGAGCTGACTGGTCCATTCGGCCGCGGCCGCGGTGGGCCGGGTGGCTGGCTGATTCTAGATGAGTCAGAGCTCCACCTCGGTGGGCACGTCATGGTTCCCGACCTGGCCGGTTGGTTGCGCGAGCGCATGCCCCAGGCGCCCGAGACGGCGTGGTTTGCGCTGGCGCCGGACTGGGTTTGCGAGGTGCTGTCGCCATCTACCGCGATCCTCGATCGCACGCGCAAGCAAGATATCTATCGCGAGCAAGGCGTGCCCTGGCAATGGTTCGTCGACCCCGGGGCGCGCACCATCGAGGTGCTCAAGCTCTCGGGGCGGGATCTGGTGGTGGCCGGTACCTTTGGCGGCGACGGCGAGATGCGAATCCCGCCTTTCGAGGCCGTGGCTATCGATGTGGCGGCACTGTGGGACAACCCACCCGCCAAGCCACCAGCCGCGCCGTGAATCCGAATCTGTCGGACCTGACGCAAGATTTCGACTAGACTGAACCCAACCGGTAACCGCATGGCTTCACCTACCGATCGCCGCCTCGCACCCCGCATTGCCGTGGCCGTGGCAGTCACCTTCGAAAGCGAGCACAACTTCTACACCGGGCTGACTTCGGATCTGAGCAGCGGTGGCTTGTTCGTCGCTACCCACAACCTGCGTCCGGTCGGCGAGCGCATTCACCTGCGCTTCACTTTGCCCACCAGCCATGAGCCCATCGAGGTCACCACCGAGGTGCGCTGGCTGCGCCCGAACGCGGTTGCTGGTGGTGGCGGAGAGGTGGGCATGGGGCTTCAGTTCCTCGACATCTCGATGCAAGCCAGGGAGGCGGTGCACGCCTTTCTGCGTCGGCGCGAATCGCTCTTCTTCGACGTGGATTGAGACCTCGGCGCGGCGACCGCTGGCGCTAGCAAAAAGCTCGCTGTGGTAAACTGATTCTCGTGGAATCCGGCATTTCTGCCTCCGTCGGACGGCTGTTGGCTGGTGCTGGCGTCGAGCTCGCCATCCTGTTCGGGTCGGCGGCCAGCGGAAAACTGCGCCCCGACAGCGATATCGATATTGGCATTCTTTGGGCATCCGGCCGAGATATCGGTCTCGACGGGGAGCTAGCGTTGGGCGCGGAGCTGGAACGCGTCCTTGGGCGCGAGGTCGACTTGGTTCGCCTGGACACCGCTTCGACGCTGCTGCGTTTCGAGGCCTCGCGGGGACGATGCCTTCACGAGGCACGTGAGGGCGCCTTCGCGGATTTCGTGGCGCGCGCGCTTCTGGAATACGAGGATTTGCGGCCCATCCTGCATCGCTGCGCCGAGGGAATGTTCCGCCGCCTGAGAGGGACCCATGACCAAGCCTGACTTGGTGGCGTACAAGGCTTCGCGGGTTGGCGCCAGGTTGGCTCGGGTTCGATCGGGGATCGCGATCGGTCCCGAGGCGTTTCGCTCTCGCGAAGATCTCATCGAGCAGGTCGCCTTCAACATGTTCCTGGCCATCCAAGAGGCAGCCGACATCGCGAGCCACATCGTGACGGACGAAGGTTGGGGCACGCCGGCTACGCTCGCCGAGCTGTTCACGTTCATGCAGCGGAACGGTGTCATCGGCTCGGAAACCGCGGATGCCATGGGACGTGGAACTAGGCTGCGAAACCTCATCGCGCATGCCTACGGCGACCTGGATCCGGGCAAGCTGTTTGCCGCCGCATCGGCGGGCGTTGGGCAAATCGAACGATTCCTCGCCGAGATCAGCGCTTGGCTCGCAGCGCGGACGACGTAGTTAGTCCCCTACCGCCCGATGCGCACCAGCTCGATCAGCGGGGCGTTTTCCTGGCCGGGCGCGAGTGGCTCGCCAAGATCGATGCGCACGTGGATGGCGAAGTCCTCGTCGCCTTCGGGATCGACGATGGCTTGTTGCGCTTCCCAGATGCGCGGCGCGACCTCGGACAGGGTGGTGTTGCGCGGGCTGCGCGCCAGCGGCGTGACCACGATGGATTTGTGCTCTTCGAAGTAGGGCGCGATCTCGGCGGACAACTTGTCGCTCGTCCAAGCCGCGGCCTCGGCGTCGCGCAAGGCCGCTTTTGCCTCGTCGAAATCGCGGCGGCCAAGAGCGCCGAGCAGGCGGTGCAACTCGGCGCGAATTCTGGCGGCGAAGGCGCGCGGGTCCGCAGCCGGGTCGCGCGGCTTCTTGGCCTCGGTCGGAGCCGCGACGGCGGCGGCGGCCGGCGCGTGCATCTCTTCCCATTCTTCAAGCAGGCTGGAATCGACGGTGCGCACCACGCCGCCCAGGCTCGCGCTCAAATCCTCGACGGCTTCGCTGCGGAATCGCCGCGGCACCGACTGGTTCAAGGCGCGGAACGCTTCCGAGAGATAGCGCAGAAGCACGCCCTCGAAGCGCTGCAGGCCGAGGTCGCGGATGTAGTCGTGGAAGCTGCAGAAGCGTTCGAGGATCTCGCGCGCCACGGACTTGGGCGCGATGTTGTCTTCGCCTACCCACGGATGTTTGTCGGCGAAGGCGTTGAAGGTGTCGTAGATGAAGTCGCGGTTGGGCTTGGGCCATTCGAGTTTTTCCAGCTCCTCCATGCGCTGCTCGTATTCCATGCCCTGCGCCTTGAGCGCTTCGATGGCTTCGCCCTTGAGCTTGTCGAGCTGGGCGAAAAGCACGGGCCGCGGGTTTTCCAGAATCGCCTCGACCAGGGAAAGCACGTCGAGGGCGCAGGTTTCCGATGCTGGGTCGATCATCTCGAGTGTGTCGACCAGGTACAGCGACAGCGTCTGGTGAAGCGAAAAATCATCCTGCAAATTCGGGCTGGGAATGGGATGCGGACACTTTGCGTGTTCATCGACGACGACATCGACAAGACCCGCCTTGCGCAGAACACGGAAGCAAGCAGCCGCGGTTCGCCGGTGCCGCCGTTTGAGGACGTCGCTATCGTGGCAATTGGCGACAAGCTCGAGCAATTTGCGATAGCCGCCGCCGCGATTGGGATCGCCGCTTTCGCCTTGCAAGAGACTGAGCAGAAGCCCGTGGTTGACCGCGAAGCGCGATTCGAGCGGCTCGGGCGTGCCGTTCATCAGGCGCTCGAAGGTGCCGCGATCGAAGTGCACGTAGCCCTTCTGCGGCGGCTTTTGCATGTGCACCTTCTTGCCGCCAGCGGCTTTGGCCTTGAGGCGCAGATTCTCGACGATGTGGGCGGGCGCTTGCGCCACCACCCAGCCGCGTTCGTCGAAGCCTTTGCGTCCGGCGCGGCCCGAGATCTGCTTGAACTCACGCACGCCCAAAATCGCATCCTTCTGGCCGTCGTATTTGCATAGCTGCGTGAAAAGCACGGTGCGAATCGGGATGTTCACGCCCACGCCCAGGGTGTCGGTTCCGCTCACCACCTTGAGCAATCCCTGCTGGCTCAGGCGCTCGACGAGGCGGCGGTAGCGCGGCAAAAGGCCCGCGTGGTGCAGGCCGATTCCGTGGCGCAGGAACTTCTGCAGTTCCTTGCCGTAGGGGCTGTCGAAGCGCTCGCCGGTCAGGGCTTGTTTGATGGCTTCCTTTTCCGGCTTGCCAATCACCTCAACCGACATGAGGTTCTGCACTTCCTCGGCGGCGGTGCGCTGGGTGAAGTTCACGAGGTAGATCGGCGCGCGGTTGAGCTTGATGAGCTCGGCGATGGTTTCGTGCAGCGGGGTTTCGCGGTACTCGAAATCGAGCGGCACCGGCCGGATCGCGCCGCGCACGCTCGCCACCTCGCGGCCGGTGAAATCGAAGAGTTTCTTCTCGATGGCCGTGGTGTCGCCGAGCGTGGCGGACATGAGCAGGAACGTCGCTTGTTTGAGAATGCAGAGCGGAATCTGCCAGGCAATGCCGCGTTCGCGGTCGCCGTAGTAGTGAAACTCGTCCATGACCACGTAGTCCGCGGGCACGCGCGAGCGGCGCAAAGCCATGTTGGAAAGAATCTCGGCCGTGCCCACCAGAATCGCGGCGTCGCTGTTCACCGAGGCATCGCCGGTGACCAGGCCGACATTTTCGGGGCCGAAGCAGTTGCACAGGTCGAAGAACTTCTCGTTGACCAGGGCCTTGACCGGGCAGCTGTAAAAGCCGGTCTTGCCCTCGCACAGCGCCTTGTACAAGAATGCCGTGGCCACCAGCGATTTCCCTGAACCGGTCGGCGTGGCCAGCACCACGTGCTTGCCCGCCAGGATCTCGAACAAGGCCTCTTCCTGCGCGGGATAGAGCGACAGCCCTTGCCCGGCGACGAATTCGAGAAACCGCTCCAGGATGACATCGCTCGTCGGGGCCTGGGACGGCGGCGCGAGCGGCCTCGGAGTCGCGGTCTGGTTTTCCATGCTGGCCACTCTCAGGGCGCGGGCGGTTGGGGCGTGCGCGCGGGCGAGAGAGAAACCGCGACCTTCAACTGGACATCCTGATCGTAGCGCAGGTCGCGGCGGGCGGGCTCGAATCCGTCTTTGCGGAATTCAACCACATGCGGCTGGTGGTCGCGGCGGACCTCGATCACCGCAGGCGTGCTGCCAAGAACCCGTTTCCCGTCGACGTAGACATCGGCGTTGCGGGGTTCGGAGGTCACCGTAATAAAGGCGGGACGGAAATACACCGCCGCGACTTGCAGGGGCATCACGTAGACATGAATGGAAAACAGCGTGCTCGCCAGCAAGGCAAACACGATGAACATGGCCCAGGCAAAGTTGTGCGACTTGCGCGCCATGGGCGGCACGTCGGACCGACTCGGGTTTCTGGCTGCGAAGCCCGGGGTGGTTTGCAGCGTTGAAATCGTTGCAGTCGTTGCAATTTTGCGCTCGCCCGTCGGTTGTCGCGCTGGCGGGCTCGGCGCGGGCTGGCTTGCGGGTTTGGGTTGGTGGATCGGCGGGATGGGTGTGACGGCAAGGTCGACAGCCGCGTCGGCCAGCGGCGGCATGGGCGCATCGGGAACTGTCACGTCCTCCCACAGGCTGGGCATCAAGCTGATGACCTTGGAGGGCAGCTTGTGCTGCGATCGGGCTCCTGGCGGCAGAAGCGAGCCGAGAAGATTCTTGAGTTCGCTGGCTTCGCCAATGTTCGGACGTGGAACAGATGCCAGCGCTTCCCGGCAGGCATCGACGAACATGCGCGCATCGCTAAACCGATCGCGCGGATCCGGCGCCAGCGCGCCCGAGAGCACGCGTTCAATGGCGGGCGGGATGTCAGGTCGGTAGCGCTGGGATGAAGCCACGATGCCCGAGGCGGCCTTGAGATAGTCGTCGGGCGTGCCGCCGAGGTGACGCAGCGGACTGCCGGTGAAGATCTCGAAGGCCACCGCGCCCAAGGAAAAGATGTCGCTGCGTCGGTCGGTCGGTGCGCCGCGCGCCTGCTCGGGGGAAATGTAGCCGAGTTCGCCCTTGAGCGAGGTCACCACCGAGCTATCGGCCTTGCGCTTGGCGACTCCGAAGTCGGACAGCTTCACCTCGCCGGCATAGGACAAAAGGATGTTCGAGGGCGAGATGTCGCGATGAACGAGCCCGAGCGGATTGCCATCGGTACCGCGCAACTCGTGCGCGAAGTGCACGCCTTCGGCCAGCTCGCTCATGATATACAGGCCAACCGCGTCGTCGATGCGGTTGCTGACCGCTTGCCGCGGCAGCCTGGCCAGGCGGTCGAGCACCGCGCCCAGGTCGCGGCCTTCGACGTACTCGAGCACGATGAAGTATTCCCCGTCGGCGGAAATGCCCAAGTCGTGGATCTGGACGATGTTTTTGTGAGACAGCGACGCGTGGATGCGGGCTTCGATCTGCAACATCTGCACGAAGCGCGCGTCCTCGGCCAGACTAGGCATCACGCGCTTGATGACGACGAGCTTTTCGAAACCTTCCTCGCCGCGGGCGCGGCCCAGGAAGAGTTCGGCCATGGCTCCGACGGCGAAGCGCTCGAAAAGCTCGTAGTGCCCCAGCCGCTTGCGCGGCACCGAAGGCACGGGAATGCCCCTGACTGGGGTTGACCCACTCATCGCGCTACCGCCCGAACGTCATCGCTGGCCGTCATAAGGAGTTGAAACCTGGTAACTTGCGTCGGATGGCCCCGGATTTCAATAGCATCGGTCAGGTGGTGCTGGCGGCCATCGCCGACCGCGTTGTGCCAGGGCTTTGCGTTGCAGTGGGACAAGCGGGCGAGGTGCGCTTTCTCGGCAGCTTCGGCCAGCGCCAGCTTGAGCCCGAGCCCCTGCCCACGACGGTCGAAACCGTGTACGACCTGGCGTCCCTCACCAAGGCGTTGGTCACGAGCTTGCTGGTCATGAAGGAGGTGGAAGAAGGGAGGCTGCATCTAGACCGACCGCTGGGCGACCATTTGGGGGTACTCGCCGACCGGCCCGAGGTGACGTTGCGGCGAGTTTTGGCACATGCCGGAGGCTTGGCCAGCCATCGCAAATTCTATGAGGGCGTTTCCCTGCTCGCCGGTCCAAGCGAGGCCAGCCGATTCTCCATCGTCGAGCAAGCCGCGGCCGAGCCGCTGGCCTACCAACCGGGCCAGAAGTCAGTCTACTCGGACTTGGGATTCATCTTGCTTGGGGCTGTGCTCGAAAAGGTCATGTCCGATCGCCTGGATAGGCTGGCGGATCGGCTGCTTTTCCAGCCCTTGCACCTTTCCGCCTTGGGCTATGTGGATCTGCTCGCCGGCCCACCGTCGTCGCATTTTCGCGGCCACGCCATCGCGCCAACCGAAATTTGTCCGGTGCGCGGTCGCATGGTGCTGGGCGAGGTCCACGATTTGAACACATACGCCATGGCGGGCATCGCCGGTCACGCCGGGCTCTTCGGTGCCATCGAGGATGTGCTCCGCCTGGCATTCGCCCTGTGTGCCGCCTATCGGGGAAGCGGCATTGCGGGCGGTCCGCCGCTGGTGCATCCCGAGGTTTTGCGTCTGTTCTGGAAACCCGCAGGCATTCCCGGTTCGACTTGGCGCCTGGGCTGGGATGGCCCCGCCGCCGAAGGCTCGCTCGCCGGATCGCTCTTATCGCGGGGCGCGGTTGGGCACCTGTCCTTCACGGGCTGTTCGCTGTGGATCGATCCCGAGCAGGAAACCTGCGTGGTCGTGCTCACCAATCGCGTTCATCCGCAGGTGCGCAAAGATGCGCGAGAGGATGCGCGTTTCCGCGCCCTCCGACCGCTCTTGCACGATACGCTCTTGCAAGCCATCGGCTATCGGACCAGGCAGATTCCGAGGTAGATTCACCTCGCGTACCGGCAAGGGAGACAACGTGAAGATCGCGCTCGGCCAGCTTGACCCCACCATCGGTGACTTCGAGGGCAACCTGCGCCTTGCCCGGCAGGCCATGGCCGACGCGCGCGCCGCGAACGCCGAGTTGCTCGTCCTGCCCGAGCTTTTTCTGTGCGGCTATCCCCCGCGCGATCTGCTCGAACGCCAGGCATTTCTGGATGCGAGCACCAAGGCGCTGGCCAGCTTGGCCGCCGAGGTTCGCGGGGAGGTTCGCGGATCTTTGGCCGTGGTAGTGGGCTTTCCCGAGGTTTTGCCCGAGGCCATGGCTGGCCGCCGCATCGCCAACGCCGTGGCCCTCATCGAGGACGGTCAGGTCATCGCGGTTCGGCGCAAGTCGCTCTTGCCGACCTACGACGTGTTCGATGAATGGCGCTACTTCGAGCCCGCGACCACCGTCGCGCCGGTGCCGTTTCGCGGGCAAAGCCTCGGCATCACCATTTGCGAAGACATCTGGAACGACGGCGATTTCTGGCCGCGGCGGCTGTACCGCGAGGATCCGGTCGAAAAGCTGGTCGCCGCCGGCGCGGATCTCATCATCAATATCGCGGCCTCGCCCTACACCATCGAGAAGCGGCATCTGCGCCCGCGCATGCTCGGCAGCGTGGCCCGTCGTTGGCGGCGACCGCTTGTCTTCGTCAACCAAGTCGGGGGGCAGGACGACTTGGTATTCGACGGTTCGAGCCTGGCATTCAACAGCAGCGGTGATGTCATCGCGCGCGGAGCCGAGCACGAAGTCGATCTGGTTTTCGTCGATATCGAGGCTGGCCGTGGCGATGTGCGGCCGTGGGTCGAATCCGACGCGCGTTCGGCGCTTGCGGCAATGGTTCTGGGCACGCGCGACTACGCCCGCCGCTGCGGGTTTTCGGGCGCGCTCATCGGTCTTTCCGGCGGCATCGATTCCGCGGTGGTGGCCTGTATCGCCAGCCGGGCGCTCGGTCCCGCAAGCGTGCTCGGCGTGGCCATGCCCTCGCGCTACTCGTCCGAGCACTCGCGCCGCGACGCCGCGGACTTGGCCAAAAATCTGGGCATTGCATTTCGCGAGATCGGCATCGAGCCTATGTTCGCGGCCTATCTCGAATCCCTGGCGCCGGCCTTTGCCGGACGCGAGCCCGACGTGACCGAGGAGAACTTGCAAGCACGCATTCGTGGCGGCTTGCTCATGGCGCTGTCGAACAAGTTCGGCAAGCTGCTCTTGTCCACCGGCAACAAAAGCGAAATTGCGACGGGCTACTGCACCCTTTACGGCGACACCAACGGCGGACTGGCCGTGATTTCGGATGTGCCAAAAACCTTCGTGTACCAGATCGCGCGCGCGATCAACGCCGACCGACCCGTGATTCCCGAGTCGACGCTGACCAAGCCGCCCTCCGCCGAGCTGCGGCCGGACCAGGTCGACCAGGACAGCCTGCCGCCCTACGACCTCCTCGACGCGATCCTGGCGGCGCACATCGAGGACGGCCTCGACACGCAAGCGCTCCTCGACAAGGGCTTCGAGCGGGCCGTGGTCGACAAGGTTTTGCGCCTGGTGCGCATTTCGGAATACAAACGCCGCCAGCTTCCGCCCGGCCTGAAAATTACCGGCAAGGCTTTCGGCACCGGCCGTCGCTACCCCGTGGCGCAAGCCTTCCGTGGCTAGCCCCGCTTCATGTGCTAAGAATCGCGGCCATGAGAGCCACCATTGCAGTTCTCCCAGGCGACGGGATTGGACCCGAGGTGACGGCGGAGGGTGTGCGAGCCTTGCGCGCGGTCGCCATCAAGTTCGGACACGACTTCGAGTTTCGTGAGGGAATCATCGGCGGGTGTTCCATCGACAAGACGGGAACGGCGCTGCCGCCCGAGACGCTGGCCCTGTGCCAAGGCGCCGATGCGGTGTTGCTGGGCGCGGTCGGCGGCCCGAAGTGGGACGATCCCAACGCGTCGGTGCGCCCGGAGCAGGGACTTTTCGCGATTCGTAAGGCCTTGGGTCTGTTCGCCAACCTGCGGCCCGTCACTTGCCATCCCAAGCTGGCCGCTGCGTCGCCCCTTAAGGCTGAAGTGCTCAAGGGGGTGGATCTGCTGGTCGTTCGCGAGCTGACCGGAGGCCTTTACTTCGGCGAGAAGAAGAAATTCGCCGACAGCGCCAGCGATCTTTTGGCCTATACCGGCGACGAGATCCGCCGCGTGGTGAGGCGCGCGGCCGAGTTTGCGCGCGGCCGACGCAAGAAGCTGACCTCGGTCGACAAGGCCAACGTGCTCGAAACCTCGCGCCTGTGGCGGCGGGTGACGGAAGAAGTTGTGCGCAAGGAGTTCCCCGACGTCGCGCTGGAGCACATCCTCGTCGATTCCTGCGCCATGTACCTCATGCGCAGGCCGGCGACCTTCGACGTGATCGTGACCGAAAACATGTTCGGCGACATCCTGACCGACGAGGCCTCGGTGCTGTCGGGCTCGATGGGCCTTCTGCCGTCGGCCTCGCTCGGCGAAGGCAAGCAGGGCCTCTATGAACCTATCCACGGCAGCGCGCCCGACATTGCGGGCAAGGGCATTGCCAATCCCTATGCCACGATTCTCAGCACCGCCATGTTGCTGCGCTATTCGCTGGGCCTTGAAGCCGAGGCCGCGGCAGTCGAGAAGGCCGTCGATGCCGCCATCGATCGTGACGTGCTGACTGGCGACATCGCCCTGGCGGGCGGCAAGAGCGCAAGCACGGGCGAAGCTGGCTTGGCGGTCGTCGCCGCGCTCTAGCCAAGCGCCACTTGTTCCCGGCCCTGCCCTTGTGCTATCAGCGGGAGTTCGCAATATCGAAAGGGCGACCATGAAATCGTACAACATCGCGCTGATTCCAGGAGACGGCACCGGCCCCGAGGTTCTCGCCGAGGGTGTGAAGGTTCTCGATGCGGCCTGCGCCAAGCACGGCGTGAAGCTGAACTACCAGAGCTTCGATTTTGGCGGTGAACGCTACAAGCGAACCGGCGAGATCCTGCCCGACAGCGCGCTCGAAGAGTTCAAGAAGTTCGATTCCATGTTCCTCGGCGCCATCGGCCATCCCGACGTAAAGCCCGGGATTCTGGAAGTCGGCATCCTGCTCAAGACCCGCTTCGCGCTCGACCAGTACATCAACCTGCGCCCGGTCAAGCTCTACCCCAACGTCGAGACCCCGCTCAAGGACAAGGGTCCCGAGCACATCGACTTCGTGGTTGTGCGCGAGAACACCGGCGGCATCTACACCGGCATCGGCGGCGTCACGCAGAAGGGAACGCCGCTGGAAGTGGCCACGCAGGTCATGCAGTACTCGCGGCCCATTGTCGAACGCTGCGTGAAGTATGCTTACGAACTCACGCGCCGGCGCAACAGCAAGAAGAAGATGCTCACGCTGGTTCACAAGTGCAACGTGCTCACCTATTGCGGTGACCTGTGGGTGCGCGTCCACAAGGAGATGGGCGACAAAGACTACCCGGACATCAAGCAGGACTACAACCACGTCGACGCTTGCACCATGTGGTTCGTCAAGCAGCCTGAGTGGTACGACGTGATTGTCACCGAGAATCTGTTCGGCGACATCATCACCGACCTGGCCGCCATCATCCAGGGCGGCCTCGGCATCGCGGCCGGCGGCAACATCAATCCCGAAGGCGTGTCGATGTTCGAGCCCATGGGCGGCAGCGCGCCCAAGTACACCGGCAAGAACGTCATTAACCCGCTGGCGACGATCAGCGCCGGCGGCATGATGATGGACACGCTAGGCGAGCCCAAGATCGCCGCGGCCATCGACAAGGCCATCACCGACGCCCTTGCCAGCAAGCAAATCAAGAGCCTCACCGCAGGCAAGATGGGCATGGGCACGCGCGAGGTCGGCGACCTCATCGCGAAGCTGGTGAGCTAATGCCTTCCTAGCGCCGAACGTTCGCTACTTGCCATACCCCGCAGCGACGATGTTGGCCTGCACGGCGGTGTCGGCCGCATCCGACGAGAAGTGGGCGGTCATGACTCCTTCGAAGAAGTTCCCTTGCGCGCCATTGCTGTTGTCGC
>Ga0224559_1001234_pt1 | contig 14491 bp, 12 predicted proteins | sample 714S33034metaG_FD_180676 | JGI IMG/M metagenome (GOLD analysis project Ga0224559, IMG submission 180676) | Peat soil microbial communities from Stordalen Mire, Sweden - 717 S3 30-34 | ecosystem: Environmental > Terrestrial > Soil > Wetlands > Peat | place: Sweden: Norrbotten County, Stordalen... | reverse complement strand
TGAGTCCCTTGACACGAACTTCGAGGAGGGCATCCTCAAATTGGTCAACCTGCGAAGCGCCGAGATCGCGTCGCGTCTGTCGGCCATTCAATCTCCCTACCTCTTCGAAGTTCGTGTCAAGGGACTCAGCATCGCCCTCGAATTCGCGCATCCCGAAACCGGCGCAGTCGCTACGGAGTTCGCGCACCGGGTCCGGCGCGAGGCATTCCATCGTGGACTTCTTTGCGAGCTTGGAGGACGCGAAAGCTCGACCCTGCGCCTCTTACCGCCGCTCATCATCACAGCGGCGCAGGCCAACGAAGCCATGGACATCGTGGGCGCATCGATCGAATCCGCCGAAGCTGCGCTCGCCGTGATGGCGGCCGAGGAAGCCCCCCGAGCGTGAGGGACCGAGCGCCTGCTTGTTCTACCCAACATCGTGCTCGTGAGCGGCGATATCACGAGTCTTTCCGTCGACGCCATCGTGAACGCGGCAAACGGTTCGCTGCTCGGCGGTGGTGGCGTGGATGGCGCCGTTCACCGCGCCGCCGGGCCTGAACTGTTGGCCGAGTGCAGGACGCTCGGCGGGTGCGAAACCGGGAGCGCGAAGCTCACGCGCGGCTACAAGCTGCCGGCGCGCTACGTGATCCACGCGGTCGGCCCGGTGTGGGACGGCGGTGGGAGCGGCGAAGATGCCTTGCTGGCCTCGTGCTACGAGACCGCGCTCAAGCTCGCCCAGGAGGCAGACGCGCACAGCATAGCGTTCCCGGCCATTAGCTGCGGCGTGTACCGATTCCCCATCGACCGCGCCGCGGCCATTGCCGTGCAAACCCTACGCCGCGTGTTGCCCTCCTGTCCCGCCATCGCGAAGACCGTGCTGGTTGCCTTTGGACCGACAGTCGCAACCGCGCTGCGCGCGGCGCTGGATGAATCTGTGTAGAATCCCGTCGGCTGCCCCTTCCGAACGCACCGCCATCAAGCACGAAGGAAGAACCACCATGAAGAAGAGCGACGCCCTGGGACTCGCACGAAACGCGATGAAGTGGAACCTGCCCTTGCTTTCATGGCGAGGAGTTCTTTGCCTCTGGCTGCCACTCTTGGTCTTGCTTGCGGGCGGTATCCTTGCAGCACAGAAGCTGTTCCGCGCTGCCCCTACCACCATCCGACTCCTTAGCGGGCCGGAAGGAAGCTCGTACCGCAACACCGCCGATAAGTACAAGAAAGCCATCGAGCACTTCGGCGTGAAGGTCATGGTCCTGCCGTCCAACGGCGCTCTCGACAACCTGCAACAGCTGGCCAACCCCAAGGTCAAGGCCGACGTCGCTTTCGTGCAAGGCGGACTGACCGACGGCGTGGACATCTCTCACCTCTTCTCCCTGGGCAGCCTGTTCGCCCAGCCCTTGATGGTCTACTACCGCCACAGCAAGCCCGTGGAGATGCTTTCGCAATTAAAAGGCAAGCGTCTGGCCATCGGGCCCGAGGGCAGCGGCGCGCGCGCCCTAGCGCTCAAGTTGCTCAAGGCCAATGAGATGGATGGCCCGCCCACCGTCTTGCTCGAACTCACCGGCGAAGAAGCCGCCAACGAACTCTTGGCCGGCAAGATCGATGCCGCCTTCTTGATGGGCGACTCGGCCACGCCGGCCATCATGAAGAAACTGCGCGAAAACGACGAGATCGAGATCGCGGATTTTCGCCAAGCCGACGGCTACTTGCGCAAGTTTCGCTTCCTTTCCAAGCTGACCCTGCCCGAAGGCGCCTACGACCTGGGAAAAAACGAGCCACCACGTACCTTGACCCTAATTGGTCCCACCGTCGAGTTGGTGGCGCGCAACGACCTTCACCCAGCCCTCTCGGATTTGCTTATCGGCGCCGCCCGCGAAATTCACGGTGGCCCGGGCCTGTTCCGCATCGCTGGCGAGTTTCCCGCGCCACTGGCGCGCGACTTCCCCATCAGCCCGGACGCCGAACGATTCTACAAGTCCGGGGCTCAGTTTCTCTACAAGAGACTGCCCTTCTGGCTGGCCAACCTTCTCGATCGTCTAATCGTGATCATCGTTCCACTGTTGGTCATCCTTTTCCCCGCCACGAAGATCGTGCCCGCAGTCTACAAGTACTTCATGCGCGCTCGCATCTTCAAGTGGTACGGCGCCCTCATGGCTATCGAACGCGCCATGCTCGCGCATCCCTCGCCGGAAGAGCAGGCTGAACTCCTCCGGCGCATTGATGCCATCGAGAAGGCGGTCAATGAGATGAAGACACCCGCGTCCTTCGGAGACCAGCTCTACGTACTTCGCGACCACGTGCGCATGGTCCGCCAGCAGGTCGAAGCCATTGTCCATTCCAGCAATCCGGACAGCGTGCCCGCCCCTGCCATTGTCGCGTAGCTGAAATGTCTAGTAGTTGCACTCTGAATTTGCAGAGACGGCGGAAGTGGGACAAGACTGGCACTGCATGCCCATCTCCGTGCCAGCGGGAAGCGGCCCGACAGCCAGGTTGGAGGCGGTTCGCACAAGTTGAACATACTGCCCATACGGCGCATTTGGGCACTTCGTCGTGTCGTTAAGGATCTGCCAGCAGTCACCGAAGGAATCCGGCGGAGGATTGGCAATCGAGTAGCTCGGATCGCAGTGTGCCAGGGGTTTGGGATCCTCGGTCCATGGTCCATTAGCGATAAGGGGCGGATATCGGTAGACCACGCGACAATCAGGTTGCAGGCCGGGTGTACTCAGGTCGATGTCGACCAGCTTGGCGTCAAGACACATATCCTGCATCTTGCTGGCCATGGCTGTCCCAATTCCCGCCATTGCATCCGTGAAGTCGGACTCGCAGATACTGAACTTCAGACCGTTCTGTCCAAACTCATCGATGAAGGCCGATTCGCGCAGACCGCCGGTCGCGCCCCAGGCGACGTCAGCCACGCTATACGTCGTCAGGTCCGCCGAACTGTAGTGATTGGGGTCGTAGCATACGGGCCAGTAGTCGTACCACTGGGGGCCGGTGGGGTTTGAAGGATTGGTGGCCAGGTCGATCTTGTAGGGAAGGGGTTGCTCGCCTTTGCGTGGCCAACCGAAGATACCCGCCACCAGGATCTGCTGATCCGGGAGTGACTTGAGACCCTTGATTTCGGCCGCGAGGTGCTTGAAGTCCTTGAGCGGACTGCAATTTTGTTTCTGCGCTGTGTCGGTCGTGCCGTTGAAGTCGGTCGGGTTAGGGCAGGCGTCGGTGCGGGCAGAGCAGTCGTTGAAGTCGTGGGAATAGGCCGCCGTGGTGGGATAGCCGGGCGGGGCGGCGGTCATGTTTTGGCCACCGCACTGGTGGGCGCGGGTCGAGCAGCGCAAGGAGGGCGACTCTTTGGACAGGTCGTCTGCGGGGGTATACAATGGAGGGGTAGTCGGGCCAGCCCCGAACATGCCGTCGTCGGTCGCGGCCGAGCAATCGTCCTCGTCGCTGAGGAAGACCAAGCCGAGATAGGCCTGGCCGCGCAGGAAGTCGGTCTGCTGCTGATCGTTGCCGACACCCTTGGCAACCAGGGCGAACTCGAAAGCCTGCAGCTGGTGCTCCTCGCCGCAGCCGTTGGTGCCGAGGCCGCTTGCCAAGCAGGTGAATACGGCGTTGATGTCGCCGGTGAAGTTATCGGGTTTCCCCGAGATGTAGGACAAGAACTTGGCATTGGGGTCGGTGACTCCGCAGCCCTGCGCGTTCGGCATCATGAACCTGCCCCCATCGCCCCAGTTGCTGTTACCGTTCTCGGCATTGGGGCCGCAGCTGCTGCCGCTCAGATAGGCGCCGCCGGTGCCGAGATCGCTGTCGATGATGGCAACGTGCAGATCGGGAAGGCCGTTCACAGGGTCGTTGAGGGCGGCGATCAACTTGGGAAATTGGGCCTTCAGCTTGTCCTGTTTGGATTGCATGGACGGCGAGTTATCGATCATGAAGACCAAATCGAGCTGGCGAACTGGTGAGACGTCGAAGGTGAAGCTGGAAACAACCACCGGGATGGGGCTCGGGCTTGCTGTGCCTCCAGCTCCGAGGCTTCCGTCGCCGGCTTGTCCGCCGTAGCGAGATCCAGCCCCACCCGCCAAGGTGCCGAACTGGCTGGCTCCGGAAAACGGATCTTTTCCGCATGCGAACAGACCGACGGTGAGGCTCGCCACCATGATGAATTTCTGTGTTGTTGGTTTGTTCATGCCGCTACTGGTCCCCCGACTTCACGATTGCTTACAAGAAACACGACAACTTCCTGATTCACAGAATCGCCCAGGAGAAACCACCGCAAAGACTCACCTCCCAGCCCGGCAATGCCACGACGATGTCCGAACCCGCGACAATTGCGCTGCTGCGAATGGCGCGTCCCTGTGGCCACGCAGCCGCGCCCAGGCGCAACCAACCCTCCCGGTAGTCCCAACGGCGGAGTAGAACCAACCCAACGTCGAAGCCCCAGGTGGGTGCACTGTCACTGCGGTTCTTGGTGTAGCCCGTGCCATTGACCAACAGGATGCCCAAGGCTGGACCAACCTGCGTCCGCAGCCCCCACTTTTTGCCGGAAAAGTCCGCGCTGGCCGCCAGTACGAAGGTGGGCCGCCAATAGTGGGCAATCCCCTCTCCCACCGCCAACTCACGAGGTAAGCCCAGAGACGCCCGCAATGTCCAGCCAAACTGTTCCAGCAGATTGGGCGTGGCCGCTTCCACCGCGATGCCCGTGGTCGCCCCTTGACCATCCGCCGCACCGAAAAGCCCTGCGCCGACCAGCGACCGCGTGCTCACCGAAAGCCGCTCCTCATCGGGATCGTCGAGTGCATCTTCCTCGTCCCGCGACCGCGGCGCGGATCCCACATCGCGCGGCGGAATCCCTGGTGCGCTGATGGTTCCGACCGGCATGGCGTCGAGCCAAGCCGCGATAATGAGTGCCGCGGTTTCCGCGCGAGCGTCGCAGTCGCCAATTGAAGGAACATTGCGCTCCCGATTGTCCTCGCCCGGCGTGGACAGTTCGATGCGCATCGTCTGCTCGTCGGCGTGAACGCGAGCGCTCGCTTTTTCTGGGCCACCGGCTGCTAGAAGTCCCAGAAGACGCAAGCTGATCGCCTCTGACGACGGACAGTTGGAATCGCTCGAGATGCGCGCGACCGCCAGTGCCGACGCGGGCAACGCCAACACCGCGACTGCGACTGCGACTGCCAGCCGAGCCTTTGTCATTTGTTCCGGAAGAACTTGGCGGCCTCGGCCGCGAAGCGCCCCTTGGGATAGCGATCGAGATAGCGTTCAAGGTCGCCCAGGCCGGCCTCGCGTTCGCCGCAGCGAAGCCTGGCCACGCCACGCCCCCACAGCGCGCGTTCGTGCCAGGTCGGCGAACCCGACACGCGCGAAAGCGCACGATCGAAATCGGCACTCGCCTCCAGCCACCGGCGCGCAGCCGCGCGAAGCTCGCCACGCACCACGAAGCGCTCGCCGCTACGGGGAAGGTCATCGAGAGACATGCCATCGAGCCGAGCCAGTGCATCGTGCTCGCGGTGCAGAGCCAGCAGGGCTTCCACCTCGAGGGCGCTTCGTTCACCCACAAAGGCAGTGCGCGGATAGGCCTTGGCGTGTTCCTGAAGGGCCGCCAGCGCGCCCATGGGGTTGCTTTCCAGGCGCAGTTTGCGCATGGCCTGGCCAAACAGTGCTTGGTCACTGGCGGTCGATCGTCCGATTTCAGCGACGGCATCGGTTGAAACCTTGGGAGGGGGGATCGGCACGATCAGCGCCACTGGCTGCACCCCTGTCGGCCTGGCCCGGGCTATCCCCATGGATGACGGATGAACCGACGAAACAGGCGCGGAGCCAGGTGCAACCTCGGTCGGCCCATCCCCGCGCACGATGGGCGTATAGATTGCGGTAGCCACAACTGGAATCGCGCTGGCCGAAACTGCGACCGCGGCGGGATCCTCGGCAATCGTTACTGGCGCCACAGGCGTGGGCGACACGAACGCCACTTGCCGAATCGCGCGCCGAATTGCCTTCCCCGAGATGCCCGACATCTTGCGAGTCGGCGCAAGTGCTACCGACCCGGGCCGAAAGTCCGTTGTGCTCTCGACCAAAGGCGCCCACACGCTGCTGCTGGCCTCGGACGTTGCAATCAGCAGCGGATCTGGAACTTCCGGCAAGATCACCGTCTCCTCGACGGCGACTGCGTTCTCTTCCTCAATCCTGGGCTCACTCGGCTCATCGACCTTCGCGGGCGCGGGATCGGCAGGGCGCCGACCGCGCACGGCCTTCCGCTTGCGCGCTTCCGCCTTGGCATAACCTGCTGGTGCACCCGCAGCACTCAAGTCGAGTCCGGGAATCAGCCCGAAACGCTCGGCGGTGGCGAAGGCAGCCCCGCCAATGACCAGGATGCCAAGCCCAGACAGCACCGGGGCTAGTCGGGTGCGAAAAAGCGAAACCCGGGTGCGAAAAAGCGTGCGCATGATGCGCCTGCGAACCTTCTTCTGGTCGACCGGAGGAATACTTTCGACTTCCCGAGCGGCGTCGAGAAGTCGCGCTATTTCTCCCAGGCAGCGCTCGCGGACTTCGTCGGACGGTTGCTTTTTCCAGGCCCTCATACTTCGGCCCTCCCTCGGCGGCTGGTCAGCTGCTCGAGCAACATGGAGCGGCCGCGATGCACGCGCACCCACACCGCGTTCGCAGTGAGTCCCAAGAGCTGGCCGGCCTCCTCGGCCGCCGCGCCTTCGATGTCGCACAGGATGATCGCGTTGCGGTACTTCTCGGGCAAGCGGTCGAGCGCCGCGTAGAGCCGCAAGCAGTCCTGCCTGCGCTCGACCACCTCAAGCGGCGTCGGGCTGGGTGGCGCCACGACCTCCGCCTGCGAACGGTGAAGGACATCGAGGAACTGCCGTAGCCGACGGCGGAACCTGCGCTTGCGCACCACCATCTGGGTAATGCGAAAGAGCCAGGTCGAAACCTTGGCCTCGCCACGAAACTCGGTGCGACGGCGAAGCGCGACCACGAAGACATCGTGGATGAGATCCTCAACGTCGGCGGCCGGACCGACGAGGCGGCGCACCCAGCGTTCCACCATCGGCTCGTGGGTTTCGTAGAGGTGATCGAAGAGCACCTCCGGATCGAACGTCCCCATGCCCGCCGGGATGGCGAGGTGTTCACCGCTATCTTGGAGCTGGCCCTTCGACATGCCGCTGCCTTGTTCGTCCCTCGAGTCCGTCGATCCTTACACCGTATTCTCGCAGATCTTGGCTATTGGCGTCAGCCAAGATCGTCGCGCGATCCAGACGCAGCCCGCTCCAACGGCCGCCTCCGCATTCGATTCAGGCGGGCCAGCAACCAGCGCTAGGAAGTTTGAACCACGCCGAAGGTGCGGCGATAGACCACGCCCATCACGTTCACCGCCCATGGCACGGTCCAAACCAGGCCGATGCCAAGAGGCAGAATGCTCACGCAAATACCGAGGCCAACCACGAAGAAGAGCCCAAAAAACTGGAACCAGCGCTTGGTGACCGCCTTGCGTGAGGTCTCCATGGCCTGCCAGGCGGATAGATTGCGGTCGCCGATGAGCGGCATGGTCATGACATACGCCATCGCCAGGTAGATCCCAGGAAGGATAAGAAGAACGAGACCAAGGTAGGTCATGAGCGCGACCAGTAACCCGGCGGTGAAAGCCGTGGCGGCGCGGTCGAACAGACTGAATGCGGTGGCGAAACTGATGGGCAGACCGGCGGCTCGCCGCACGCCCATCATCACAATCCCGACCCCAAAGACAAAGTTCACGGCGCCCATGATGACGTTGACGGCGATTTGCAACGCTATGCTTTTGGAAGCCAGCGCGGTGCCGAGCAGCGCACCGACGATCATGATCGCGTAGACAATCGCGGCGGCACCCCAGAACGATGCCTTCATTCCGCGCGTGAGAGCCCACGCTTCCCGCATGACTTCGCCAATATCGAAGTCGTAGCGGCCGGCCAGTGCATCCTCGATCGAGCCCGAGGCGCCTGGCTGAATCGGCTGCGCGTTGACGTCGGCCTTGGGTGCTTCGTAGGGATTGCTGGGCATATCGGTCATGTTGTCCCCTCCCGGTTTTGCCCGCATGCTACCACCTTTCCAGGCGGCGCATTTGGGTGGCTGTTTTCGTGCGTTCTGTGCGCCATGAGTTGCAATTCGTGTCGGAACTTCCACAAAGCGTGAGCCAATGGCACGCGCGCAACGCACAAAGAGTGTATTGCCACATGCGTTCGGGCGCCTGTGCCTGGGCATCGAAAGAAACCTGGCCGGCACGGGGAATGCAGCGCCATGATTGGAATGCGAAGGTGCCCTATGAACCCGAAACCAATCCTCCTGTCGCTTCTTCTGCTCGCGTCGTTGACTCCCGCGTGCGCCACGACCACCACGACGGCGTGGCCCGAACCACCGGCACAAGGCCACTGGGTCATGTACGGCCGGGTGGAATCCGTGCGCGACTACCTCCGGCATGACCAAGGCGATCCCGCGGGCGGAGCGGTCGCTGGCGCCATCATCGGTGGCGTGCTCGGCACGGCCCTGGGCGGGCGCGGCTTCGGAACATTCTTGGGCGCCAGCGAGGGCGCCATGATCGGAGCCAACGCCAGTCAAGGCGGCTACGTCGGACGCAACTTCGAGATCTTCGTGCGCTTCGAAGACGGCAGTTTGCGACCCTTCACCTTCGAGGATCAACTGCCCTTCCGTCCCGGCGAATACGTGGTCTGGACGCCGCAAGGCCTGGCCCGGCGTTGAGATAGCTGGCCACTACACCGGATCTTGAGGCTCGGCGGCAAGTACGCGCCCGCTATCTTCCTCTGCCACAAGCACGCGAGGCCGCGTTTCGATTGCGTTCATGTCCCCAATGGCCTTTTCGCCGCCCGATCCAAGCTCCTCCAGTTTGCGAATGGCGGGCTTCACGCGGCTGTCGAACGAAGCTGCGGCCTTGTTGAAGCTCTCGGTCGCCTTCTCCAGCGCCGAACCGACCTTGATCCAGTGCTCGACCATGGTGGCCAGCCGGCCGTGCAGTTCGCGGCCTTGCGCGCTGATGGCCTGGGCGTTTTCGGCCAGCTTCTCCTGCCGCCAGCCGAAATGCACGGCTTGCAGAAGCGCGATGAGCGTGGTCGGCGTGGCGATGAGCACCCGCTTACCCACGCCTTCCTCGATGAGCGACGGCATCTCCTGCAAGGCCGCGCTGTACATGGCCTCGCTGGGCAGGAACATGACCACGAACTCCGGCGTGGAGGCCAGCTGCGACCAGTAACCCTTGGCCGACAGCCCAAGAATATGGGCGCGGATCTGCGCCGCGTGGCGGGCAATGTGCAGGCGACGCGATTCTTCCGAGTCCGCGTCGAGCGCATCGAGATACGCTTCGAGCGGCACTTTGGCGTCGACCACTACGTTGCGCCCGCCGGGCAGCCTGACGATCATGTCGGGCCGCAAACGGCCGTCCTCACCGGCCAGGGTTTCCTGCTGGAAGAAGTCGCAGTGCTCGACCATGCCTGCCAGCTCGACCACGCGAGCCAGTTGAATTTCACCCCATCGGCCGCGCACCGCCGGAGCCCGCAAGGCGCGCACCAGGTTGCCGGTTTCCGCCGACAACTTGCTCTGCGACTCGGACATGCTGCGCACCAGCTCGGTCAAGCGACCGTAGGCTTGCGCGCGGTCGCGTTCAATCTCTTGGATCTTGGTGTCCACCCGGTCGAGCGATTCCTTGACCGGCTTGAGAAGCCCGTCGATGGCGGTCTGGCGTTCGGCGAGCGAGGTATCGTGTTCCTTGCGGGCCGCGGTCAGTTTCTCGGCGGCCAGGGTCAGAAAACCCTCGTTGTTGGCGGCCAGGGCTTGCGCGGCCAGGGAACGAAAGGTGTCGCTCAGCTTTTCCTCGGCGCTGTCGAGCAAGACCTTGCGCTCTTCGAGCTCCCGGTGCAGTTCGACGACTTGGGTTTCCGCGATAGCCCTCGCCTTCTGCGCCTCGCCCAACGCTCCGTCGCGCGAGCGACCGCGATCCTCGGCCACGGCCAGCGAACGCCGCAATTCCTCGGCCATCGCCTGCGCCGCTCGCGCCGTTCCTTCCAATTCGCGCAGCTTGCTTTCGCCTTCGCGCAGACGCACCTCGGCCTCGCGCGCCTTGCCCTCGCCGCGCGTCCGCTCGTGGGCCGTGGCCCAGACCCAAGCCACGGCCGCGCCCAAGGCCAACGCTCCCATGAGTGCGACGATGACTTCCGCTGCCGACATTGCCATGTATACTATCCGAATGTTCAGTCTTCGAGCAAGGCGGCAGTCAGGACAAAGGCACGCTACGGCACGCTGATCTCGCGGACGCTGCCCTTCTTGAAAATCAACCCCTCGGTGCCCACGTTGTCGCTGCGGAAGTAGACCGTGATATTGGGCTTGCCGCTTTCGGATCCGGCGCGCGTCGGGGCCTTGGTCAGGGCCATGGCCGGATCGATACCCGCAGCGCAGGGCGTGGCGCCCACGCCGAAATCCTTGCCATAGTCGATGTGCTCGCTGAGCTTGCGCCAAGCGCCGCCGTTTTGACCGTCGCTTTCGTCGATCCAGAGTTCCTGCTTCACGCCGCCGTCAGCCAAATCGTAGACGGCGTGCTTGTAGCCTATCCATTGATTGGTGGGCAACGTTCCGGCGCTCCACTGCGACTTGTTCAGAATCGCCGTCGAGTCGGGGTGCCTGGTTTCCTTCTCGAAGTCGATGTGACCATCGCAGCGCATGCGTGCGTTGATCCCGCGCGTATCGCACAGGTTCACGGTTTCCTGGCCGATGGTGCCGTGGTTGCTGCGCGCCAGCGCCGCCATGCCGGCATATGCCGCCGAACAGGTGAAGGCGGGCGTGCGCATGAAGTACATGGTGATCTCGATGTCGCGCCATTGGTCTTGCTTGGCCGGGTCGTGCACGTACATGCGGGGGACACCGCCCGAGATTCTCAGGCTGCCGGCTCCATCGGTGGCGTAGGAGCCGTCTCCGTGATCGGCATCGAACCAAGGATCGTTGGGATCGATGCCCGTGAAGTTGCGAGCCTTCCCATTGTCCCACGAAGACACCCATTCCTTCCCGCCCGCGAGGGAAGGATAGATCTGGGTGATGCTGAAATGGTCCACGCTGGACGAGGCGCCGCCCGCGCCGCCGGTGACCTTGCCGCCGCCACTACCGAGCACGCCGCCGCTGCTGACCGCGCCGCCGCTGCCGACCGCGCCGCCATTGGTCGCGAGCCTGCTCCGGCCACCCTCACCCGAGAAGCTGCTATCCAGATTGGGTCCTGGTCCGGTCGATGAAGCCCCGCAGGCCGCCGGCAACCAAAACACCAGCGCGAGCGTTACCCAAGGATGCGTTTGAGCCGTGGCCGTACTCCCTAGTATCCACGATCCTCGTCCGCCCGAGACGGATCTTTCTCGCGAGTCGTCTTCAGTACGTCAGCCCAAATCCGTAGGGGAAGAGCGGCTCGTAGGTGGCGTCGCCCTGGTTGATGGGGATCTGGGCCATGGAACGCGGCCACGAGTGCGGCAGCTTGCCGGTCGGCTTGTAGTCGCCGAAGAGCACGTCGGCCACGCCGCCGCCCTCGGTGCCGGGCAGCCAAGCAACGATCAGCGCATCGGTCATGGGCAGCCAGTCCTCCACGATCAGTGGACGGCCGGTGATAAGAACGGTCACCACCGGCTTGCCCGACTTGCGCGCGTTGGCAATGGCGCTTCGGTCAGCGGAGGTCAGCACCAGATCCTTGCTGTCTCCATTGCCTTCCGCGTACGGAGTTTCGCCCACGACAACGACGACCACATCGGAGTGACCGGCGCCTCCGCCATCCCGGGACGTGGTGACCGATGTGCGCGTGCCGACGGCGCGCTCGATGGCGCGCAGGATGGTCGTTCCCGCGGCACCCGGACCAAGCTTGCCTTGCCAGCCATTGGTCCAGCCGCCGCACTGGGCGCCCATGTCGTTGGCTTTCGAACCGGCCACGTGCACCTTGGCGTTCTTCTTTAGGGGCAGCAGGTTCTTGTCGTTCTTGAGCACCACCACGCTCTGGCGAACGGCATCGCGCGCGACGGCCCGATGCTCGGGCGAGCCAATCGCCGACGCCAGAGCGCGGTCGGCCATGGGATGCTCCCACAGCCCGGCCGCGGCCTTGACCCGCAGGATGCGGCGAACGGCGTCGTCGATGCGCGACATCGGGATGCGGTTCGAGCTCACGAGCGACTTCACGGTGCGAATGAACAGGCGATAGTCATTGCCGATCATGGCCATGTCCACGCCGGCGTTGATGGCGTTGGCCACGTTCTCCCTGAAGCTGGTGCTCATGTTCTTGATGCCGTCGTAGTCGGAAACCACGAACCCCTGGAAGCCGAGCTCGCCCTTGAGCACGTCGGTGAGCAAGAATTTCTGCCCGTGCAACCGCTGGCCGTTCCAGGAGCTGTACGAGGCCATGATGCTGCCCACGCCAGCCTTGACCGCCGCCACGTAGCCCGGCAAGTGAATCGCGCGCAGCTCCTGTTCGGAAATCTTGGCGTCGCCCTGGTCCACGCCCTTGTCTGTGCCGCCGTCGGCGACGAAGTGCTTGGCGCAAGCGATGACCGATTCCGTCGAACCGAGCTTTTCGCCTTGTATTCCGCGCACCACCGCCGGCGCGAACATGCTCGCCAGTTCCGGAGTTTCGCCAAACCCTTCGTAGGTTCGTCCCCAGCGCTCGTCGCGAGGCACCGCGATACACGGAGCAAAGGTCCAGCGAACGCCCGTGGCAGCCACTTCTTGGGCCACGACCTTGCCGACCTTCTCGGCGAGTTCCGGGTTGCGTGTGGCGCCGAGTCCGATGTTGTGCGGGAAGATCGTCGCGCCCCGCAATTCGCCGTTGCCATGCACGGCATCGACACCGTACACGAGCGGAATTCCAAGGTGCGTGCCCAAGGCCTGCATCTGGAGGCGATCGACTGCATCGGCCCAGCTGTCGGCAGTATTGGGATTCACGGCATCATCGCCGCCGTTGAGGACCGAACCGAGAAACAGCTCTCGCACTTCGGCGCCTTGCAGAGCGACGCGCGAGGGTTGGGTCATCTGGCCAACCTTCTCGGCCAGGCTCATTTGGCGCAGCAGCTCTTCGATGTCGGGCGCGGGAACGCCGGATGCGCGCACCGACGCGGGAACGAGCGGCGCCGTCGAAACCGGCCCCTGGTTCGCCACCCCACCACAGCTGGCGCCGGCAAGTACGCCCAAGGCGAGCAGCGGGGCGAACGCGAGTCGGAACGCGGGTCGAAGGTCGGCAAAAAGAGACGTGTTTCGCGGTGATGGATTTGTCATGTCGTTTGCCTAGGCTCAACGCCGGATACTAGGTGAAACCAACAGCGGGGAATAGAAAGAATCGATGGAAACCAACCCTGCGCAATGCCCACAAGTTGTCGACGCGCTCCGGCCGCGCTAGGACAGAGCAAGACCATGAAGATTTCCGACCTCTATGCCTCGGGGAAGCGCGTCTTCTCCTTCGAATTCTTTCCGCCCAAAACCGAATCCGGCGCCGCCGCCCTGGCGCGCGCCATCCGCGACTTGAAAGAGCTGCGCCCGGACTTCGTTTCCGTCACCTACGGCGCCGGCGGCTCCACGCGCGACCGCACCGTGGATCTGGTGACGCGCATCCAGCGCGAAGAAGGCATCTGCGCCATGGCCCACTTGACCGCCGTGGCGACCACGCGCGGGCAGATGGCGACGCTCATCGACCGTCTCCTCGAAGCCGGCATCGAGAATATGATCCCCCTGCGCGGCGATCCGCCAGCCGACGCGCAGGACTTCATTCAGCCGCCGGGCGGCTTCCTCTACGCGTCCGAACTGGTCGCCTTCATTCGCGAGCGTCACGGCGACCGGCTCTGCCTAGCCGGCGCCGGGTATCCCGAGGGGCACCCGCAGTGCCGCGACCTCGACCAGGACATGGCGAATCTGGTGACAAAGGTGCGCGCCGGCGTCGACTTCATCATCACGCAGCTTTTCTTCGATAACCGGCACTATTTCGACTTCGTGGCACGCGCGCGCAAGGCGGGCATCACGATTCCCATCGTTCCCGGCATCATGCCCATCACCGACACCGCCCAGATCGATCGCATCACGCGCATGTGCGGCGCCACCTTGCCGCCCCTGCTCCGCGCCGAGCTAGACCGCCGTAAGGACGATCCGGCGGCGAGCATGCAGCTCGGCCTGGCGCAAGCAACCGCCCAATGCATCGGACTGCTCGCCGGCGGCGCGCCCGGCATCCACTTTTACACCCTCAACCAGTCGCCAGCGACGCGCATGATCCTGACCGCCCTGCGCATCGCCAATCTTGGCTAGGGTTTCTCGCGTGGGGAGCCGGCGAGCTTTGCTCGCCGCGGACCATCGCGGGAGGGTTTGGGAACCCTCCCAGGGTTCCCATTTCAACCGTGCGCCAATTCGGCCTCGACCAGGCGCTTGACCATGGCCGGGTCGAACTTGCCCTTGTAGTTCTTCATGATGTCGCCCTGCACCTTGCCGGCCTGCTTGGCGTCGGTCACCGCCATGCGGCCGATGG
>Ga0224559_1001233_pt1 | contig 14499 bp, 11 predicted proteins | sample 714S33034metaG_FD_180676 | JGI IMG/M metagenome (GOLD analysis project Ga0224559, IMG submission 180676) | Peat soil microbial communities from Stordalen Mire, Sweden - 717 S3 30-34 | ecosystem: Environmental > Terrestrial > Soil > Wetlands > Peat | place: Sweden: Norrbotten County, Stordalen... | reverse complement strand
CGGCTTGTTCTGCGCGTAGACGCGGCGAGAGTAGTCCTTGGGGATGATGACGGCGGCGTTGATTTTTCCGGTGCGCACGTCTTCGCGGGCCTGCACCTCGTTGGAGTATTCGACGGTGGTGAAGGTCTTGATGTTGACGGCGATGGAATCAAAGGCCTCGCGCAGCTTGACGGCCTGCGGGCCGTGATCGTAATCGACGATGGCGACGTGTTCGCCGGTGATCTTTCCGCCGAAGGCGTTGCCCATGATGAGCAACTGCAGAATGGGCATCATCAGCGACATGATCATCAGCATGGGCGAACGGAAGAATTTGCGCATTTCGCGCTCGACGATGGCAAACATTCGGATCATGGCTGTGCTCCGGGCCTTGGCGGCAGAGTGAAGACCGGCGGCTTGACCTGCTCATCGCGGAGCTGGCGGCCGGTGTAGTACACAAACACGTCGTCAAGAGTGGTGTTCTGCACGCTGAGTGAAGTGATTGTTTCACCCAAAGAAGCAGCCAGCTCGACCAACTGCATGGTGGTGCGCGACCCGGAAGAGGTCAGCACGCGATAATATCCGGCGGATTCCGCCTGTACGCTGGTGACGTCATCCATGCCCTCCAGGCGCGCTTGCCATTCCGGGGTTTCGCGGTCGAAGTGAACTTCAACGACGTTGGCGCCGGGGACGTTGTGCTTGAGTTCGAGCGGCGTGCCGAGAGCGACGAGCGTTCCGTGATCGACGATGGCCAGCCGGTCGCAGAGCTTGTCGGCCTCGTCCATGTAGTGGGTGGTGATGAGGATGGTGAGGTTGCGCGTGGCTCTCAGGTTGCTGAGCATCTCCCAGACGGCGATACGACTGACAGGATCGAGTCCGGTGGTCGGTTCGTCAAGGAAGAAGATGCGCGGATTGTGGACCAGGCCGCGAGCGATTTCGACGCGGCGGCGCATTCCGCCGGAGAGGGTCTTGACCTGTGCGCCGCGCCACTTGAGCAGGTCCACGGCCTCCAGCACTTCAGTGATGTTATGGATGCGCTCGGCCTTGGGAACCGAGTAGAGCTTGGCGTAGATGGAGAGATTCTCTTCGACGGTGAGGTCGGGGTCGCTGGTGAGGGCCTGCGGAATAACGCCAATCATGCGGCGGACGGCATCGGCCTCGCGGGCGACATCGTGACCGGCGACGATGGCGCGGCCGCTGGTGAGCGGGATCAGCGTGGTCATCATGCGGATCAGCGTGCTTTTGCCGGCGCCGTTGGGACCGAGCAGGCCGAAGATTTCGCCGTCGGCGACCGAGAAGCTGACGTCCTTGACGGCTTCAAAGTCGCCGTAACGCTTGACGATATGCGAGACTTCGATAGCGGGTGCTGTCATTGCTTCACCAAACCGTCCCTCAGGGGCTAAAGCCCGACGTTAGAATTGTGGTATTTTCGGCACGACTAAAGTCGTGCCCTTTCAAAGCCTGACTTTCATCACAGAAGAATGGGAGTCATTCCTTCACCGGCTTTAACTTTGATTTTGGAATGTCAACCTCGGCGATCATGCCGGGGACGTATTTCTCATCTTTGTTTTCGATGAGCAGCTTGAGCTGGACAGTCTTGATGTCGCGCTTGCGGGCGCTGACGTCGCGCTGCGTTGCGAAGTCGGCCAGCGTGGCTTTGTTGATGACCTTGCCCTGGAGAGTTCCGCCAGAGGGCATGATGACGGTGAGGCTGTCGCCGAGCTGGACGGCGTCTTCCTGCGTCTCCGGCAGCGGCGCGTAGACCCAGGTCTGGGTCAGGTCCATGATGGTGACGATGGCGGCTCCGGCGCTGACGACCTCGCCCTGGCGGACGGCGCGGACATTCACCCGGCCACTGACCGGAGCGAAGATCTGCGCATAGCCGACCTGCACCTTGGCCTGATCGGCGAGGGCGCGGGCGTTCTCGACGGCGCTTCGAGTGGAATCGACAGTGCGAGCGGCGACGGCGGTGAGCAGTTCGTGGGCGCGGGCCTGGCGCAAGGAGGCTTCGGCTGCGGAGACGTTCTCGCGGGCGGCTTCGACGGCTGCTTGGCTGGCTTGGAGGCTGGTGACGGCGTCGTCCTTGGCCTGCTCACTCATAATTCCCTGCTGGGTGAGGGCGACCGTGCGGCTGGTGTCGGCCTTCTGGTGGTCGTAGTTGGCCTGAGCCTGGGCGAGCGCGGCCTTGGCCGACTTGACCGTGGCTTCGGCGTTGATGGTGGCGCTGCCGGTCTCGCCCTGGGTTTGGCGCTCACTCATAACGCTCTCGCCCAGCTTGCCCTCCTGGCTGTCGGCGGTGGCCTCGGCGGCTTTGCGGGCGGCTTGCAGGTCGTCGCTCTCAATGACGGCGATCAACTGGCCAGCCTGCACTGCCTGGCCTTCCTCGACGGCGAGGGTCTGAATGCGGCCGGGAATCTTGCTGCTGACGACCACCTCGTTAGCGTCCACCGTGCCGATTAGTTGCAGATTGGTCGAGGGCCGCACCGTGTAAAAGTAGTAGATCAGCGAGCCGATGGTCAGCAGAGCCAGGATCAGAAAAACTCGATTGCGAGCGTTCACGTGTACCTCACTTCTTCAAAGACGGTTCATGCTGTTTGTTATTGCAAATGGACAGAGAATGGTTGCCAGTCGCGGTTGCCTTGGGCATGGGCGTTCTAGCCAGCACGCGGGCGGCGACGCGAGCGCCCTGCTGGCGGTCGGTGAAGATGGTCTGTCCCAGGTACTCGACAGCAGCCTTGCGGCGCAGTTCGAGTTCGCGCGGCTCCAGCGGGTCCGTACACATGGCCAGCTTGATGAGCGGCGCGGAGAGAAAGTAGAGGAGATTCGCGCCCAACGCGGCGTAGCGCATCTGCGTGGAATCAACCTGAATCAACTCTCCAGAACCGATCCCTTCCTCCAGCAGTTTGTCGATCATGCTCCACAAGGGGCGAAAGAACTTCTCGGCCATCGACTCGATGCGGTTCTCCTCGCCGCGATGCAGGCGCACCATCTCCTGCTGCATCATGCTTTTCATGGCGGGGTGGGAGTGGGAGCGGTCGAAGTTGCCCAGCACGATCTGCACGAAGCGCTCTCCGGCCGAGGCGTTGGTCGCCAGCACACTGACGCTCTCCGCGCGCACGCTGTCGATTACTTGCTCCAGCGCCGCTGCGTAGAGGTCTTCCTTGCTCTTGAAGTAGTAGTAAAGGAGGGCTTTATTGACGCCGGCGGCATCGGCGATTTGCTCCGTACGCGCGCCGGCGAGGCCGTTTTCGCTGAACTCACGGATGGCGGCGTCGAGGATGCGGGCGCGCGTGGGTTCGGCGCGTTCGGCCTGGGTGCGGGTTGGATTAGGGGCTGTCATTTTTAACTAACTGGTTAGTAAGTTAACACAACCAGAGTTGGTTCGCAAGCATTTACGTAGATTTTGATGGGGCTTTTCCGATTCGGCACAGCAGAGACCGTCTCTCATGAACCATGTGATTGAATCTCGTGGTTTTCCACCCTTTCGCAAAATGCGCGAAAGGATGGGGCACGGCAGAATTTTGCCAGCCAAACACGGGTTTTTTGTGCGACTGGTGAAAATTTAGACGAAGTAATTGATCTTGATTTGGCCATTCTCGCCGCGGCGGGGGGCGCTTTCGTCGTCTTCCGGATCGTCGTAGGCTTCGTCTTCAAAACCCGAGGCGGCCTTGGAGTTATGGGGCGTGTAGGTTTCGTCGGCGCTGCGGGTGGAGCGCTCAACTTCGTAGATGTCCGTCAGGCCGAGGTCGGTGGCCTTGAAGCGAACCATAGGGGTGAGGCGAACACTGGCAACCGGGGCGATTTCCATCTTCGTTTCTCCCATTCTGGAAGTTGCCGGCTGATTTCTGGTGGCCGGTTTTCCGCAGCTTTTAATCTTCTTGATGGCCCTCTGTCTGGATTCAGGACACTCTCACCGGGTGATTCTCCCCGTGAATCCTGCCCTTACTGGGTCTATCGGCGGGTCGGCGAAGAAGTTTAGGAGCTTTGCCGCGATTTTAGTGTCCGATTACGAAACAGTTTCTCCTGAAATGCACCCGCGAGAGTTGTTAGACTGAGAGAATGATGGATGAATCGCTGTTTCGCCGCGTGGCCGAAGCCGCTCTCGACTCTCTGATGGAGCACCTGATTGCGCGCGAGGCGGAGGCCGAGGCTGGTTTTGAGGTGGACGAACAGAATGGCGTTCTGAAAATTGCTTTCGAGGAGCCGGAGGGTACGTTCGTGATTACGCCGAATGCGCCGGTGCGGCAGATCTGGATCTCGGCTCTCTCGACCAGCTTCAAGCTCGACTGGGATGAGGCGGCATCAGCGTTTATTCTGCCGCGCACTGGCGAACACCTGATGGCGCTGGTGGACCGGCTGATTGGGGAGCATCTTGCCAACTGACGATCCGGCCCTCTAATTGTGGTGCTCCGTACCCCACCCTTTCGCGAAGAGCGCGAAAGGATGGGGTACGGAGCACCACAAACCGGGATGGGAGGCGCAGTTCTCTGAGAATTCCGCCGGATGAGATTAAATTCAATTCATGAAATGGTGTTTCCTGCCGATATTTTCTTCAGACATGGCCTGAGTATCCGGCCTTGTGACGCTGGAGGGAGTTTTGGGCACAAAATACGGGTTCCCTAATATGCGGATGAAAGCTGATCCTTCCTCAAATGCGATTCGCCTTGCGCGCGCCTTCAGAGGGTGTTGGCTCGCCCTGCTCCTGATCGCTCTGACGCCTGCCTTTTCGCAGACGGTCAGCGCAAGCAGCCAGGGGCGTGTTTTGCGATGGGTGCAAGAGATCTCCAGCATGAAGAACGCCGAGGCCAGTAAGGCCTTCCCTGTCGTTCTTCTTGGCGTGGTCACCTACTCCGATCCAGAGTGGGGCCTGCTCTTTGTCAAGGATGCGAGCGGCTCGATTTACATTAATGTACATGGGTCCAGCATCAGGTATCCGTTGGGAACTCGTGTGCGCGTGGACGGATTTACCGCGTCGGGGGACATTAACCCCGCAGTCTCTCATGCCAAGGTTCAGGTTCTTGGCAACGGCCCCGCTCCGGTTCCAGAGCCAAAAAAACTGGCCGATCTGGACGCGGGAAACGCGGACAGCCGCTGGGTGATTACCGAGGGGGTGTTGCGCCCCTGCTATGAGAGCTGGACGCGGGTCTGCTTCCGCATCTTCGATGGAAAAACCGTGGGATGGGTCATTGTTCCAGAAGCGGAGAGTCCGGCGGCGCTCAGTCTGGTCGGTTCGTTGGTGCGGGTAAAAGGCGTCTGCGGCGCTCACCTCGACAAGGCAAACAAGCGCATCGGAGCGCAGGCCTTTGTCAACGGTTTGAGTGACATTGCGCCGGAAGCCCCGATTCCAGCGGACCCATTTTCCTCCTCGCTGATCTCCATCGGCAGCGTGACAGCCGGGACGATCAGCCAGCGATTTGTCCGCCCGGTTCATCTTCGTGGCGCGGTGACCTGGGCCTCGCCGCAGGGACTGTTTGTGCAGGACGGCAGTGGCGCGTCCTATGCGGAAACGGAAAAGCCGGTGGCCATTCGCACCGGAAATACCGTCGATATAATAGGATTTCCCAGCCGAGGCGAATTTGGCCTGACGATGATGGATGCGGTGATACGGCTGGCAGCGAACCAGACCGATACGGCGAACGCCGTGCCTCTCAACCTGAGCGCCGCCGAGATCATCAAGCGCTCCCTGAACGGAAGGCAGGTACACTTGAAGGCCCGGCTGATCAGCCAAAGCGCCAACGATACTGGAGTGGTTTACCAGCTTGAAGATGGCGATCAGCGCTTTACGGCGACTCTGCTGCAACATGATGCGACGCGGCAGGCGGTTAGCTTGGCGCGCAACTCCATTCTTGAGGTGACCGGCGTCGCCGTGGTGCGCAAAGGCACTTCGGCCTGGCCCGATTCGCTGCAGGTCATGATTACTTCACCAGCGGATATTGTTGTCCTCGGTGCAAATGGCTGGTTGACGTTCAGGCGCGGCCTGTTCATTTTTGGAGCGATGATCGTGGCTGTGATTACTCCGCTGCTATGGGTGAGAATGCTGCGGCGGACGGTGCGCAAGCAGACGGACATCATTCGCACAAGGCTGGAAAGCGAGGTGCAGTTAGAGACCAAGCACCGGCGGCTCTTTGAGCGAAATCTGGCAGCGGTTTTCTTTTGGCGGCCAGACGGTGCCATTGTCGATTGCAATATGGCGTTTGTGAAGATGCTGGGATTATCGAGTTGCGAAGAGCTGATCGGGCAGTCCTATTGGGATTTTGAAGTGGATTCCGAACAGCGCGTGCAACTATGCGCCGCGCTGCTGAAAGGCGCCGTGAGCAATCAGGAGGCGAGCCTGCGCCGGAGCGATGGCGTGATGGTTCATCTGCTGACCAATATCACTCCAGTAGAGACGCCGGAAGGCATCATCTATGAGACCACGGCCATCGATATTACCCAACTGCGGGAGAATCAGGCGGAACTGCAAAAAGCCAAAGACGCGGCGGTACACGATGCGCTCAACGATCCTCTAACCGGCCTTCCCAACCGCCGTCTTCTCTCCGACAGGCTGGCCTCCCACATGGTCAAATCCAGGCAAGCAGGCAAGCTGTTTGCCCTGCTCTACATTGACTTGGATGGATTCAAACTGGTCAATGACAGTCTGGGCCATTCCATCGGCGATACGGTGCTCATCCAGGTGGCGCATCGGCTGCAATCGCGGATACGCGAAGAGGACTTTTTGGCGCGCTTGGGCGGAGATGAGTTTGTAGTGATTCTTGACAAGCTGCACGCCAAGGAAGACGCGGCTCGTGTTGCCGAAGACCTTCTGCTGGCGATTTCAAATCCCTTTTATGCGGAAGGCCATGAACTGGCCATCGGGGCGAGCATTGGGGTCTCGATCTTCCCGGAGTGTGCGGGCAGTGCCGAGGAATTGATCAAGGAAGCGGACAGCGCGATGTACATCGCCAAGCGCGAGGGAAAAAACCGGGTGATGCATTACACCCCGGAAATGGGTTCCGCGATCCACGAGCGTCTGACGATCGAGAACCAACTGCGGGGCGCTCTGCAGCGCGAAGAGATCTTTTTGCACTTTCAGCCGGAGTTTGAGTTGAGCAGCAACCGTCTGGTTCGCTTTGAGGCTCTGGCCCGCTGGACGCATCCGACACTGGGCCAAATCCCGCCGGACAAGTTCATTCCCATTGCGGAAGAGAGCGGCCTGATTGTGGCCATCGGGGCGTTCGTCATGGAGCAGGCCTGCGCTGAGGCTGTCCGGTGGCAGCGCATCATGCCTTATCCTGTCCAGGTTGCCGTCAATGTCTCCACCATTCAGTTTCGCCGCAAAGGTTTTGTGGAAGAGGTTGTCAGCGTTCTGGAGGGCACCGGACTCAAGCCGGAACTGCTGCAGTTGGAGTTGACCGAATCGGTGATGATGAACGGCGCCCATCTGGCGACCGACGTTATTAGCCGCTTCCGTGGCCTGGGCATCAGTCTGGCCATCGACGACTTTGGAACCGGCTACTCTAACCTCAGCTATCTGCCGTCAATGCGCTTCGACGCTCTGAAGATCGACCGCTCCTTTGTGATGAACCTGGAGCAGGATCCCAAGAATGAATCGATGATTCGCACGCTCGTCGCGCTGGCCCACAATGTTGGAATGCGCGTGATTGTGGAGGGCGTGGAGAAGCAGGGGCAGTTGGATCTGGTCCGCTCTCTGGGCGTGAATGAAGTGCAAGGATACCTGCTGGGCCGTCCAACGGCCAATCCCATCAATGACTTTCTCCGCAAGCTGCCGGAGAGTTGCTCGCCCGAGGTGCTCGAATCACTGCTCGAGCTCTCAGCGTAGCGCGCCCTGTGAACACCGGCGCTAAAAAACCTGTTCCCGGAGCCTCTTGCAAAACTGTCTTCGGTTCGCCGAAAAGCGTCAGGGTACGACTGAAGTCGCGCCCTGACGCTTTTCGGCAATCTTAATGGAGTTTTAAAAGAGACTCTCCGTACAAGCCTATTGCAGCGAATAAATCGTTTTGAGTTCCTTTTGCACCACATTTTTAGGCAGCGGCGCATAGGAGAGGCCCGCAGCTTCGCTCTCGCCGGAAGTGACGATCCAGCTCAGCAAATCCTTGATGACCTTGCCCTTGGCGGGGTCGGCGGACTTGACCGGCACCAGCAGCCAGGTAAAGCTGGAGATCGGGTAAGCGTCCTTGCCGGGGGCGTTGGTGATGGAGACGCGATAGTCGTCAGGGAATTGCTTGACGCTGGCAGCGGCTGCGGTGACGCCTTCAATCGAGGCCTGTACGAAGTTGCCGGCGGCGTTCTTGATCGAGCCGTAGCTGATCTTGTTTTGCAACGCATAAATCAGCTCGACGTAACCGATGGAGCCGGCGAGCTGGCGCACATAACCGGCCACGCCCTCATTGCCCTTGCCGGCCACGCCAGTCGGCCAACTGGGCGAGGCGCCCTTGCCGGGTCCGTTGGCCCACTCCGGGCTGATCTTGCTCAGGTAGTCGGTAAAGATAAAGGTGGTGCCGCTGCCGTCGGCGCGATGCACAACGATGATCTTCAGATTGGGCAGCGCTACGCCGGGATTGTCCTTCACGATGCGCGGGTCGTTCCAGTTGTTGATCTTGTTCAGGTAGATGCCGGCCAGCACTTCCGGGCTGAAACGGATATTGCCGACGCCGGGAACGTTGAAGATCGGCACCACCGCGCCCAGCACGGTGGGGATGTGAATCAGCTTGCTCTTGGACGGGGCCAGTTGCTCATCGGTGGCCGGAGCGTCGGTGGCACCGAAGTCCACCAAGCCGCCCACCATCTGGCGGATGCCGCCGCCGGAGCCGATGGACTGGTAGTTGATCTCGACGCCGGGGTGCGCCGCGCTGTACTCGCTGAACCACTTGGAATAAATGGGGTAGGGGAAGGTTGCGCCCGCCCCGGTCAACTTCTGCGCCTGCGCCGCGCTCATGGCGGCAATCAGCAATCCGATGATAACCAACGTCTTTTTCACAAATCTCTCCCTTGCAGAAATTCTGCTGTTTACTATTCTCCGCCTGCAATGTTACGGGAGTTTGAATTGAGGGGCGGATTTGTGGCTTTCTTCTGGCGTGCTGGGAATGTTGAGTTGTATTTTATATATGGACCATTTATTATGGACCATATTGGAGGGAATGATGCCTACAGCCTTGTCGAACAGTACCTCTATCGGCGTTACCGCTTTCAAGTCGCAGTGTCTTGGGCTGATCGACGACGTGGCTCAGGGAAAGACCGACCGCATTGTCCTGCTCAAGCATAATCGCCCGGTTGCCGCCGTCGTTCCCATTCATGAGGACGCGGATGACGATTTCGAGCTTTGGGGCGCAATGCGCGGAACAGTGACCTTCTTACCCGACGTTGACTTGACCGAACCCACAGGTGTGGTTTGGGACGCGCTGCAAGAATAGTGGGAATTGAAATGAACTTTCCTCACCCAGTACTTCTCGACACCTGTGCGGCGCTCTGGCTTGTGGGAGGTGCCCCACTCTCCGCCTCCAGTAGGACATTGATTGAGAATGCTAGAAAGAGCAATCTCGGAGTCTATGTATCGCCATTCACAGCCTGGGAGATTGGCATACTGGTAGCCAAAGGACGGCTTCCTCTGACACTTACACCGAAAGAGTGGTTTAAAGCCTTGCTAGCCATACCTGGAGTGCGATTAGCCGATCTTCCGCCAACAGTGTTAATTGATTCGACTGCATTACCCGGTATGCCACCCAGCGATCCTGCCGATCAAATCATCGCGGCCACGGCGCGACTCTACGGCTTCCGTCTCATCACCCGTGATGGAAAGCTGTTGGACTACGCGGAGCAGGGGCACATCCTTGCTACCAAATGCTGAGTTTGATTCGCCGCCGGGCATTTTGCCGGAGAATATATACTTTTCTTTTAACCGATTCCTCGACCCAGGAGACCCAGAATGTTCCGCACCCACCCCTATTTTGCCGCTTTGCTGGCAGCGATTCTATTTCTTGCGCCCGTGCTGACCCGCGCCGAGGACGACAAACCCGCCGACAAGGCCAGCGCCGACAAGGCTGCCGCCGAGAAAACCGCCGAGAAAGCCGCCGAGAAGGCTCCGCCGCCAGAGGTCACCACGCAGGGCACGGTCGAGGCGGGCGGACAGAAGATCGCCTACACGGCCATCGCCGGAACCATCACCGTGGGCGCAACCGACGCGCAGGACGCGCAGCTTGCCCTGGACGGCAAGCCGCAGCCGGGCAGCCAGCTTGCCCTGAATGAGCCAAAAGAGCCTAAAGACGCCGTTCCCGTGGCGCGGATGTTTTATGTGGCGTACTTCAAGAAGGACGCCAAGGCCGAAGATCGTCCCGTCACCTTTTTCTTCAACGGCGGCCCCGGCAGCGCATCCGTCTGGCTGCACATGGGTTCGCTCGGTCCCAAGCACGTGGTCACCACGGGCGACCAGCATCAGCCCGCCGCCCCCTATAAACTCGTCGACAATACCTACTCGCTGCTGGACACGAGCGACCTGGTCTTCATCGACATGCCCGGCACCGGCTTTGGGCGGCTGATCGGCAAGGACGCGGAGAAGGCCTTCTGGGGCGTGGACGAGGACTCCAACGCCTTTGCCCGCTTCATTCAGCGCTTTCTGGCCAAGTACAACCGCTTCAACTCGCCCAAGTACATCTTTGGCGAGAGCTACGGCACCACGCGCTCGGCGGTGCTGGCCGACATCCTGGAAAACCGCATGAGCATCGACCTGAACGGCGTGATCCTGCTCTCGCAAATCTTCAACTTCACCACCGACATTGACGGCCCGGGCAACAATCCCGGCGTGGATCTGCCCTACGTTCTGGCGCTGCCCACCTACGCGGCCACGGCCTGGTATCACAAGAAGCTGCCCCAGCAGCCAGCGGCGCTGGAACCATTTCTCAAGGATGTGGAAGAGTTCGCCATGGGCCCCTATTCGCACGCGCTGGCGCTGGGTACGGACTTGAGCGCGGAAGAGAAGCAGCAGGCGGCGGTGAAGCTGCATGAGTTTACCGGCCTGCCCGTCGCCTACCTGCTCAAGGCCAACCTGCGGGTGAACGGCGGCGAGTTCGAGAAAACGCTGCAGGACGATCAGGATTTAACCACCGGCCGCCTGGACACGCGCTTCAGCGGCCCCCATCTCAACCCGCTGAGCGAGTACGCGGAGTACGATCCGCAGAGTTCGGCGATCTCTTCGGCCTACGTTTCGCTCTTCAACGACTATGTGCGCCGCGAGCTGAAGTACGGCGAGGGCCAGACCTATCTGGACCATGCGCTCTTCGATGGCGCGCAGTGGGACTTCAAGCACAACGGCAACCCAGTCAGCGTCAATGTGGCCCCGGATCTGGCCGAGGCGCTCAAGATCAATCCCCGGCTGAAAATCATGGTCAACGGCGGCTACTACGATCTGGCGACGCCGTTTTTCGCCGCGCAGTACGAGGAGAAGCACCTGCCGATTCCGCAATCGCTGGCCAAGAACATCGAGTACGACTGGTATGAGTCCGGCCACATGGTCTATGTGCGCGACGAGAGCCTGAAACAGTTGCACGACCGCGTGGCGGCGTTCATCAAGAGCACGCAGGCCGAAGGGAAAAACTGAATCTATAACGGCAATTGAGGAGTTGGGTGCCCCACCCTCGCCGCGTTCTTGTTTTTGCGGCTAGGGTGGGAGTCCAGGATGCAAATGTTCCTGGGTGGATCAATACCAAAGTTGATTGAGGTTCGTGGATTCCCACCCATTTCACAAAGTACGTGAAATGGATGGGGCACGGAGTTTTTTGGTTCAGGCAGGCATCGATAGCCGCGACTTTTTCCTGGCTGCGGGGTCTAAGAAGGCAAACCTGTTGGCGGCTTGCCTTGGCGCCTGACTCCATCCAAAAGGAACCAGCTTCATGCACGCAATGCGCTTCTTCCCGCTTGCAGTCCTTCTTTTTTCACCGCTCTCGATTCTTCCTGCATCTGCGCAGCAGGCTGCCGCAAAGCCACTGCCCGATATTCATCAACTGATGAAAGAGGTTCACGAGCATCAGAAGCAGCTCGACAAAGTGCGCGAAAACTACACCTACACCTCGTTCCAGACCACCGAAGATATCGACGCCAAAAATCGCGTGACCAAAACGGAGACGCGCGAGGTGGAGATATTCTTCGTCAACGGCCACGAGCTCTTTCGGCGGGTGAAGAAGGACGGCAAGCCGCTGGACGAAAGCGGGCAGCAGAAGGAGACCGAGCGCGTCACCAAGGCCGTCGAAAAAGCGCAGAAGCCGGAGACGGAGAAGAAGCAGGAAGAGCAGGAGATCACGGTGAGCCATATCCTGGAGTTGATGGATGTGCGCAATCCGCGGCGCGAACTTTATCGCGGCCGGCCCACGATTGTCTTTGATTTTGTGGGCCGCAAAGACGCCAAAACCCACGGCATAGCCGAAGATGCCTCCAAGAAAATTCAGGGAACCATGTGGGTGGATGAGGCCGACCGCGAAATGGCTCACATGGACGTCACCCTCAACGACAACTTTCATGTTGCCGGGGGCCTCGTCGCCAACATCGAAAAGGGCTCCAGCATTCACTTCGACCAAGCGCCGGTGAATGGCGAGATTTGGTTTCCCACCGGCGGCGAGAGCAACTTGGCGGTGCGTCTCTTTCTGGTCAAAGGCATTCGTCAGCATGAGACCATCCGCAACTACGGCTTCCAGCGTTATCACGCGGTCGCCGAGCAGGGCAAAGAAGGCACCGTAGTGGAAAAGAAGTAGCCGGAATGCAGCGCAGGCCGGTGAAAGCCGGTGGGCGACTATTCCTTGTTCCCTATTCCCTGTTCCCTGCTTTACTGCTGCATGATCTGGACACTGGGGGCGGGGTTGGTTTGGGGGATGCAGGCGAAATGTGTGGCGCTGATCGACGCGCAGCTTGCAGCGCCATCTGCGCCGTTGGTGATGAAGAAGCCGCCTGAGCCGGTTGCCGATGGGTCCCAGGCGTAGGTGGCGCTCAAGGGTTGATCCCAGGACAGGACGCCTTCAGCCGAAGTGGTGACGCTGGCGGTGATTGCGCCGCTGGAGGAAAGACTGTACTCGCTCAGATAGGCGGTGGGCTGGACGCTGAGGGGGGGCAGTTCGCCGAAGAGGGTTTTTCCGGCGAGCGCGGCGCTGGTGAAGGTGGTCTGTGATCGGGCTTCGAGCAGGCCGGAATCCACGGAGCCGTTCGCGCCCACGCTCATCTCGAAGGCGCTGTTGGCGTTGAAGAAGTACAGGTAGGTTGTGCCGGTGGCGGTGGGGAAGCTGGCGCGGCCGGGATTGTTGGAGTCAAAGGCGAGCGGGGTTGGGCCGCCGGTGGATTGACCGGCTGCGTACGTTCCAGCGGCATTGACGTAACTCTGTTTGATGGTCAGATTGCCGGCGCCATCAGCCGCGCCGATCAGGAGATTGGCGTAGAAGCTGGTGGGGATGCCGCTGTTCGAGTTGAATTGCGCGCCGCGATTGTAGAGGACGAAGGGACCGCTGAGCGCGGCGGTGGTGGTGGCGGCTGGCTGTTGGCGGCGCAGATTGCCGGCCTGTTCGCCGTCGTTGGAGGTGTTGTCGAGGATGAACATGCGGTTGGCGTCGATCATGTAGACGGTGTATCCGGTGGAGGCGCCCGCGCCGGTGAGAGCGAGGGTGAAGCGGCCCCAGACGGGGTCCGGCTCGGTGTACGTGCCGGTGAAGGCGGTGGGCTGATCGGTTGCGCTGCCGCCCTCGGTGGTGTCGAGGTGGCCGCTGGTGATGGCTCCGCTGGAGGTGGTGAACCGGCCCGCGGTCGTTTTGAGGTTGCTGCTGTTATCCTCGCCGTCGAGAGCGTAGGCGAAGCTGAGGCCGTCGACGGAGGTCGCGGCAAAGGCGCTGGGGGTGGCCCGGAAGCATTGGGCTGTGCCTTGCTGGCCGGAGGGCAACGTGCCCAGATCGTCGGCTTCGACCAAGCGGAACTCGGTGGCCGGCTGAGCGCTGCCGGTGAGGGCAATCGCCCATTGCGTGGTTTGGACTCCGGCGGCGTTGTCGGTCAGGATGGTATGGATGGAGGCGAGGCCGTTGTTGTCGGCGCCGATGTTGTAAGTGCCGCTGAGGATGCCGGAGGCCGATCCGACGTCAATGCTGTTGGTGTCGAAGATGCCGTTGCTGAAGTTACCCTGGCCATCGGCCTGGAAGCTGAGGATGGAGGCCCAGCGCGTGCCGTCGCCGTCGATGGAGCCCTGCAGGAGGCAGGCATAACTGCCGCTGAGTCTGCTGCTGTTGGCGGCGCTGGGGCCGGGGTTGACGTTGATAGTCAGAGTGACCAGGGTGGCGGTGTTGCCAGCGGTGTCCTGCGCGGAGACCTGGAAGCTGATGGGGCCGGCAGAGGCGGGCGTGCCCGTAATGGTGAGGGTGCTGCCGCTGGTGTTGAAGTAGGAGAAGTCGGCGGGCAGGCCGGTGACCGTCCAGGTGTATCCGGGCACGCCGCCGGTGAGATGAATTGGCCCGGAGTAGGCGAGTCCGGCGGTTGCGGCGGACTCGCCTACTCCGGGCCAATTCA
>Ga0224559_1001231_pt1 | contig 14506 bp, 6 predicted proteins | sample 714S33034metaG_FD_180676 | JGI IMG/M metagenome (GOLD analysis project Ga0224559, IMG submission 180676) | Peat soil microbial communities from Stordalen Mire, Sweden - 717 S3 30-34 | ecosystem: Environmental > Terrestrial > Soil > Wetlands > Peat | place: Sweden: Norrbotten County, Stordalen... | reverse complement strand
CTGGCCAGCATGGCAAAAACCACCGCTTCGGCCATGGGCACGAAGAGGTATTTAGCCACGCCGCTCAGGAAAAACATGGGCACAAAGACGATGCAGATGGCCAGGGTGGAGACCAGGGCAGGAACAGCAATCTGTGCAGAGCCGTCGAGGATGGATTGCTCCAGTTCCTTGCCGGCCTCCAGGTTACGGTTGATGTTCTCGATAGCCACAGTGGCGTCATCGACCAGGATGCCGACGGCCAGCGCCATGCCTCCCAGGGTCATGATGTTGATGGTCTCGTGGAGCATGGCCAGCACACTGAGCGAACAGAGAATCGAGAGAGGAATTGAGACCGCAATGATGACCGTTGAGCGGAAACTGCCCAGGAAGATCAGAATCATGATGGCTGTGAGGCACGCGGCTATGATGGCCTCGCGGACGACGCCATTGATCGCGCCGCGGACGAAGATCGACTGGTCAGAGAGGGTGTTGATCTGCAACTGCGGCGGCAACTGGCCCCTGATTTCGATGAGTTTCTTCTGCACGCCGGCAATGATGTCCAGGGTGGAGGCCGAGCCGATCTTCATAATGCTCATCAGAATCGCGCGGCTGCCGTCTACGCGCACAATGTTGGTTTGCGGCGGATTGCCGTCGCGTACGTGGGCCACGTCGCGGACATATATGACCGAGCCGTTTACCGCCTTGATGGGCAGGTTATTCAACTCATCAATGAGCTGTGGAGCGGAGTTGGTCTCGACCGCATACTCGAATCGGTCGATCTTCATGGTACCGGAAGGCGCAATCAGATTCTGCGCGGAGACTGCGCTGACCACATCGATGGGAGAAAGCCCCTTAGCCTGCAAAGCCTGCAAGTCCAGGTCCACCTGCACCTGACGCTGTTTGCCACCGTAAGGAAAGGGCGTGTAGGCCCCCTCGACGGTGGCCATCTGCACCCGGATATTGTTCTGACCCAGGTCGTTTAACTGCTGTTCGTTGAGGCCTTGGCCGGAGAGCCCCAACTGCAGGATGGGCACGCTGGAGGCGTTGTACTGGATGATGAAAGGCGGCGTGGTTCCGGGTGGCAGGGCGCGCAGCATCACTTGGTTGACGGCGGTAACCTGGGCTACGGCGTTACCGATATTCACGTGCGGCTGGAAGAAGAGCTTGATGACGCCAGTACTATTGAGCGACTGCGACTCGATGTGCTCGATGTCGTTGACCGTCGAGGTCATGACCCGCTCGCTGGGGGTCACAATGCGGCTGGCCATCTCCTGCGCCGATAGGCCGTTGTAGCCCCAGATCACCGTCACGACGGGAATATCGATGTTGGGAAAGATGTCCGTAGGCATCGTCTCGATGCTGAAGACGCCGAGGATCAGAATTAATAGCGCAAATACGACGAAGGTATAAGGCCGCCGCAGCGCAAGCCGGACAATCCACATAAGGCAGGTACTCGCTCCCGAACCGGGCTGCTGGCGGCCAGATCACACTCAAGACGGTTTGACAGCCGCCCGTGCCGTTCCAACAACCTATTGAAATAACAATGGTAGACGAAGATGCGCGGCAATGGCGCATGTGCTGCAAAAGTGGCAGCCCGTACACGTAATCAGACGCTCTGGAAAGCCGAAAAGACGCTCTCAAAGGGCGAGAACCGCCACGACCAATACACAGGCTCCCACCGCCAGGCTAACCCGATCGCGGAGGGCGAAAATAACCGGATCCTCGTCCATTTCGCCGCGTGAGCCCAGCAGCCACACGCGATAGAGCCAGAAGAGCATCAGCGGCACAATGAGCCAGAGCCGGCCGGCGTGCTTGTAGAGCGCCGTCACGTCGGGGCGCGAAATGTAGAGCGAAAAAACCACCACGGCGGCTGTGGCGCTGGAGGTTCCAAAGGCACGAATCTGCTCGAGATCGGCGGCCAGATAGCCCCTCCCGCGCGTCTCAGCGACGCCGCGCGCATGCAGGTTTTCCAGCTCGCTGAATCGCTTGACCATGGCGAGGGAGAGAAACAGAAAGATGGAGAAACCAGCCAGCCAATGGGTGATGACGGTTCCCGTTGCCGCGCCGCCGGCCAGCAGGCGGAGCGTGTAGAGGCCGGAAAGCATCAGCACATCCACTAGCGCTATCCGCTTGAAATATAAAGAATAAGCCGCCGTAGACAGGATGTAGACCGCCAGCCACATCGTAAACGAATGGGGCAGCAAAGGCAGCAGCGACACAGCGGCCGCGATCAGAACAAGCGCGAGGACAACCCCGCCGAAGACCGGCAGATCGCCGGCAGCAAAGGGCCGAGAGCGCTTGGCTGGATGACTGCGGTCGCTCTCCATGTCGAGCAGGTCATTGCAAAGGTAGTTGGCAGAGGCCATGAAGCTGAAACAGAAGAAGGCGGCAATGGCAGCGGCGACGGCCTCGGGGAGCAGCTTGTGCGAGAGCAGGAGCGGCGCCAGCAGCAGTAAATTTTTGGACCACTGGTGGATGCGGATCGCCTTGAGCAGAGTGCGAGGCAAAGGCTGCTTGTCCTGAAAACTACAGGCCACCGGAATACGCCGTAGATGCAACGCAATACGCAGGTTAAGGGTAGGATTGGCCACCATCGCCAGGTGCGCGCCAACCAGCAGAGGCAGATCGGCACAAGAATTGCCGATGTAGTCGAATTCACCAAAGCAAGTTTTCAGGCGATCCAGTTTCTTTGCGCTGGTCAGGTTGGTCGAGCCGTCAGAGGCCAGTACCCCGGCAAAGATTCCCAACCGTTGCGCCACCCTCTCCGCCAGCGAACCATCGGCACCGGTTGTCAGGTAGATTTGCCTGCCCTTGTGCCGTTCGTCTTGTAAATAGCGGAGCAGATCGGAGTTGTAGGGCAGCAGGGCAGCATCCAGCGGGGCTCGGCGGGCGACCTCGGCCTTCAGGCGGGCGCGTCCCCCGGCCAACCACAGCCCCAATTGCCAGAAGCGGGCCGGATTGCGGCGCAGGAACTGGCAAACCGCGTCGAAAAGCGAGTCGGACTTGATCAGCGTGCCATCCAGATCGACGCACAGCGTACGTGATCGGTCGGCAAGTTCGGCAGAGTCTGGATTCCAGGGCAAGCAGTCCTCGTGGAGCCGGCGAACCCGGCCAGCCGCGGAAAAGCTCCCCTGTTTATGATCAGCGCGGCAGCGCAAGGTTAAACACAGCTGTAAGAAGTTCAGGGATCAGTATACCGTCAACAAACAATCATCCTGTACGGAAGTGAGTGTCCGGAGGCCACACGATTCGCTTACAATGATTCCGTCTTGCATCCGTGGGAGATGTGATTCTCCGCCGGGAAGGACGCGGGGTTCTGTAACGAATGCCGCCCGGGCGGACGAAACCTTTCAGGAAACTCAATCGTCCTTAGAAACGAAGGCGGGCAGATCGTCCTGTGCCCGGAACGGTCACTTTGGCGCCCCTTTTTTGCGGGCAAACACTCAAGAAAAAACGACGGGAATCAAAATTATGTCCATTGAAGGCACTCCGGAGACCCCTCTGGCCGCAGGCGGACTCAATCAATACTCACCCTCATCCAGGCATTCGCGAGTACGCATCATCGTGTACCTGGTACTGGTCGCCATATTGGGGTTGATTGTGTGGCGGATATATCAAAACCAGAAGCAAACAGCGGCTAACAGCGCCAGCCAGGCAGCGGCGTTGCTGAACAGGCCGGTTCCGGTGCAGGTGACCGCAGCAGAGCAGAAGCCGATGCCGATCTTTCTGACGGCGCTGGGAACGGTGACACCTTATATGAGCGTCACGGTCAAGGCAAGGGTCAGCGGCCAACTGGAGCCAGTCAAGTTCACCGAGGGCCAGCAGGTGAGACAGGGCCAGACGATTCTGGTGATCGATCCCCGGCCTTACCAGGCGGCACTGGATCAGGCCAAGGGAACCCTTGCCCACGATGAAGCGCTGCTGAAAAACGCCAAGGCTGAATTTGGGCGCTATAAGGCGCTCTATGACGCGGGGGTGGTCTCCAAGGAAGTTATGCAGACCGATGAAGCCGCGCAGGGCCAATACGAGGGCGCCATTGCCTCCGATAAGGCCGCTATCGAGACTGCTCAGTTGCAGCTCGAGTGGTGCACCATCCACTCGCCCATCAACGGCAAAATAGGACTGCGGCTGGTGGACCCCGGGAATATCATCACGGCCAACACCACCAACCTGGTGATTATTAATCAAATCCAGCCCATCGCTGTGAATTTCACACTGCCTGAGGACCAGCTTCCCCAGGTGCTGCACAAGCTGAACGCGGAAAAGCGCCTGGCTGTAGACGCCTATGATCAGGGCAATACGCAGAAGCTGGCCAGCGGCTATCTGCTCACCGCCGACAACCAGATCGACACCACCACGGGAACCGGCAAGCTGAAGGCGGTTTTTGATAATCAGGACCAGGCACTCTTTCCGAATCAGTTCGTCAACATTCATCTGGTGATGGAAGAGCGGACCAACGCTCTGGTAGTGCCGTCAGCGGCGATTCAGACGGGACTTCAAGGCTCGTTTGTGTGGGTCGTCGATCATGCAGACGCACAGGGAAATGGAACAGCCAGAAACCAGCCCGTGAAGATTGCCTTGGCCGAGGGACAGGTAACCATCCTGGACAACGGCCTGCAACCGGGACAGAGCGTGGTAGTGGACGGCGCGGAACGGCTGCGCCCCGGACAGAATGTGACTGCGAGCGCGGCCAAACAGCGCGGCGGACAGGGCGCCAGCCAGACCGGCAGCACCCCCGCAGCGGCTACGCAATCTGGGGCACCAACTGGCGCTGGCCAAGGAAAACACGATAAGAAGGAGCAGCAGTGAGCCTCAGTCCTTCCCGGCCATTCATTCTGCGCCCGGTAGCAACCTCGCTGCTGATGGCGGCCATTCTGCTGGCAGGCGCAGTGGGCTACTTGCAGTTGCCGGTCTCCGCGTTGCCCGAGGTGGACTACCCGATCATTCAGGTGCTCACCTTCTATCCCGGCGGCGGGCCTGAGGTGATGGCCTCGTCGGTCACCGCGCCTTTGGAACGGCAGTTTGGCGAGATGCCGGGCCTCAAGCAGATGACCTCGGTGAGCAGCGGCGGCGGCTCGGTCATTACTCTGGAGTTTAATTTAGACGAGAACATCGACGTGGCCGAGCAGGAGGTGCAGGCGGCCATCAACGCGGCCAACAGCTTTTTGCCCTCCGACCTGCCCAACCCGCCCATCTACAGCAAGGTCAATCCCGCCGACGCTCCCATCATGACGCTGGCGCTTTACTCTAACTCGCTGCCTTTGGATAAGATCGAAGACGCGGCCGACACCAACCTGGCGCAGAAGATTTCCCAGGTGACCGGTGTAGGAATGGTATCCATTGCCGGCGGGCAAAAGCCTTCGGTGCGCATTCAGGCTAACCCCGCCCAACTGGCTGCATACAACCTGAGCCTGGAAGACTTGCGCATCGCATTGGCGGCGGCCAACGTGGACCAGGCCAAGGGCACGCTGAACGGCAACCGCCAGTCTTACACTATCAACGCCAACGACCAGTTGCTTTCCAGCGGCGACTACAAGCCAGTGATCGTGGCCTATCGCAATGGGGCGGCGGTGCGCGCCTCTGATGTGGCCACCATTGTCGATGCCGCAGAAAACTCGCAGCAGGCCGCCTGGATGGATCGCCAGCCCGCGGTCATTGTCAATATCCAGCGCCAGCCGGGCGCCAACATCATCGCTGTTGTGGACCGCATCAAGAAGCTGCTGCCGCAATTGCAGACCAGCCTGCCGGCCAGCGTTCAGGTGAAGGTGCTTACCGACCGCACGGTTACCATTCGCGCCTCGGTTCTCGACGTGGAATTCGAGCTGATGCTCACTGTCGCGCTGGTGGTGATGGTCATCTTCCTCTTTCTGCGCAATCTGGCCGCCACCATCATCCCATCCGTCGCCGTGCCGTTGTCGATTGTGGGCACTTTCGGCGTGATGTATCTGCTGGGCTACTCGCTGAATAATTTAACTCTCATGGCGCTCACCATTTCGACAGGATTCGTGGTGGATGACGCCATCGTGATGATCGAGAACATCTCGCGCTTCATTGAAGAAGGCCTGAGCCCGATGAAGGCGGCGCTCAAGGGCAGCGAACAGATCGGCTTCACCATCATGTCGCTGACCGTTTCGCTGATTGCCGTGCTGATTCCGCTGCTCTTCATGAGCGACGTGGTGGGCCGGCTGTTCCGCGAGTTCGCCATTACGCTGGCGGTCACTATTCTTGTTTCCGCAGTGGTCTCGCTGACGCTGACGCCGATGATGTGCTCGCGCATTCTTCAGGACAAATCGGTCGCGAAACAGACGCGTTTCTACTATTGGTCGGAGAAAGTCTTTAATTCCATCATTGCCTGGTATGGGCGAACCTTGCAGGTGGTTTTGCGCTATCGCTTCATCACACTGATGGTCACCATAGGCACACTGGCAGGCACGCTGCTGCTCTATGTAGTCGTCCCAAAAGGCTTCTTCCCGGTGCAGGATACGGGCGTGATATTGGGCATCAGCGAAGCGCCGCAGACGGTCAGCTTTACTTCGATGGCCGGGCGGCAGCAAAAGCTCGTGGAGATACTGCTGCAAGATCCCGCCGTGGATAACATCTCCTCATTCATCGGCGTGGACGGAACCAACACTACGCTCAACTCGGGCCGCATCCAGATCAATCTGAAGCCGCTCGACGTGCGCGGGATTTCTGCAACCGAAGTGATTCGCCGCCTGCAGCCTAAACTCCAGAGCGTTGAAGGCATACAGCTTTTTCTGCAGCCGCTTCAGGATCTAACTGTCGAAGACCGCGTCAGCCGGACAGAATTTCAGTATTCGCTGGAAGATCCAGATCAGGTCGAACTTGCCAAATACACCCGGCTGATGGTCCGCGAACTGGGCAAGGAGTCCGTGGTCACTGATGTGGCGAGCGACCTGCAGGACCAGGGATTAGGCGCCCAACTGGTGATCGATCGCGACACCGCGGCCCGGCTGGGCATTGCCATGGCCGACGTGGACAACACTCTTTACGACGCCTTCGGCCAGCGCCAGGTCTCCACCATCTTTACTCAACTCAATCAGTACCACGTGGTGATGGAGGTGGGGCAAAACTTTCAGACCGATCCCACGGTGCTGAACAGCCTCTACGTCAAGTCGGGCACCGGCACACAGGTTCCGCTCAGCCAGTTGGCCCACTGGGAGCAGTCGAAGGCGCAACTTTCCATCGGTCACGAGGGCCAGTTTCCGTCCACAGTGGTCAGCTTTAACCTGGCGCCGGGCAAGGCGCTGGGCGACGCCGTCAAGGCCGTCAATGCAATCGAGCAGCGCATCCAGATGCCGACGGCCATCAATGCCAGCTTTCAGGGCACAGCCGCCGCCTTTCAGACTTCACTCTCCAACGAGCCGCTGCTGATTCTTGCCGCGCTGGTCACCGTATATATTGTGCTGGGCGTACTCTACGAGAGCTACATCCATCCCATCACCATCATCTCGTCTCTACCCTCAGCCGGCGTAGGCGCTCTACTTGCCCTGCTCATTACGCGCACCGAGTTCAGCGTGATTGCGCTGATCGGCATCATTCTGCTGATCGGCATTGTGCAGAAGAACGCTATCATGATGATCGACTTTGCCTTGCAGGCCGAGCGTCTTGAGAAAAAATCCGCAGAGGATGCCATCTTCCAGGCCTGCCAGTTGCGTTTCAGGCCCATCATCATGACCACCATGGCCGCCATGCTGGGCGGATTGCCGCTGGCCCTGGGCGGCGGCGTGGGCGCGGAACTGCGCAGGCCGCTGGGCATCACCATCGTTGGTGGGCTGCTGTTTTCGCAGGTGCTCACCCTCTACACCGTACCGGTGATCTACCTCTACTTTGACAAGCTGGCGCAGCGCATGAAGCCGCGGGAGCTTTCCATCAGCCCCGAACATAAACCAGCGAGCGCGGATTAGGAGCCCTGAGCGATGCATCTATCCGCACCTTTTATTCAGCGCCCGGTAGCCACCTCGCTGCTCTCGCTGGCCCTGCTGCTGGCTGGTTCAGTGGCATACTCCATCCTGCCCGTTGCTTCGCTGCCGAATGTGGACTTTCCGGTGATCGGCGTGGGTGCCGGCCTGCCGGGCGCCAGTCCCGAGACGATGGCCTCGGCTGTGGCAACCCCGCTGGAACGCCAGTTCGGACGCATCGCCGGCGTGAACCAGATGACCTCGTCCAGTTCGCTGGGCTCGGCTTCCGTTGCACTGCAATTTGATATCAATCGCAATATCGACGCCGCCGCCCGCGACGTGCAGGCCTCCATCAACGCCGCGCGCAGCCAGTTGCCCTCCTATCTGCCGCAGAATCCCAGCTATCGCAAGGCCAATCCCGCCGAAGCTCCGATTCTGATTCTTACCCTGACCTCCGACGTGGTCTCCAAGCCGCAGATCTACGACATGGCCGACTCGATTCTGGCGCAAAAGATTTCGCAGATTCAAGGCGTAGGCCAGGTTTTTGTGGGTGGCAGCTCGAGCCCGGCGGTGCGCGTCGAGTTGAACCCCATGCAACTGGGCAGCAACGGCATAGGACTGGATGCGGTGCGCGTTGCGCTCGCGGGAGCCAACGCCAACCGGCCCAAGGGCGCTTTTCAGGATGCTAATAATCGCTGGCAGATCAGCGACAACGACCAGATATTCAAGGCCCGTGACTACGCTCCCATCATTGCCGGATATAACAAGCAGACCGGCGCCCCGGTGCGCGTCTCTGACCTGGGCACTGTTACCGACAGCGTTGCCAACATACTTACCGCCGGCGTCTCTGGCATTAACCCCGACAATGGCCCGCCCGCCCAGCTTAAAGACGCCATCCTGGTCGTCATATTCAAGATTCCCGGCGCCAATGTAATCTCCACCGTGGACGCCGTGATGGCCGAGATGCCGCACCTGCAGGCCTCCATTCCGCCCACCATCAAGCTCGACGTAGCTGTGGACCGCACCACCACCATTCGCTCCAGCGTGCATGACGTGGAAATATCGCTGATGATCAGCGTGTTGCTGGTGGTGCTGGTGGTCTTTCTCTTCCTGCGCGAAGTTTGGGCCACAATCATTCCATCCGTCGCCGTACCGCTCTCGCTGCTGGGTACTTTCGGCGTTATGTACCTGGTGGGTTACACCATCGACAACCTCTCGCTGATGGCTCTGACCATCGCCACCGGATTCGTGGTGGATGACGCCATCGTGGTTATCGAAAACATCACGCGCTACCTTGAAATGGGCATGACGCCATTCGATGCCGCCATGAAGGGCTCCAAGGAGATCGGCTTCACGGTGCTGTCGATGAGCACCTCGCTGATCGCCGTCTTCATTCCGATTCTGTTGATGGGCGGCGTCGTAGGCAAGCTCTTCCGCGAATTTGCCGTTACGCTTTCGGTGGCCATCGCTGTTTCGCTGATGGTTTCGCTCACGACAACGCCGATGCTCTGCGCCAAGTTTCTCAAGTCGCGCGACGAAAGCCGTCACGGCCGCATCTATCGCGCCAGCGAACGCGCCTTCAACTGGCTCCACAACGAATATGCAGGCGGCTTGCGCTGGGTGTTGCGCCACCAATGGCTGATTCTGGGCGTGGTTTTCGGCACGGTGATCCTGAACGTGATTCTCTTTATCATCGTCCCGAAGGGCTTCTTCCCGCAGCAAGACACAGGGCGCATGGGTGGCCGAACCATGGCCGCACAGGACATCAGCTTCCCCGCCATGCGCGACAAGCAGCGCCAACTGGCGCAGATTGTTCTCGAAGATCCGGCAATCAAATCCGTCACCGCTTTTGCTGGCGGCAGCGGCCCAGGCGGCGGCAGCTCCAATATCGGCAATATGTTCGTCGCCCTCAAACCACTCAACAAACGCCCTGGCCGCGTCTCGGGCGATGCGGTGGTCAACCGCTTGCGCAAGAAGCTTACCAGTGTTCCCGGCGCCATTCTCTACCTCCAGGTTCAGCAGGATATTCAGGTGGGCGGACGCGGCAGCGCCGCGCAATACCAGTACACACTCTCCGACGAAAACCTGAATGAGTTGAATACCTGGGCGCCGCAGTTTGAGGCGCACGCACGCTCCATGCCCGAGTTGCGCGATGTCTCGACCGACCAGCAGAATCAAGGCCTTTCCGCCAACCTAGTTATCGACCGCGACACCGCTTCGCGGCTGGGCATCAGTGTGGCCGCAATCGACCAGGTGCTCTACGATGCATTCGGCCAGCGCGAAGTCTCCACCATGTACACCGGACTCAACCAGTACTTTGTGGTGATGGAGGTTGACCCGCAGTATCAGCTAAGCCCTGACTCGCTCAATGGCATCTTCCTCAAATCGTCGACTGGGTCGATGGTTCCGCTCTCCACCATTGCGCACTTTACGCAGCAGCGCACCGCTTTGCAGGTCAACCACCAGGGCCAGTATCCGGCCATTACGCTCACCTTCAACCTGGCGCCCAACGTGGCTTTGGGCGACGCTGTAACAGCGCTGGAAAAAGCCCAGGCGGAGATGAACATGCCCTCCGCTATTCACGCCACATTCCAAGGAACCGCGCAGGCCTTTCAGGATTCGCTCAAGAATGAGAAGTGGTTGATTCTCGCAGCAGTGACTGCCGTTTACATCGTGCTGGGCATTCTCTATGAGAGTCTGATCCATCCGCTGACGATTCTCTCCACGCTGCCGCCTGCCGGCGTGGGCGCCATCCTGGCCTTACTGCTAACCGGAACCGACCTGAGCATCATCGCGCTGATCGGCATTATCCTGCTGATCGGCATCGTGAAAAAGAACGCTATCATGATGATCGACTTTGCGTTGCAGGCCGAGCGCGACCAAGGATTGCCGCCGGTTGAGGCTATTTATCAGGCGTGCTTGCTGCGCTTTCGCCCGATTATGATGACGACGATGGCCGCTCTTTTCGGCGGATTGCCTCTGGCCATCGGCATGGGCGTCGGCTCCGAACTGCGCAAGCCGCTGGGCATCACCATCGTCGGCGGCCTCATTGTTTCGCAGATGCTCACCCTCTTCACTACCCCGGTTGTTTATCTCTTCTTCGACCGCCTGCAATGGCGCGTGATGAAGCTGCGCCGCGTTGGGGCGGAGCTGGAAGAAGCGCCGGGAGACTAAGTGCAGGGACTAGGGAGTAGGGAACAGCCCGAATCCATGCTGTCATGGCCCAGGCGCCAGGATTCGAGCTATACTTCTTCCGGCGAATTGCCGCACGGAGAAGTTGCATGGATAAACTCGATCTGAAAAAGCAATGGAAGGCGCTTTACGAAGGAAAAGCCGGCGTGGTTGTGGCTGTTGACGTTCCTCAGTTCAGTTATCTTATGGTGGATGGCGAGGGCGACCCGAATACCTCGCAGAGCTTTCAAGAGGCCGTCGAAGCTCTTTACTCACTCTCCTATACGCTCAAATTCACGTTGAAGAAGAGTCCGCGCGCCGTCGATTATGGTGTGATGCCCCTGGAGGGTTTATGGTGGGCCGATGATCCACGCACCTTCCATGCAGCCGACAAGTCCAAATGGAAGTGGACTGCAATGATCCTGCAGCCGGATGTTATTTCCCAGCAGGGAGTGAATGCGGCCGTTGAACAAGTGCGCAAAAAGAAGAACCCTGCCGCGCTCGACCGGGTTCGCTTCGAAACGCTCACGGAAGGCCCTTCCGCGCAGGTTTTGTATGCAGGCCCGTTCTCAGCCGAGGGGCCGGCAATCCAGCGGATGCATGATTTCATCCACGCTGCCGGGAAGCAATTGCGCGGCAAGCATCACGAAATATATCTGAGCGATCCGCGCCGCACCGCGCCGGAAAAGCTGAAGACCATTTTGCGCCAACCAATGGGATAAAGAAAGCGTCTACTGCCTCAACTCCTGGGCGCTTCTTCCTGCGCTTTTGCCTTCTCGATCAGCTTCACCGGGTAGTAGGCGTTGCGCGTGTATTGCTTAACCATGCGGTTTGTATTGAAGTAGGAACCATTGAAGGCCAGCGTATTGCGCATCAGCCGGGCCCACTTCTCCGGCGCATCCAGAAAGAGCGGAACCACCGCGGTCTCCAGCTTTTTGTAAAGCGAGTTGGCCTCGGCGGCATCGTCCGCGCCGTCTTCGATGGCCCACCCGGTGAAACCTTCGATGCAGCCTTCGATCCACCACCCATCCAGAATGGACAGGCTGGGAACGCCATTGAGCGCGGCTTTCATGCCGCTGGTGCCCGAGGCCTCGTAGGGCCGGCGCGGCGTGTTCACCCACACATCCACACCTGCGGTGAGAGTCGCGCCCAGCTTCCAGTCGTAGTTTTCCAGGTAGACGATGCGCAGCATATCGTTCGACAGCCTGGCTGCATCCGCAATGACCTGCTGGATCAACGCCTTTCCGGGATCATCCTGGGGATGCGCCTTGCCGGCGTAAATAATCTGCAAGCCGCCGGCTTTGGCGGCAATCTCCGCCAGCAGCTTGGTATCGGTAAACATAAGAGTCGCCCGCTTGTAGGTGGCGGCCCGCCGGGCAAAACCCAGGGTGAGCACTTTGGGATTGAATACCTGGCCGGTACGCTCGGCCACCTCAACTAAAAGCGCTGCCTTATTGTGGGCATGAGCCGAGAGAATCTCTTCTTCAGGTAAGTCGATGGCGTTGCGCAGATAAAGGTTATCGCGCCGCCATGAGGAGAAGTTCGCATCCATCATCTTCTGGATCGGCTCGGAGACCCATGTGGGCGCATGCACGCCATTGGTGATTGAGTCGATGGCAAACTCCGGAAACATTGCGCGCGAGACCTTGGCATGCTGCATGGAGACGCCATTGGCAAAGCGCGAGAAGCGCAGCGCCAGCAGCGTCATGTTCAACATTCCATCGCGAAAACAATTCAGCTTCTCCAGGCGCGCCGTCCGTTCGCCGCCCAAGATGCGAATCGCCTGCTCGGTGGAGAATCGGTCGTGGCCGGCAGGAACAGGAGTGTGGGTGGTGAAGACGCACTTTCTCCGCACCTTTTCGATATCGGTTTCCGTGGCCGCGCCCTGCGGTCCGCCGCCCAACTGCCTTTCCAACAGAGCCAGCGTGAGCAGCGCCGCGTGACCCTCGTTCATGTGATACACATTCACCCGGTAGCCCAGCGCATGCGCCATGCGCGCGCCGCCCATGCCCAGCACTATCTCCTGTTGCAGGCGATAGTTGGTATCACCGCCGTACAAGTGATCGGTGAGTCCGCGATCCCAGCCCGAATTTTCATCCAGATCGGTGTCCAGCAGGTAGATGGGCACCACGTGGCCATAGCGGCCTACCAGGTCATAGCGCCAACAGCGCACTGTCACAACCCGGTCTTCCACTGAAACCGTAACCCGCACCTTTTCTTCGACGCAGAAATCCGAGGGATTCCACGGCTGAATCTCCTCGCGCTGCACGCCGGTTGCATCCAGATGCTGCTGGAAGTAGCCCTTGCGATGCACCAGCGTGAAAGCCACCAGGGGAACGCCCAGATCGGCTGTGGAGCGCATGGTGTCTCCAGCAAGAACGCCCAGGCCGCCGGAGTAGGTGGGCATGCCGGGGTCGATTGCGATTTCCATAGAGAAGTACGCCACCAGGCCGGAAATGGGGAAAGTTTCGTAGGAAAATGGTTTGGATGATGTTGGTTGCATTGCTTAACGCGTCTCCACTGCGCTCCAAATCTAAGAAGCGACGAACAAGAAATAGAGAATACTGTACGACGAGTGGGCATGAGCGATCCTGCCCGCCATTATCGAGGCAAACTCCTACTGATTCTAGCAAGAAAGACTGCTGTGACCCCGCGGATTGCCGCTGTGGTCCGTATCGAATGGGTGTTACCAATGAATCAAATTGAGGAAACGAACGCTTTTCTCCCAAGTTCTCAATTCCGCCGGCCTATGCGTTCTATTCCCATCACTTCCGCGCAACTGGCGGTTAATCTCTCCCAAATCCGCTCAAGCCATGCCTCATGCTCGGGCTTCATCAACACCGAGCGCAGGCAAGTCACTAATTCTGCACCGCTTGCTGAACTGCGCTTGGGCTCGGACCCGACCGCAGGCTCAAACCAGCCCAGCGGCAATTGCACCAGCGCCAGATGCAAATTCCGCTCTGCGCACGCAGAAAAAATCTTTTGCGCCAGTTTGGAGGACTCGAGCGGCGACTCCGCCTTCACCTTCCACACCACGATGTCCAGCTCAGGCGCGCCGGCTGCAAGCGGCTGAAACCACGCTGTCCCGTCTTTCCTCAGTCGCCGGTCAAGATCAAGAGCAGCGGAGCGGCCAAGAGCCAGCCCACGGGCAAATTCGCCCGCCGGCGTAAGCGGCAAAAGCTGCTGCGTGGCCCACAAAGCCACCGCTGAAGCCCCAGCCCGCGAACACTCCAGGCTGATTTCACCAAGATGCAACTGCTTTGAAGTGAAGTAGGTGTATGGCGAATCGTGCTTGTAGAAGCGCCCCACCGAGGGGTCGCGAAACAAAATGCAGCCGCAGCCGTAGGGTTGCAACCCGTGCTTGTGCGGATCGACGACGATTGAGTCGGCATGATCGATGGCCGCGTACGCCCGCCGGGCAGGCTCATCCAGGTCCT
>Ga0224559_1001229_pt1 | contig 14522 bp, 16 predicted proteins | sample 714S33034metaG_FD_180676 | JGI IMG/M metagenome (GOLD analysis project Ga0224559, IMG submission 180676) | Peat soil microbial communities from Stordalen Mire, Sweden - 717 S3 30-34 | ecosystem: Environmental > Terrestrial > Soil > Wetlands > Peat | place: Sweden: Norrbotten County, Stordalen... | reverse complement strand
GCGGGCGGGCACTATGATCCGGCCAACACCGGAAAACACGAGGGGCCTTACGGCAGCGGCCATCTCGGGGATCTTCCAGCTCTGTATGTAGCCGCCGACGGCAAAGCCACGACACCGGTGCTCGCGCCGCGCCTAAAGGTCGCCGATCTCAAGGGACGTTCGTTGATGATCCACGCAGGCGGCGACAACTATGCCGACGCACCCGACCCGCTTGGTGGCGGGGGCGCACGGATAGCGTGCGGCATCGCGAAGTAGGATGGAGCCAAGAAACTCGACGACGTGCTCTCCCCCAGACGGGCCAGGGCCTTACGTTGTCACCGGAGCAGCAACATGCAAGACATCAAGAGCCGTGAAGTTCGCCTAGTTTCCCACCCCAGCGGGATTCCAACTGCGGCGAATTTCACCGTGGCGGAAACCATGCTGGAAGCAGTGAAGGACCAGGAAGTGGTGGTTCGCAACCTCTTCATGTCCGTGGATCCGTACATGCGTGGACGCATGAATGCTGGCAAATCCTATGTTCCTCCGTTCGAGCTGGGCAAGACACTAAGCGGTGGAGCTGTCGGCGAGGTCTTGGAGTCGCGAGCCAAGGAATTCAAGGCGGGCGATGCCGTCACATCGAGTCTTGGCTGGCGAGAGTATTTCATAGCCTCGGCCAAGGATTTGCATCCCGTCAGCCGCGAAGTCCAACCGCTATCGGTGTACCTAGGCGTTCTCGGCATGACGGGCATGACCGCGTGGGCTGGTCTGAATCTCGTGGATGTGAAGGCTGGCGACGTCATATTCATTTCAGGAGCTGCCGGCGCGGTTGGCAGTGTCGCCGGACAGCTGGCCAAACTGCGTGGCTGTCGGGTGATCGGTTCGGCCGGTTCCGACGAAAAAGCAAAGTTCCTCAGAAACGAATGCCATTTCGACGTCGCCCTCAACTACCACAATGTCCCACTCGCCGAACAACTGGCGTTAGCGGCGCCGGATGGCCTTGATGTCTACTTCGACAATGTCGGGGGAGAGACACTTGAGGCCGCGCTCGCGGCCTTGCGGATCCACGGGCGAATCATCGCCTGTGGTGGCATCTCGGGCTACAACAACGAGAAACCGCAGGCTGGACCGACCAATCTCTTCAACATAACGACCAAGCGCTTGACGATGAAAGGGTTGATCGTAGGCGACTCATTGGACCGCCAAACCGAGTTTGAACGGGAAGTAGGGGGCTACTTTCGGGCTGGCAAAGTCAAGAACAAGGAAACCGTCGTCGAGGGTGTCGAGCAGGCGGTGGGTGCTTTCATCGGTCTCTTCCAGGGCAAGAACATCGGAAAAATGGTGGTCAAGCTGGGTTGAGCCGCGGCACTAGATTGCGATGAACAACGATCCATCGAATCGCGTCGCGTTGGAAATTCCTGGGAGATGCAGTTGGCGCGCTTGCAGTTGCGCCGGCTAGACTACAAAACATGCTCGTGCCCGACTGGAGATTGCACAACGAGTGCGTGCCCGGAAGGCACAAGGAGGAGTGATGAGTAACCCAGGCAAGAACCTGATCGAGAAGCTCCTGACGACCAACGCGCCACCGGCCACGGTACTGGTGCGCCTCATCGTGGGGGCCGTGTTTCTTTCCGAAGGCATCCAGAAATTTCTGTTCCCGGCCGCGCTCGGGGCTGGTCGCTTCGCCAAGATTGGCATTCCCTGGCCGGAACTAAGCGCACCCTTTGTCGGGGTCTTCGAGATCGGCTGTGGTCTGCTGGTCCTTGTCGGCCTCGGCACCCGGCTCGTCGCGATCCCGCTCATCATCGATATGCTGGTCGCCATCGCTACCACAAAGATTCCGATGCTTTTCAAGAGCGGCTTCTGGAGTACGGCCCACGAGGCGCGAGCCGACTGGTCGATGATCCTAGGTGTGACCTTCCTCTTGATTGTGGGCGGCGGCACCTGGTCGCTCGACGCGTGGCTCGCTCGACGAAGAACCGCGCGTGACTGATGGGCCTGTACGCGATCCGGGCCGGCCAACGCTACTGCCGATCCGTGATGTGGCGTTGGTCTTTTCGCGTCCGGGCTCTTCCGCGTTCGCGCTTGCAATCGCCATCATGCTCGCGCCCGCGGCTGGGTACGCGGGGCCGCCCTACGTGACGGATGACCCCGAGCCAGTGAAATTCCGACACTGGGAATTCTATCTGGCGACCCAGCATTTCGTCACCCGCACGGCCGCGTCCGGAAGCGCTCCGCACATCGAGGTGAATTACGGTGCCTTACCTGGCCTCCAGCTCCACGTCATCGCCCCACTGGCGTATGCACATTCGAGCGGTGGACCCACGTTCTACGGTGTAGGTGACATCGAGCTTGGTGCGAAGCTCCGCTTCATCAAAGAGAGCGCATGGCGGCCGATGGTAGGGACTTTCCCGCAGGTCGAGGTGCCCGTGGGATCCGCGTCGAAAGGTCTAGGTACAGGGCACTTGCACGTGCTCATTCCGCTCTGGCTTCAGAAGAGCTTTGGTCCCTGGACCACCTATGGCGGGGGAGGGTACTGGCTGAATCCCGGCGAAGGAAATCGGAATTTCTGGTATGTCGGGTGGCTGATTCAGCGGCGGCTGTCGGATCTAGCGGCGCTGGGTACGGAGGTCTTCTACACTACACCCGATCAGATCGGCGGCGGGGCCAACTTGCGCTTCAACGTCGGGTTGCTCCTCGACCTTAGCGCGCATCACCATCTGCTGTTATCCGCGGGCAGAGGCATCGTGGGTGAAAGCATCTTCCAGGGCTATGCCGCCTACCAGCTGACACTGTAATGCATGGTTTTACCCAACCTCGACCCAGCCGGCTTCGAGTCTTGTACGGTAGGTGCGCATGGATTCCGTGCGTACGTGGCTCATCAAGATGCCGATGTTCTGCATGTACGCGCCCAACGTTGGCGGCAAGGCTTCGTGGTCGGGATCCGGGGGAACCGGGCCCGAGAGGGCTTCGCCGGTGGTAACATCGAACTGTGCGCAATGCATGGGGCAGGTGAGGTAGATCCCGTCGAGCGTACCCAATTCGAGCGGCGCATTCATGTGACCACATCGCCGCTGGACGGCGTAGTAGGCTCCACCGCAGTTGCACACGACGATCTCTCTTCCATCGAGGTCGACGGCTTTCATCCCACCAGGCGCGATTTCGTCGGCGCGTATCGCACGAACGAATTTGTTACTCATGGCCCACATCCTTCTGGTCTAATTGCGGCAGCGTATTCGGATCGATGACATCCTTATGCACAAAGAGCCCACACCAGCAGCGTTTGATGGCATCGAAATGCTCTCGGTGGAAAGGGATGCACGGGCAGACCATCTTCATGTCGCGGGTGCGGTCGTGCCGCAGCGGCTGACAAGGACAGAAAGGGGCGCCATGCTTGGCTTCCAGAATCACCTCTTGATCGAGAAGGAATTCCTTCAATTCCACGTCCGGTGTGAACTTGAAGCCCAGCGGTCCGACGACCTTTTCGAAGAAGTACTGCAGGGACCTCTTCCTTGATTCAGCATTCATTTCGCACCGCCTGAGAACCCCAGCGCCTTCGTGTAGCGTTCCGGCTGGTAACCCGCGATCACCTCGTCGTTGATCTTGACGTATGGGAAGCCGGTGGCCCCCGCCGCATCGACCTCGGCAGATATCCGGCTTTGTGTCGCTTCATCGGCCAGATCGTAATCGATAAAGGTGAACGGGATCTTGTGCTCGGTGAAAAAGGCCTTGGTCTTTCGGCACCAGGGACAGGTCGAGAGCGTATACATGCTAACCGGTTTCATAACGACCTTCTTTCAATTGAGATTGACGAACACTTTGCCGGCATCGGACTTTGCGGAATAGACTGCCAGGCCAAGCTCTGCCGCATCGAGAAACTTGCCTGTCCGAACATCAAACCGCCAGTCGTGGCACGGGCACGTGATTGTGTAACCCTCCAGCTTTCCCGTGAACAGGGGACATCCCATGTGTGCGCACTTTCCGGAAACCGCGTAGATTTCGCCGCCAACCCGCGCCAGAAGGACGTTCACGCCATTTGGATAAGCTGGTGCCATGTGACGTTCCAGCAACGTGGCATCATCTATTGCATATATCCAGTTGGCTGCATCGGGATTCGACATAACGCTCTCCTTCGCATTTGCGATGGTTGTGTGGTGCGGAAAGTTTCTTACGCCCCGGACTATTCCGCGGAATTCGTCCAACCGAAGTGCACGATGCGTGCCGACCGAGGCGCGAGCGTGCACCCCATCCGTCCGTGAGGAGGAACTCACTCCACCTTAGTTGGTATCAAATTGAATTGGTGGCTGCTTCATTGTGATTGAGCATGGCCGCGAGGTAGCATTCATTGCAGCCGCGAGAATGCGGCAGGATCGCGAAGCCTCGGTAGGAGCTTGGTGTGAACGTAGACACTCAAAGCAATTCCCGCCAGTTGGCCGCGACTGTATCCAGCACATCATCCGTCTTGCCGCCGAAAGCGATCTTGGTCATCGCCAGTGCGAAGCCAGCAGCTTGCTGAATCGTCGCTCGTGGCGGCATAGCTAAGGCGTTCGGATCCGTGACGATATCCACCAAGGCCGGTCCTGGGTACGCTAGCGCCTGCTCGAGTGCGGGGCGCACTTGCGCAGGATCCTCCACGCGCATGCCGAAGAGGCCGACGGCCTGCGCCAGTGCGGCGAAGTTGGGATTCTTGAGGTTGCATCCAAAGGGAGACATCCCGGCGACCTCCATCTCCAATTGCACCATGCCCAGGGACTGGTTGTTGAAGAGGACGATCTTTACCGGCAAGTCGTGCTGACCGAGCGTTAGGACATCACCCATCAGCATGGCAAAGCCCCCGTCGCCCGACAGCGCGATCACCTGTCGGCCCGGGTTGGCGGCTTGTGCACCGATGGCTTGCGGCAAAGCGTTGGCCATCGACCCATGCACGAAGGATCCGAGCAGCCGCCGTCTCCTGGCCGCGCCGAGATGGCGCGCGCCCCAGACGCAGCACATTCCGGTGTCAGCGGTGAAGATGGCGTCAGGTCCAGCCAGCTCGTCGAGCGTGGCAACAACGTACCCTGGGTGGATCGGTCGGCGTGTGCGACCAGCGTCCACGTCCGCGCGTAGCTTGCGCTTGGTAGCCGCATGCTGTTCGATCATCGCATCGAGGAACTTGCGGTTGGTCTTCGGGTCGACGAGCGGCAGCAGTGCCTTGATAGTCTCGCGGACATCACCGCACAAACCCAGGTCGAGCTTTGATCGGCGGCCCAGCCGCTCCGCACGAATATCCACTTGGGCGATCTTGGGTGTGGTCGGCATAAAACTCTCGTAGGGAAAGTCAGTGCCCAGCAACAATAGAGCGTCGCAGTCGTGCATCGCCTTGTAGGCTGCGCCCCAGCCGAGCAAACCGCTCATCCCCACCGCATAAGGGTTGTCGTACTCGACCCACTCTTTTCCGCGGAAGGCGTAGCCGATCGGCGCCTTGAGCTTGTCGGCCAGGGCCAGAAGCTCGTCGTGCGCGCCCGCGCAGCCGCTGCCACAGAAGAGCGTCACCTTCGGTGCCTGGTTAAGAAGATCCGCCAGACGAACCAGATCGGCGTCCGTGGGACGCACCAGCGGAACACCCGTTACGACTCCGTGACCGGGCGCATCCGCGGTGGCTTTCATGGCCGCGATGTCACCGGGCAGGACGATCACGGAGACGCCCCGCTTGCTCACGGCGTGTTGCATGGCGGACTGCAAGACGTGCGGCATCTGGCGAGGGTTGGAAACGAGCTCGCAGTAGTGACTGCATTCTCGGAAGAGCTGGTCGGGGTGGGTCTCTTGAAAGTAACCGCTACCTATCTCGGAGGTGGGGATATGCGAGGCGATTGCCAGCACGGGTGCCATGCTCCGGTGGGCATCGAAGAGTCCGTTGATGAGGTGCAGATTGCCCGGGCCGCAGCTTCCCGCGCACACCGCCAGCTTGCCGGTGAGCTGCGCTTCAGCTCCGGCCGCAAAGGCCGCCGTCTCTTCGTGACGGACGTGAACCCACTCGATCTTGCCGCTGCGATGAAGGGCATCGGTCACCGGGTTCAGGCTGTCGCCGACGAGTCCGTAGATACGCTGGACGCCGGCCTGGGCAAGGCTCTCGACCAGTTCTTCCGCCACGGTTCTGGACATGATGGGCACTGTCGCCGCTAGTGAATGCCGCTGCCGCTCATACCGCCCGTTCCGCCACCGGGCTCTCCCCCTAGTGCGTTTCCGGTCCCGCCAGGTGCATTGCCGATGCCCCCTGGGCTTGGAATGATCGGACTCGGCATCGGTGGCACTGGCGCGGGAAAGCCGGGAGGTACGGGCGCTGGAAACGGCGCAGGCACAGCCGCTGGCACCGGCATATCGACCGCACCCACCTTCATTGCCGTGAATGCGATGAAGGAAGATCCAATCGCCCAAATTGCGACGACACGAATGAGTGTTTGCATCTTGTCATCACTGAGCAAGTTGCATGCCTACTACGTTACTTGGAACATCACGAGGAAGGCTCGCAACGTCTCATTCAATTTGATGGTGAAGGCATATCATTTTGGCTGAAGAAGCCTCCGCCATAGAGCATCTCTCGGACATCCTTGCCACGGCCGATCCGGAGTCGCATTGCGCAAGCCAGGGACTGGCACCACCTGTGCACGTCGGGAGTCCATGCTCGAATTTCGAACTACGCCATCGAAGCCGAATGGCGTCCGCAAACACCGTCTGTTGATTGGCGAGGCCAATCCGGCACTTCGTGAGTACCTGCTCGCCGTGCTCAGGTCTGACGGCCACGAGGTGGTCGCGATGGCGAGCGGGCTTGATCTCCTGGATACGCTGGCTGTCTCGATTCACCCGGAGTTCGGGTCTGGGCATTTCGATCTCGTGATCTCCGAGGCGCATGCTTGGCGCAGGTAAAAGTCCCGCCGTTCGTGTTCACCACCTTTACCTTCTTTCGAGACAGGGAACTGCAAGCGAAAGCGAAACAGTTTGGCGCACTGGCCGTGCTGGACAAGCCGCTCGATATCGGCGATCTTCGTGAGATCGTGAACAGGTCCTTGCACCATCTGACCGGGGATCGGGACAGCTTGTCGCATGTGCCACTGGCTGAGATGGAACATATACCGGAATCGCTCTGGAGATAATCTCGCACAAGTCAGGTTGACGTGGAATGGTTCCACGAATGACCAACTTCGAAAAACTGGCAGCTGCGGCCAACATCGCGCGGGGACTCGCCAACGACATTGCACCGCCAGAAAAATAGGAAAGGATAGGGGCCATGCTGTTCGACCCATTGGCCCTTCGCTCGGTGCAGCTGCGCAACCGCATCGGGGTGTCCCCTATGTGCCAGTACACGTGCCACGACGGCCTCGCGGGAGACTGGCACCTCGTCCACCTCGGCAGTCGCGCGGTGGGCGGGGCGGGGCTGGTCTTCACCGAAGCGGCCGCAGTGACCGCCGACGGCCGCATCAGCCCGGCTGATCTCGGCATTTGGAAAGACGAGCACGTCCCGCCCCTGGCGAAGATCGTCGCATTCGTGGAGCAGCACGGAGCTGTGGCGGGCATTCAACTGGCGCACGCCGGGCGGAAGGCCTCCACGGCGGTGCCTTGGGAGGGGGGAAAACCCATCGCACCGGAGCAGGAGGGTTGGCGGCCCATTTGGGCGCCGAGCCCGCTGCCTTTCGACGCCGGTTGGCCGATCCCCAGTGCGCTCGAAGAGCCCCAGATCGTCGAGACGGTGACAGCGTTTCGCGAAGCGGCCGTGCGCGCGCGGGCCGCCAACTTTCGCGTGGTGGAGATCCACGCCGCTCATGGCTACCTCCTGCATTCCTTCCTGTCGCCGGTTGCCAACCAACGCAACGACCTGTGGGGTGGCTCCTTCGAGAACCGCATTCGCCTGCTTCGCCATGTGGTGGGGGCGGTACGCGGCGTGTGGCCCGACGGTTTACCAGTTTTCGTGCGTCTGTCCGCCACCGATTGGCTGGGGAGCGAAGGCTGGACCATCGAGGATTCCATCGCCCTCGCCCGTCGTCTCCGCGAGGATGGCGTGGACGTTGTGGATTGCTCCTCGGCTGGGATCGCGCCCAACGTGCGTATCGACGTGGGCCCTGGTTATCAGACGCCTCTCGCCGAGCGCGTACGTCGCGAAGCGGGGATCGCCACTGCCGCGGTGGGAATGATCACCTCCGCGGTTCAGGCCGAGCACATCCTTCGCACTGGGCAAGCGGATATCGTGCTCCTCGCGCGCCAGATGCTCCGGGATCCCTATTGGCCACGGCGGGCGGCCGAAGAACTACGCCAGACGCCGTTCGTGCCCAAGCAGTACGCGCGCAGCTGAGAGGGGCCTCCCATCGATCGGACTTTTGGGTTCGATTCGGTGAAGGTAAAATGGCGCTTGTTCGACTGAAGAGCGCTATCGGCGCTTCTTGCGGATGCGACTTGGCGAAGGTCGTGCTTCCTTTTCATCCCAAGTGGAAGAACCTTAGAGGCACTTTGCTCCCCCGGTACGGACGCGTCGCGCGTCGTCCGATACGCCATACGCGTTCGCGACTTGGTAAATCATCATGCTGACCACGCCGCTGAACAGGACCTGGGCTATGATCCGCAGCCAGTCGGTGGCGATTAAATGTTCCAGCAGAGCGGCATCCTTCGCCTTGTCGAGCTGAAGTTGCATCGGTATCTGAATAAGAGCCGTCGAGATCCAGGTAACGCCATGACACAGCAATCCGACCCAAACCCATTTTTTGGAAATCACCGGGAGTCGATACCAAAGCATTAAGACTGTGAAGAGCGTAAGGACAATCAGTGGAATCACGTAAGCGGCCAGAACACCCTGAGCGCTTTCGTGATGGAGCACAGGAAATTCTGTAGGCCCTGCGTAAATCCAGGCACGGTCAACGGCAAAGTGTTCCATCAGGCTTGCGCCCAGGCAATAGAAGCACAGTATGAAATAGAGGAGCGTAAAGGCTGCCTTGTTCATTCTTGAGGGTCCTCGATAAGCAACAGAACGGCGTTCACTTTCCCAGGCTGACGTAGTGACCCAGCATCGACGGGTTTAGTGCCTGCTCGACGAGGTAATGAGCCACGTCGGCCCGGCTGATCGACCCGATTTTCATGCCTGTGGTGACCTGGTCGAAGACGCGGTATTTTCGCGTCAGTGACTTGTCGGTCAGCCGGCCGGGACGTACGATGACCCATTTCTCGTATCCCGCCGTGAGAATTTTCTCCATCGCCGTCTTGTTCTCATAAACCTTCTTCAGCATGAAGCGAAACACGAGATTCATGGGAAAAGTCTGGTAAGCACCGCTGTCCCCGGCGCCAAAGCCCGTGAGAACCACCAGCGGCGGTTGCGCGTTCAACTCCCGCAAGGCCTCAAGGACGGTCCTGGCGACGTCTGTAAAGAGCGTCGTGGCCTTTGTGCTGCTGCCTTTGCCAACGGCAATGATGACGGCATCCGCATTGACCACGGCACGTTTCACGTCCGCCACCGAGGTCCCGGACCCCGGTACCTTGACCAGATTTGTGTTGTCAGCCAACGCTTCGAGGTGGCGCGACAAGGCCACGACGATCGCGCCGTTTTGGAGCGCCTGTTGCACCGTGAGGAAACCAACCCCGGCCGAGGCTCCGATGATCGCGATGCGTTTCATCGGGATGTGCCCAGCGGCGATGGCAGCGCCATTTGCTTGTCGTCGTTTCTCATCTGCGTGTCCATCTTAATGTGAGGACTCTGATTGGCAACCGCCACCTAGATCTGTAGAAATCGCGACTGCGGATCGGTATCGTGACGCTGGTTTGTGGGGTTACTCCTATTGGAATGGACTGCCAGCACGCGATTGGCGTACGATCGCGAATGGTCACCATCCAACCCAATTCCGCCCAAGGCCCGATCCCAGCTCCGAATCATGACATTTCATCGTGCAGTTGCAACACGCTGGAAATTGCAGGGGAGACCGAGGGGCCGGGCGTCTCTCGAGTAGCCGGCCGACAGGCTTCGCAGGACAGCTCCCGATTGAATCTCATTCGAGCCGCTTTGGCACGTGCGCGACCTGCGGCGAGATCGGCGGGGACTTGGTCACCACGGCCGAAGTACATTTCATCTGGCGTTTGGCCGGCGAAGGCGGAATGGAGAACAACGGAATTATGTTGCTCGACATAGAGCGCTATCAACTTTTCCAACGCTGCGAATGTGTCCAGTTGATGCAGAAGCAACCAACCATGCTTCATCGACCTTCACGGGGCCTCGATCATAGAATTCGAATAGCTGACCTCGACTTGAGCGAGGATGCGGTGTAGTTGCCCGAGTCCAAAAAGGTCGTCGACCTCGCCATTGACGTTCTCGATGCCAGAATCGGCAATCACGGTAGCGCCGTCGCCATTCTTGGGAAGATTCTTTGCTGCCTCGACAAGAACCAAGCAAGTGGTTTGCGGTTCCAGTCGCGGGGCCAGTCTCCAGGCCAGGATTCGACGGCTGAAATTGTCTATCACCGCATGCAAATACGTGCGCATACCGTCAAGCAGTTTGATGACCGTCACGTCGATGTGCCAGTATTCGTTGGGTTTGCTCGCCCGTATACCCTCTTTGGGCTTGGCCGGATAGACGCGGTGACGTGGCCGAATCCACCCACGATCGCGAACCAGGCGCGACCAGGTGGAAGGCGAGGCAAAGACCTTCGCGATTCGTTGAGCCCGCAGCGCCAGCGAACGCAGGCTCATGCGGCGGTAGTCTTGCGAGACAACCATGTCCCGCATGTCAGAAACCTCGTTGGCGGTGAGCTGCGTTGGCGATGTGTGGGAGCAACTTGAATGATCGTCAAGGGAGCAGTCCTGCTGGCGCCGGTTCCAATCGTGATACCGGGCAGCGGACAGACGCAAAACCCGGAGGGCCACGGCAAGCGGGATAGCCGTCGTGGCGTGCGCGATGGCGTCGAGGATGGATCGCTTGGTGACGCCGTCGGGCACGTGCTTGGAATCGAGACGAAACCCGGAAAGGCGCACGAGGAGGAAGGCCAAGCGAATGATGGACAGGAGGAACTTGATCCTGCGTTGGAGAGCGAGGACCTCGGCCTGGAGTTCGATTTGGTCCAAGGCAAGGACCTGGGCGGAGACAACCGGGCGCTGGCCGCCGCGAATCCAGCGGGCGGCGGTAGAGCGTGGGACACCGAGGTGATGGAAGAGCATGGGGTCACGTTCTTCGCAGACGATGTCCCGAATTCGGTGGTCATACGCCTGACGGCAGGGCAAGGTTGGCATGCGTCAAGACTGATCGCGCTGGGTTCGCGGGCAAGTCAGCCGAGGAGCAATTTCCTCTGCGATTTCACACTTGTTGCATTTGCGACGCCATAACTCCAGGATCTCCTGGCTCGTAGCTGGGCTCAGGTGCGGCATTGGCGGTGTGGGCCGCAGTCAGAAGACGAAGCGCGGCATCGAAGTGATGGCGCGTGATGGCGATGCCCTCGTTCGCCTGGCCAGCGCCAACAGCAACGCAGAAAGGTTGGAGGACTGGACCGGTCAACCAAAATGATGTGCGGCAACCATCAATTTGGATGCACCCGCCGGCGCCGTCGCTGCGCCGCCGTACCCCTCATGGTCGCAAACGCGCAACGACTAGAATCTCCATAAGCGCGCAGCAGTTCGAGGAACCGGAGATGAGTTCTGGCGCCGTCGCCGTAGCGAGCGAATCCAGTGCCTGGCACTCCGCTGTGTGTTTCTCGGTGTCGGCCTTGTTCTCGGAGCTGACCGTGGTGGCTTTGCGCAGATATTCACGAAACCGGCTGATTGGTTACTCGCATCGACTGTTCCGCTCGAAGCCGCCAGCTTGGTCGAAAATATACGTCGAATTTTTCGTCTCCACGAAGAGATCCGAGAGAACCGAAGCCGCCTTGGCATAGTCTCCAGAAAGGCAGGCCTTGCGGGCCGTGCGTTCCCCCACATCCTACGCTGGCCCGAATTCTGCTTTAGCGGCTGACTATTGGGACCCGACACGATGGCCGAAGCGATCGCGATATCCGGACTGACCAGCAACGAGGTGGGTAGCCGTCTGCGGCAGTTCGGGCCGAATTCCATGCCCGACGCTTCGATGCATCTCGTTCGCAGCGCGCTCGGAAAATTTTGGGCGCCCGTGCCATGGCTGCTAGAAGCCGTCATCGTTCTCGAGATCGGTCTGCACAATTATGTCGAGGCGTCGGTCATTGCAGTCCTTCTTATCTTCAACGCCGCGCTCAGCTTCTTCCAGGAAAGCCACGCCCAGGCCACGCTGGCCGCCCTCAAGTCGCGACTTGCATTCACGGCGTCGGTTCGCCGGGACGGTCTCTGGAGCACCATTCCGGCGGCCAATCTCGTAGTGGGCGACATCGTAAAGTTGTCGCTGGGCGGAGTCGTCGCCGCGGATGTTCGCCTCGTGGAAGGTGCCATCCTGCTCGACCAGTCTATGCTCACCGGCGAATCGGTGCCCATTGAAGCCGGCCCTGGCCTGCAAACCTACGCAGGAGCGCTGGTGCGGCGAGGTGAATCCATCGCCGAAGTCACCGCCACGGGAACCCGAACTAAATTTGGACGAACCGCCGAACTGATTCGCACTGCTCACGTCGCAAGCACGCAACAAAAGATCGTCTTTCGGATTGTTCGCAATATCGCCCTTTTCAACAGCGCCGTCATTGGGTTACTCGTGACCTATGCCCTGGTGCATGGAATGTCGCCTCGGGAAATGGTCCCCTTGATCCTAACCGCAGTGCTTACCTCCATCCCGGTCGCGTTGCCTGTGACATTCACGCTCGCTGCCGCCATCGGCGCCAAGGCGTTGGCCAAGGTTGGGGTTCTTCCCACGCGTCTTTCTGCGGTGGATGAAGCGGCGACGATGGATGTTTTGTGCGTCGACAAGACCGGCACACTGACGCAAAACGAGTTGACCGTAACGGTCATTCGCAGCATGGACGGGTTCGACGATGCGCATGTTGTTGGACTGGCTGCACTGGCAAGCTCAGAGGGTGGGCAGGATTCGGTGGACGCGGCCATCCGCGTGGCTGCCTCGACCCGAAGCGCCGACGACCTGCCGAAGCTCGTCCGTTTTGTTCCCTTCGATCCCGCCACCAAGATGTCGGAGGCATCAGCAAAGGGCTCGGACGGCACTTCGGTAAGGATCGTCAAAGGCGCCTTCAGCGTCGTCAAGAAGCTGGCCCAGATTGCAGCCAATGCGTCGGATGTTGCGGACGAGCTTGAAAAGAAGGGATTCCGGGTGTTGGCCGTCGCGGCGGGCGCGGAGAAGGCTATGCGCTTGGCCGGAGTCATCGCGCTCAGCGATCCTCCGCGCGAGGATTCCGCGGGCCTCGTCACGCAGCTGCGGGCGCTGGGGGTGCGCACCATCATGGCCACCGGCGATGCACCAGCAACGGCAGCCATCGTTGCCCATGCCGTGGGCTTGGACGGAGCGGTCTGCCCGGCCGGAACGAATCTCGACGGAGTCCATCCGGATACGTTCGCAGTTTTTGCCGGCGTTCTTCCTGAAGACAAGTATCGCCTGGTTCAGGAATTCCAAAAAGGCGGTCATACCGTCGGGATGTGCGGCGACGGCGCCAACGATGCCCCGGCGCTGCGCCAGGCACAGATGGGGATCGCCGTCTCGACGGCAACCGATGTCGCCAAGTCTGCAGCTGGCATCGTGCTGACCGAGGCAGGACTGGGAGGCATCGTCGCATCGGTGAAGGAAGGGCGGATCATCTTCCAGCGCATTCTGACCTATATTCTGAAGTCGGTGACCCACAAATTCTTGGGGGCGTTGTTTCTGCTGGCCGGGATTCTCATCACCGGGCATGCCGTTCTCACACCGCTGTTGCTGGTGATCACGATGATTACGGGTGACTTTCTGTCCATGCTGGCGACGACAGACAATGTGCGTGCGTCGCCGGGGCCCAATGTCTGGCACGTGGGAAGCATTACTGCCGGTGGCATCTTTCTCGGCTTCTTCGACCTGGCCTTTTGCACTGGCGTTTTGGCAATAGGAAAATATGCCCTGGGCTTTGGCATCGAGACACTGCAGACATTGTCCATTGTGACGCTGGTCTTCAGCGGACAGGCCATTCTCTACGTCGTCCGGGAACGCCGGCACATCTGGAGCTCGCGCCCAAGCACCTGGCTGATGGTCGGCTCCGCCGCCGACCTTCTGATAATTGCGACCCTTGCCACGCGCGGAATTCTGATGAAGCCGCTCCCGGTCGCCGTGGTGGCGGTCCTTCTCGCGGCCACGATTGCATTCAGCTTGTTGTTGGACTTGCTCAAGGTCCCAGCATTTCGCCATCTCAAAATTGTCTGATCTCCCTTGGTGGCAGCCCACGCGATCAATCGTGAAGGCGACCATTCGCCATAATCCCAACGATGCTTCGGCCGGTGTTCTTGTTGCGTGCTTGCCGACCCCTTCGGCGACCACAGCCGCGCGTGCGTCGCCACCCGTGCTGTGCCGGGTGGCCCCGGGAGGTCGAGTAGGCGCCCCCGGTGTTCCGGGGGCACCTCTCACAGAACCGGACTTGTGGGCCTCACATCCGGCTCTTCGGGACGCTGGCGTTCGGGAA
>Ga0224559_1001228_pt1 | contig 14530 bp, 14 predicted proteins | sample 714S33034metaG_FD_180676 | JGI IMG/M metagenome (GOLD analysis project Ga0224559, IMG submission 180676) | Peat soil microbial communities from Stordalen Mire, Sweden - 717 S3 30-34 | ecosystem: Environmental > Terrestrial > Soil > Wetlands > Peat | place: Sweden: Norrbotten County, Stordalen... | reverse complement strand
GGAGAGGACTTTGTGGAAACGGAGATGGTCTTACCTTCGCACCAGCAAGTGCGCCCGTATGATCTCGGCGGCCTGATCACCGCGGGGGTCGGCGAGATCGCGGTTTTTCCCAAGGCCAGAGTGGCGCTGCTGCCGACTGGTACGGAGCTGGTCCGGCTGGGCGACCCCCTGGAGTCGGGGTCGGTGATCGAATCCAACAGCCATGTTCTGGGTGGATTGGTGACGGAATGGGGGGGGACACCGGTGATCGCCCCCCCGACCATAGATGATTATGAACTCCTGAAACAGGTCATTTTGGAATATTTGGACCGGTCGGACCTGCTGGCAGTGATCGCCGGGTCATCGGCCGGACGAAAGGATTTCACCGCCACCCTATTTCAGGAATTGGGAGAGGTCTATGTTCATGGCGTGGCCATCAAGCCAGGCAAACCGGTGATTCTGGGCTCGATCCGGGGCAAGCCGGTGATCGGCGTGCCGGGATATGCGGTTTCCGCGGCGTTGGCCTTCGAGTTTTTTACACGCCCGGTGCTGGCGCGTAAAACTGGACTGACGGTGCCCCGAAGGCCAACAGCCAGGGCATATCTCGGCCACAAGACCGTATCGCCTTTGGGATCTGAGGAGTTTATCCGGGTCAAGCTCGGCCAGGTTGGCGACCGGCTGGTGATTCAACCGCTGCCCAGAGGGGCGGGCACCGTGACATCGCTGGTGCGGGCAGACGCCTTGCTGAGGGTGCCCTTGCTCTCGGAAGGGTGTCCGGCCGGAGCGGAGGTGGATGTGGAACTGCTTCGTCCCTGGGAGCAGATCGCCCATACAACTGTGGTGGTTGGCAGCCACGACTTGGTGCTCGACATCCTGGCCAACCTGGTCCAGGTACGGCATCCGGGATGCCGCCTGATATCATCACATGTGGGCAGCATGGGCGGGCTCACCGCTTTGCTCAAGGGCGAGGCGCATATGGCGGGGGTCCACCTGCTCGATGAGCAAACTGGGATGTACAATCTTCAGGATGTGCAACGTATTCTGGGAGAGAGACATATGATCCTAATGAATCTGTCCTATCGCACCCAGGGCCTGCTGGTAAGGAAGGGCAACCCTTTAGAGATCAGATCTGTAGCGGACCTGGCCCGGCCCGGGGTGAGGTTTATCAACCGGCAGCGGGGTTCCGGCACGCGCCTCCTATTCGATTACCTGCTCGGTCAGTCGCAGGTGGCGTCTGGTCAGATAGCCGGTTATGAACGCGAGGAGTATACTCATATGGCAATTGCCGTAGCGGTGGCTTCGCAGAATGCGGATGCCGGTCTTGGCATTCAGGCTGCAGCCGTCTCTTTGGGGCTGGATTTCATTCCGGTCGGGGAAGAGCGCTATGATCTGTGTATACCAGCAGCGCTCTGGGATCATTCGGAAGTCTCGACGGTACGGGATCTGTTGCACGACCCCGAGTTTCGCAATTCTGTGAGCGGATTGCAGGGTTACGACTTCCGCGACTGCGGCAGCATCATGGGCAGGACCTGACCGTAAGTTTGGAATCGTGAACCTTGCCTGGAAACATCCCGGGTTACCTAACCCAGCATATCCAATAATAGCATCCCTAGACGACACCCATTCCTGTTTGTCAAAGAGTTATTTCAACATTTTTCGTGGTGTTTTACCAGTGATTTATGGACATATCTCTGGCAAGAGTACGGAGAATCTCCTCCCGAAAGCCTGTCGCTGGACGCACTGAAGGGCGAGTTAAAAAGAATCTGGATTAATGATTGGGGAGATGTTCATGGCTAACGAAAATGAAGTTTCTTACGGGCAGTGTGGCGGAATACTTGGTGCGCTATGCCCACTGCTCTGTTTTGGTTGTCAGGAAAAATGAGAACATATAATTTTCACATCAGATCAGATTAGACTAGATGGGATTTTGAAACAGGGTAAATATGCAAGGACGGAGTGGGCAGCGGATGACAGAGAGTTTAAGTTTTGAAGCCGTCATGATGGCGCAGGAAAAATGAAGGATCTGAATAAACAAGCGCTTGGCGGACTCCTGTTCCTGGTCATCTGCCTGGCAGCAGCGTTGTTCCTTCCGGCGTGGACTCTCGACTACTGGCAGGCGTGGACTTTTCTGGCCGTATTTACAGCGTCGGTACTAGCAATAACCGTGTATCTTATGAAAAAAGATCCGAAGCTTTTGGAACGGCGAGTAACTGCAGGTCCGGGCGCCGAGAAGGAGAAAAGTCAAAATCTCATACAATTCGTTGCGCAGATAGCATTTATAGCGGTTTTAGTTTTTCCCTCAGTTGATCATCGCTTTGCGTGGTCAACGGTACCGCCATATATAGTCATAGCCGGAGATGTTCTTGTCGTGCTCGGGCTCCTCATTGTATTTATCGTGTTCAAAGAAAACACCTTTGCCTCGGCAATTATCGAAGTCGGCACTGAGCAGAAAGTAATATCGACAGGACTGTATGCGCTTGTGCGACATCCGATGTACAGCGGAGCCCTTGTCATGCTTTTAGGCGTGCCCCTTGCTCTTGGCTCGTGGTGGGGATTGTTCACAATTATTCCGATTACGCTGGTGATCGTATTGAGACTTCTTGAGGAGGAAAAATTTCTGGTAAAGACCCTGCCGGGCTATTCAGAGTATCGAAGTAACGTGAAGTATCGTTTGGCGCCGTTCATCTGGTAATCATCACTTTTCTAGCTGATCCATCCTTGGGCTGTTGGGCCGGCTAGCTGTTTGTTACTGCGAAAGTTGAGTTATAAACTATATAAAGCAAGAAAGCGATCATTATCCTCTGACACGGCTCGGATGTCGTCGCAGCGGCCGATCCGGGTGGGGGTATAATCGTGACGCAGGTTGTGCAGAGACAAGCGCTCGGAGAGGGTCTTTCACCAGGCGACCGTCGGCAGGCTGTTTGTAAACGAGGCGTATCCAAATTAATCAGATATGCCTCGTTTACGCTTGATAAGCCATGCGTTTCTTTTTGAATGAAGACGCTATTTTATGGGACGATGCCGATCCTTGGAGAAGGTTGCAATGACACATTGTAAGAGCTCGCATACTGTGTAATTACCGGTTGCTAAAAAACACGAAATCCATTAACTGGTGTTTACAAATAGTTGATAAGTTGGTCTTTATCCCAACCGTTTCCACCAGTTCGACTTCTTGTTTCCGACTAGTATATTTATTTCCCAGAGTCCGGCAATTCCGATCAAGACATAGATCACCTTGCTGGCAGTGGAGTTCGCTCCGAGCAAGACTGCTACCGCGTTATAATTGGCCACGCCCACCAGCAGCCAGTTGAGCGCTCCAATGATCACTAGCACCAGTGCGATACGGTTCAATTTCGTCACTTTGGAAGCATCCTCTCATCAGATAGTATTGGCGGTTTCCCAGTGTGCGATGTGAAATTTGGTTTCATTTACCAGGATCGGGGGCACTACTGTTGGTCGTCGTCTTAGTACCTGCCGGAATAACATACCCTGGTACGGCGACCTATTGGGTGGCTACTTGGCCGATTATGTTGCTGTAGTCCGGCTCCAACGTGCTATTCGGCCAGATGGTCACGATCTTGTTCGTTGCGTTCCAGTCCACCTGATACCCCAGAGCGTTCGCCACATCACGGGCCGGCAGGTATGTCCGGCCATTATTGATCACCGGGGACTGGTCCAACGTCTGCGCCTGGCTGTTCACGGTCATAGTGGTGCTGCCGATGGTCATGCTGATATTGTAAACGGGAGTGCTTACGGTGACTTGCTGAGTGTCGGGATACCAGTTAGTCGTGGCGCCCAGGGCATCGGCAAGAGGAATTTCCCCAGTTAAGCACAGCCAGGCGGAACATACTCGCTGGCTGTAATACCCAACCTTTTTGTCTGCTGTTCAACCTGTGCCCACTCCTGTGCACTGAACCTGATCGCCTTAGTTAACCTGACTCCTGCTAAGGCTTTCCGACCGGCCCCGGGACGGACGCCACCGTGTGGCATCGTCACCGACTCCGCAGTTTTACTAAATTGGTCCTGCGGAACCAAATTAGTAAAGTTGTTATTGTATTACGTTTTCATCGCACCACCTCCTGTTGTATATGCAATACATTTTCATAAAACTCTAAAAACGGTCATCGGGGTGCCAAGCCACTGAGAGTCTAACTGGCATACTTTATAAATCTGTGATTATCGGAAACGATTGCAGTATACTTGAGAAGTATGCCACGGTATTGATCGAAGGATCGGTAATGGCCGGTTGTTTTCACTTCCTGCTGTTATTGAAAACGCACGTTAGAGGAATTGGGTGGAAGGTGATTGCTCAGATGAGTCGTTTCGGTCATTTTAACTGTTGCCCATCTTTTCCTGGAAGGAAGTGCCGAAAGGTATGGTGAGGAAAGGATTGACTAGAAGATAAAACCATAGGAAGTAACTTCTAACATCTATTATGCTATACTATCTATTAATTAATGTCAATCATTCTGATAGCAGGTCAGAGATCGCGCTACCCGTATGACACCGCCAATGATGACCAGCGATTCTTAATTACTCAACTTTCTCACTAAAAAAATGCCCTTAAACCCTTGACATATCTGAGTTTTAACAACAAAAACACCCCTCAATATGGTAAAATAGAAGTGGCGAAACCCCATTGGCAAGCCTGACCCTAAAAAAATCAACCCGATGATTCTGATGGGCAATAATTACTGGGATCTTGGGTCAGGCGATAGGCGCTGTCTTTAAAGAAGGCGCGGTCTTGCGAAACTACTAAAGACATGGCAGGAACAAACAAAGGAGCAGATATTAATTACACGGAGGTTAACTTGAGTTAACATGGAAAAGACAAGGCTTGGACGCACCAACCTTATGGTAGGCAGGTCTTCCTTTGGAGCACTGCCAATTCAACGTGTCGATTTTGACGAAGCCAAGCTGCTTTTAAGAAAAGCATATGATAATGGCGTTAATTTTTTTGACACAGCAAGGGGATATTCTGATAGCGAAGAAAAAATAGGCAATGCGCTCCATGATGTCAGACAAGATATTTATATCGCAACAAAAAGCATGGCCAAGGACAGTCAGAGATTTTTCAAAGACCTAGAGACAAGTCTCCTGAATTTGAAAACTGATTATATTGATATCATACAGCTTCATAATCCAGAGATTCTACCTGACCCAGAAGACCCGGACAGCATCTACAATGCCATGCTCAAAGCCAAGGAAATGGAGATGGTAAGGTTTATCGGGATCACCAACCACAAGTTAAGTAATGCAATTAGCGCAGCTGAAAGCGGACTTTATGATACAGTGCAGTTTCCCTTAAGCTCTCTTTCATCCAATAAGGAACTTAAAATAATTGAGGTATGTAGAGAAAATGATGTAGGACTTATTGCAATGAAGGCGCTTTCAGGCGGACTTATCACAAACGCCTCCACATCCTTCACTTTTCTTAGACAATTTGGAAATGTGGTGCCCATATGGGGTATTCAGAGGGAGTGCGAGCTCGATGAATTTTTAGAATTGGAGAAAAATCCCCCTGCATTAGATGAAAATATGATTGAAATCATCCGCAGAGATAAGGAGGAATTAAGCGGCGCTTTTTGTAGGGGTTGCGGGTACTGTTTGCCATGCCCTGCGCAGATACCTATTCCGATGGCGGCAAGGATGTCGCTATTGCTAAGGCGTGCACCGTACAGCAGTTTCCTGACCGACGAGTGGAGGGACAATATGAATCGCATACAGGAATGCACCGATTGCCACCACTGCAAAGATCATTGCCCTTATGGTCTGGATACCCCCAGCCTTCTGAAAACGATGCTTGACGATTACCAGAAATTCTACGAGGAGCACAGAGATAAATAGTAACTGCTCAGGTTGCGCAATTGGATTGGCAATTTTCCCACCGCCCTGGACGTACTGTATTCCCGGGGATAAATCGGGTAACAGGTGGGACTAGAAAGAATTATTACAAAAAAATGAATGGAGGCTCGTTATGGTAACCTTAATTGCGAGGCTTATTGCCCACCCAGGCAAGGAGACTTTGCTGGCTGAAGAATGCATAAAGATTGCAAGGATTGTCCGAGAGCAGGAAAAGGGGTGTTTAATGTATATACCCTACGTCTCGGCAAACAACTCTGCAGAAATGACCTTCTTGGAAAAATACGCTGACCAGGAGGCTTTTGACGTTCACATTCAAACCCCATACTTCAAGCAATTTTCGGAAAGAAGTAGAGAGTTAGTAGCCGAAAGGCTTCCAGTTCAATTTCTGAAGGAGCTTGGCTAGGCCTCTCTTGAGTAAATGTGATGCCGCACACGGCTGTCTGATTCAGTCCTGACAGGATGCGTTGCAACAGTTCCATGCTCATATAGGCAGAAAACCTTAACCAGACTATGGTAATATGGTAACTGCTCAGGGTATCCATTCTTACGCTTAAATCCAATGAAACCCACACTGAGGGAACCAGGCGGACAGGGTAGGAGCTATGATCGGACCTCGGAAATGGAGCCTGAACGTATGGCATGTGCTGACGTGGCTGTTGTTGGCAGCTTTTGCGTGGCTAGTGGCGAGCCGTATTCAGGAGATAGAAAGACTGGCCCGGAGCATCGCGCGCGGGTCCTGGCAACTGATTCTTGTTGCTGCCTTGCTGCAGGTGATCTACTACTTGCTCTACTCGTTGCTTTACCAGACAACCTTTGCGATTGTCGAACTCAAAAAAAACGTATGGGAACTGCTTCCTATCATCCTCTCCTCACTTTTTATAAATGTGGTTGCCCCTATCGGCGGCATGGCGGGGATCGCCCTCTTTGCAGATGATGCGTCTCTGAGCGGTCGTTCGCCGGCCCGGGCTACAGCGGGAATACTCCTGGTCAACCTGGTAGTTTTCGTCGCCTTCTCGATTATCCTGATCGCAGGCCTGTCCTACCTCTTTCTGCTCAAGCATCTGCAGCAGTGGCAGGTGGCGGCGGCGATTATCCTGCTGCTCAGCACCGTCTGCCTGGCTGGTCTGTTGCTGCTGGCACACTGGAAGCCGCGGCTTCTGGAGATACTGCTCCTCGTGGTGCAGAAAGTCGTCGGCTGGTGCTCCTGCCGCATAAAACGCCAGTCTCCCCTGGGTGGCAACTGGGCGGTAAAGAACATCGCAGAGTTTGCCTGTGCGGCCATAGATATCGGCAGGAAGCCATGGCTTCTGGGGCTCAGTCTGCTGATAGCCTTTATCGCTCACTTGACGAGCATGCTAAGCCTCTACGTCATCTTCCTGGCTTTCCGCAACCCGATCAGTTTTCCAGTGCTGGTTGCCGGGTATTCCATGGCAATCCTTTTCACTATCATCTCGCCCACGCCGCAAGGGATCGGCGTCGTGGAAGGGATAATGCCCCTGGTCTTCAGATCCCTAAATGTGCGCTATAGAACCGCCCTCTGGGCATCCCTAACCTTTCGCAGCTTTACCTTCTGGCTGCCCTTGATTATCGGTTTTTTCCTCTTTCGCTATCTCAGGACATTTAAAGATCGGGCATAGAACTGTCGGAGGCCGGTGGCCTGGTGACTTGTGGGCGACTTAGGGGCGGTGTTTGTGCAACTCGGAGCACTCCTGCTGTTTGCCTGGATTTCGGTTGCAAGAGAGAGTATAATTTCCAGTAGCATTGAACCTGGCTCGACTCGGCGCCCATAGCTCAATTGGATAGAGCGACAGACTTCGGATCTGTAGGTTGGGGGTTCGATCCCCTCTGGGCGCACCACTGAAAATAAACAACGACAAGGCTTTTAGATTGTTGGGGCCTTGCCGTTTAAACTATAAGGTTCTGCTAAACTTGGATCAGCTCTGGCGCTAGACGTCGATAATGTTGGAAAATGGCAATTATGCAGCTCGGACAAATTGTGTTATAATGATGCGGCATAAGGCCCGATTTTTGATGCCAGTCTCTTTTAACCGTTAAGTTTGGTCGTGCTAGACGGGGAGGTAGCGGCGCCCTGTAGCCCGCAATCCGCTATAGCGGGGTCGAATTCCTGCCCGAGGATTGATCTTGTGGGGCTGCCCGTGGTAAGCGGTGAAGACGTTTGGGTCCTGCGCAGCGAGAACCCATGAACCCCGTCAGATCCGGAAGGAAGCAGCGGTAAGTGGTGCTTGTCGGGTGCCGCGGGAGTGCCTGAATCGAGCTGGCTGTTACGGTAACGCCCGGAAGGTTTCATTCGGAGGCAGGTGCACGGCCTTCAATTTTGAGAAAGATGGCGCTTGATTGGCGCCGTCTTTCTTTTTTGCTGTTCTCAGTGCGGGTTGCTTCGGCCAAAAATACCCCGGCCTCTCGCATCAGGTTTTGTGCCGAGCAGGCTACTCCTTAACCAACAAGCTGATCCCGAAACTGATGATCATCAGAATCAGAGCGGCGATGATGGCAGATCCGAAACTCTGGATCTCGAAGCCTCTCACCACCAGGCTGACCAGCCACAGCATGAATCCGTTGATGATCAGCGTGAACAGGCCCAGTGTCAGCAGATTGATCGGCAGGGCCAGGATGAGAATGATCGGGCGGATCGTGGCGTTGACCAGGCCGAGAATGACGGAGCCGACTATCGCCCCCAGCACCGTTACATGTAACCCCGCGTAAATGCTCGCAGTCAGAATAATTCCTACAATGTTCAGAATCCATCTGATCAACCAGTGCGGCGCCATACAAATACCCCCTTCAATAATAATCCCTCAAATGTCTAATGCCGATATTCCGGATGGCGATCGAGTCTCCTGAATCCGGGCGTCCTATTTGCGTCAGATGGCGCCCGGGGCTTGTTTGTGCTCAGTAGAAGCAAGCCTTGTGTTTGCCAGGTCACAATATTCGACCGCGGTGTCATAGCCCACCCAATGGCGGCCACCGGCCTTGGCGGCCACGCAGGTGGTGCCGGAGCCGGAGAAGGGATCGAGTACCACGTCGCCCACGTAGGAGTATAGTTTCATGACCCGGCTGGCCAACTCCACCGGGAAGGGGGCGGGATGTCCGACGCGTTTCGCCCGTTCCGGCGGGATCTCCCACACCGACAGGGTGGCCTCCATGAACTCCTCCCCGGAGATATCAGATTCACCCTTATCCGGGCGTCCAAACACTTCTTTGGTCAAGACCAGCAGGTACTCGTGCAGGTCGCGCAGCCCGGGCGCCCTGGCAGACTTCCAACTGCCCCAGGCGCAGTTGCCGCTCGAGCCTCGTCCCTTGCGCCAGACAATCTCCCCGGCCGGCAGAAAGCCAATCCCGGTATGGACGGCGTAGAAGTAGGCGTGCATCGGGATGTACGGTTTCCGCCCGAGGTTGGCCACGTTGATCACGTAGCGGCCTCCCGGTAAGAGGACGCGGTAAACTTCGGCGGCCACCCGCCGGATCAGCCCCAGGTAGGCGTCCAGATCTAAATCCGGCTCATATTTCTTGCCGGTGTTGTAGGGGGGCGAGGTGAAAGCCAGGGCGACACTGTTATCCGGCACTTGCAGCATCTCTTCCGAGGTGTGGCAGTAGATCCGGTCAGCCCACTCTGCCAACGGGTGCGGCGGGACCGTTCGCAACTCCTGCTGTACTCCGGGTGATGAAGCCTGATCGATGAGCAGGCGGGGAATGCCGCCTCCATCCGGGCCGTACAGATTGCGGGCGTAGAAGGCGCTGGCGTCGTGATTCTCTCGTTTGGAAACCCCAAAGTCCGAAGTCTGGGTCTTTTTCATGTTCTCACTCTCTGTGGTATGGTTTATGTTTTTGGTCTGATATTATATTCTGGAAAAAGCGACACCTTTCCTTTATTTGCTGGAACTCCACCAACTATTTATGATTATATCATGGCCATGGGAAGTGCAGGGAAAACATGAGCCAGTCTCGAAGTAATAAGTTAAAAGAGCCGGTTGGCTCACGGTTGATACAATTCCTGCCGCCAAAGAGTATAATAGCTGCATGGATGCTGACCTGGATGTGAAGGGGGAGCTGAACGTGGAACACCTGGCCCTGTACCGGGAGTGGCGGCCGCAGACGTTTCGGGAGGTGATGGGCCAGGAGCACGTCTGCCGGACGCTGCAGAATGCAGTGCGCCAGAACCGGGTGGCGCATGCCTACCTGTTCTGCGGGCCGCGTGGGACCGGCAAGACCAGCACCGCCCGCATCCTGGCCAAGGCGGTCAACTGCCCGGACAGTCAGGACGGGGAGCCCTGCAACACCTGTTCTTCCTGCCGGAGCACTACTGCGGGCATCTCCATGGACGTGATCGAGATGGATGCCGCCTCTCACCGGGGGATCGAGGAGATCCGGGACCTCAACCAGAAGGTCTGCTTTGCTCCTACCGCCGGGAAGTCCCGGCTTTTCATCATCGACGAGGTGCACATGCTGACCGGGGAGGCCTTCAACGCCCTCCTGAAAACTCTGGAGGAGCCCCCCCGTCATACGATCTTCGTACTGGCCACTACCGAGGCCCACAAGGTACCCCTGACCATCATGTCCCGTTGCCAGCGCTTTGATTTCCGGCGCCTGAGCCGGGAGGTGATCAATGACCATCTGCGCCGGGTGGCTGGAGAGAAGGGCTGGCAGATCGACGATGACGCCCTGGAACTGCTCAGCCGGCATGCCGGTGGCGCCCTGCGGGATGCCCTGGGACTGTTGGAGCAGGCCGCCAGCTTTACGGGTGGCGCTATCAACCGGGCCGACTTGGAGACCCTGGTCGGCGCCATCAGCCCAGAGAGTCTCAGGTTGTTGCTGACTGCAGCCATGGTTGGGGATGCGCCATCATTGCTGAAACAATTGGACGAGCTGTCTGCCAGGGGCTGTGAGCCCCGCCAAGTTCTGTGCCAGTTGATCGACCTGGTGCGTGACCGGCTGTTTGCCACCGCTACGCCAGGGCCGGAGCGGACTAGCTATGTCAACCTGCTGCGGGGTCTGGCCGCGGCGGACGTGGACCTGAAGGGGAACAGTCGCCCGGACCTGGTGCTGGAACTGGCCCTGGTGCGTTTCTCCGACACGCCGGCCAGATCTGCCCCAGGCGGCGCCGGCGCCGCCTCCGCAAGCAGCGGCGCCGGGTCCAGTGGACCGGGCGCGGTTCGCTACGCTTCCAGTCAAGACGGCGTGCCCGCAAGCGGGCGACAACCAGGCGCATCGGCGCCGGGCGAAACGCCCCGGGCAGCGGTTTCGAAAAGTGTAACTGCCGCGATTGGTGCGGGTAAATCTGCCGCTGCACCCGCTGGACAGCCATCGCCGAGGGAGCAGGCAACGGTAGCGGCGCCGCCCGGTGAACTCAGAAAGGTCCTGGGGCAGGTTTTCCAGAAACAGCCGCTCGAGCTCCAGGATCTGGCCTCGTGTGAGCTGGAGCAGAATGGCAACAAGCTAGTGCTCAAGACGTCCTCTGCTTTTCAACAGGAAAGGCTGCTGAAAGAAGAGAACCGCCGCAAACTGCAGGAGGCCCTCAGGGGTAGCTATCCGGCCCTGGAGTTGGAGATCACCTGTGACGTGAGAGGTGGGCAGCGGGCAGCGGGAAAAGAAGGCATTGGCGGAGCTGACGCACAGGTGTGCCTTCAGCACACGCAGAGGGTACCCGGAAGCCCAGGGCCTGTCATTGCCAATGAGAATCTCAGCTCGCCCGGTTCACCGGGCGCCCGATCCCAAAGGGCGGAGGCTGAGGCTTCACGGGCGCGGCACCCAGGGGCGGAACTGGAAGGTACTGGCGAAGGCCAGGTCGACACCGTTGTGGGTGTGGCCCTGACATTGTTTAACGGTAAGATCATTGAAGAAGCGGAGGTTGGTTAAATGGGTTTTGGTGGAAATATGTCAAAGATGATGAAACAGGTTCAAAAGATGCAGGCAGATATGGCGCGCTTGCAGGAAGAGCTGGGCAATGTCACCGTCGAGGGGAGCGCCGGGAGTGGCGCCGTCCAGGTAGTGGCTACCTGTCATCAGGAGATCAGGCAGGTGAAGATCGACAAGTCAGTGATCGACCCCGAGGACCCGGAACTGTTGGAGGACCTGGTATTGACCGCAGTCAACGATGCCTTGAACAAATCCAAGGAGACTGCGGGTCAGGAAATGGAGAAAGTTACCGGCGGCATGAAAATCCCCGGCTTATAATTGAGGTCGGCGATGTTCGAAGATCCAATTTCGAGAATGGCGGGTGAACAGCTTGTTCCTTTATCCGGAACCCCTGGCAGCCCTGGTGGAATCCATGCGCAAGCTGCCGGGGATTGGACCCAAGACCGCCCAGCGCCTTGCCCTGTATCTTCTCCACGCTCCGGCTGCCGAGGCTGAGGCCATCGCCCATGCCATCATGGAAGCACGGGAGAAGATCTTTCTCTGTCCGGTCTGCGGCAATTTTACTGATGTGGAACCATGCGCCATCTGCCAGGACCAGAACCGGGACGGTTCCCTGATCTGCGTGGTGGAATCGCCCCGGGACATCATCGCTTTCGAGCGCACTCAGGACTTCAGGGGCCTCTACCACGTGCTGCATGGGGTGCTCTCTCCTATCGACGGGATTGGACCTGCAGATCTGAAGATAGCCGAACTGCTGCAGCGGGTTCAGTCAGGGTCTGTCAAAGAGATCATTCTGGCTCTGAATCCTAACGTGGAGGGGGGAGCTACCTCCATCTACCTCGCCCAACTGCTCAAGCCCCTGTGCTTGAAGGTGACCCGGATTGCTCACGGCCTTCCGGTCGGCGGCGACCTGGAGTTCGCCGACACCGCCACCCTCAGCCGTTCCTTCCTGGGCCGCCAAGAACTCTAAGGATCTGCTCAGCCTCACGAATTTGCCTGAACCCCCTGGTCCGTGCAGCTCGCTCAGGACAGAGAGCCATCTCCTGTCCTCTGGGGCGCGTTCGAATAATTTGAAAATCATACCATTGCCTCTAAAACTCCTAAAACAATGAGAAATACTTCAATTTGATGCCCATAAAGCCGGCTGCAACCCGGATGCAGTTGGCAAGTTTCTGCCGCCTTCTTCATATACTAACCGCGAGATAAGCGCAAGAAGGAGGTGACCACGGTGTCCGGACGGTTGTCCAAGTGGCTCAAGGTTTGTATGCGAGAGTTTACCACCGGGGATCGGGATAACCGGGATGACGAGTCCAAGGCCCTCGAGCAGGCGCACCAGGAATGGGTGGCGGCCAACCGGTTGTTTGATTATGCTAGCGAGCCGGATTTGGTGGATTACGCCATTTTTTCCCTTCAGGCGGCGGAAAAACAGTATGTCTACCTCTGGAAGAGGGCCAGGGCTCGCCAGACTTCGCGCTTGTAAACGGCGGCGCCTGGTTTAGCGTTGCGCCTCTTTCTCTGTTGAGCTGGTTCACAAGCGAGGAAAGGGGAGAGTGGGTTGGCTGGTACCATCTTAGGGATATTGTTTGCCATTTTTTTAATCTTTTTAGTAGGACAGGCCTTGTGGGGGCCGCTGCGGCTCTTGTTGCGGCTACTGTTCCGAGTTGCCCTGGGTGGGCTGGCCCTGTTTCTGATCAACTTGGCCGCCTACTCCTCGGGCTGGAGCCTGGGATTGAACCCGGCTAGCGCAGCCCTGGTGGGGGTTTTGGGGGTGCCCGGGCTGCTGCTGCTGGGAGCGTTCAAGCTGCTGTTCCATTCTTACTAGGGCCTATTGACGCCCAGAGACTGCGTGCCCGATCTCGGCAATCCTTGTGGCAGATGAAGGGATGGGCGCCCGATACGCCCTCCATTTCGAAAGGGATTGATGGCAAAAAATTCAAATTCAAGTCTGAACGGCGAGGCAATCACGGCTGTCGCCGTTTTCTCTTTGCTAATATCTATCCGGATGACACCAGGCATTTGCCCTGTAGTCGTTTGGACCTGCTGCCGGTGTTTTTGAGCCATGCCTGTGGGGAAGCCTGGCGCCACTGACGGAGGCAGGGATTGACGAATCCTGTTGGCCGGAATATAGTTTGTTTGGTGACCAGGAAAAAAAAGATGCTGGTTTTGAATTAATAGGGATGAGGTTGCTAAGAAAGGATGAGGATGTCTTGCAGACCAAAGAGATTGCCCTGCCGCGCCTCAACAGTCTGACCCCGACCCTGGAGTCCACCACCCTCAAGCTGATGGAGGAGGCGGGGGAACTGGCCCAGGCCATTGGCAAGTTCCGGGGCCTGAGCGGGGAACAGAAGGTGATGAACGAGATTCGGGTGGTTGACCTGATTGTGACGGAGTTGCTGGATGTCGCCCAGACAGCGATCTCCCTGATGTTCGTGATGGAGGAAAGCTACGGGGCGGACATCGGCAGCGCCCTGGATCGGCATGTGCAGAAGCTGATCGACAAGGGCTACCTCCGGGTGGAATAAAGGAGATCTGAACTGTAGGCGCGATCGTCCGGCGCAAGTTCATTTTCAAGGCTGACCCCAATGCTGCCCAGCGGTGCTATCAGAGGATGAAAAAGGGTTCTGGCAGCAGAAGAGATATGAAGAGATAGGTCGCTACCAGAGCATGAATTTGTTTTAATATAGGAAGCATATAATTGTCCAAGCCTGCGCTGGCTGGTGGTTCCGGAGGGACATAATGACTAAAAGAATCAAGATACTTAGCGTCTTCGGCACCAGGCCGGAGGCAATCAAGATGGCGCCGGTGGTCCGGG
>Ga0224559_1001227_pt1 | contig 14539 bp, 17 predicted proteins | sample 714S33034metaG_FD_180676 | JGI IMG/M metagenome (GOLD analysis project Ga0224559, IMG submission 180676) | Peat soil microbial communities from Stordalen Mire, Sweden - 717 S3 30-34 | ecosystem: Environmental > Terrestrial > Soil > Wetlands > Peat | place: Sweden: Norrbotten County, Stordalen... | reverse complement strand
TGGCGAGCGATCCTCACGCCGGCCGCATTGATTTCATTCACCTTTCCGGCCAATCCGTGCCGCGCCAAACGGAAGCGATTGCCGCCGAAGGTATTGCTCTCAACAATCTCCGCGCCGGCCTGCAAATACTCCTCATGTACCGCCATGATCAGCCCCGGATCGGAGAGGTTCAACTCCTCATAGCAGCGGTCGATCAAGATGCCGCGGGCATAGAGAACCGTTCCCATGGCGCCATCGGCGAGCAGGGGGCGACTGGCGAAGATGTCGGCAAAGCTAGCCATTCTGTAGTCATGCTAAGCCCTGCGGGCCATCCGCGCCAACAATTTCAGCAAAAGCAGGCCCATGGGCAGCTTTGTTATACTTCGGTAGTCATGCGCTCCGGCTGCGCCGGCTTCGGGAGGGCTACTTTCTTGCCTTTCACCCGTTCTTCCGGCAATCGCCGGCCATCTATTCACGCCGCGGCCCTGGCCGTGGGATTCATGCGCGGCAGCTTTCGCGCCTTCCGTCGAGGTAAGGGATTTTGAACAAGAGAAGTCTTTGGATGAGCGCCGTTGCGGCTTTGGTGGTTGCGGTCGCGCTGGCAGGTTGTGGCACCACCACCTATTTCGCCGGTCGCACGCTGCCGCCCAGCGGGCTGCGCAACCGCGTTCTGATCGCCGTGCAGAATCCAAGCCCAAACAACGCCGGCGCTCTGGGCTTTGTGGATGCCTATTATGACATCCGCTTTGTCTATAACAGCACCAACACCGCCCCGGCATTTACCATCGCCGCCTTCTCGGCGAAGCTGCCGGCAACCATCCAGAATCTGCCCGAGCAGCAGGCGGGCGCGGTTTATGGCTCCGAGGATGGTTCCTTCACCGTCGTCAACTACGCCACGGAGTCAGCCGGCGGCGGCACGGTGAGCAATCTCAATGGCGCTTCCTCCAGCGTTTTTATCTCGCGCAGCCTGCAATATGTCGTTGCTGCCAATCAGGCAGCGCGCGTCTTGACGGTGCTCAACCGGGGCACCGGCAAGAGCTATCCCCTCAGCCTGTCCGGCGTTTACCGCGTCAGCATAAACCCCGGCGGCTCGATGGCCCTGGCCTTTGTGCAGAACTCCAATTATGTTTACTATCCGATGCAGTTGACCGCCGCGCAGTCTAACGCCTATTCCGGCGGTCAAGGCAACTGGCCCAAGATGGCGGAGGATTGCGAGCCTTTCAACGAGCCTGCCTGGTGCCTCTTCCAGGCGCAAAGCCCGGACCACAAGGCCACAGACGCTGCCGGCAACACCTACTACTGGGGCGCGCCGCTCACCTTTGACCGCCCCGTCAAGGCCGTCTTCTCCGCCGATGGCGGAACCGCTTACATCCTCAGCTGCGGCCCGGAGTGCGGCGGAACGAAGGCTTCCATTACGCCGCTGCCGATAGCGCCGATGGTCTTTCTCCTCGCTCAACAGTCGGGAAAACTGCCCACGACGAGCGCGCTCGCCAGCAGCACAGTCCTCATCCCTGGCGGCGCCAGCAATGCTCTGGTCGATAGCTCGACCATGTACGTGGTGGGCCAATGCGCAGCCGCCGCAACGCTCTCCTCCGGGCAGCCGCAATGCTCCAACAGCGCTCCAGCGGCCAGTAGCCTCTTTACCGGGATGCTGACGGTGGTCACTCTGCCCTCTGGATCATCGACGCCCATGACCGCATCGAAGCCGGTCCCCATCAGCGACGGCGCTCCAGGCGCGGTCAGCCGGATGATCGAAGGCGACGACAATACGCTGTGGATTGGCATGACCCAATGCACCAACGGAGCGCGCGTGGCCAACGGCCTGCCGTATGGCTGCCTGAGCATGGTCAATACCTCCACCAACGCCGTCACCCTGCTGCCATATCTCGGCGACGCCACGGGCATCGCCGCCGTCACCAGCCTGCACAAGGTTTATACGGCCGAGGGCGGACAAGTCTACATCTACTCCACCGTGGACGGCTCGACGCTCGACAACCAGTACGTCACCGTAACCGGCACGGCCTATGATGTGGCCTACATGGACGGCCTCTCCGACGCCAATAACACTGTTTATTAGTTCTCAGTGGTCAGTAGACAGTAGACAGTGATCAGGGGGCTTGACCTAAATGCTCCGTGCCCCATCCTCGCGACGTTCTTGTTTTTGTCGCTAGGGTGGGAACCACGAACCTCCAATCCGCCCCGTTCATCCGGAGTCCTCGCCCATGAACGCCGATCCCGCCGCCGATCTTCCCGCTTTCGATATTCTGGCCATCGCCGCCCACCGCGACGACGTGGAGCAGACCTGCGGCGGAACCCTTCTGCGTATGGCCTCGCGCGGCCTGCGCACCGCCATCCTTGACCTGACGCAGGGCGAGGCCGGAACCCGCGGCAGCGCCGAAGAACGCGCCCGCGAAGCCGCGGAAGCCGCGCGCATTCTGGGGGCTGGCTGGCGTCAGGCCCTCGACCTGCCCGACGGCGCGGTCGAAAACACTCTGGAAAACCGCCTGAAGATCCTCCGCGTTCTGCGCCTCTTGCGCCCCCGCGTGGTCATTCTGCCCTACGGACAGGCGCGCCATCCGGACCACGCGGCTGTCGCCCAGCTCGGTTACGAGGCCTGCTTCCTCTCCGGCTTGACCAATGCTCCTTCAATTTCTCATCCAATGAATGCGCCGCAGGTACAGTTGGCCGCACCGCAGGCACCGCCGCATCGCCCCTTCAAGATCGTCTACGCGAGCCTCTACGCCGATGTGCGGCCCAGCTTCATAGTGGACATTACGCCGTTTATCGAGCAGCGCCACGCCGCGCTGATGGCTTACCGCTCGCAGTACGCCAATCAGGCGGCTGGCAGCGCGCTCTTTGTTCCGGAGGAAGAGATTCGCGAGCGCACCTACGCCGAGGCCCGCCACTACGGCCTGCTGGCCGGCGTGCGCTACGGCGAGCCTTTTATACAGAAGGAAGTCGGCTTGGTGGACGATCTGACGCTGGTTCCGGTGCAATCGATCTGAAGCGCGCCTACCGCGCAAACCACATCCGCCCGCCGACGGCGACCAGCGTCAGCGCGAAGATGCGCCGCAGCCAAAGCTCCGGAATGTGCTGCGCGCCCACGGCTCCAAGGTAGCCGCCGACCAGGAATCCGGCGGCCAGCAGCAGCGCCACGCGCAGGTCGGCGTTGCCCTTGCGGTAGTACTCCCAAAAGGCGAAGGCACCCACCGGCAGCAGTAGCGCGCCCAGCGAGGTGCCTTGCGCCTTGTGCTGGCTCATGCCGGCGAGCCACACCAGCGCGGGTACAAAAAGAATGCCGCCGCCGATGCCCACCACGCCGGAAGCCATCCCCACCAAAAACCCCACCAGAAGAAAAATCCAAGTCACAAGCGCCTCCTCGAGCGCGGCAGAAAGGTTGCCGCGTTTTCTTTCAGTCCACCGGCTTTCGCCGACCCACGGAACATGAAACTGGTGTGGGCGAGGACGCCCACACGACAGCCGGTCTGGAGACCGGCGCTACAGGTTGTTTCTTATCAGGGTACAGAAGCGCAGGGCAATTGACTACGCGAGGCTGTAAACCGCTCGAATTGAGACCTGGAGTCTCCATTCATTTTTGGATAGCCAGACTGGAAGCTCCCGCCATCTTCTCCCGCAGGATTTGGTTGGCGCGGGTTTGGTAGCCGGGGCCGGATTGCTTCAGCCATGCGACAACGTCGGCGTCGAGGCGCATGGAGACTGCCTGCTTGACTGGCTTGTAAAGGCCTCCCGCGCGCACCGTTGCCAGCCACGCATCCACGCCGTGAATCGGGTTCTTCCACGCGGCGGCGGGCAGTTCCGGAGCATCGGTGAGGTCAATCGCCCGGTCCGCCTCGGCCAGAGCGGCCAGCTCACGCTCCGCCCGCGCTCGGACCTGCGCGTCCTTTTCCAACGCATCGGCGTCAACGACCCACATGGAATTGCGCATGATAGGCTTCCGCCTCTCCAGGGGTTGCCTTGCGGGCCGAAATGATCCGGATTCTCTCTTCATTGTCATCCTGTTCAAACGTGTGCGCCACGAGCAGCAGTACCAGACTTGTAGCTGGACTCGCCCTTCCAATCGCCTGCCAACGCTCTTCGCCCTCGACCTCGCGGTCCTGCTCGAAGATCACGAAGCGGTCGCGGAAGACACCCATCGCGGTCTCGAAGCTCACACCTTGCTTGCGCCGATTGGCGCGATTCTTACCTTCATCCCAGCTAAACCGCGCCATAATGTCCGTATAGACGATTCAGTCTATACATTACGCCTATTTCAAACCGCATTCAAGAGTGGATGCGCCGCATTGACCGGAAAAACCGGTTTCTCGCGCAAATTCACAGAACGTTTGCAATTCTTTTGCCCTGCTGCATTACTCTGTTAATGATCCGTGCGGCCTCCGCATTTCCAAAATTAACGGCCGCCGGCGAGGGCAGACCGGTTGAGCCAGACTATTTTTGTATTGGAAGACGAACACGATATTGCGCGGCTGGTGCAGCATCACCTGGAGGCGGCCGGCTTTTCGGCGCGGCTCTTTCACACCCCCACCAACCTGATTCCCGACGCCGAGCGGCAGCCTCCGGCGCTGTTTCTGCTGGACATCATGGTTCCGGGCGGAGACGGGCTGGACGTTTGCCGGCGGCTGCGGCTGCATCCCGGCCTCTCGACCGTGCCGATCATCTTTTTGACGGCGCGGGCGGCGGAAAATGACCGCGTGCTGGGGCTGGAGATGGGCGCGGACGACTACATTACCAAGCCCTTTGGGACGCGCGAACTGGTGGCGCGGGTGAAGGCCGTGTTGCGGCGCTTTGAGCGGCCGACGACGCCGTCGGTGATCCGCTTTGAAGACGTCATCATCGACGCCAACGCCATGCAGTTGACGGTGCGCGGCGAGCTGGCGACGACTACAGCCACCGAGTTCCGGCTGCTGGACTACCTGGCGCGGCATCCGGGACGCGTCTTCAGCCGCGATCACCTGCTGGACGCCGTCTGGGGCGACGCGCGGTTTGTGACGCCGCGCTCGGTGGACGTGTATGTGCGCCGCATTCGTGAAAAGATTGAAATCGATGCGGAAAATCCGCGCTACCTGCGCACCGTGCGCGGCGCGGGCTACCGCTTTGAGCTGCCCAAAGGCGAGTAGGAATCCTTGAAATCAAAGATATTCATCAAGCTGCTGGGGCTTTTTGTCCTGCTGCTGCTGTTGCAGGCGGCGGCGATGGAGTTTGTCTTCATTCCCTTCATGGCGGGCAAGGCGCTGGAACTGCCTCCGGGCAAGGCATCTTTTCTGCTGGGCAATGAGGCGCTTTACTCGGGGCTGATTGCGCTGGCGGTGGCGCTTTCGCTGGCCGTGTGGGTGGCCGGGCGCATCAGTGTCAGGCTGGCGCGGATCATTACCTTTGCGCGGCAACTGGCGGCGGGCGAGCTGGATACGCGCATTCCTCAATCCGGCGAAGACACACTTTCCAGCCTGGAGGGCGCGCTCAATCAGGCGGTCGAGCGGCTGGAAGCGAGCCACGCGGAGATCGAGAGCCGCCGCCAGGAGCTGGCCGCGATGCTCGACTCGATGCGGGAGGCAGTGGTGGCCGTCACTGCGGAGGGGCTGGTGCGCTGGTCGAACGCGCAGATGCAGCGCATCGCCGGGACGCAGATTCGCGCCGGGCGGCCGCTGGTGCTGGCGGTGCGCGATCCAGAGCTGCTGGCCTGCGTGCAAGCGGCGCGGGAGCTGCGCGAGGCGCGATCCGGTCGCTCCAGCTCGCTGGCCGCCGGGCGCATCTTCGAGATCAACGCCGCCCCCATGCCCAATGGCGGCGCGCTGGCCGTGCTGCACGACATTACCCGCGTGGAGGCTGCCGAGAACTCCCGCCGCCAGTTTGTCGCCAACGTCAGCCACGAGCTGCGCACCCCGCTGACTTCGATCCAGGGCTACGTGGAGACGCTGATGGAGGAGCAACGCCCCAACCGCAAGACCGCCGACGAGTTTCTGGCCATCATCCTTAAAAACGCCACCCGCATGAACCGCATTACCGAGGATCTGCTCGCCCTGGCCACCGTGGAAGGCCCGGACTACAAGCTGAAGCTGCAACCGGCGCGGGCCAGCGTTCTGGTGCAGGACGCCATCGACTCGCTGGGAGGCCTGGTGGTGGACTCCGGCGTGGCGCTGGAATCCGGCGGCGCACCCGACGCGATGGTGATGGCCGATCCTGACGCGATGAACCAGGTCTTCGGCAACCTGGTGGAAAACGCGCTCAAGTACGGCCGGGAAGGCAAGCGCATCGTGGTGGGCGCGCGGCTGATCTCCGCGGAAGGCACGCAGGAGGTGGATTTTTGCGTGCGCGACTTCGGCCCCGGCATCGCCAGCGAGCATCTGACCCGCATCTTCGAGCGCTTCTATCGCATCGACAAAGCCCGCTCGCGCGAAGCGGGCGGCACGGGCCTGGGGTTGGCCATCGTCAAGCACATCGTGCTGGCCCACGGCGGACGCATCTGGGCGGAAAGCACTCTGGGCCAAGGCGCGGCCTTCCACTTCACGCTGCCGGTGGCGAAGGAAGCTGCGAATCATCAGAGCAATTCTCCAGTTGATATTGAGGGAGTATGAATCCCACCCTAACCGCAAAAACAAGAACGCGGCGAGGGTGGGACACCCAAGACTCTATACCTTCAAGAGAGATGCTCTAAATTTGGAGCGAAGGGAAAAAGCGGCCGGAAGGAATGGTGAGCCCGGTGGGAATCGAACCCACGACCGCCGCCTTAAAAGGGCGTTGCTCTACCAACTGAGCTACGAGCTCTCACCAACCACAACTTATTCTAACTAAATAAGTTGCAGCATATCAATCTTCTTGGACTTGCATGGCTCTTTAGCGTTGGCAGCCAATTTTTAGCCACTTTGTACCGAAACCGGCCCCGGATGCGCCAAGGTCTCCTACGCCTGCAACTTGTGGGTTGAGGCGAGGTGGGCATACCGGGCGATCATGGCGATCGTCTTGTATCCCAACAATTCCTGCACTGTCTTTAAGTCTACCCTAACCATCACCAAACGGCTAGGGCTGGGATCAGGGATCAGGGAACGGATTTCACTTTTTTGAAGAGGCTCTCGAAGCAGCCCGGAATCTGGGAATCCCACTCGCCCCAGTCGTGGCCGCCGGGCTTGGTGCGGAACTCGTAGGCGAAGCCGCGGCTTTTGAGCAGCGCGGCGAATCTCCGGTTCGGCGCGAGCAGTGGCTCCGTCTCGCCTGCGGTGAGATAGATGTACGGCGTCCGCGCCGGATCGGCGGAACGCGCCAGCACGAATGGATCGCTCGCCGTGCGGGTTTTGCTCCCCACTGGCCCGAAGATGTTGGTCAGCCTCCACCATTGCATCAGATGGAAGCGCCGCTGACAGACATCAATGGAAGGGCTGAGTGCGCCCACGAATGCAAACAGCTCTGGCCGACTCAGCGCCAACTTGGCAACCGCGAATCCACCCATCGAAATCCCGATGATGGCTCGATTTTCGCGGCCCATGGCAGCCGGAAAGCGCTTTTCCACATCGGCGATTAGATCGTTGATCAGATAATCTTCGTACTTGTCCTCCGGCTTCAGCGCGGCATTCTGGTAGTACGAGAAAACGCCCTCCGGCATCACCAGAATCAAGCCCTGCGCCGCGTAGCGCGCCACATCGGAGCGATTCGACCAATCCCGGAAGCCGCCGTTGCCGCCATGCAGCAGATACACCACCGGCAGCTTCTTGCCGGGCGCGATCTTCTCCGGCAGAAAGACCCGGTAAGGCATCTGCCGCTGAAGAGCCGCTGAATAGAACGACACATCCTGCATCGCCACGCCGGGAGCCAGTTGCGGATGGTCCGGCAGCAGTTTAGACGTGGAAGTTTTCCCGGTAAGCAAGTAGGCCAACGCACCGAAGACCAGCAGAATCGAAGCGAGAAAAACTATCTTTTTCATAGAAGAATAGATTCTAACCTGTTTTTAATCCCGCAAAAGGTGCGTTTATCTCGCTGCCTGTATGTCGGTATATGAAAAGTCATTGCCTTTGAACAAAAGTGGCTCTGCGAACACTTTTGCCAGCGCATAGGCAAGACAATCGCCGAAATTCAACCCGGCTGGATGGCCGTGACCTTTGCCATAGATAGCAAAAGCCGCAAGAGCGGTTCGTGCCTGTTGTTCTGTTACCGGAACGATGGAAAGCCGTAGCGCGGCAATTAGTTCTTCAAAGAGTTGTTGGCGTTGCCCTGATGAATCGCGGCGGAGAACCATCCCTGTTTCAAGAAAACTGGCTGCGGAGATTCTGCGAGCTGGTGAGTTCTTGATGATGCGAAGAAACTCCGCGGCTTCCGGTTCCTCCAGCAAAATAGCGAGTAGGGCCGATGAGTCAATCACCATGGTGTTGGCGCTTTCTATGCGGGAAGACCTTCGGCGTCGTACATTTCTTCGGTAAGCTGCGCGCTGCCGGGGCCTTGCCAAGGTCCAAGGCGATGGATGCGCGCCATCAACTCAGCCACAGTCGGTTCTTCCGCGCGGGAGGCTGTGTGGCTTGCGTTCTTGCCTTCTCGCTCCAATTCCGCGCGCAGGGCGGACGCGACAGCTTCATCCGGCGTCAACCCGCGCAGGGAAGCCAACGTGTACGCAAGAGCTTCAGTCGCGGCGCTGGTGGCAATCGGCATGGGCGCATCCTTCACTATTTTACTTCTTCACTCTCTATGGTGCTGCCAAATGGCCTTCCAATGCAAGCTTCACTTGCGGAATTCACACTTTGCGCATTGTGGGGTCCGTCCGGTTACACTGTTCCATGAAAAGGAGAAGCCCCCATGCGGACTCAGATTCAAGGCACCACCATGCCCGTCCTCGACGTGCAGCTTGACCCCAACGAGAGCGTCTTCAGCGAGAGCGGTGAGCTTAGCTGGATGACCGCCTCCATCCAGATGACCACCCACACGCAGATGGGCGGCGGTGGAGGCCTCTTCGGCGTGCTCAAGCGCGTGGCCGGCGGCGGCAGCCTCTTCATGACCGAGTACCGCGCCTACGCTGCTCCCGGCGTCGTCTCCTTCGCCACCAAAGTCCCCGGCCACATCGTCCCGGTCGAGGTCAGCCCCGGCGCGGAGTACATGGTCCACCGCCACGGCTTCCTCTGCGCCACGCCGGCGGTCACTATCGGCGTCGGCTTCCAGCAATCGCTGGGCGCGGGCATCTTTGGCGGCGACGGCTTTCTGCTGCAACGCGTCGGCGGCCAGGGCACGGCGTGGCTGGAGTTGAGCGGCGAACTGATCGTCAAAAACCTCGCTCCCGGCGAACTGCTGCGCGTGCATCCGGGCCACGTCGGCGCATTCCAGTCCTCGGTGGCCTTCCAGATCACCACCGTGCCGGGGATCAAAAACATGATTTTTGGCGGCGACGGCCTCTTCCTGGCCGAACTGAGGGGTCCCGGAACCGTCTGGCTGCAAACGCTGCCCATCTCGCGGCTGGCTCACCAGATCGCCGAGTACCTCCCGCGCACCGAAAACCGCCAGGTCGGCCCAGCCGTTGGCGGCGGCCTGCTAGGCGGCATCGTCGGGTCGATCTTGAGTGGAAACGAGTAGCCGCAGAGTGTAGCGCCGACCTCCTGGTCGGCTGTAGCGCGGACGTCCTCGTCCGCGCCTGCCCATAAAGAATGACCACCTCATACGGTCGAAACAGCACAATTCACCCTCCGTCCAGCAGGAGTCTCACGCATGAATGAACCATCGGGCAGCCCCCGCACCCTCCGCCGCGACATCCTCTTCGCCTTCGCGCTAGGCTTGGCCTGCTGCCTCGCCTGGCTCATCCGCGATGTGCTGGTGATGCTCTATGTCAGCGCACTGTTTGCCGTGGTGCTCAGCCCGATGGTCCGCTTCACCGCCCAGCTTCGCGTTCGCCGCTGGCAGCCCTTCAAAAGCTCAGCCGTACTTGTCCTGCTGCTCGTTTTGGCCGGCGCGCTCACCGCCTTTGGCTTCCTCGCCCTGCCGCCGGTCATCAGCGACCTGCATGGCTTTGCCCAGGAAATGCCCTCACGCCTGCCCGCGCAACTCGATAGGCTCAAGGCCATTCCCCTGGCGCAGCACCTGGACACCGAGGATCTCAGCTCCCGGCTGCAAGGTTTTGTGAGCCAGGCCGCCACGTCTGTGCTCTTCTCCATCAGCGACTGGGCGGGCAAGCTCTTCGACCTCATCATGGGCTTCATTCTGACCATCTATTTCATTCTGGAAGGCGACCACGCCTATCGCTGGTTTCTTTCCTTCTTCCCGCTCCCAGCCCGTGAGCGCCTTGACGCAACCCTCCAGCGGGCCGAGGTGCGCATGGGCAAATGGCTGCTTGGCCAGGGCAGCCTGATGCTCATCCTGGGAGTCGCCAGCACCATCGTCTATCTCTCGCTGCACGTCCGCTATGCTTATGCGCTGGGCGTGCTGACCGGGCTGCTCAACGTCATTCCGGTGCTGGGCGCGGCCATCTGCATCGCGCTGGCGCTGCTGGTGGCGGCTATCGACAGTTGGGGCCGCGTGCTGGGCATCGCCATCTTCTACGTGGTCTATCTGCAAGTTGAAAACTCCGTCCTCATTCCTCGCATCATGAAGAACAGAGTCGGCCTTCCCGGCCTGGCCATTCTCGTAGCCCTGCTCCTCGGCTCCGCGCTGGAAGGCGTTCTTGGCGCCATGGTCTCAGTCCCCACGGCTGTCCTGGTGGCCGTGCTCCTCGACGAGTACCTCGTCCGCAAAGACGCGGCTTGAGATTGCCGGATTACCGGGGTGCGCGACATAAAAGTGCTGGTGGCGAAACTTGGAGTAGCGCATACGCTCGGCGTTTCTCTCAAAATTACTTGTCTCGATGCGCGGCTTCTCGATGACTTCGGGATTGGCGGCGTTTTTCTGCCCCTGCCCCCTGACTCTACCAACTGTGCAGCCACTCTTCATCCCGGCCGATGCGGACCGGCGCGTGGAAGAGTTCGCTGAGGCGGGCTTCGGTGAGCAGCTCCTGGCGCGGGCCGTCGGCGACGATGCGGCCATCGCGCATCAGAATCACGCGCTCGATCTCCGGCAGAATGTCGCCCAAATGATGCGTCACTAGCACCAATCCAGTGCCTTCCTGGGCCAGCCTGCGTAGCGACTCGCGCAACTCACGCTGAGCAGCCAGGTCGAGGGCGTTCGATGGCTCGTCGAGCAGCAGTTGGCGGGGGCGGTGAACCAGCGCGCGGGCAATCATGACGCGCCGCTTTTCGCCGGCGGACATTTCGCCGACGCGCCGCTCGGCCAGATGCAGCGCCTCCATGCGCTGGAGCGCCTCCACGGCCCGCGCGCGCATCTCTTCGGTGACGTGCAGGTTGGGCCAGAGCGTGGAGGCGGAAAAGAAGCCGGCGATCACCGCGTCCGTGCCGATGGTCTGGGCTGTCCGCTCGCCCGGCAGCTCACCCAGCAGGCCAGCGGCCACCACGCCAAAGTGGCGGCGCAGCTCGGTCAGATCCCAGCGCTCGCGGCCAAAGATGCGCGATTGCATCTCCTGCTCCGCGACGGGGTAGAGCTGGCAGGTCATGGTGAGGATCAGCGTGGATTTTCCGCAGCCGTTGGGGCCGAGGATGGCCACATGCTCGCCGGCGCGGATGCTCAGGTTGATGTTGTGCAGCACGATGCGTTCGCCGCGCGCTACATTTACCCGGCGCAGCTCCAGAAACTCCGTTTCGCTCTCGGACATTCAACCCCTCACCTGTTAGATTAAATGATTGAATCCCATGACCAATATGAGCGAAACATCCCAACTCGTCATTCCGCGCGGCTTCCGTTTTGGCGCCGCCAAGGCCGGGCTGAAGGCCAGTGGCCGCACCGACTTTGCGCTGATTCTGGCCGACGCGCCAGCCAGCGCCGCCGCCGCCTTCACCGCCAACCGCGTCATCGCCGCGCCCCTGATCGTGGACAAGATCCACCTGCAAATGACCGGCGGCCGGGTGCGCGCCGTGGCCATCAACGCGGGCAACGCCAACTGTGCCGCCGGAGAGGCTGGCATGGAGGCCGCGCGCAGAACCTGCTACGCCATCGCCGAGCAGTTTGGCTGCCTGCCGCAAGAGGTCTTTCCCTCCTCGACCGGCGTGATCGGCGTTCCGCTGGCGGCGGAAAAAATCGTTGCCGTGCTGCCCACGCTGGCCGACGATCTGGGCGACGGCTTTGACCACTTTTTGCTGGCAGCGCAAGCGATTATGACCACCGATACGGTGGAGAAGACGGCCTTCGCGCGGCTGGAGATCGACGGCAAGGAAGTGCGCATCGCCGCCTTCTGCAAGGGCGCGGGAATGATTCATCCGCAGCTTGTTCCTCATGCCACGATGCTGGTTTATATTCTGACCGACGCGGCGGTTGAGCCGACGGTGCTGGACGGCTTCCTGCGCCCGGCCATCGAGATCAGCTTCAACCGCATCTCGGTGGACGGCGACACATCGACCAACGACACCGTGCTGCTGCTGGCTTCCGGCGCAAGTGGAGCGGTCGTCGGCGCGGCTAACTCGGCCTTCGGCGCGGCTTTGACGCAAATCTGCACTTCGCTGGCGCAGCAGGTGGTGGGCGATGGCGAGGGCATTTCGCACGTAGTCGAACTGCACATCGAGGGCGCGGCAACCGACGCCGATGCGCTCAAGGTTGCCAAGGCAATTGCCCATTCGCCGCTGGTGAAGACGGCCTGGTCGGGCGGCGATCCGAACTGGGGGCGGCTGGCGGCGGCGCTGGGATACTCAGGCGCGGAGATCGACCCGGAGCGCTTCGAGATTCGCTTTGGCGAGCTGGCCATCTGCCGCGACGGCTGGCGGGCGGCGGAGTTCGATGAGAAGGCCGCGCACGACTACATTGCGCAGCGGGATTTCGCGATCACCATCGACCTGCACGTGGGCAGCGGCTCATGCATCTTCTGGACCACCGACCTGACGCATGAGTACGTCAGCATCAACGCGGATTATTCGACGTAGGGACTATTTGTAGTTTGTAGCGCCGGCCTCCCGGCCGGCTGTAGCGTGGACCTCCTGGTCCACGCTGGCAGGCTGTATTTAAGCCGCCACGTACCGCTCGATTGAGATGTTCTTTGCCTGCGCCCTGATTTTGGACACGTCATAGGCGAGTTGCATACGCAGGAGGTGGTCCATTTCCGGGCCGAATGCTTTTTCGATGCGCAACGCAATCTCTGGTGTCAGGGCGGACTTACCGTTGAGTAGATCGGAGAGCGTAGCGCGGCGTACCTGCAAAATTTCCGCGGCCTTGGTTACGCTGAGGCCGAGGGCTTCGATCACTTCAGTCTTAATTAGGCTGCCGGGGTGGGGCGGGTTCTTCATGGGCATTTCAGCCTCCTCAGTGGTAGTCAATCAGGTCAATATCGCTGGCTGCATTGGCTCTTTCGTCATAGCGGAAGATCAATCGCCAGTTTCCGGTCACGGTCAGGCTCCAGAATCCCTTCAGGTCACCTTTGAGCGGATGCAGCTTCCAGCCCGGGAACTTGCCGAGTTGTTCCAGCGTCTCGGCGGTTTCCATGGCGAAGAGCAGATTGTTCAACTTATCGGTCATGGCGGAAGGCACGGAGCGGGCGTTTCCCTCTTCGTAGAACTGCCCCAAGCCTTTGTGACGAAACCGGGCAAGCTGCATGGCGCCTCACATATCCATCATGTACGGTATCACCGTACATGTCAAGTAGAATGGCGATGGTCTTCGAAGTGGAGAACGAATGGGGGCGGTTTCCCGTCCTTCGATAGAAACAGGCGAAGTATGGAGCACCAGGCCACGCCAATCTCCCGTCTTGATGGTAAATTGATAGGTGGAGAAAGTTCAGGATCATTTCTGAAACTACGTATTTGAAGAGAACGATGATGAGGGAAAAGGGAAACAACAATTTTACTGCCGGTTTTGTGATTGTCATCATCACACTGATTTTCATTGTGGTTGCCGTAAGTTCCAAACATCAGCAGCACAAGAAAGAGTTCGGCAAGATCTATCGCGGGGAGGATGGCCACTACTATACGCGCGGCCACGACCGCAATGGTTTTTCCGAGTGGGAGTATTTTGGCGATTCAGGTGGAGGGGATAGCTCTTTCAGCAATGGGAGTTGGTCGCGAGTTACTTCCACTCCTTCAGGTCTGTCGGCGACCTCCAAGGTTGTTGCCGAGGAAGAAGGCAAGCCTACCGAAGAGGTTGAAGAGGAATCCGCAGCGGATAGCAACGAAGAAGTCACCGAATCAACCACGGAGAGCGAGGCCGAAGGCATGGATTCAGCCAGCGACAGCGGCAGCGATGCAGGTGATGGCGGAGATGGTGGTGGAGGTGACGGCGGTGGTGGTGATGGCGGAGGCGGCAGCGATTAGCGATTTTCGCGCGGAGGCTTCGATCCCAGGTCCGAAAATCCGGACCTGGGGCACCCACGCGAGTTCTCGATCATCATCGACCTGCGCGCGCCAGGGAGACCGGTTTGCGGAATTTGTTATAGTACGCTCTGGCTTTTTCTGGTCATGGCAATCACGGTAATGTCGTCGTCCTGGCCGAAGCGCTGCGCGGCGCTGGCCACTTCCGCGGCGGAGGGCTGCGTTTCCATCAGCTCTTGCAG
>Ga0224559_1001226_pt1 | contig 14542 bp, 10 predicted proteins | sample 714S33034metaG_FD_180676 | JGI IMG/M metagenome (GOLD analysis project Ga0224559, IMG submission 180676) | Peat soil microbial communities from Stordalen Mire, Sweden - 717 S3 30-34 | ecosystem: Environmental > Terrestrial > Soil > Wetlands > Peat | place: Sweden: Norrbotten County, Stordalen... | reverse complement strand
CACAAAGATACTGTAAGAGAACATGCGTTATTAGAACGTTTAATGTCATTACTAGATGATTTTGATAAACCTGGAGACTTTGAAAAACCAGATAAAGAATTTTACCAAAAACTCAAAGGAATAAAATGGGAAAAAACAGGCAAAAAACTCTACAAAAAATTATCTAATTTAAAATTTAAAATACAATTGGTAATCTTTAGAACAAGTGATCCAACTACTTTCGAATCAGGTGAAAACTTTGCTTTAACCTTTTTAGCTGCTTGTAACTCTGTTAATCATGACAGGGACATAATACTTAAAGAAGATATGATAATAGCCTATAAGACCTATTTGAAATTACTGAATACTGATATTTCCAAATTAGAAATATAATCTAATAAAAAAATATCCGGAAAGCAATCATGCATTCAGAAATCATAAAAAAAATTAATAGAATCTCTATTTTTTTGAAATAACAATTAATGCAGGCTGACTATTCAACAACATTCCTTCTTTGAATTCGTCCATATGGTATTCGATTATTCCTCGGTCTGGGTCTGCTATTCGTACTTGTTGTGTTGTTAGGTTTATTCCTATGAGGTCGACGTAGTGTCCGCCTTTGTAGACTTTATAGTATGTTGGCCATCCTGTGCAGATTCCATGACTTGTACCCTCCTTGGTTGTTTGTTCTACTGTTGCTATAGATTCTGATTCTACTGTAACTCAAATGTAGTTAATGCCCCTGCTCAAATTTGCCTGCCAGCTAATAGGAGATTGTTGTGAAAATTACAATAGGTGCTATTTTTGGTGTCATAATGTGTTAGATTTGTGTATTCTTCTTGTAAATATTTTATCCATTCCTTTTTGGTTGTTCTTGTTGTTTTAATTTATATCATAATGTTTTGAATCGTTTAATATACAAATAAAGTGCAATTAATGAAATAGTAGTCCAATATAATGTTATAAGTTAAAAATGTAGCAAAACCAAAAATAATCAGAATAAAAAATAAAAAATCAATATAAAAATCGTAGATTCTCAGATAAAAAACACCTGCAAAAAAGGATAATAATTAAAGCTTTATATCTTCCAATAAGGTAATAACTAACTTCAAATATAACATGTTACTAATAATTAGACTAGGGCAGGATGTTAGAGGTACCGACACCTTTTCACTATTCCTAAGTTTATTGAAAACTATCTCCCTGTCCCTCCCCCTTTCATAAATAAATAATTTCAAATATAACTTCCAACTCATGAAAGATGAGAGCAGGACAGTCACGTTTTTAGAAGCTCTTTTACTACAATACTAACACCCCAAGTTTTATTTGTAGATCTGTCCTGCCCTCATCCCACTTATAAAAAAAAGTCTAAAATTCTATATACTAGTTTTCTAAAATACTTAAATGGGACAAGAATAAATTTTTTTTAATCTTGTTTGTTTAGGTTTAGAATTCAATTTGTAGTCAGTAGAAATTGAATTAAGAAAATTCCTTGTTCCTATTTACTCTCAAAATTGAACTAAAATCATTTGCTCTTCTAATTTTTATAATAAATTCTAAATAGATCATAAAGCAATATAATTAGTAGAATGCAGGGAAAAATAAATTTAATAAATCCTCTACAAATTTTGGTTAAAAATGTCTATCCATTCTTTTAACCCTGTCCTTTACCTCCTGAAATTATAGCTTTAATTTATATTTTTTTTATTCCTAGTTTTTTTAGTTTATTTGATAATGATTTGTGATACTCTTCCCAGTCGGGTTCTCCTTTATTATCATGTTTGGGTTTAGGTACATGGTCTGTTCCAGGTTTAGATTTACTTTTTGATGATAATCCGAGAGCGTATCTTATTCGTTCTTGTTCGGCGTGCTTATATTTATCTCTTTTAGCTATAATTTTTTTACTTGTAATTCTCTTCTGTTCTCTATGGGCATTTGCACTGCAAACTTTACTACAATATATCTTATATCCTTGTTTATATTGTAGGAATAGTTTGTCACATTGTGGGCAGATTTTTAATATGCTTCGTCTTGGACTGTATTTAATAGTTTCATGTATTCCCCATCGTGGAATTTTAATTGTAAATTAGATCACCCATTCTATTTTTTTATTCGTATTTGTATAATGTTTCATGTACATTGCCACATGCAGGACATAGAATTTGGCCATGATGTTGGTCAATTATGTTAGTTTGACATCCACATGGTGATGCTTTTGTGATCTTGTATAATGGCTTTGCTTTCCTGTTACTCATAGCCTTTTCTAATTCATTTATTTCAGTTTTTAATCTGGGATATGTTTGAAATTTAACTGGACCACCATGGATTTTATGAATCTGAACATCAAAACAATTTTTAAAATCCGTAAACTGTTTAAAAAAAGAATTATCCACCTTCTTAAAACAAGTTGTTTCCCGAACAAACCCATTTTTACGTACTATCTCATATCTCTCTTTTACTGGTGCAGGTTTCCATTTAGGAATTACAATGGTCTCACAATAAGGACAAGTACCAATATCAGTAACAGACACATGACATTTAGGACAACGAGGTTTGTTAGATTTTATACGTGCTGGTAAAATCTCAATAATTGAATCTTTGAAATAATATTCCATTTCTTTATTATTTTGATTATCATTAGCCACTTTATTATACCTCCAAATAGACAGAAAATCCCTCTTAAAAAATATTTGGATACAATAGAGTATAAAGAAAAACGAGAACAAATATTAAAAGTAAAATTAATTAATTAATTTAAATAACAGAAATAATTGAAAAAAATAAGAATTGATTATTTAAATAACAAGTTTTATGATAAAATTTTAAAAAAATATTTTTATTTAAGGAATTTTAAGTAGTTCCTGATGATATCAATGTTTAAATTAGAAAATAAATAATAATACTTTAAAAATCTATCCCAAAAACTTGGAGATTACCCTCCTGGATCTGGCGAAGACATTAATACCATTCTACTTATAATAACATCAAACTGAGAATTGTCGATTGGCATGTATTCAAATCAGATTTACTGAAATTTGAATGCAACGGGCTCAGAATGAGTATAAAATTGCATCTGTATGAATGCTATCAGTATGCTTTGTCTTTATCCTAACATCACTTTCTTTCTTCTTAATATTGATAGATCCTGTGATCAACAAACAAACAATTGATTGCTAAATCGCTTGCAGAATCATTTAATTTCTATTTTATCATTCTTTTGTTGGTGGTAGGGATCTACCCCATTCTTTTATGGCCATAAACACAGGAAGAAATGCTTTACCATGCTCTGTCAGTGAATATTCTACTCTAGGAGGTACTTCAGCGTAGATAAGCCTATTGATAATATTATATTTTTCCAGATATCTCAGATGATCGGTAAGTGTCTTTGAATTGATGTTGCCCATTTGTTTACGCAACTCAGTAAACCTTAAAGTCTTCACCCGTAGGTTCCAGATGATTATTAGGTTCCATTTATTTCCTAGGGTTTGAAGTAGCTTAATCATGTCGTATTCGTCAATATTTTCTGATTTCATGTTAATTACCCTATTAGTTACTTTTTCGTTACAGTGTTATTTTTTCAATTCTGATCTATTTAAATAATTATTGATATAAAACTATCTTTGTGTCAAATAAACATATATTTGTTTGGCAAAAAAAACGAAGAAGGTAGAAAATTGAAAACTATAATTTATTATTTCACAGGAACAGGCAACTCATTATATCTTGCCCGCCAATTAGGAAAACAACTAGGGAATTACCAAATCGAATCAATGGCTAAGGATCCGCCAACCCAAGAAGTTGGCGGCCCAAATGAATACATCGGTTTCATCTTTCCAATATATTACTGGGGACTGCCAAGGAAAGCCAAACAATTCATCAAAAAACTAAACATAAGTAAAGAGACATACTGTTTTGCAATTGCAAATTACGGGGGACTAAAATTTGATGCAATAGGTTTACTTAATGAAGTTCTAAAGCAGAAAGGCTCACAATTATCTTACGATGAGGCAATAAAGATGCCTGGAAATTACATCATTAATTATGGGTCAAAATCTCCTGAAAAAACAGAATTGATGAAAACTGCCAATTTTAAGATAGATGAAGTTGCCCAAGCCATAACAAAGAAAGAAGTACATCATATCAGAAGGTTCGGTACTCGTATTAGTAAATGGGGCAATAATATGATCTACAAAAACATTGAAAAATTCGATGAAAAATTTACTGTAAACGAAAATTGTAATGTTTGTAGCATTTGTAGTGATATATGTCCAGTTCAAAACATAAAACTTAAAGACCAAAAGCCAATTTGGCAACACCATTGCGAACGATGCATGGCATGCATTCAATGGTGCCCCACCGAAGCCGTACAGTACGATCAAAAAACTGATAAACGTAAAAGATACCACAACCCCCAAGTCACAGCAAAAGATATAATAAAAAGTAACAAACTTTAGAAAACTGAAATGCATTTTGAGTATAAAAACAGAGACGGGAGAATTTAAGTTTAATAATATAGAACGATGTATCGGAATTTTTTTTATGAATATGTGTCCATATACATTTAAAATTTAAAAAAAGTTTATAAATAATGGATAATTTTAGCCAATTACTACAAATTTTAAAAAAAAGTATAATAGAAGGTAAAAATTATGAAAATAGAAGAAAATGTATATGCTTTAGAATCAACAAAAGGTAGTTATTTATATTTGATTAAGAATAAAGAAACGATTCTAATAGACACCGGATACCCCAGGAAATTTAATAGTATTTTAAAGGAAATTGAATCCTTAAATATCGATCCAAAAAATATAAAACATATTCTATTAACTCATCATGACCTTGATCACATAGGAAATGCCGCATTACTCCAGGAAGAAACAGGAGCCACATTATGGGCATCAAAAAAAGATATGCCATATATTCTAGGAGATAAAAGCCGTTCTGGAGTTAGAAGAATAGTAACATTGTTAATGAGAGTAAAACTACAAACTGTAAAAAAACCAAGAAAAGTAAAATCTTATAGTGATCAGAAAATAGACAATATTAAAATCATACTAACACCGGGCCATACTTCGGGCCACGTATCCTTTCTCTATAAAGATATTTTATTTGCCGGTGATCTTGTAAGAAACTCAAATGGAATACTAAAAAAACCACCTAAAATGGGGAATTCTGATGAAAAATCACTCAACGAATCCATACGTAAAATGAGTGAATATTCTTTTAAATGGGTTTGCCCAGCTCATGGTGAACCTTTAGAAGTGAAGGATGAATGGAAACAGTTAGTAAGTACTATCGAATGAAATTTAATAAACGTTTGATTATAGGGGGGTTATAAATAATATTTTGCTTGTATACTCATTGCTATTGTCATATCGCTACGATCTTAAGGTATGTAGGCCATATATATTATTTAAGTAAGATGGTTACATTGGTGTCCATTTATTTTCCAATCAGCAGATAAGGGTTGTTTGTTACAACGTCTAAGGATTCTTTGGGTTAATATTGCCCGATCTTTGGGAGATAAGTTATATACAAAGGTCATCACCAAGTATGCGGGGCAAGTGTGTTCTTGAAAGAACTTTTTATCCTCTTTTTGTACTGATCATCTCTTCCAACTTTATGTTTAAAATTCGTATTCTAACATATTAAATTCAAAAACAGGAAAATAAATTTCATACTTTTTTTTCTATTTTTTTTATATATTATCATAATCAATAATCCATTCTATTTATTTCTATTTTTTTGGTATTTCTTGAGGTTTAATAAGAAAGTATATAAGTAATGAATGAATATTCATTCAATAAATAATTAGAATATAAAAAAATGAATTGAAAATTTGGAATAACAATCTGGTGGTAATTTCATGGAAGAAATGCTTAAAAAACTTAAAGATGGAAAAATTTCTGTTCAAGAAGCGGAAAAACAGCTTAAAATCATGCAAATTCAGGAAATAAATGATTTTGCAAAGTTAGATACAGGTAGAGAAGCAAGAACTGGAATACCTGAAGCAATTTTTGCAGAAGGAAAAGAAGATGATGATCTTATAAAAATCATACTCAAAGGAGCAGAAATAGGTAGATTAATGATTACAAGACTTGAGGAAGATAGATATAATTTAATAAATCCTAAAATTAGTAAACTTCACGATAAAGGATTTAAAATAGAATACAACAAAAAGGCAAAAATGTTACTAATTAAAAATCATGAAATTAAAAAAGAAGGTAAAATTGGATTAATTACAGCTGGAACATCTGATATTCCTATTGCAGAAGAAGCTAGGATAACTGCTGAAGAAATGGGCTATGAAGTCATAAAATCTTATGATGTAGGTGTTGCAGGCATTCACAGGTTGTTTTCGCATATTAAAGATATGATTGACAAAGATATTAAAGCTATAATAGTTGTTGCTGGAATGGAAGGTGCATTACCTTCTGTCGTGGCGGGAATTGTTGATGTACCTGTTATTGGCGTTCCAACATCAATAGGATATGGGGTTGGTAAAGGTGGTTTTACAGCACTGTTTGCAATGCTACAATCATGTGCTCCAGGAGTTGCAGTAGTAAATATTGATAACGGATTTGGAGCAGGAGTATTCGCAGCTAAAATAGCAAAAAATACATTAACCCCATAAATTTGCCAATAACTTACGAATTAAATATTTATTTAATTTTGATTTTTCATTTAATATAATATAGGATGAGTTTAATGGACATTGAACAAAAAATAGAAAAAATAGAAGAGTACCTAAAGGACAAAGAAGTCATCGTTGCGTTTTCAGGTGGAGCAGACAGTACATTGGTCACAAAAATAGCAAAAGATATGTGCAAAAATGCAATAGCTATAACCATTGATAATGGCGCTTTACCCCCAGATTGTATTAACGATGCAACAGAAATTGCTAAAGAAATTGGAATTCCTCATGAAGTAATAAGATATAACCTATTAAAAGATGAAACTTTCAAATCTAATTTGCCTAACAGATGCTTTATCTGTAAAAATAGAATGTATAATGAATTACAGATTGTTGCAAAACACAAAAAAATTGATACAATAATAGATGGAACAAATATTAGCGATTTATTAGCTGATCGGCCAGGGATAATGGTTAATTATGATAAAAATATTGTTAGTCCCCTGGTATATGCTGGTTTTACAGAAGAAGATGTGCGAAATACTCTTAAAAAGTTTAAAATGCGTTATTCGATGTTTACAACTTGTTTTGCCACTAGAATTTCCAGATACAGTAAAATAACTCCCAAAAAAATAGATCGGATAAGTTATGCTGAATCGTTAATTAAAAAAACGATTAAAGATAGTCCTGTGAGAGTAAGAGATGAAAATGATATTGCAAGAATTGAAGTTAGAAATATTGAAAAACTCTTAAATATAAAAGTTTTAAACCATATTAATTCTGAATTAAAAGCAGTAGGTTTTAAACATGTTACACTTGATATCAATGGTTATGGTGAATCTCAAAAGGAATTGGTGATTTATAAACCATGTAAAGATGGATCAAATAAGATAATGTTTGAGATAGACCTTTCTTATGAAATAGATATTAAAAATACATGTGTAGAGCTCGAAAGATTAGGATCTTTTAAAAGTTCTGAAGAAATGGGAATAGCCATGATTGAAATAAATGGGAAAAATTTAACAATTTTCAAGTCTGGTAAAATTGTTGCCAGACGCGTGATAGATAAAAATGATGCAGAGAAGATTTTAATTGATATATTGCCACTCATTCGGAGAAAATTAGTTTAATAAAGCTATTACATTTTATATGATATTTCAAAAAACAATCACATATGACTAGAAATTTGATTGTAATAATATGGAATACAGTACTGATCTTTTTTTGAAATAATGGTCCTTCTTATATTTATATAAATAATTTAGTTCGACGAAAACTTTATAAGTAATGAATGAATATTCATTCATATGGATGAATAGTCATTCAATAATAAATTTATATAAATAAAAAAGTATTTAATTGGATAATTAACTAATTAATTGGCTTCTATTTAACAGTTGATTAGGATTATATAAGGCGATAACATGCAGATGAGAAAAACTAATGATGGTGATGAAATTTCGGCACTAGGATACGGTGCAATGAGACTTCCTTTAAAAACTGGTAGAGTTGATAAAGAACGTGCCAAAGAACAGATATATTATGCAATAGACAATGGTGTAAACTTCATTGACACAGCATATCTATATGGATCGAGTGAATCTTTATTAGGAGAAATATTACATGGTGAATACCGGGAAAAAGTAAAACTCTGCACAAAAATGCCAGTAATGCACATAAAAAAATATGAAGATATGGAGAAGTATCTAGAAATACAACTTAAAAATCTTCAAACTGATTATATTGATTATTATATTCTACACGGTATTAGTAAGAGTGGTTTTGATAATCTAAAAGAATTAGGTGCTCTTGAATTTTTAGAAGATGCCCAAAAGAAAGGAAAAATAAAACATATTGGATTTTCATTCCATGACAATGGTAGTGTATTTAATGAAATTGTTGATGCCTACAATTGGGATATGTGCTTAATCCAGTACAACTATTTAGATGAGCATAATCAGGCAGGTACTGAAGGTTTGAAATATGCTGCTTCTAAGGGAATTGACGTATTTATTATGGAACCTTTAAAAGGCGGAATCCTTGGTGGAAAAGTGCCAGAGGAAGTATCTTTGATATGGGATAAATCTAAAGTTAAAAGAAGTCCTGCAGACTGGGCTTTAAGATGGGTATTAAATCATCCCGAAGTTGTGTGTGTTCTTTCAGGAATGAATGAAGAAGAACAAATTAAAGAAAATATTAAAGTTGCAACTGAAAGTTTGCCAAATACTCTTACCGAAGATGAATTGAAACTTTACGATGAAGTTAAAGAAGTTTATGAAGACCTTATGAAAATTGACTGTACAGGATGCGGCTACTGCATGCCATGTCCGATGGGAGTAGATATCCCAAGATGTTTTAATTTTTATAATGAAAAATATATGTTTAAACAAGGGATGCAGAGTTCTATTTCCTATTTAGGTCAATTAGGAGGCATTATGAGTGGGGGTGATGAACATCATGCAATGCTTTGTACGAACTGTGGGAAATGTATAAAAGCATGTCCTCAAAAACTGGATATTCCTGAGCTTTTAGATGATGTTCAAAAGGAATTAGGTGGAAAATACAGAATGAAAGCAGCGAAAATATTCCTACCTGTGCTCATGAAGTTAATGCCTTAAATAGATAAATGATCGAAAAAATTTAAGTAATTATCATTCTAACTTTTTATCTAAAATATTATAAATAATCATTAATGTGGAAGTGATAACATAACCGTAATTATAGATCCTAGAGGTTCTGGAATAGCAGGTAATATGATTGTAGGCACATTTCTTGATATGGGTGCCGATAAAACTGATTTAATAGATATTATGCAACATTATGCTTCTTATTTTGGCGATATAAACATCAAAATAGGAAAAGTTAAGCGTTCGGGAATTTCTGCAACATTCGCTAATATTCAATGCAAAGATCAAAAATCTATAAAATATGTGGATCTTATCACATGCTTTGATAAAATTGAACATCCTAAAATGACTTCTGAAATTAAGGGATCTGTTAAAAAGGTTTTCATGACACTTGCAGAGGCTGAAGCTCACGTGCACGGTACAATACTTGAAGAAGTACATTTCCATGAGGTGGGGGCAGCAGATGCAGTTGCAGATATCACAGGAGCTATATATGCATTTCATGAATTAAAATTTAACAAGCAGAATGTTTACAGTCTTCCTGTCGCTCTTGGGGGCGGCTCTGTAAAAACTATGCATGGTATGCTCACGGTACCTGCTCCATCAACAGTTGAAATTCTGAAAAATGTACCAACATTTGGCGGGCCAGTTTCAGAGGAGCTTACAACACCAACAGGTGCTGCAATCCTTGTGAATATTGTAGATGAGTTCACGGAATTTTACCCCGCGGGGATAATCAAAACAACAGGTTATGGGGCAGGAAAACTAGATCTGGATTCTCCCAATGTTTTAAGAACTCTGACTGCGGAGACCTCTATAAAATCTGATAAAGTTTCTTTACTGGAAACAAACCTTGACACTGTCACAGGCGAGGTTATGGGCCACCTATTCCAACGTTTACATGATGAAGGCGCTCTTGATGTGAGTATGACTCCGATTATAATGAAAAAAAACAGGCCAGGCCAACTTTTAAGAGTCATATCCCGACCAAAAGACTGTGACAAACTAGCCGAAATTATTATGAGAGAAACAGGTACCCTAGGAATTCGTATCATTGAATATGCTCATAGAAACATTGCAGAACGCAAAATAATTCCAGTTGAAGTCAATATTGATGGAAAAATATATCAAATCAGAATAAAAATGGGAAAAATAGGTCATGAAATTATAAAAAGTAGTCCTGAATATGAAGACGTACGTAAAATTTCAAATGAAACTGGAGTTCCTGTTAAAAATGTGATGAAAATTGCAGAAGAAGTATTTAACTTTCAAATGAAATCATAGTTATATATAGACAAATTTAAAAGTTTAATAAAATACAACTTAACTATAATAAATAAATGGAATAACATTAAAAAAAATTGTGGTCAAAAATGGTTGAAGAAAATAAAAAAAAGAGAATTCTTGAAGCAGCATTGAATTTGTTTATTGAAAAGGGTATAGATAACACTACAATTGCTTTAATTTCTAAAGAAGCAGGTGTTGCTGCAGGCACTCTCTATTTATATTTTGAAAATAAGGTTGATTTAATTAACAAATTATATATCTCTATAAAAGAAGAAAGTGTGGTTTCAAGCATTTTTTATTTTATAGAACATCCAATAGATTATAAATCTATAGAAAAGATGTGGATGGAGAACGTGGAATGGGGAGTGAGTAATCCTGATAAATTTAGATTTATAATGCAGTTTGATTTGTCACCATATCATACTAAAGATACTCAAGCTAAAATTCCGGATTATGAAAAAAAATGGTTAAAAGTGATAGAAGATAGTGTTAAAAATAAAATATTGGCAGATTTACCTCCTAAATACATTTCAGAGTTTTTTTCGGCTCATTTTATATTTACAGTTGAATACATTATCCAGACAAAAACCAAAGAAAGAAAAATATTTTTTGAAACATTTTTTAATGGGATAAAATATCAAATTAATAAAGAAAATTCTAAAAGATAAAATAAAGTGATAGTTAGCAGATTATGAATGTTATTTGGATACTTTTTTTTGGAATTATGACTTAAGATAATATTGACTATTGTTGATTATCATATTAGTATTTGCTAGTTGAAATTAGATTATATGTTAATTTAACTTTATATTACTTGTGTATATCGTCATATGGTACTATAACAAAGTATATCATTAGGAATTAGTAATAAGAAACTTCTAAAGGTTATATAATAGAGTTAGGAAATCTTCAAGTTAACTATCCATTTGAAGATATATCAAATGAAAGATGAGTATAATTTAATTTTATACTCTTTAATAATGGTGGGATTGACTAATTCTTTGAGTTATGAATTAATTTGAGTTCATTAAGGATGAATCTCTTTTAAGTTTTGTTCGATTTCTTGATTTGTGATATTGTTATTATGCCGGGCTTCTATTTTTCTTAATCTTTCTAAACATTTTTCTTTGTTTATTGTGACTTGGTTTTCTATAATTTCTCCGGCTTCATCTTGTAATAATAATGCAAGTTTAACAATTTTATCAACATCCGATGCAGATTTAATTTCAACAGGAACTTCTCCCTTATCGACCCTTTTCTTCTAGTCATCCATTAATTTATGGATGAAGGTTAGATATTTTGCTTTGTTATCTGCTATTGTATTGTTGATCTTTTTTTCTACTTGTTTGTTGATTTCTATGTTGCGTAGATGTGCTCGTTCGTCCCAGTTAAATTCTTTATGCCATCTCCACATTGTACTATTAGCTACATTATACTCCGATGCTACTCCGATTATACTCTCACTTTTTGTTTTATTAGATTGAATATATGAGAAGTATAATTCAAATGCATCATGATGACGTTGAAATTCTTTCATAAAACATATTCTCCTATTTTTGTGAATTATTCCACTATTATTAAATCAAAATGTTATGTGGAATGTAATTCCATCATATATTAAGTTCTTCAAAGAAGTGTAGCATCATGTGTCCTTAGACAGAAAATCACTCCTTAAAAATACTTAGAATATTATAGGGTATAAAGAAAGACTAGAACAAATAGTGGGAAATTTAGTTTAATTTTAAAAAAAAGAAATTGGGGAAAAATGGTTTTATTTTTTTAATTTAGGTATTATGGATCCACCAAACACGGCTAGAATTGCTATTATTAATCCTGCTATTGGTAGTCCTGTGTGCTGCATTGGTATTGTTGTTGCATTTACTGTTGTTGGATAAGCTGAAGTTTTAAGGTCTGTTGAAGGTTTACTAGGTGTTACTGGTGTGACTGGAGTTATAGGTGTGACTGGTGTTGAGTTTATAGTTAATAAACCAATTCCTTGAGATCCAGAGTAAGTGCTGTTTCCATTGTAATTGGCTGTTATGTTGTAGTTTCCTGTACCATTTATTAGGTACTGTATTGTAGCTATTCCATTGTTATTTGTTATTGCATTGTATTCTTGTCCTTTTATACTGAAAATTACATTCTGTCCTGCTAATGGATTTCCATATGCATCATTCAATTTTGCGGTTATAGTCACAGTTTTACCATTATTACCAGTTACAGAATCCACAATAGTAACTGTAGGATTTAATATATTGGCTGTTACTGTTTGAGCATCAATTGTAGCTGATACTTCTGAAACACCAGAAGCAAGACGAGTAAAAGTCGTATTTGCTACGCCATTTACAGTTGTGTTAGTCATTGGATTTACATTTCCTAAACCATCAATGCTGAAACTAGTTAGTAATCCATCTGGTACATGACCTAAACTTGGTGCATGATAATATAAATTCGGATGTGTTGGATCATTTAATATTCCACTATCGTACAATAGAGTTGCTGAAACCTTTGATTTAGTATTTGTTTTCCCAATAACAGGCGTTGTATTGATAGTTAACACAATCCATGGATTGTAATTTACACCGGAGCCAATTATACTTGCTGAAGGATCTGAATTAGAACCCCACCAATTATATCGGGCATCTACTGTTCCACCATCTGTATCAAGATTGTAGACTTGTGAATTTCCTGTATTGCCCATTATAATGTTAAAGTTGACTGTATCAAAACCACCATCATTGTAGACTGCTGCACCATCAGTAGCGTTATTACCTATTATGGTACTGTTTGTTACTATGTCAACTCCACCTTGATTTGATATAGCTCCTCCATAACTTGCTGTGTTATTTATGAAGGTACAGTTGTTGATGGTATCAGATGAAGCATATTCCATTATAGCTCCACCACCATAATATGCACCATTTGCATTGTTCCCAATAAATATAGTGTTATTAAATGTGGCACCACCGAAATTTGCTATTGCTCCACCACCAGTTGGATATAAGAGAGAATTATTTGTGAATTTACTGTTATTAACAGTTAAATAACCATTATTCTCTATGGCACCGGCATAATCACCGGCAGTGTTATTTGTGAAATTTGATCCTGTGATGTTACATATACCATCATTCGTAAGTACACCATCAGCCCATGCAGTGTTATTAATGAAGTTACTGTTTGTGATGGTAATGTTACCTGAATTGAATAGAACACCACTAATCCAGTATGCCACATTACCAACAAATTGACTATTATCTATGGTTAAATTACCATCATTATTGATAGCACCACCTTTACCTTGGTTATCAGGATCGGATGCACTGTTGTTAGTGAAAATAGAAGTTTTTATGTTTAAATTTCCATTATTATATATTGCACCACCACCTGAATCCATATTAGGTGCTGTATCAGTGTTGTTGTCAAATGTGCTTCCAGATATTTCCATTGTACCGGTATTGTAGATCGCTCCACCATCACAGATCATTGTAACATCACTATTCTCTGCACTGTTGTTTGTGAATAGGCTGTTTTTTATATCCAAAGTCCCGGTATTGTTGATCGCTCCACCATCAGAATTTATTGCAGTGTTATTTATGAATGTACTGTTCACAATGTCCAATGTTCCGTTGTTAATGATTGCACTGTCCGTTGCATTTGCGAAGGTTAAATCTTCAATGGTAAATTTCACACCAGAACCAATAATAAAAATTGAATTTCCAGATGCCTGTCCATTTATTATAGTATTCTTCTGATTTTCACCTATAATAGTCATGTTCGTGTTGATTTGAATATTACTTTCATTATATGTTCCACTAGCTATGTAAACTGTTCCATCAGATGTTAATGTACTTGTGGCGTTTTTTATGGTTGCTTTTGGTCCGTTTATACCACTAGTCCATGTTGAATTTAGACCATTCCAATTATCATTTCCTGATGAACCGTTAACATACATGTTAGATGTGTTTGCTGCGGATGAAGTGTTAATTCCAATCGAGAAGATAATGCCAATTCCGAG
>Ga0224559_1001225_pt1 | contig 14543 bp, 9 predicted proteins | sample 714S33034metaG_FD_180676 | JGI IMG/M metagenome (GOLD analysis project Ga0224559, IMG submission 180676) | Peat soil microbial communities from Stordalen Mire, Sweden - 717 S3 30-34 | ecosystem: Environmental > Terrestrial > Soil > Wetlands > Peat | place: Sweden: Norrbotten County, Stordalen... | reverse complement strand
TAGATCAGAGTCATCGCCTTGAGCCCGACGTTGGCGTGCCCGGGAGTAGCACCAAGGTGCACGTACTCGTCGAAGAGCTCTCGCAGCCCGAGATGATCGGCCAGCGTCGCCGGCTGGATCAGCCCCGCGTTGGCGACGGCGTGGTCGTCATCGAAGGTCACCAAAATCCGGTCCGGGCTGTGCGAAGATGAGCGCATCGAAATAGTGCCTTTCTTAAGGGGCATGGGTTGGTTTCGCAGCCCCCATTTTCCCTTACAGGAAGGCACTTTTCGCGGATGCTAGACCGGTCCTGGCCTCCGGAACGCCCTATTTTTCGGTGGATCAGGGCTTAGGTCGCGGCAGCGGTCGTCTCCTGGGTCAAGAAAGTGTTGAGCCGAGGACCGCGCCCTATTGGTCCAAGTTGCTGTGTAGCCGGAGTTCGCTGGTTTGTGGCTGCGTCGGCGGTGGACGGCCTTCGCGTCGCGATGGCTGGGTGGGCGTTCAGCGGACCTGAGAACCTTCCCGTTGGCGGTCAATATACTCCCGGCTATGGACACGAAGTCCGCCGCGGCGGCCACCGGTTCCGGCCCATCGTCCCGTTCAGCGAGAAGCTCGAGGGGTGAGTCGAGAGTCCGATGACACGGTGCGCGCCGATGTCTGCCACGACAAGCTCTTGGCAGTCGGCTGCACCGGCTCGAAGCGCACCACCCATCGGGGCACTGGCAGCTCGCAAGCAGGCGTTCGCTGCGGGCCGTCGCCGAATGTTGCGCCGATGGGCCCTCGGCCGCACCGGGAAGTGGAAATACAGTTGAGGCGCGGCGGCAACTTGGACCGGTGCGCGCCAGCTACTGGACGTCCTGACTACCTTGCTCGTGCATCGGATCCCGGCCCGGTACCTCAAGTCTGAGCGCGGCGACTGAGGGCTCTTACGAATAGTCGCTCTTGGCTCGAGTGGCCCTTCAGTCCGCTAGCACCTCTTCGTCGCGGCGGATGTGCCACAGATAACTAGCGAGCGGCGAGAGCACGATTAGCGCGACGATCACCCACCCCCACCAGTAGAGGGACGCCGCTTCGTGCAGTATCACGTAGCCGCCCTTGGGGGCCGCGCCCCCCAGGCGCACCAGAAGGCTCGGCATCACATGGGAAACGGGACGGCAACCCGCGCCGTTGAAGGAGACCGGAAGTATCCCGGTATTTATGACGCTCGCGCACGATCGCTGCTTCGGGCCCGACGCGGTGGAGAGGATCGCGCCGCTCACCAGTGGGTGCAACACCCACAGCGGTAGCACGGCCAAGACTGTCACCCATCCCGTGTCCCAAGCTGACCGCGTGCGTCGCGCGAGCCTCGGGCGTGCCAGCACCCAGGCCAGAACTCCTACCGCCAGGAAGGGCAGGACCCTCAGGAGCCACCCGAGTCCCCACACGTTGAGGTCGACGATACCGACGATGTCGGACCTGGTGATGAGCCATGGGTCGTGATCAGGGTTGGCGACGCCTCGCGTTTGGATCATCCCGTTCGGGAAGATGTGGGAGATCTCGTGGGTGTAGGTCTCGGTCTTCGTGCCAGGCGGGTGGAAGGTGATCAGCTCACCAACGTGCAACGGGCCTCGTACTGGCCCGTCCGCCACCAATGAGCCCACACAGACGGCGGGGCACATCGACGGGGTCTCCATCACGAACAGCCGCCCGCCGAACAGGTCCCAACCCAGCACCGCCACCACGGCGAGGACCACCAGTCCCGAGACAACGAGCGAGAGCTTGCCTTCGGTGCGGCGGCGATGTTGCGCTCTACGCACCGAGACTCGGGGCAGGGAGCCGAATGTCGAACCTGCTGGGCTTCGGCTGCCTCGTGTCAGGACGATCGAGGTCACAGCTGTCCTCCCATCACAATTGCGATCCTGCGGACGGATAAGCGATCTGCGCCCACCACAGCGTCGACGACTTCGCCGTACCGAAGGCGAAGTACGCAAGCTCGTGCAGCCCGAGTATCCCGGCCGGCGATGCTGCGCTCAGCTTCATCGTGACCGATATCGTCACCGGTGTGCCGGCAATCGGAGCCGTCATAGAGCGGACGCCGAGTCCCGTGACGAGGTAGCCCGCGCTCGGGGCCGCGCAGGTTCCGGCCGCCGACGGGTAGACGCAGGTGTTGGTGCCTGCCACCGTCTGCTGCACTGTGATCTCGCTCGTCCCGCAGATGTTCGAGGCGGAGTCCTGGAGCGGCCAATACGAAGTCGGGGAAAGCTGGCCCATGTCCAACGCGAAGCCAGCAGTGCTGCCTGAGTTGAACAGGGTGGAGATCTGTGAGGTCGTCAGCTGCGAGGGGACGATGGCGACCTGGGCGAGTGACCCGGAGAAGAAGTTGTCGGTCGGTGGATCCGAGTAGGCGACCTCGTTGCCCCAGCCAAGGTGCCAGTACCCGGTGTAGGGCACAAGCGAGGTGACCGACGGGTTCTGGGCGACGAGTGTGCCATCGACCCACAACCGCTGACCGGACGACCCGATCTCTGCAACTAGCAGATGCCAGTGGCCGTCGTTGTAGGTGCCGGAGGATGTCACTTCCTGGAGGGAGGCGTTCCACACCTCGTACACGACGTGACCGCTGTTGTCGAGCCACACCGTTCGGTCCCAGTCGGAGGTCTCCGTGTCGGTCTGCCCGTCAGTCATGCTGATGACGGTGCCGCCCGAAGTGCTAGTGGTCTTGAACCAGGCGATTTCGGAGATCCCAATCGGGTTGAAGTATGACTTTGCGGTCTCGACGTAGCCCGTCGAGCCGTTGAGGGCGATCGCGGCGCCGCCCAGGGTGGTGGGCCCACTTGCACCCAAAGTAACCCCGCCCTCGGCAGTGCCGGTGTTGCCGTTTCCCGAAGCGTCGACCAGAGTCGCCGATGCGCCTGCTCCCGGGACCGAGCCTTCGTAGGCGGCGGAGCCCGAGTCGTTGAGAGCCCAGTAGTTCACCGGGCTCAGGGCGCTCACCCCGGCGGCATAGGTGGACAGCGTGGAGTCGCCGTACAGACTCGACACTTGGGCTGAGGAGAGCTGCGACGGGATGATTGCGATCTGCGCCAACGAGCCCGAGAAATAGTAGCCCGTCGGTATATCGGGCCAGCTCGCGAGGTAACCGTAACCGATGCTCCACCACCCGCTGTAGTTCTGCGCTGGGTCGACGCCCGCGGCGGAGGCCACCAGGGAGCCGTTCACATACAGCGCCGTGCCTGCGCTGCCGACCGAAGCGGCCGCGAAGACCCAGTTCCCGGTGTCAACTGCCGCCTGGCTCGTGAGCTCGTCCCGCTTCGCGCCGGAGTAGTAGATGCCCCAGTCGAGTTTGCCGCTCGGGTCGATCCACAGCGCCCGGTCGCTATCGGTCGGCGTGTTCGCGACGGGATCCTGTGAGTTGGAGAAACCGGTGATCGTCCCCTTGGCCGAGGTTGTCCTGAACCACGCCAGTACCGTGAAGCTTTCAGGGTTCGTGTACTGCACTGTGGTCTCGGCCCAGCCCGTCGAACCGTCGGTCGTGACCGCCTGAGTGCCGAGGGGACCGGCAGCCTGGTAGGTGAGCCCTTGGAAGACGAGAGCTGTGTCCGGCCCGGTCCCACTCCAGGCGGTGGTCGACTCCGCGTCAGAAAGTTTCGCCACCCCGCACGACACCGAGGCGAGGTCGGCCGTCGAGGCATTGGCTGTACCGGTCGAGGCGAGCGTCGTTGTAGCCGAGGAAGACGAGTTAGAGGAGAGAGGACCCGCCGGGACCGGGGACCCGGCCGGGCAGACCGACGAATTGGCGCTCACCGCGCCCCCCGCCCCGGTACCGGTGGAATAGCAGTTGTTGGCGCCCGTCGTCGCACTCAATTGCAAAGTGGCAGACGAGAAGGTGCTCTGATTGGCGGTCGTAGTCGCGGCAAACACGGAGGCCCCTGCGGCGGAGACGAAGACGAGCGACAACACGCCCATCGCCCCGAGAACGCCGAGCGCTCGGTGTACTGCCCTTCGAGTTGCGAAACGAACCACGCGAATTCCTGCCTTCCAGATCCTGTGCGGTCCGGCGGCGCCGGGCCCTCGGAACCTCGTGCGCCGCCGGCCGACGGGACTACTGGCTGATGCTCCAGGTGAACGGAACGGTGGCTGCCAGGCCTTGATCGGCGTTCGTGGTTACCGCCGAGTCAAGCTGATCCGTCACGACATAGGTCGCCGTAGCACCGGCGGCGAGCACAGAGATCGGAACGGCGTTGAACGTCTGGCCCGCGAGGGTTGCCAGGTTGTAGGTGTTCGACAGCGCCGGGCACGCGCCCGCCGTGGTCGGGTACACACACTTGTCCGCCGCGCCGGTGGTGGTGTTGGCAATCGTCACGTCGACCTTGTTGCAGAAGGACGTGTCGGAGCCGACATAGCCGTTGGCGTCCGAAGCTGTCGCCTGTGTGCAGGCACCTGTCACCATCGACGCGACAGTGGCGTTATGGTTGCCCGCGTTGGTGAAGGTCAACGTGGTCGAAAGAGGAGTGCCGCCTGGCACCTGGCTCAACGTTCCGACCAGAGCGTTGATCGCGCAGGTGTTGTTCGTGTTGCTCGCGGTGACCGAACCGCCCGAACCGGTACCGGTCGAGTAGCAGGTGACCGTTCCGTTGCCCTCTTCGAGCTGGACCGTGGCGGAATTGAACGAGCTGGCGCTGTTCGTTATCCCAGCACTGAACCCACCGAGTGTGAACGTGGCTGTCATGCCGAGGGCTGCTACGGCCGCCAAGGAGGCGACGAGCCCTCGTTTGTTCTTGCGAATGCGGTGCTTCAGGGACACGATCGAACCTCCCAGGTTGCTGATGTTTGCCGTCATAAGATCGGCACAACTTCGCGGAAGTTGAGCGCGGAGTAAGACGGACTTTCTGTAGATCGAAGAAAGTCGACGACGTCGCCGGCGGGTACTGAATCGAACTCCGTACAGGTCGTCCGTAGTTGGCCAAAGTGAGCGGCCGGAACGATCTGGCGATCTATTCGACTGACGTGTCAGGCCCCTTCCGAGAGGCTCCCGACGCAGACTGAGAACTCGATAGCCCGGCCTGTGGGCTTGCCCCCGCTAGCTGGACACTTGGCTATGCGGCTGGCAGCTGCTGGCGTAGCAGTTGAGCTCCCACTCGATTGGCGGTACGAAGCCAAGGCCTGGGTGCAGACCGACAAGGTTGTAGCGCTTCATCCAAGCGATGGTCGCCGCGCGGCTTGTTCCCGGGGCGGTAGCGGTGGGGGAGCGAGCATTTCAGGCTCGACCAGAACGCCTCGGCGACGGCGTTGTTGAGGCAAGTGGCCACGCGGCCTGCGCATTGGGCAGTGCCGTAGGACGCGCGGAGATCGCACTAGGTTCCGCTCAGGTACCGGTCGGCGATCAGCAGTTGGAGCGCTGGGACACATCGCGCGCTCCGCCGCCGCAGGTGACACACCGCGTCGGGGACATCGGCCACCACCGGCGTTGCCACGTTGTCGTCCACGTTCGAACCAATCAGACGTCGGCTGCCGAGGTCGAGGACGTTCGAGAGGCAGCGCCATCGCTCCTCTGTCGGGATGTAAGTGTTATGCGCCACGCTTGTTCTCACGGGCGCAAGACCACCGCTGGCTGGTGACGGCAAGGTCGCTCCCGCACTGGCGAACCACGTTTTCCCGGTATTCGAGGACTGGTGCTGAGCGTGGCTTGGGTCGAACCGGGGTTCAGTCGCAGTGCGGATAGGTCGATGGTGGGGCAATTCCCTAAACGTCGACCGGAGAGATCATTCGCTCTCTAGCTGGGAAGCCGCACCGGGTCGTCTCTCGAGACGGTAGTGGGATTGCCCCGCTGGGCACGCGCGGCTGTTGCCAGCGGGGCTCCTCGTGGCCTGATGCCCGTCCGCGCCAGGGCACGACCGCTGTTCGGACGGCCAGTGGCACTTCTCGAACGTCTTTACACGCGTCGCGTCCGTGGATATGATTCGGCCACCTTCTACAGCGAGGGTCGGCTACCGGGTGGACTGGGTCCCCCAATTGCAAGCTTCGAGGCAGTTTTGTGTCGAGCTTTACAGCCGTAGGCCACCGTTCAGCACCCAACGTCAGGGACTTCGACGCGGCCGCCTCTGGTATGGCCGGCGTCGGCAGCTCAACGGCAGCTGTGAATCTTACCCGCGCCTTCACCTCCCAAGGTAACCGCGTCGGCCGCGAGGTGTGGGGATACTCGGCGCCACAGGTGACGTGGAACATGACACTCCGCTCGGCTTCGTCACATTTCTCGTATCTATGCAGGTCCAAGGCACTTATGTCGTGCCGATCGACCTGCTCGTCGAGAAAGGCTAATTGGTCCCGTGACCAACGTCATGGCCCTGAAGACTTTCCATCCAACACGAATTTTCGGTGGGAATATGTGGTCAGATCGCGACAAGCGATTGCGCAAAAAACGCGCAACTATCCGTTAGAACTTTTGTCCCTGTTAGCGGGTCCGGTTGCGCGCACAGTCAGAAGTACCTCGTCGACTCTGACATCGGTGAAGGGGGTTTGTTGATGTCTTACGCTGGGCTGTCATTGCGAATCATCGAGATGCCAGTCCCAAGCGCTGTTTCGACCCGGTCGTGTTGTAGACCCCCGGCAAGTGGCAAGGAAAGATCATGAAATTACGAACTGTCGTTGTGGTGGCTCTCATGCTGAGCATGGGGTTAGCCGCATGCGGTGGAGGCGGGACGCCCTCGTCCACGTCCAAGAGTCTGTCCTATGGACCGATCAGCATCTGGTACTCCAACAACGCCCAGGAGATCACCTGGGGCGAGCAGGAGGTCGCTGCCTGGAACCGCCTCCATCCGACTCAGAAGGTCACTGGACAGCAGATCCCGGCCGCCCAGTCCTCGGAGGAGGTCATCTCGGCCGCGATCACCGCAGGCAGCGAACCCTGCCTGATCTACAACACCGCTCCCGCGGCAGTGCCGGAATTCGAGCAGGCGGGCGGTCTGGTGCCGCTCAACGACTTCCCCGGCGCTGTCAGCTATATCCAGACGCGCACCGGACCCATCGCCAGCATGTACAAGTCGCTGGACGGCAAGTACTACCAGATGCCGTGGAAGACGAACCCGGTCGTGATCTTCTACAACAAGACGGAATTCGCCAAGGCCGGCATCAGCACCACCAACCCGCCGCTGAGTACCTATAGCGAGTTCCTTGCTACGGCCAAGAAGGTGGTGTCCTCGGGTGCTGCAAAGTACGCCATCTTCCCGTCGCCATCGAGTGAGTTCTACGAGGCCTGGTACGACTTCTACCCGCTGTACGCGGCCGAGAGCGGCGGAAAGTTGCTGGTCGAGAACGGGAAGGCAACCTTCGACTCCACCGCCGGCAAGGCGGTCGCCGCGTTCTGGGCGCAGCTGTACAAAGAGAAGCTGGCCGGCAACGAAACCGTCACCGGAGACCCGTTCGCCGACGGCACCGCCGCGATGGCCATCGTCGGTCCGTGGGCCATCGCCGATTACCAGGGCAAGGAAGGAGCGCCCGCGGTCAACTATGGCGTCGTACCGCTGCCGACCTTGAAGGGCAATACCTCGTACACGATTCCGACATTCAGTGACGCCAAGAACATCGCCATGTACGCCTCGTGCAAGAACCGCGGGACCGCGTGGGATTTCCTGAAGTTCACCACCAGCGTCAGCGCGGACGGCAAGCTGCTGGCCATAACCGGGCAGATGCCGATGCGGCAGGGGTTGCTGAAGCTGTACGCGTCCTATTTCACGGCGAACCCGGACTACAAGGATTTCGCCGTGGAAGCAGCCCACGTAATCGAGTGCCCTAACGTCCTGAACTCGATCGAGATCTGGCAGGACTTCCGCAATGACTGGTCGAAGTCGGTCATCTTCGGCACCTCGAGCCCCGACGCCGCGCTGACCTCCGCCGCGTCGGCGATCAACAAGCTCGCTTCAGGCGCCTCGTCCGAGCCATGACCAGCGTCACGTTCCCAAGCCTGAAGTTCCCCCACTGGAGGCGGAACTTCAGCTTGGCACGCGCGGGTCCGAGATGAAACTGGAGGCGGAACTTCCGCTCAGCACGCGCGAGCCCATGGTGAGGCGGCTCGTGCGCGCTGTGCTCGGCCGCCAACCGATCGGGCTGGCCTTTGGTGCGCCGTACGCGCTGTTCATCGCGGTGCTGTTCGCCTACCCCCTGGGCCTGGCGGTGTGGATGTCGTTCCACCGCTATTTCTTCACCGCACCCGGAGTAAGCGTGCCTCGGCCGTTCGTCGGGCTTGCCAACTACAGAGCGGTCTTCGCCGACCCCGAGGTGCTCCGGTCGTTTCTCAACATCCTGATCTTCCTGGTCATCAACGTGCCTCTCACGGTCGGACTGTCCCTGCTGCTGGCCACCGCGCTCAACGCGCTGATCCCGTTCCGTGCCTTCTTCCGCGCCTGCTTCTACGTGCCGTACGTGACAGCCAGCGTGGCGATGGTAGCGGTGTGGCTGTTCATGTTCAGCGGCGGAGGAGTCGTCAATGCCGTGCTCGGGCCCTTGGCGCCGGTCCCGTCCTGGTTGGTAAACCAGAGCTGGGCGATGCCGTCGATCGCGATATACGTCACGTGGAAACAGCTCGGCTTCTTCATCCTGCTTTACCTCGCCGCGTTGCAGAACGTTCCGAAGGAGCTGTACGAGGCCGCGTCCATGGACGGCGCGTCGTGGTGGCACAGGCTCAAGTCAGTCACCATCCCCGGCGTCCGGACGGTGACCACACTGATCACCCTGCTGGCGATCATCGTCGGCGCGAACCTGTTCACCGAGCCCTACTTGCTGACCGCCGGCGGAGGTCCCAATGGCAAGTCCGCCTCGCCCGTGCTGCTGATGTACCAGACCGGCATCGAGCAAAACCACCCGGACTTCGCCTCTGCCCTCGGAATCATCCTGGTCATCGGCGTGCTGTTGATAGTCGGCGTCCAACGGCTGCTGCAAAGGAATCAGACGTGACCCAAACGGTCCATACCGGGGACGAAGGTGCCGTCGCATCGGAGGATGTCACGGAGGTCGAACCACGTACCCCGCGCCCGTGGTGGCGTCTGGCCGTGCTGCTGATCGGGGCGCTGGTGTTCGTCTTCCCCTTCTACTACATGATCGTCGGCTCGTTGCAGAAGAAGTCGAACACGTCACTTAGCGGCGTACTGCCGCAACCGGGCAACATCACACTGCACAACTACGGCGAGATCAACGCTGCACTGAACCTGGGCAGGACTCTCATCAACTCCGGCATCTTCACCGGCGGCGTCCTGTTGGCCACCGTCGTATTCGGCGTATTGGCCGGATACGCCCTCGCACAACTGCGCTTTCGCGGCCGCGGCCTGTTGTTCGTCATGATGCTCCTGCTGCTGATGGTCCCGTTCCAGCTGCTGATCATCCCGTTGTACGTGCTCATCGTGCGCAACTACGGGCTCGGCAACTCCTACCTCGGGATGATCGCCCCGTTCGCGATCAACTCCACGGCCGTGTTCATTTTTCGGCAGTACTTCATGCAACTGCCGAAGGAGCTGTTCGACGCCGCCCGGATCGATGGCGCGAACGAGTTCCGCATAATGACTCGGGTCGCCCTCCCGCTCGTACGCCCAGCAGTGCTGACCGCCATGCTCCTGACCTTTATCGGACCGTGGAACGAGTACCTGTGGCCGTTCCTGATCACCAAACAGCAGAGTATGCAGCCACTTGCCGTCGCCTTGGCCAATTACATGAATACCGTGCAGTCGACCGTCTCCAACCCGTTCGGCGCGATCCTGGCAGGAGCGTTCGTGCTGGCCGTGCCCGCGGTCGTGCTGTTCCTGGCGTTCCAGCGCTACTTCGTGGCGCCAAATATCGGCTCAGCCGTAAAGGGCTGACCGTGACCCGCAGACCACAAGACCGGGGCCGGCACAAGTGGCTCGAGCCGCCCGAGCATATGGAGTAGACCAATGGCTCAGATTGTGTTGGACAAAGTGGATAAGACTTACCCCGGAGGCGTAAAGGCGGTCGACGGGCTGAGCCTGGAGATTTCCGACGGCGAGTTCGTCGTCCTGGTCGGACCTTCCGGCTGCGGGAAGACGACGGTCCTGCGGTTGATCGCCGGACTGGAGCAGATCACCCGGGGAACTATCCGGATCGGCGACCGGGTCATGAACCACGTGGCGCCCAAGGACCGCGATCTCGCGATGGTCTTCCAGAACTATGCCCTTTACCCCAGCATGACCGTGAGACAGAACATGGCCTTCGGCTTGCAGATGCGCAAGACGCCGAAGTCGGAGATCGACCGCCGTGTCCACAATGCGGCCAACGTCCTTGGCCTGGAGGAGTACCTCGAGCGCAAGCCGGCGGCATTGTCCGGAGGCCAGCGCCAACGCGTGGCGATGGGCAGGGCGATCGTGAGGGAACCGGAGGCTTTCCTCATGGACGAACCGCTGTCGAACCTCGATGCAAAGCTCCGCGTGAGCATGCGGACATCTCTCGCGGAGATGCACGAGCGGCTCAGCGTGACGACGGTGTACGTAACCCACGACCAGGTCGAGGCCATGACGCTCGGGGACAGGGTCTGTGTGCTCCGAGACGGTGTGCTGCAGCAGGTCGACACACCGCAAAACCTGTTCGACCGCCCCGTCAACCTGTTCGTCGGCGGCTTCATCGGCTCACCGTCGATGAACATCGTCACGGCCCAGCTCATCAGAGATGACGGCGAGCCAACGGTCATGTTCGCCGGGCACCGGCTGCCCATCGCAGAGGACGTAGTGCACTCCAGGCCCGAGATCGAGGCCTACTTCGACCGCGACGTGATCCTCGGGATCCGGCCGTCCGATTTCGAGGAAGCAAGCCTGGTCGATGAAACGTGGGCGAGGATGTCGGTCACAACCCATGTGACCGAGGCGCTCGGCAGTGAGATCAATGTGATCTTTGTCATCGACGCGCCGCCCGTTGAGCACAAGGATGTCGCGGACCTTGTACCGGCAGCGGAAAAGGGCGGTGCGGCAGTCCCGCTTCACGAGGGCAAGTCCATGTGGACGGCACGCGTCGACGCGCATAGCCGTGTTCGCGCGGGCGACCAGATCGAGCTCGGGGTGGATACCCGCAACTTGTACTTCTTTGACCCCGACAGCGGACTGGCGATCGGCGACAAACAGCCACCAGCGCCGAAGCTATCAAGACGCAGCGCTTCGGCCGCGGCTCTTCGGGAGCAACGATGAGCGACGAAGCCGATCCTCGCGAGCTACTGCAGAGGTACTCGGGCAACCCGGTCCTCGGCCCACGCGACTTCCCCAATATGGTCAACGCGGTGTTCAACCCGGGCGCCACGCTCGTTGACGGCCGGACGCTGCTGCTGTTGCGCGTCGAGGACCGTACCGGCCTCTCCTTCCTGGTCGCGGCGACCAGCGAAAACGGGCTGACAGGTTGGGAAGTGGACACGGTCCGGGGCTTGCAGCCACAGTCGGACCACTTCGAGGAGCACTGGGGGATCGAGGACCCGAGGATCACCCGTGTCGGCGACGAGTACTTCGTCGTCTACGTCGGGTACTCGGCTGCGGGGCCACTCGTCTGTCTGGCCAAGACGCGTGACTTCGTGCACTGGGAACGAAGCGGTGTCCTCCAGCCGCCCGAGGACAAGGACGCCGCGCTGTTCCCGACGACCTTCGGTGGGAGGTGGGCGCTGATCCACAGGCCGGCAACGGCCATGTCGGGGATGGGCGCTCACATCTGGCTGTCGTTCAGCCCCGATTTGCGCCACTGGGGCGATGCCCGCGTGCTGCTTGCCGCACGGCATGGCGGTTGGTGGGACGCAAACAAAGTGGGTCTCGGCCCCCCGCCGCTGCTCACCAATGATGGTTGGCTGATCTGCTATCACGCAGTGCGCTTCACCGCGTCGGGGGCTCTCTACCGGCTCGGGTTGGCATTGCTGGACAAGGACGACCCGACCAAGGTCCTGGCGCGCGGGAACGAGTGGGTGTTCGGTCCGAATGCACCCTACGAACGATCCGGTGACGTGCCTGGAGTCGTGTTTCCCTGCGGTTGGATCCTGCGCGACGACGGCGACACCCTTCACGTCTACTACGGTGCCGCGGACAGCGTGGTCTGCGTGGCGGAGGCGAGCCTGGACAAGCTGCTAGGCCACCTCGAAGCGCACCCTTACCCGCCGGAGGAAGAGCACCCGTACCAGCTTGATGCGGACGGCACACTTCCGAGGGGGACCCCGGGCGTCGCGTGATGCGTCTGGCACCGCTGGCACCCACCGCCTGGCGTAGCGCGCCGCGGCAACGCGGGCCTCGGGAGCAGGTCGTCGCGAACCTGACCGACCGGCTTGTCAAGCTTGGCACCGGCGTAAGCCTCCAACCCACGGGTGACTCGGGAACCCGGGCCAAGCTTCGATCGGTTGTTGCCCGGGGCCAGCGGTCAAGAGCTCAGTTGCAACGAAGTGGCGAAGGTTGTGGCGCCTGACGTGGCTGAGACCGATCTCCTTTCGGAGCCGAGTCCAGCGCCCGATCACCATGTCTGGTCGCCGGGGTCGTTCACCGAATGGGTCAATAGCGAAGACGAGTCCGGACTCTTCGAGATCCCGTCCGGCCGCTGCGGCGGTTCGTGCCCGTGCGCTCCTCGCTCCACTAGCGCATCGACAGCCTGTGTCGTGAGCGACACGACTCGAGGCTTGCCGGTCTTGGTGGAGTGATGACCACGCCCCAAGTCGGCGCGCCTTTGTCACGGGAACTATGCGACTCCCCGCTTTCGGCACCATCGTTTCGGCTTTCGATGCTTCAGACAGTGGTTCACTCACGTTCGTCTTCTCGTCACCCACCTGACCGGCTCCCGGCCGGCCTTTTCCGCAACGCTCACCGCCCCGGCGCTTAACCGACGCAGCTTGCAGTGGTTTGGGATCCCCGCCTGCACGGCGAACCCGGAGGGCTACCCTCCATCACTGATACAGCACGGTTCGTGCTGGTGGCTTCTACCTCACCCTCACTCTCCTTTCAGGACACTCCACCAGAGCGATGCTCCTACGTATGTCAAGGGGCAACTTCTTCCAGTTGGCGGCCAGCTCAGACAAGACAGGGATGAGCCACTCGAGGGCTATCCACTCACCTCGTCACCGTGGTGGATGGCGAACGCATAAGCCGTTCTCATACTCCCTGCCGATTCGGCACTCGTCGAGTTGCACCGCTGACACTCTTCGGTGGAACATTCGGAATGTTTCAATCTCGTTCGTACGGGACACCCAGTTCCTCAGGCAGAAGCTGTTCCTCAGCTCGAATCAATCTTTGAGGTGGCCATCATGAACGCGTGCCTTACGGAGAGATACGGCAATCCATGTCGAGGTTGTGGTTACACCTGGTCCACTGATGCGGATGTGTGCCGGGGGATGATCGAGGAATCACCCGGTCGCGTGGCCGCCTTGCTGGAGGGCCGCGACGGATCGGAAAACCTGCCTGTGCTCGAGTGGAACGCTCGTGCGTATGTCGCTCACATGGCGGACAACTTGCGAATTTGGTCGGAACGACTAGCGGCTGTCGTACTCGATCCGTCTGCTCTCGTGACCCCCTACGAAGAAGGCGATCTCGCGCGAGCGCGTGGCTACCAATCATTGCCTCTTCAGGGAGTCCTGTGGTCTCTCGGTCGAGCGCTCGAGGATTGGCGAGTAGCGGAGGCTCTTGCTGGTTCTGGGAGCATTGTTCTTCGCCATCCGGAGCAGGGGCGTCTTGAACTTCACGAGGTCCGCTGCGTGTTAGCACACGAAGCAAACCATCACACATTGGACATTTCCTCCGCGAATCTCCTCGCCCTAGTGTTGTCGGCGGGATTGTTTGACAACGCCTTGGCCTCATTGGGTGAGGACGGTTCGGCAGCTCTGAGTGAGGACGCGAGACGGCGCCGACCGGTGGGCATGGTGACCTCCGATCGGCGCCGTGGCGACGCGCGCTTGTTCAGTTGCGTGTGAGCTCGGCCACTGCTTTCTTCGCACAGAGGTCGTCGACGATGCCTTTTCCGTCGGCGGCGGCAGCCATGAGCGCAGACCGAGCTGCGTTGTTGAGGGCACGGGGGATGCCGTTGGCGTAGCGGTGCATCCTCGCGGCCGCATCGTCGGCGAAGACCTGGTCGGTCCGGCCGGCCAGCTCGATGTGGTGGCGGAGGTAGGCGACCGACTCGGCGAGATCCATGCCGGCCAGCTCGTAACGGACTGAGATCCGCTGGTCCAAGGCCGCGAACACTCCCTGGCGGAGTCGAGTCGACAAGGTTGGCTGACCGATGAGGATCCCCGCGAACGGAGAGCTCGAGTCCATGTCCGCGCTCGACAACAGTCGGAGTTCTTCCAGTTGTTCTGGCGAGAGAAGATGGGCTTCGTCGATCATGAAAACGACCTTCCGGTGCTTTTCTGCGTGCTCGGCGGCCAGGAGATAGGCCACCTGTGCGATGGCCTCGGCCTTGTGGAACCTCGGCGTGGCCCCGAGGGCGGTGGTGATCGAGACGTACAGGCCGCGGCAGCCGCCGGACGGATTGGCCATGTAAATGACGGTGTAGCTCGTCCGGTCGAGGCCGTTCACCGCCGCTCGGACTGCTACTGTCTTGCCTGCGCCGACGTCTCCCGTTAGCACCCCAAGGCCAGACTC
>Ga0224559_1001224_pt1 | contig 14551 bp, 15 predicted proteins | sample 714S33034metaG_FD_180676 | JGI IMG/M metagenome (GOLD analysis project Ga0224559, IMG submission 180676) | Peat soil microbial communities from Stordalen Mire, Sweden - 717 S3 30-34 | ecosystem: Environmental > Terrestrial > Soil > Wetlands > Peat | place: Sweden: Norrbotten County, Stordalen... | reverse complement strand
AATTATTTCTTAGCTTTAAAGATTCTATAATCAAGTAAATTTTATTTAGAAACTATTTTTGGTATAATTAATTTAAAATAATTAGCGGGTAATTGCGCATTATACTCAAAGATAACAGATAAAGAGTTAAAGACGGAGGGAGGGTCGGTAGGATGCATGAGTATTGTAGTAATAATGCAGAGAGTTTTGATAAACCTCCTATTTTTGATATAACTGGCTATAAATGACTTTTCGGATAGGATCTAAGTCTCGAGGAAGATTATATGGGCATCAAGATCGAATTGTTACAAATGCAGATGAGCTTCAGGATGCAGTGAAGCATGGCGACGCGCACATTACCGTCAAAGGCAAAATTCGCAGAAAAAATTCAAACCAGATTTTCGTGAGAAAAAATCAGAAGTAAATCGGAATTCTCATTAATTCCTGCAATGTTATCAAAGGAGATTTTACCAATGGTTGAAGAGGAATGTATTAGTTTTCCGGCGTTAGGTGAACCTGCACCGGACTTTGAAGCCGAGACCACTCAAGGTCCGATCAAACTCTCGGACCTGAAAGGGAAATGGGTGGTACTGTTTTCGCATCCCGCAGATTTCACTCCGGTTTGTACAACGGAATTCATGGCATTTGCCGAGATTCACGATGAACTTGCAGCGCTCAACGTGAAGTTGATAGGGCTGTCTGTAGATAGCATTTCATCTCACCTTGCCTGGATACGTAACATCAAGGAAAAGATGAATGTCACCATTCCGTTCCCGGTCATTGCCGATCTGAACATGAAAGTGGCAAAGAAGTACGGCATGATCCACCCGGCGCAGAACTCTACTGCGGCAGTCAGGTGCGTATTCTTCATCGATGACAAGGGAATTATGCGAGCGATGATTTACTACCCGCTTCAGAATGGACGGTTCATGCCTGAGATCATCAGGCTCGTAAAAGCGCTCCAGACGACCGATAAATACAAGGTATCGACGCCTTCTAACTGGCAGGCGGGCGACAAAGTTGTCGTGGCCCCGCCAAAGACCGCAGCTGAGATGGACAAACGATTAGACGAAGGATACGAATGCAAAGACTGGTACCTGTGTTTTAAAAAAGTATGAGAGTCGAAGATGTTTTAACCTCGTTAAACTTATCTGATACTGCTAAATCTCAATTTATAGAACTGCATACTAGTTCATCCAAGGACACCCTTTATCAGGTATTTCAGGGTCAAGATTATTAATGGAGATCTGAGCATGAGTAATAAATCTGGAAAGAAGGCAATTGAAGGCACTAAAGCTGATGTAATTCTCACAAATGGCCGAATTGCCACACTAGACAAACGCAACAGGTTTGTTTCATCTGTGGCCATTCGTAATGGTCATATTATCACTGTCGGTGAAGAAGGGGATACGAAGGAAAATTGGTCCTCCGGCACAAGAGTTATTGATGTTCATGGAAGAACAGTCGTCTCTGGCCTTAAGACTCGCACGTTCACGTAGTTCGTGCAGGTCTCAATTACAACATGGAGCTTTGATGGGATGGCGTGCCGACTTTGGCTGAGGCTCGCCAGAGGTTGTGCGACCAGGCCAAGCGGACGCCTCCGAAAGAGTGGGTTCGCGTTGTAGGAGGTTGGTCTGAATTCCAATTCGCTGAGCGTAGGATGCCGACGCTGGAAGAGATCAACGAAGCGGTGCCTGACAATCCGGCTTTCGTCTATCTGTGTACTATAGTGCCATGCTCAATCGGTTAGGAGTGGAAGACGTGGGCTACAATCGAGATACGCCTGATCCCCCAGGTGGTGTGATTGAGCGTGACGAAGAAGGCAATCCCACGGGTCTTCTTTTCGCTAAGCCGAACGCGAACATTCTGTACTCGACACTTGCCAGAGGACCTAAGCTCAGCTATAGCGATCAATTAAATTCCATCCGGCAGTTTTTACAGGAGCTCAACCGTTTTGGGATCACTGGTGTCATAGATGCAGGCGGTGGCTCCCAGAACTTTCCTGAGGATTATACCGTTATAGGTTATCTGGCAAAGCGGGGTCTGCTTACTGTCCGAGTAGCCTACAATCTGTTCACTCAACGTCCCAAACATGAGATGGAGGACTTTGCGAGCTGGGTGAATATGACGACGCCGGGTCAAGGTGATGATTTCTACAGGATGAACGGTGCAGGAGAGATGTTAGTCTTCTCAGCAGCAGATTATGAAAATTTTGCTGAATCCAGTCCTGAGCTGGCGAATGCGATGGAGAATGAGCTGAAGGATGTGTGGTGGAACTCCTTGTCCGGAATAGTTGGCCTTTCCGTATCCATGCAAGCTACGATGAGTCAATCCACCCGTTTCCTGAACGTCTTCGAAGAAGTGAACGATGGGACCCCATTCAATGGGATCCACTGGTTCTTCGACCACGCTGAAACGATCTCTGAGCATAATATTCAACGTGTTCGTAACTTAAATGGGGGCATACCTGTCCAAAACCGTATGGCTTTCCAGTGCGAACACTTCGTAGCCAGATATGGAGAAGAGGCAGCTACTCAGGCACCGCAGGTGCGCAGAATGATGGATATTGGTATCCCCGTGGGTGCAGGAACAGATGCGACGAGAGTATCAAGCTACAATCCGTGGCTTTCGCTGTATTGGCTCATTACTGGCAAGTCAGTCGGAGGTGCACCCAGCTGAGTCGGGTCGAATCGAGCGCTTATCGGCGCTCAGGCTCTATAGTCTGGGAAGCGCCTGGTTATCGAATGAGGATGACAGGAAGGGAACGATAGAAGTGGAGAAATTTGCCGACCTTGCAGTCTTATCTGCAGATTATTTCACGATTCCGGAGGAAGCGGTAAAGCAGATAGAATCAGTACTCACCCTTGTGGGGGGCAAGGTTAGTATATGGAAGCGGGGAGTTCTAACGGCTTGCACCGCCACAATTGCCAGTCAGCTCACCCTGGTCTCCTGCTGTCTATGGGGGCGGATAACCTCCATTCACACTGCTGTTGAGGGCAGCTGCATGAGATCCCTAAGCATGGCTTGAGTTTAGTGACAAATTTGTGCTGCTTTACCAGAGATACTCAAGGTGCCATAATATCAGACCAGTTCAGATGTATGTATATTTGGAGATGGTCATGAATAACCAGAGTTAATTGGAGAAAATCAATGACCCTGCCATCTTTTTCACTAAGCGCACGGTCAATCTGGATTTAATGAATAATTCGACATAGCGTTGTATGATTTCATTGCACAATCGCTTCAAACAGAGGGTCAATTGAGGGTGGGCGTGATGCGCTCGTTGAAGGGAGTCGTAGAGACGATGAGTATCGTGATTATCAGCAGTTTTTATGCTCGTTCCAGGCGTTATAAGTAGTATCTATTCGGTTTCGGATATATCCACAGCTATACTGATGGAGCGGTTCTATTCCAATCACGTTGTTAGCGGAATGGATAGTCCCTTGGCATTACAGGAAGCTCAGCTCTGGGTCCGAGACCTTACTTCTGACAAGTGGCGATTATATAGAAAAATGCTACTATTCGGTCGAATGGAGAGGCAAGAGAAAGGAGTTCATAGAATAGTATAGGAAAAGCTACTCTAAAATGGCAGGGAAATTTTCAGATAAGAAGCCTTTCTAGCATCCATATTATTAGGCAGCGTTCATAGTTAATGGAGCATAAAATTATAGTTGGGTCTGATAGTGAACATATTTTGGAGCTAGATTTTTTGCCTTCTTGACGTATTTGGACCACAGAACAAATATCAAAATTTTTAACTATCCATTTAAAGTTTCATTTGTATTAAATTAAATCACTTTTATATCAAAATCCATCTTTTTGTTTCAGCTAGCACTATGTGGCTAAATATTAACAATAGTTTGAAATCAGTATTACTTAGGACTATTACTAATATTTTTATAGATATATTCAGTTTAAAGAATGAGAGGTATAATGGAATGAAAGTCATAGGTATTGTGGGAAGTCCCCGCAAAAATGGAAACACGAACACTCTTGTCCAGCAGGTCCTTGAAGGAGCGGTCGAAACTGGGGCAGAGACGAGGACTTTTCTCCTCAACGAAATGAAGTACAGTGGCTGTCAGGCCTGTGACTACTGTAAGTCTCATGAGAAGTGCAAACTTGAAGATGACCTTGCAGAGCTTTTCGAAGAATTAGCAGAAGCTGATGGCGTTATTTTTGGTGCTCCTATTTATTTTGGTCAGTTTTCAGGCCAGATGAAGCTCTTCCTGGACCGCTGCTATTCTCTGGTAAATCCAGATCTTTCTACCCGCCTTCCGTGTGGAAAAAAAGCTATAATTGTGGTAGCTCAGGGTATGTCTGATTCTGCTGCATATAATGGGGTCTATGAAGAATTCGGAGGCCAAATTTCCCGCTTTATGGGAATGGATGTAAAGAATACTCTTGTTGTAGCTGGATACCATACTCCAGGAGAAGTAAAGAATGATGCAGAGCTTATGAAGAAAGCAAAGGATGCAGGCCTGAACCTGTCCAAGTAATGGCAAAACGAAAAATGGTTAGAAGCAGCCTGCGAGATGTTTCCTCAATTAGATCTTTCGGGAATGGATAATGTAAGTCTTAATATGGATACTCTTGAAGCAATTTACACTAAGAGAAGCATTCGAAAATACACCGAAAAATCAGCCTTTTAGGAACTTGTTACTGAATTGCTCAAGGCTGCAATGATCTTTTTATCTACAGTTAATGCCAAGTCCTGGTTCCTTCATTGTTATTGATGAGCAAAAATTGCTTGAGGAGATTCCCACAATCAGCCCATATACAAGCATGTGCAGGTAAGCTCCTTTTACAATCCTTGTCTGCGGGGATACGACTCAGGAAAAAGTTCCTGGATACTGGGTGCAGGACTGTTCGGCAGAAACCCAGAATCTTCTACTTGCAGCTTATACTGTGGAGCTTGCAGCAGTCTGGACAGGAATCTACAAAGGCATCTCACAAACCCGTCCCATATCTTTTCGAACAATGTGTTTTTGGTGTCCAATTAGGAGGGGGCTAGATAGTCCAGCCTTAAGAATAGGCAAGTCAAAACCTTACGGTAATGAATTGCTCCACCACCACAAACGAGTGTATAAAAAGTATTGGGATTGGGAGAATCACGTTCTGAACTCTACACTACTCAAAAAGAAAATTACAACTTGCTATGGCTAGTAGTATCAAGTTATTGGTCAGGCGAAAAAAGAACTAAGAACAATTAAAAATTTCCCTTGTCAAGCAACAGGGCGGAAATTTTAAGAGTGGCTTGTATTAAGCTACTATAAAACGGAATTAAAATCTTAGCTCCCATTCATAATGCGATTCTTATAGAGTGCGAAGAAAATGAGGCATATGAGATTATTTTGAAAGCTCAAAAGTTAATGACAGGAGCTTCTGCCATAGTTTTAGGGCCCGGTAATTCTATCAAAACGGAAGCTTTTGTCATCAAATTCCCTGATAGATATTCTGACTCTAGGGGAGTTGAGACTTGGAATAAGGTCCTAAGAATTGTAAAAGAAATTAAAGCTGGAAATTTTGATTCTTGATAAATAAGAAATAGGAATATGTGACTATTTAAATAGACATGGATTCTACTCCGTCCTATTAATTATTTTTAGATATTTTTAGCATTTTTTAGATTTATCTATTATTTAGTATTATATGGGTAGATACTGTGACAATTAAGAAAAAATTCAAACATCATTTTATCCCCAATACCCCATTTCCTTGGATTCAGAAAGCTTTGATGCTACAAGGTAATGTAAATGTTACCAAATTAGCTTTGTATATCTTGTAAAGAAATTTGCACTACAATGGGAATTTTATTCAAACTTATTCAACATTTAGATCCAAATACACAAATAAAAAGATCTGGATATTCAATTGATTATTATTACGATGCCCTATTTTTATTAATGAATAAAAAAAACAAGTCTCTTATGGTAATTCTTGATGGAATAGATTTTTTAAAGTCTTAAGATTTTCTTTATACATTCAGTCGTGCTATCACGATTGGGAAATTTAATGGAAGGCAGTTTATACGAATTATAGGAATATCTAACAGCCGTAAATTTGAAGAAAAACTTGATCCAAGAATTCTTTCTTCGATTGGATTTAAAAAATTTAGATTCCCATCATATAATACTGATGATATTTACCACATACTGAAAGATAGAATAAAACTGCATTTACCCCAGGATCAATTGATGATGAAACCATAATTCAATGCGCTAAAGATTCAGCTAATACAGGTGGAGATGTACGAAAAGTTCTTAATGTATTACAAACTGCTGCAGAAACAGCTGATGTGGGAGGATCGGAAAATATTACTATCCAGCACATAAAAGGCGCAGAAGAAAAAGTGCAAGATAACGATGTTATTAATGCAGTTTTAGTCCTCCCGTTACATCACAGAATCATATTAATGAGTATTGCTAAGTTCATGAAACAAAGTGATTCTATTAGTACAGGAGACGTCACAACGATGTATGAAATGCTTTGCAAGCAAATAAATCAAAAACCATCGATTAGACAGGCAGTATCCGAATGGATAACATCACTTGATATGCAAGGGTATATTCAGTCTACTAAAATAAAGACGAAGACAGGTGGAAAAACGAGAATGATTTCAATCCCGAGGGTATGTCTTGAACAGACATATCAGGCTTTATATGGGGATTATCAATTAGAAGAGTTGAAAGAATATTTTCCCGTCATAAAGGGAGGATAATAACTGTGTTTAATCCATACGAGGAAATCAGTTCATGTTTTCCATTTCATCAGAGATTAGTACTTTTAAATGTTCTAAGAATTGCAAGATCACAATTGAAAAAAAGAAATATTAGTGGAGTAGATGTGTATTCAAATTATATTGGAATGTGTGGTGAATATGGAATTGAGTCAATTTATATGGGAAATATACTCGAAGCACTAAAATTAATTGAGTTAGCAGGTTTTATTGAATTAAAAAGGGGAGTCTGGATTACAAAATTAGATTTAGGGCCATACACAGTGGATGAGTGGATAGAGGCTATTTGTCAAAGTCCTGAGTTTGATACTTTTAAGAAGTAATTATTGGCTGAGGTAGCGCTTCTCAGAGAAAAGTATTTCTTTTTCTAAAGACGATGGCTACAGAAAGTTTCAATTGTTTTATTAATGAGTTTGGGGTATGGGCCATAATTTTTAAAAAATTATCTCTCATGAAAATCAAAGTGCATTATAAATTGGAGAGGAAGATACTGTTGGGATGCACACACCAACAGTATCTAACTTATTTCTGAAAGCTAATTGATCTGTTCTGCATAAATGTATTAACCGGTATACTTTAAAAATTTTTTTATTAATCAATGGTTTTTTAAATATTAGGTATAGATTGACTAGATTTGGCGAAATCCAAGCCCTATACAGTTATTTTAACTAAAAAAGATCCCAGATTAATTTTTGTCTCACTTAACTATTACCCACTTGTATTTTTGGAGTTATTTTTCGTTATTAATAGCTAAATCTAGAAACTGACAATGAAGGAATAGATACTTGATAAAATAAGTAAAGGGATATGTCCACATGACTTTTTTGTCATTCAGATTTCTGCAAAGCCTAAATTTTGAAATCTATCACTTTCAAGGTGGTTCTAACTGGTAAAAGCTTATGGTGTTTTCTGGTGGCCTCATATCGTCAAAGATAAATTGACCATTAAATCCGTTAGGGTTTCTTCATTCGTGAAAGGCACGGAGTATATCGTATTAAGGAGAATAATGCCTTTTACCATAATCCCTCAGTATATAAGGAGTTCAAAGGAATCCCTACTTCTTATTTTAACGTTATTGAAACTGGCAAAAAAATCAGCTGTAGTTTTGTAGTATTTAAAGTCCATCTTTTTGACTTCGTCTATAATTTCACCATCAGCCAGTGTGGCCATTGTCAATGCCTTTACCAAAGAGCTATTGTCTTTATTAAGTTGCTGTAGATTTTTGATGAGAGTTCTCATATAGCCTGGAAAATCATTAAAATCAACATTTTCGGGCTGCTTTATCATCAACAGTTCGTCTGTATATTGATGACCGGTTTCTGTAAGTATATCTAATTTGCCATCTGAAAAATATTTATAAATCAATCCAATACTTACAATGGCTGAATTTGCTATATCCTGGATGGTTACTGTTTCTTTTCATGGAAATAGCAGATCTTATTATGGCAGGCAGCATATTAAACATTATACGAAGCGTGCAAAAGATTGTGCAGGTCTTATTATTGTGCAGGCTGCCAGCGTATTTGATGCTGTTGATTTCACAAGGATGTTGTCAACAGATGATATTACCGCTTTAAAGCAAATTGCAAGCAACAGCCATGAGTATGGTGCTACGATAATGCTGCAGCTGCACTGTGGCAATTTGAACATTAACGAGTTGTCAGCTGCAGAAATTTATTCGATGCAGATTAACATGATGCAGGCAGCTATCCATGTCTATGAAATATGTTTTGACGGCGTTGAATATCACTCCGCCCATGGATTTACCTTATGCAAGTTTCTTGATGCGTATCTACCAGGAAGCAAGGATGGCATTGAAATAGCCAAAATCTTTGAAAAGGTCGGTATTGATTTACCAAAAATTTCATTTGGCATGCAAGATCCAACGAATCCAGTTCCAGAAGGTTTCATATGCAGTTCTGACTTATAGTGGATGTAAGATCAAAAAAGAAGTAAATATCCCCGTTATTGCAGTTAATGAGATCCGTAGGAAAGACAGGTACGATTCTTAATTGAAAATGATTAGGTAGATTTTTCTGCTATCGGTAGGGGCATGTTAGCTGATCCTGAATTTGCCACTCATGTGATAAACAGTGAGCCTGTAAACACATGCTCTGGATGTAAGAATTGTTTTTGGTTTACTGACCATACCATATGCCCCGTAAGAAGTAATAAGTAAAATTATGGGTATTGGACCCTTACTTGAGTAAGAAAGCAATCATAAGTTTGAACTGAAAATTATAGGAAGGGGGTTAAGATAAGGAGGTAAAATATGAGAGTAATAGCAATAAATGGAAGCCTTAGAAACGAGATAAAAATTGTAACCTTTGAAAAGCTAATCTAATTGGTACATAAATTTGTTATTTCAGATAATTTTTAAAGCGCTTAAATTCTGATATCATTTTTCGATCTAACATTTTCCTTGTTGGATCATTTCCTGAACTTTTCGAATATTAGCTATAGCATCTTTTTTTATCTCGATCATCTTTTCCATATCATTTATTTTCATTTCTAAGAATTTAATTCCTTTACCCATTCCCATTACTGCAACTTTCCTTTTCTGTTCTTCAGTCAGAAGTTCCCATGTCTGAGCCATCTCAGTCTGTATTATTGCCCCCTTTCCTGCAAAATCGTGCATATTTAACTATCTTCTTTCATCTATAATATTATTTGAGTTAACATCTTAAAGCTGGATCAAATTAAAGCTGGATCAAATATTTTTATCCCATCTCAGCCTTTAAAGTATATGTTTGAATAATTATGTACTGGGATTTACGTTTTTTGAGTGATTCCAGAGAATTTCGATAAACCTCATATTTCAAAAATTGTTTCTATAAAACATTATAAACACCAACCCAAAATTGTGGTTTATCGAAATCCTCTTTAGTATCTATGAACTTTTATTGGGGTGATAGCATATAGGGCTTTCACGAATTCATGAACTCTTTTACGGCTTTCATTAATTTGTGGTGGTGATGATGGTGATGCCCCTTGTGGTGGTGATGTAACTTGTGGTGGTGCCCGAAGATTTTAGTTTTCACATGTTGGAATATTAAAACAGCTGTTTTCTTATCCTTAACCACAACGGGTCCTGCGCTTACTGCTGCAGCTGTCACGGACATTAAAAAACAAACTACTAGCAGAATACCAAGTGTCTTTCTCATTTGTTTTAACATATGTCAATCTCCTTATTTTTAGTCTTTATCCTTCATTTTTTAATATATACTTTTAAGATATATTTTATATCATCTTTTAATTTTTATATATTTATAACTTTTAAAACTCCAAAAGGCTTTTTTGGTAATTTTAGAATGCTGAATTCATTTCCTTAATATAAGTAATTACTTTTAAAGCTAGACATAAATTAATAAAGATAACCTTTATGAAATAATGTTATTTGAGCTGTTAATTTTGCAATGAAGCTTATATAAAGCTATTGAAGCTTTATTGACAGTTATATAGTTTTCTTTCTAAACTAAAGACGAAAATTAACATTTGATTTTCACAAGTTAATTATATAATATTGCATGCTTTTCAAGATGTTCTAACGCTGTTTTTGGCTATTGTAAGATGTCTAATATGAATATTTCCTATTAATAATTACTTCTATAAATAATAAAAAATTAACTAAAATTCAGCTTTAGTAAATATAGTTAGTTGAGCCGTTATTTGTAGACTAAAGCATAAACAAGCTGTATAATATTTATTATGACTGTTATAAAGTTATTTTATTTGATTAACGAAAAATTGTTTTGGAATTTAAGGAAAGTATGCATTTATATGAAAGTTACAGGATTGTAATCCTTCAACTAAGTAAGCTATAATTAGTTGTAAATCTGTGGGAAGCAGGGATTTTCTAAGAGCAAAGGCCACTAAAAAATGACTACAGCAAACTTCTGTGCTGAATCCAAAACACACCAAAATAATTATTCATACGTTTAATCCAATAATGCATAAGTTTAATCCACGTCGATTTCTCAATTGTTTTTCATATTCTGCAAGCTTTCCGGCCTGTTGATATATCAACTAACTAGAAACCTATAAATACATCATCTCTTGTTATGTCACAGTTTGATATATCAGCTTTCGAGATATTGAGGCTCGAATTATGGAAAACAAAATGTGTACAGAGATCAGGCGGGTTTTTCTCAAGTATATAGTTCTGAAGATTATTAAATATAGGCCTACCCATGGCTATGATATAATCAAGATCATCAGGCTCCGCTCAAAAGGGTGCTGGACCCCAAGTACAGGTTCGATATATCCAATACTGGATAATCTAGAGTCAAACGGCTTAATCCAGAGCAAAGAGATCGAGGAACGCCGCAAAAAGGTGTATTCAATCACCGATAAGGGGATAGTGGCGCTGGATCACATGACACAGAAGAGATTGGAGCTCCTGGATGAAATGTCCCAGATCATTAATATTATAACTGAAGATAATGGCAGTAGTGATACTGGTGGTGAGGTCAGTAATATCCGGAGTTTGGATCAGCAGCCTGAAAAAACACACAATGGCAATTCTCAGACTCTACAAACAGATGATAACGGAAGGTAACAGGTTGAGCGAAAACAGTAATATGACAGACAAAGTGATCGCTGGCAAATTAGGGAAAGGCGTTGAATACAAGTGGATTGCGCTATTCAATGTGACCTTAGCAACTCTGATGGGGTCGACTGACAACAGCATTGTTCTAATCGCACTGCCTGCGATATTCAAGGGCATACAGATTAACCCTATGGCCCCTGATGTATTCCAGTATCTGCTGTGGATCCTGATGGGCTATGGTCTGGTAACTGCAACACTGCTCCTCAGTTTCGGGAGACTTGCAGACATGTACGGTCGGGTGAAACTCTTTAGGTTGGGTTTCCTGATATTTGCCATTGGATCAACCCTACTTTACCTTACTCCCAGCACCGGTAACGCGGGTGCACTAGAGCTAATTATTTTCCGGTTCATACAGGCCGTGGGTAGTGCGTTCACCATGTCAAACGGTGCAGCCATCATCACAGACGCATTTCCGGCTAGTGAGAGGGGGAAGGCTTTAGGCATAAATATGGTTGCCTTCATGTCCGGCCAGTTCATTGGTTTATTGCTGGGTGGAGTACTAGCTGTATACAACTGGCGCTATGTATTTCTAGTCAGTGTCCCCTTTGCTATATTTGGGACACTATGGTCTTACTGGAAGATGAAGGAGACTTCTTTCCGTGCACCAAAAACAAGTATCGATTTCTTAGGCAATTTAGTCTTCATCGGTGGGCTGACTTCTCTGCTTGTCGGTGTAACCTATGGTCTGATGCCGTACAAACATAATGGCATCACCGATGCTATGGGCTGGGGAAACCCGTGGGTAATTAGAGCAATCATTGTCGGCATACTGCTGTTGATCATTTTCCCATTTGTAGAGAGCAAAGTAAAGAACCCTATGTTCCGGTTGGAATTCTTCAAGATCCGAGCTTTCGCCTATGCGAATCTCGCCAGCTTTGCAGCAGCTATTTCGCGAGGAGGCGTCATGTTTATGCTTATCATGTTGCTGCAGGGTATCTGGCTGCCACTTCATGGTTATCGCTTCGAAGATACACCATTTTGGGCAGGTATCTACATGCTTCCCATGACCTTTGGCTTTGTAGTTATGGGACCGATCTCTGGGATACTTTCGGACAAGTATGGGCCCCGATGGATCGCTACCTGTGGGATGACCCTCGTGACCCTGGTCTTCATTTGCCTCTCAATGCTTCCCTATAATTTCGATTATTGGGAGCTTGGCATCCTGATTTTCCTAATTGGTGCTGGTAATGGCATGTTTAGCTCTCCTAATAGCTCATCAGTCATGAATTCAGTACCCTCGCAAGATCGGGGTGTAGCATCGGGTACGATGTTTACATTGACAAGTTCGGCCAATACGGTGAGCATGGCTATGTTTTTCACCATCGTTATCGTAGGTATCAAGGGAGCTTTTCCAGGAGCGATACACGACTATTTCGCTAGCCTTGGATCCTTACAGATTAACCCCACTGTTCAACAACTCGCAGATCGGCTAGCCAGCATGTCACCGACCAATGCGCTGTTTTCTGCTTTCTTAGGATATAACCCGATGGGCTCTATCTTGAGCTCCATGGATCCACATATTGTCAGCGCGATACCACAACAGATCGTGACCACCCTGACAAGCAGATACTGGTTCCCACGAACATTGCAGCAGGCTTTTATGCCGGCGCTGCAGTTTGCGTTTAGAATCGGGGCTGTACTCTCAGGCACAGCTGCGATATTGTCTGCAATGAGAGGCCAACGATACGTGCATGAAACTGATTTTATGGGTAAAGATACTAGTAAAAGTGGTCTTGAAGGAGAAGGAAAGAAGGAGCAGACTTGATAATTGATATTCTAGACAATATCAATTGGAGAGTACTGATTGGCAGCGTTGCAATAAATCAGCTTCAATGCAGACTGTCACTGTTATCAAGTATTAACATTTTTATTTTGAGAAAGTGCAATAACAAAGGAGATAATTAGATGAAAGAAAATCAGGCTAGCTTTACTGCAATGTCGGTAGCCTATATGCGTGCTTACCATTCCAGATATGATGCTCCAAAAATCTTTGATGACTTTTTGGCCTATGATTTGATACCCGAGGAAAAACGAGAACTAATTGAAAAACATTTAATTAAACAATATGTAACCTGGGATCAACAATTAAACGATACTGAAAATGCTACATCGCTCCACGATAGGATTACTACCTCAGAGTCCTTAATGCAAGCAATTAATAATGTTATCAGTCGTGCTCGATATACGGAAGATACCTTGGAGGAAGCTTTCAGGCAAGGAGTGAAGCAGTACGTAATTCTTGGGGCAGGAATGGATACATTTGCGTTTCGGAGACCCGAAATGTTGGAAGAGTTGGAAGTATTTGAGATTGATCACCCTTCCACTCAAAAATTTAAGCTACATCGACTTGCTGAGTTGGGATGGAAACATCCAGCAAAATTACACTTCATTCCTATAGATTTCACGAAGGAAAGTTTAGTAACAGCACTCATGCGCTCATCATCTTATGACACCAACATTAAAACTTTCTTCAGCTGGTTCGGTGTCACCCCGTACTTACCCCAAAAAGATGTGTTGGCGACACTACGTTTCATCGCTGATGTTGCACCTGTTGGGAGCTCTTTAGTTTTTGATTATATAGATACTGATGCATTTATTCCCGAAAAATTGTCTCCGCAAATGCGAGAGCTGTTAGAGTATTTGAGTAAAATTGGTGAACCACTGGAAAGCAATGGCTTCAATCCGTCAAACTTGGCCGAAGAGCTCGCAAGTTTAGGATTTCGGCTATATGAGGACCTAAGCCCAACAAACATCGAAGGACGTTACTTGCAAGGACGTACGTATGGACATTATGAGCATGGACATTTTGCGTGTGCAGTTGTCGAATAATCAAGTACTTTACTGTATTTACCTGCCTAACAAAGGTGAAGTTTGTCATTAATTTTCCACTCAACTTTTTGATGTGCATCTTTATGCAAATGCATGCTTACTGATGGTTACATTTTTAGACTAAATACTTCAAAAATTATTGCCGCAGTGGAATTATCGACCCCGAGCCCAACGTCTTCGAATACATTTCCAGAAGTTATAGTGTATGGCTATATTTTTTGGGTCAGCTTTCAGAACAAAATCAAAAGGTTATGATGCAGTAATGAAAACAGGGTTCCGTTGCAAAAACTTCAGAATAAGCATGTAAATCTATGAGTATAAAAAAAAGTCGAAAGATCTGAGGGAAATATACCAACATTATAAAACTATACCAAACAAATGATTAATGTATTTGACTT
>Ga0224559_1001223_pt1 | contig 14554 bp, 16 predicted proteins | sample 714S33034metaG_FD_180676 | JGI IMG/M metagenome (GOLD analysis project Ga0224559, IMG submission 180676) | Peat soil microbial communities from Stordalen Mire, Sweden - 717 S3 30-34 | ecosystem: Environmental > Terrestrial > Soil > Wetlands > Peat | place: Sweden: Norrbotten County, Stordalen... | reverse complement strand
AGCGCCGACGGCAAATCGACGATCATCATGGGCCTGCGCCACCGGACGCTGCCCATCGAGGGCGTGCAATTCCACCCGGAGAGCGTCCTAACCGAGGGCGGCCATCAAATGATCCGCAACTTTTTGGAGATGTGAGCGCCATGCGAATCCGCCTATTGCTCTCGGCCACGCTTCTGATCGCGCCAACGCTTCAAGCTCAAACCCACCCAGCCCCAAACTCCGGCCCCATCGCCATTGTTCCGCTCAACAGCAAGAACCCGGACGCGACGGCCAAGGTCACCGGCGCGCTGGAGGTCAGCTCCGGCAAGGCGGTCATCGCGGCCTCGGGCGAAGTCACCTCCGGCACGGAGACGACCGAGGTTCTGCTGCCGCATCGCGGAGTACTGCGTGTCTGCGCATCGACGACCGTCAAGCTGGCCGCCGACACCAGCGTTCCCGCTGGCGAGACGCCGGGGTTGATGATGGCCATGGATCACGGCGCGCTGGAGATGAGCTTTGCCACGAGTTCCGGCGGCAGCCACAACGCCGATATTCTGCTCACCCCCGACTTCCGCATTCTGGTCGGCGCTCCGGGCGCGGCTGACGTCAAGGTACGGCTGGGCCAGAAGGGCGACACCTGCGTGGATAATGCCGGAGCGAATGCGCCGTATGTGCTGGTGACCAGCATCTTTGACGGCGGCGATTACCGCGTGCAGCCGGGCCAGCACGTAATGTTCCAGCACGGCAGCGTGAGCGAGGTGGTGGACAACGAAAAGGAGCCGTGCGGCTGTCCGCCTCCGCTGCATCCAGGCACGAACGAATTTCCGCTGGCGCAGAGCGCGGGACTGGCTCCGCTGCCCAAGCCCGAGCCGGGGCTGGCGCCTCCGAACTCCGCGCCGTCTCCGATTGCGCCGCTGGTTTACAACGCGCCCAAGCCGCCCGCGCCGGAGACACCGGCTGCCACGCCGCCGCCCGCGCCCGAGAAAAAGCCGGGCTTCTTCTCGAAGGTAGGAAAGTTCTTCCGCCACATCTTCGGCGCGGAGTGAAAAAACAGGGATTAGGGATTAGGGATCTGGGATCAGGCGAATTCCACAACGGCCTGGGCAGTTTGGCAAATGGCAAACCAGTGTCCGCGGCAACTTCTGCCCCCCCGAAAGCAGTTCGTGAAACAACGAACCCCGTATTTCCTAATCCCTATTCCCAGTTTTCATGCCGTCGTGCTGACTAGCGAGCCGGAGGATAAGCTGGTCAGAAAGCTGTCCAGCGCGGTCTGTGCGGTGGTGACATTGCCGGAGCTGAGCGCCGAGCCGATATCCGAAAGCAGCTTGGTGAACGAGTTAGCGCTGGATGAACTGCTGGTTGTGTCGCTGCTGGTGGAGGCGGTGGTTGAGTTGCTGCTATCAGTGGCGCTGCTGGTGGATGAGCTGCTGCTGGAGAGCAGCAGGCTGGTCAGCGAGTCATAGGCGGACTGCGCATCCGACACATTGCCAGAATTGATGGCGCTGAAGAGGTTCAGCACATCCTTTCCGAGCGCGCTGATGCCGGAGTCGCTGGAGGTATCGCTGGAGAGAGAGGCTGCCCGTGAGGATGAATCGGTGCTTCCGGTGCTGGGCGTCGCATAGGTCTCCAGAGTGGTGAGCGCGCTCTGCGCACCGGCGATGTTGTTGTCGCCCAGCGCCGTCGAGACGCTGGAGAGGAATTCGCCCAGCGGGCTGTTCGCATCGGTCTTCCCCGAGGAGAGCTTTTGCACCTGAGCCAGATCGGTTTTCGCGCTGGCGGTGTCTCCTGATTTGATGTCCGACATCAGACTGGTGAGAGCGCTTTCCAAGGAGTTTTTGCTCTTAGAGGCGCTGGAAGTTGACGACGCGGAAGACGAGGACAGCTCCGTCAAGAGATTGGAGATGTTCTGAAGACTGGAAATTGACATGAATGATGCTCCTTATCAGTTAAATTCTCAGGATTCCGGCTGCCGGAAAGCAGCGGATCCCCAAGCTGTTTGCAGGGACTGCAAAATCTGTTGCCCTTAGTACAGGAGGCAGTACAAAAGTTGAGGCCAATCCCCAGAATGGATTGGAGGCGACCACTGTTCGGAATTGGGAAGCCGTTCATGCGGTGGCGCTGACCAGCGAGCCACTGGAAAGGTTCTGCATGAATTGATCCATGGTGCTCTGCACGCGGGTCAGGTTGCCGGTGTTGAGCGCCGTGCCGATCTGCGTCATCAGGCTGTAGAGTGAGCCGCTCTCCGCGCCGTTGGCGAAGAGATTCCCGAAGTTGCCGGCGCTGCCTCCGCTGCTCTCCATCAAATTGTTCAGCGTTCCGTAAGCGGACTGCGCGCTGGTGGCGTCGCCGGATTGAATGGCGCTGAAGAGGCTGAGCAGATCCTGTCCGTAGGCGCCCACGCCTGGGCCGGAGGCCGCGCTGGGGGTCAGCGTGAGCGCCGAGGCCGACTCGACGGGTGCGACGCGCTGCGCCGAGGATGCTTCAAAGACGCCAAGGGCCTTCTGCGCCCCACTAATGTTGTAGCTGGAGAGCGAGGCGCTGACGCTGGCCAGAAATGTGCCCAATGCACTGTCTGGATTAACGTTGGTCTGGCCCATCATTTGCAGATCGGCCAGGCTGCCCTGGGCTTCGGCGGTATTGCCCGACTTGATGGCTGAGATCAGGCTGGAAAGCTCGCCGTCCACGGAGTTGCTGGTTTTTCTGGTGGTGACGGAGGTAGCCATCACCGAGAGTTGCGCATAAAGGATCGTAGTGTTCTGTAGACTGGTAGTCAGCATGAACGGCGCTCCTAACCCCAAAAACTTCTCAGGAATCCGGCCGCCGAAGATGACCTTTTCCTGGACAGTCTGTATCGTTGCAATTCAGTGCGACATTAGAGCAATTCGAGACACAGAGGGAAATTGGAGATTTCAGAATGGGAACGGCTTTGAGGCTGACCGGAAATGGGACGCGTTTCGCTTTTCGGCTTAATCTTGTTAAAGTTGCTAACTCCTGCAATCAGCTCAGCATCGCGCTTTCCGGTTCCGGCAACTGTCTTGTTTCGATACACGGAGAGACTCCGGCTGGCCCGGAAAAACCGAAGGGTTCGTTCGACGCGGCTACAGCGGGGAGGAGAAGTTCGCTGGAAGATCATCAGAGGGGGCTAATCGCGCATCAGGGCGCGAGTGTCTCATTTTGCCCCATGTAGACGCAGCCGCTGGTGCAGGTTTCCTGAACGACGATTTTGCTCAAGAGCGGAAGCGCAGGCCGTAGGCGCGTCCACAGCCACCGGGCGAGATTTTCGCTGGTGGGATTCTCCAGGCCGGCGACCTCGTTCAAGCAGCGGTGGTCGATCTGGTCCTCAATGGCTTTATAGGCGGCCTTGATTTCGCCGAAGTCCATCACCCAGCCGAGTTGCGGGTCGAGCGAGCCGCTGACGTGAATCGCTATATGAAAGCTGTGGCCGTGCAGGCGGCGGCATTTGTGGCCTTCCGGCACGTTAGGCAGCCAGTGCGCCGCCTCAATGGTGAACTCCTTGAAGATTTCCATGCTTTTATTCTACGTAATCATTTCTAAAGCTACGCAGTCATCGCCGAAGCCATGCTTTGAAAGGGCACGACTTCAGTCGTGCCGTAAACGCAACAAAATAAACGCGGGCTTTAGCCCATGAGGGAAGAACTATTGACTGTTTGCCTAAGGAATACCGAGGAACTTGTGCGTCTGCAGGCTGAGCCGCCACTGTGGATGAGCGAGGCAATAGCGCACCGCCAGTTCGGTGTTGGCCGCGCGGGCGGGGCCGTCCATCGGCTGCAAGAAGAAATGGCGGAAGCTGAGCAGCTCGAAATCCGCCGGGTCCGAGCCGACCTGCGGATAGACCAGCTTCAGTTCGTCGCCGCTGCGTTGTTTGAATTCCGAACCCAATTTTGGGCTAACGCAGAGCCAGTTGACGCCGTCAGGCGCGGGGATGGTTCCGTTGGTCTCAACTGCAATTTCAAAGTAGCGGCTGTGAAGCGCGGCAATCAGCGCGGCGTTCAATTGCAGCAGCGGCTCACCGCCGGTGCAGACGACGTAGCGGCGGCCTAGCGGGGAATCCGTCGGCCAAGCGCGCTCAATGGCCGCGGCCAGCTTTTCGGCCGAATCGAAGCGCCCGCCGCCGGGGCCATCGACGCCCACAAAATCCGTGTCGCAGAAGCGGCAGACGGCAGCGGTCCGGTCAGTCTCGCGCCCGGTCCAGAGGTTGCAGCCGGCAAAGCGGCAAAAGACCGCCGCGCGGCCCGTCTGCGCGCCTTCGCCCTGCAAGGTGTAGAAGATTTCCTTGACCGCATAGCTCATTAGATCAGCTTACAATGGACTGTTGTCAGATCGCGTGGTTGAGGTTTGTGGTTCCCACATCTCCCAATCGAGATGTGGACCAACCGCCATGCGGCTCAGCTGGTCGGCCACTCTCTTCGCGCCGGAAGGCGCGGTCTTTATACGGCGCATTCGCAAGGCTCCTGAGGCGGGCAAACTCCCTGCCTGCATCCTCCGGTAATGGTAGCGGACCAGTGTTAGAACCAACAAGCATACATTGGAAGGCTCTGCCAGAAGCCGGGTCCGCCGGAGAGAATACTTCTGCATCCATTTGATTTCGCGGTACATCTTGAATAAAAGCTGGGAGTTCCCCAAAACTCTCCCCGGAGGTTCTGTATGTATACTCGCAAGTCGCTTGCGGTCATGGTATCCCTGTCTCTTGTGGGAGCGGCAGCAATGGCCGCGCCCGTGTCAACGAACGTCTCCGCCTGCGTCAATTCGAGCACAGGCGCGGTTCGCATCGTTGCCTCAACCTCACTCTGCGTCGCCGGGGAGACCGGCACAAGCTGGGCGATTGTTGGTCCAACCGGTCTGTCCGGCCCGCAAGGTCCAACCGGCGCTACGGGCGCAACTGGCCCAGCCGGTGTTGCTGGCGCTACTGGTCCAACAGGCGCGACTGGCCCAACGGGCCTAACAGGCGCGACTGGCCCTCAAGGTCCAGTCGGCGCATCTGGACCCGCGGGTTCGACCGGCCCAACCGGCGCTGTAGGCCCGCAAGGGCCCGCCGGTCCGTCGGGACAGAGCTTGGCCGAGACACGAGCAGCCTTGTTGCAGTGGTATACCACAAAGTATTGGGTTGGAGACCACCCACGTGGAGTCGCCTTTGACGGAACCAACGTCTGGGTCACGAATGTTAACGACAACGACGTGACCAAACTGCTGGCCAGCAGTGGTGCGCTTGTGGGCAACTATTCGGTTGGAAGCTACCCAACTGGCATAGCCTTCGACGGAACCAACATCTGGGTCACGAATGTTTACGACAACACCGTGACCAAGTTGCTGGCCAGCAGCGGCGCGGTTGTGGGTACGTATCCGGTTGGAAACGACCCATTCGGAGTAGCCTTTGACGGAACCAACATCTGGGTCACGAATCTATACAGCAACACCGTAACCAAACTACTGGCCAGCAGCGGTGCGGTTGTGGGCACGTATCCGGTTGGAAGCTACCCATTCGGAGTAGCCTTCGACGGAACCAATATCTGGGTCGTGAATTATGGCAGCAACACCGTGACCAAGCTGCTGGCCACGAGCGGCGCGGTTGTGGACACGTATTCGGTTGGAAGCTACCCAACTGGCATAGCCTTCGACGGAACCAACATCTGGGTCGCAAATGGTGCCAGCAACACCGTGACCAAACTGCTGGCCACGAGCGGTGCGCTTGTGGGCACGTATCCGGTTGGAAGCTACCCATTCGGAGTAGCCTTCGACGGAACCAACATCTGGGTCACGAATGTTAACGACAACACCGTGACTAGGCTGCTGGCCAGCAGCGGCGCGGTTGTGGACACGTATCCGGTTGGAAACGACCCATTCGGAGTAGCCTTCGACGGAACCAACATCTGGGTCACGAATAGCGGCAGCAACACCGTGACCAAGATCGGCGCAACCAGGTAGCCGACATCGCCGAGTGCCCTCCCTCACTGCGTTTTTGTTTTTGCGGCTAGGGTGGGGCACCACGAACCTCAAACCGCACATTCTCCATTCCTTGGTCCCTCTGGAACCGGCTAGACGGAGAAAAACACTTGTGCATCCATTTGATTTCGCGGCACATCTTGTATGAATGATCGAAGTTTCCTTATAATCTCCCCGGAGGTTTCAATGTCCGCTCGCAAATCACTTGTAGTACTGGTGTCCTCGTTTCTTGTGGGAACGGCTGCCATGGCCGCGCCCGTGTCGACGAATGTCTCTGCCTGCGTCAATTCAACGACCGGCGCCGTTCGCATCGTCGCTTCAACCTCTCTCTGCGTCGCCGGGGAATCCGGCATGAGCTGGGCGCTCGTCGGCCCAACCGGAGCAACCGGACCGCAGGGTCCCAAAGGCGCTACTGGTCCGCAAGGACCCACCGGCCCAACCGGAGCCACTGGGGCAGCGGGGTCGTCCGGCCCCGGCTTGGTCTTCGCGGCGGCCATTCTCTATCCAACTGTTTTCTCTCCATCGGGGTTCTTTTTCTCTCCAAACGCCAGCGGGGACGCGACACAGAGCGGGAACTTAATCCTGTATAACCAAGCGCTCATTCCGATGCCTGTGGCATGCACATTCGATTCGCTCTATGTCTATGCCAGCGCGGTTCCATATAGCCTCGGAGGCGGCGGTCCAATCACGATTACGCTTTGGGTAAACAACGCCGCCACCGCGCTCTCTGTGAACGTCGACAATACCAGTGGGGCTGTCACGGCAAATCTGACCGGCGCCAGCATATCGGTTCACGCCGGAGATACGATCTCTCTCCAGGCTAGCGGCGACGGTGTTACCAGTGGTTCGGCGACCCTTGCGACCTCCCTCCACTGCCAGTAAGGCATTCTGCGGACCGCAACAGTGAAAGCAAAGATGAACGCCGGCGGAGGCCATGAGAGAAGGCTTCGGAGGCTGGAGAAACCGTCAAAGATAGGCCTGGGCTGAGGCCGGTTGTCCCAGGTTCCGATTTTGGGATCTGGGATTCAGCCTCCATCGACTCTGGTTGCCCCATCGATGCGCAAAGCGCGTCCGCCCCACCGCAGGTGGCTCAGTCCGCGACCATGCTCTCTCCCGGTAAAATCGGCCTCGTCCGGGGCAGCACGCCCTGGTAGGCCAGCCAGCCCATGAACACCAGCGCAGCCACGTATGCTCCCAGCTTCACCCAGCTCGTGACGGGGTTGGTCGGCAGCGTCTTCCACAGAATGAGCAGCAGCGTCTGCGCCACGGTGACCGACCAGACCGTGCCGTAGAAGTAGCGGCGCTCGCTGCCTTCGCCCCGTGTGGACGGCCCCACGCGCGGCAGATTGCCCGTCAGCCCGATCAGCAGGATCACCGCTGCCAGAGGAGGATAGCCGTAGCTGTAAATCGGCTTCATCTGCCAGCCGCCGCCCAGGACGGTAATCACCAGCCCCTCCAGATTCAGCGTCGCGTATGTCAGCGCCGCCGTCCAGGCAAAGCTGTAGCAAACCTTGCGGTAGAGCGGGTTGGGCCGGTCCTCATCAAAGCGCAAAATGTACGGCCCCGGCTCGGCTCCGGGCAGCTTGCCGCGCAGCGCGGCCACCCCCGTGCCCACCAGCACCACGGCCAGCCACAGCGAGTTACCCAGGCTGAAGCCGTGCGCGAAGAGCGAGAACGTCAGCGGTCCCGGCGCCAGAAAAAAGACCCAAATCCAGATCGGCCAATGCAACGAGCGATAAATGCGCGTATTGCGCGTGCGCATCTTGCGTTCCCGCGCATACTCCACTTTCCCTTTGTATTCCATGAACTCAAGCCTCTCAAAGCGGACGCGCCGCCGTCAATCACGCAGCCGGATGCGCGCGCGCGCGAACGATTCTATTCCCCACAACCGCGCAACTGGAGTACAATCCCTCCTGAGTGAGGAAATGCCAATGCCTGATGTGTTAACCTTCGTCGCTATTGTAGCCGCCATCGGCGTGCTCTATGCTCTCAACTGCATCAAGATTCTGCGCGAGTACGAGCGCGGAGTGATTTTCACCCTGGGCCGCGTCTCGACGCAGCCTTATGGCCCCGGCATCATCTTTGTCTTCCGACCGATACAAACGATGGTGCGCATCTCGCTGCGCCAGGATGTGCTTGAGGTTCCGGCGCAGGACGTGATTACCCGCGACAACGTCACCATCAAGGTGAACGCCGTGGTTACGCTCTATGTGGTCAGCCCCAACGACGCGGCCATCAAGGTGGCCAACTACGTCTACCAGACCTCGCAGTTGGCGCAGACCACGCTGCGCACGGTCTTGGGCGAGGTCGAGCTGGACGAACTGCTCAGCCATCGCGACAAGCTGAATGTGCGCATCCAGTCGATCATGGATCAGCGGACGGAGCCGTTTGGCGTGAAGGTTATCTCGGTCGAGGTCAAGCAGGTGGACCTGCCCGACCAGATGCAGCGCGCCATGGCCAAGCAGGCCGAGGCCGAGCGCGAAAAGCGCGCCAAGGTCATCCACGCCACAGGCGAGTTCGACGCCGCGCAAAAGCTGGTGGATGCCGCGCACCTGCTGGCCTCCGAGCCGATGACCCTGCAATTGCGCTACCTGCAAACCCTGACCGAGATCGGCGTCGAGAAGAACACCACTATCATCTTCCCGCTGCCCTTGGAGATGATGACGCTCTTCAACAAGCTGGGCGCAAGCCTCGCGCCCAAGCTGGAAGGAAAATGAATCGCTTGATGGATTCGGCCCGAATTAACCATGATTCGGGCCGGGTTGATCTAGCCACGAAGATTTCAGTGGCGCCGGGCTTGTAACCCTATGCGACTTCAGTTCTGCCCGGTTACAAGACCTCTCCAGAATCCTGTTTCCACAATCTGATTGACCGTGACCTTCAACCATTCAAATGCGATTGCCAAGTGAATTTTATTGCCGGAAAACTTATACGATAGCTGATAGAATCCACTTAAGTTACGCAGCATTTCAGAAGTTCGCTCAATGAACCTCTGATTGTGGCCGTCCTCTGACAACTGAGAACTGACCACTGATCACTGTCCACTGTCCACTGATGCTTTTCAAATCCATCCCGATCACTTCCCCTTTCGCCGCATTGCGCACGCGCGGCTCTGGACGGCGGGCGATTCTCTTCGTTCTGGAGTGCGCGCTGGGAATGCTGGCGGTGGTTCTGGTGGCCGCCCTGGCGCACTGGGCCGGTTGGCTGCTTCCGCTTACCGCGCTGCTTTATCTGCTGATTGTGGTGCCCATCTCCCTGCTCAGCGGATTCTGGCAATCGGTGATTGTCTCGCTGTGGGCGGTCTTCATGCACAGCGTCTTTTCCGCGCGCCAGCCCGAATTTCCCTTCCAGGCCAATCTGGCCGCCGATCCCGCCAACACCGTTACGCTGCTGGTCTTTGTGCTGGTGGCGCTGGTGGTCAGCCGCCTCTCGGCGCGCGTCAACCAAAACGCCCAGCAGGCCGAGTCCTGGGGCGGGCAGATGCGCGACCTTTACGAGTTCACCCGCCGCACACTCGAATTGAATCTGCACGTCGAGCCGGGACCGCAGTTGGCCGAGCTGGTGCATGAAATCTTTTCGCTGGAGGCCGTGGCGCTCTTTGACGCCGATCTGCACGAGGTCTATCAGGCCGGCTACTGGAGTACCGACCCGCGTGAAATGGCGCAGAATGTCTACTACTTCGAGAGTTCGGACGACGATGCGGCCACCGGCCTGGGCCGCCGCGTCGTTCGCCTGGGAACGGTTCCGGTGGGCGCCTTGGTCGTCCGCGGCGAAACCGGCCCGCTCACCAACAACGCCATCGCCTCGCTGATCGCCATCACTTTCGACCGCTACCGGGCCTTCGCCAACGAAAGCCGCATCGAGACCGAGCGGAGGACCGAGCAGTTGCGCGCCACGGTTCTTGACAGCCTGGCCCACGCCTACAAGACGCCGCTCACCGCCATTCGCGCCGCCGCCAGCGGCCTCAGTGAGATGGGCCATCTCTCGGCCGGGCAGGCGGATCTGGTGGGCCTGATCGACGAACAGGCCAGCGTGCTCGCCAATTTGACCACGCGCCTGCTGACCACTGCCCGCCTGGATGCCGGCGAGGTCAAGGTTCATGCCACCCCGGTCGGCGTCGCGCCGCTGATTGAAGAGATCGTCACCAGCCTGCGCGACCGCCTGGCCAGCATGAAGGTGACCATCGATCTGGCCGACGACGAGATGGTGGTCTACTGCGACCGCCAGTTGATGGTCATGCTGCTGACGCAGTACATTGACAACGCCTGCAAGTATTCGATCTTCGGCACTGCTATCACCATTCGCGTGGCGGCGGCCAAGGCGGAGACCATCTTTTCGGTCCATAGCTACGGCCCGGTCATTCCCATCGCCGACCGCGAACGCATCTTCAACCGTTATTATCGATCTAGCACCCACTCGAATCGCGCCAGCGGCACCGGCATCGGCCTGTCTGTGGCCAAGCGCGTGGCGCAGATTCACGGCGGCTATGTCTGGGTTACCAGCGATGAGCACGAGGGTACGACATTTTTTGCGGCGATTCCCGCCGCGGTTCGGAAGGAGAACTCCTAAATGAGTCAGGCACCTATTCGCATTCTTGTCGTTGACGATGAATCGGCCATCCGCAGGGCGCTGCGTCCGCCGCTGATGGAACTGGGCTTTCAGGTGATGGAGGCCTCGCGCGGCGAAGAGGCGCTGCAAACCCTGCGCGGCAGCGTCTTCGACTGCGTCCTCCTGGACGTGAATATGCCCGGCATCGGCGGCATTGAGACGCTGCGCCGCATCCGCGCCTTCGCCCCGCGGCTGCCCGTGCTGGTTCTCACCGTGCGCGACCAGGAAGAGGACAAGGTGGAAGCGCTGGAACTGGGCGCCGACGATTACGTCACCAAACCCTTCAGCACGCGCGAACTGATCGCCCGCATCCGCTCCGCAGTCCGCCGCGTCCGCGCTCCAGCCCGCGCCGAGGACGCGCCCATCGAAATCGGCGAAATCCGCCTCGATCCCGTCAAACGCCTGGTCACCAAGCGCGGCGAGCCTATCCATCTGACGCGCAAGGAGTTCGACATTCTCCACTGCCTGATGAGCCGCGCCGGCCGCGTGGTCACCTACGCCCGCCTGCTCACCGCCGTCTGGGGCGCCGATTGCCGCGAAGAGGTCGAGTACCTGCGCACCTTTGTCCGCCAACTGCGCAAGAAAATCGAAGACGACCCGGCCAATCCCATCTATCTGCTGACGGACGTCTACGTAGGCTACCGCTTCGCCGACGCGCAGAGCTTTGTGGAGGAGCCGGCGGAGGACGCAGCGGAAGAGAGTACGCCGGAAGAACCGTCGAATTGATCCTTTTACGGTGGACGCGCATGGAAGCCAAGAAGCCCACACACTTCGGCGTGGATTATTGGCTCGCGCAAAGTGCGCTTTTCTGGATAGAAGGACGCATCGAAGAAGCGCGCGAGGCGTGGAAGAAGGGAAACCTCCTGGCTCAATAACTTCCCGCCGCCGGTGATTACGAGTTCGACCGCTATCGCAGCAGCTTGTATCACGATTGCATTGAAGGCGAAGGGACGAATGCAGCGAGTCAGCTCCGCTACGCGGAGGTTGTGAGTTCGCCAGTTAGCGAGTCTGGTCAGCCTTCATCCGGCTTTACTGGCGCGGCCGTGATTTCCGCGCAACCTCAGTGAATTCAACTTGCATTTTACGCAAAAAGCGTTTATAGTTACTCATTATGCGTAAGAAAGGCACCCTTGACGCGCTTTTCCCGGTGATCAGGTCCGGCGTGCTTGCCGCGACCCTGCTGCAGCCGGAGCGGTGGTGGTTCATGTCGGAGCTGGCGCGGCATCTGGGAACCACTCCCTCCAGCCTGCAACGGGAACTTGAATCGCTGGCGGCGGTGGGTCTGCTGGAGCGGCGGCAGGATGGGCGGCGCAGCTACTTCAAAGCTAACGCTGATTCGCCGCTCTTTGCGGACCTGCGTGGACTGATGGAGAAGACAAGCGGAGTTGTACCGGCGCTCTCGGCGGCGCTCAAGCGGTTCGGCCCGCGCATCGAGTTTGCCTTCCTCTACGGCTCCATCGCCCGCGGAGAGGAACACGCGGCCAGCGATGTGGATCTGGCGATTGTGGGCACTCTTCGCCAGATTGACCTTCTGCCAGCCCTGCGCAAGCTGGAAGCCCGCTTTCATCGGGAAGTGAATGTTACCCTGTTTTCTCCCGCGGAATTCCGCGCCAAACTGGCTGCCGGAGACCATTTTCTTCACTCAGTTCTGAAGGGCAAGACCATCTTGCTGAAAGGCGCGATCCATGAGTTGGAAGAAGCTGCTTGAGGAAAACAAGGTCCATCCGCACACCACCAGCCGCCAGGAATTGGCCGAACTCCGCCGGCTCATTGGGCGCGATCTGGCCGATGCGGGTCTAGCAGGCCTTTCCGAGGATCGCCGCTTTGCCACCGCCTATAACGCCGCGCTGCAAACGGCGAAAATGGCAATCGCCTGCGCTGGTTACCGCGTTGGCAGCGTGCCTGGGCACCATCGACTAACTTTCGAGGGGGCTAAACTCGCCCTCGGCAAGCCCGCCGAACACTTGGCCGACTACTTCGACGCCTGCCGCAGAAAACGCAATGAGATTGACTACACCGGCGCCACGGTTGCCACAACAACCGAAGCCGATGAGTTGATGCTTCACGCAAACGCGTTCCTGAAACAGGTGGAGAGTTGGATAACGTCCAACCACCCGGCGCTGAAAGCCTGAGATAGACTTGCATTCATAGGCGTTGAAAGCGACAGAATGGCAGATTGCCGGGCTGTGATCCGTTGGGAGGGCGCGGCAAAAAGCGGTCTCTGCTGGTAACCTAGAAGCAGCTATGAGCGAGAATTTGCATCAGTTGCGTTGTTTTGGGTGTGGGGCGCGGATTGAGGGCGTGGAGGCGCGTCCGGACTTCCGCTGCGCCGAGTGCGGCGAGCTGTTTGAGGTGGAGTATCCGGGCTGGAGCGAGCGGAAGGGGCCCGACAGGCCGAATCCGGGGGCGCTGAAGTGGCTGTGGCGGGAGCGGCGCTGCTCGGCTGAGGGGCTGGACCACTCGGGGGTGTGGCGCTTTCGTGAGCTGCTGCCGATTCTGGAGAGCTTTGGCAATGCGGTGACGCTGCGCGAGGGCAATACGCCGCTCTATCACCTGAAGCGCGCGGCCAAGCGGCTGGGGATTGACCAGCTCTTTGCCAAGCACCAGGGGATGAATCCGACCGGCTCGTTCAAAGACACGGGGATGACGGCGGCCTTGAGCGTGGCCAAGGAGCGCGGGTTTGAGTGGGTGGCGTGCGCGTCGACCGGGAACACCTCGGCGGCGATGGCGGCCTACGCGGCGCGGGCCGGACTGAAGAGCCTGGTGCTGATTCCCGACGGCAAAATTGCCTGGGGCAAGCTGTCGCAGGCGATGGATTACGGCGCGGTGACCTGCCAGTTGAAGGCCGACTTTGACGGCTGTTTGACGCTGCTGACGCAGATTGTGCAGGAAGCGCCGATTTATCTGCTGAACTCGGTGAACCCGTATCGGCTGGAAGGGCAGAAGACGCCGGCGTTCGAGATTGCGGAGGCGCTGGACTGGAATGTGCCGGACCATCTGATTGTGCCGGGGGGGAACCTGGGGAACTCGTCGGCGCTGGGCAAGGGCTTCCGCGAGATGCTGGAGCTGGGGCTGACGGCGCGGATGCCGAAGATCAGCGTGATTCAGGCGGCGGGGGCGAATCCGCTGGTGCGCTGCGTCAACGATAGCTGCGGGAACTTTATTGAGCCGGTGGAGGCGCATACGCGGGCCACGGCGATCCGCATCGGCAATCCGGCATCGTGGCGCAAGGCGGCGCGGGCGATTCTGGAGACGGGCGGCTGGTGCCTGGATGTGACGGAGGCGGAGATCGCCATTGCCAAGGCGGAGATCGGCGCCGAGGGGCTGGGCTGCGAGCCGGCTTCGGCGGTGACGCTGGCCGGGCTGAAGAAGCTGCGGGCGCAGGGCAAGATTGCGGCGAGCGAGACGGTGGTGCTGGTGCTGACCGGGAATATGCTGAAGGACGCTGATTATACGATTGACTTCCATCGTGGCACGCTGCTGACGGCGGAGGAAAGCGCGGGGCGGGAGGCGGAGATTGCCAGCTTGCAGCGCAATGCGCAGGTGGTGGAGGCGACGCCGGCAGCGGTGCTGGCCGCGCTGAAGGGCAGAGCGGGATGAGCGAGGGATGCAAGCCTGAAATGTTGCGGCTGCGGCTGCCGGCCTCGTCGGCCAATCTTGGCTCGGGGTTTGATGCGGCGGCCGTGGCGCTGGATTTTTATCTGGAGATCAAGGCCGTGGCGGCGGCGGAGTTCTCGATTGAGGCCACGGGGCGCGACGCGGAGCGCTGCTCGTGCCTGGAGAACAATCTCATTCTGGAGATTTACAAGGGGTTGCTGGCGGCGCATGGGCGGCCGGAGACGCCGCTGGCCATCCGCATGAAGAACGAGATTCCGCTGGGGATGGGCTGCGGATCGTCGGCCGCGGGACGGCTGGCGGCGATTGCGCTGGCGGTTCATTTTGGCGAGCTGGGCTGGACTTCGGAGCAGATTCTGGCCGAGGCGGCGGCGCTGGAGGGGCATCCGGA
>Ga0224559_1001222_pt1 | contig 14556 bp, 6 predicted proteins | sample 714S33034metaG_FD_180676 | JGI IMG/M metagenome (GOLD analysis project Ga0224559, IMG submission 180676) | Peat soil microbial communities from Stordalen Mire, Sweden - 717 S3 30-34 | ecosystem: Environmental > Terrestrial > Soil > Wetlands > Peat | place: Sweden: Norrbotten County, Stordalen... | reverse complement strand
TCTATTTTAAAATTTATCCGGTTCATCTCTGGGGGGGCATGGCACAGGCTTTTATCGCTTTTGGCATTGAACCTCTGATGCCCCTGGCGTTGAAACCGTCTTTCATCATCATAAACGTGATCACAGTCTTTCTGATAGTTTTGCTTACCTGCATCTATCCCGTAAGAAAGATCTTTAAACTAAGGGTCGTTGATGCCCTTCATAAATAAGATATTATGATTTTAAAGATTGCATTTAAGAATGTATGGAGAAATAAGGCAAGAAGCCTTATTGTCATTACTGCAATTACACTAGGCCTGGTCGGGGGCATATTTACCGTTTCCATTTTTACTGGCATGGTCGAGCAAAAGGTCAGGAACGGAATCAACAATGAAGTTTCGCACCTTCAGATTCATGATCCCCGGTTTTTTAAGAATTACGAATCAATATACGCAATCCCACATGCGGATAGTCTTGCAGGAATTATCGCCAGTGAGCCAGGTGTAAAAGCAGTATGTGTCAGGACAAGGATGAACGGTATGGCTGCTTCTCCGAATTCTGCAGCTGGGATACAGATTGTTGGAGTAGATGCGGCCAAAGAAAAACTGGTAAGCAGTCTATATACTTCCATACCGGATAGCAACGGGGGTTTCTTCACAGGGACTAAAAAGAACCAGGTGGTTATAGGCTTGAAATTAGCGCAAAAGCTTAAGGTCAGGTATAGATCGAAAATAGTGATCCGGTTTCAGGATCCTGATGGGAATCTTACTGAAGGGGCATTCTCTGTGATCGGGATATATCAGACATCGAATACTGGCTTTGACGAAACCACTGTATTTGTTAAGAAGACAGATCTTGATATAATAGCCGGACGCGATAACGGTATTCAGGAAATAGCTGTCATGTTAAGCGATAATGACCTTATCCCTGCGACCCAGATGGCGATAAAATCGAAGCTAAAAGGGCTTGATGTCCAGAATTGGATGGAGATTCGTCCGGATATGTCGATAATGACCTCCGCTATAGCAATTGAAATCTATGTTATCCTGGGGATTATCCTATTTGCCCTGGCCTTTGGGATTGTCAACACGATGCTTATGATCGTTTTCGAACGTACCCATGAACTTGGAATGCTGATGGCAGTGGGAATGAGCAAATCAAGGGTATTCAGAATGATCATGATGGAAACTATTTTCCTGACAGCAATTGGTGGTGTTATTGGAATAGTGATAAGTATGGGGCTGATTGCATTTTTCCAGAAGCATGGAATTGATCTTTCAGCAATGTCAAAAGGACTCAAAGCGTTCGGAATTGATCCTAAAATCTATCCTTTTATAAAGACTCAGTTTTATATTAACTTGTGCGTCATGATCTTATGCACAGGTATCCTTGCCGCCATCATGCCGGCTAGAAAAGCATTAAGACTGAATCCGGTTGAAGCGATAAGGGTAGAATAATCAGATAGCTAATGAAGTAAAAATAATCTATAGAAAATAAAAACGATATGAACATCATTGAAATAAAGAACCTGAGTAAGGTTTATGATGAAAAAACAATGCCGGTTTATGCTTTGAATGGCGTCGATCTTTCTTTCAAACAAGGGGAATTTACAAGTATCGTGGGGCCATCAGGTTCCGGAAAAACAACCATGTTGAACTTGCTGGGAGGCCTTGATACCCCAAGTGCTGGTACGATCATGATCGATAACAAGGATATTACAGGCTTAAAATCAAGACAACTCATCGATTTCAGGATGCGGAATATTGGCTTTGTGTTCCAGTCATTTAACCTCATCCCTGTTTTAACAGCGAAAGAGAATGTCGAATTTATCATGCAGCTCCAGGGAGTCAGTAAAGAACTTCGTGATAAACGAACCATAGAGCTTCTTGGGTCTGTTGGTCTTGGCGATAAGATTAATACCCGGCCAAACAAATTATCAGGAGGCCAACAGCAAAGAGTTGCTGTTGCAAGAGCACTGGCTTCCAAGCCAAAATTTATTCTTGCCGATGAACCTACCGCTAATCTCGATTCGAAGTCAGCGGAAAACCTTCTTGAAATTATGGAGAAGCTGAATAAAGAAGAAAACATCACATTCATCTTTTCAACTCATGATGCAAGGGTAGTTGCAAAAGCAAGGAGGGTGATCACACTCGAGGACGGAAAGATTGTCAGTGATGTTCTAAAGAATTAATAAATTGAGAGAATGCTCAGAATTACCTCACCGGTATTAAACAGAGATCAGTCAGGAGTAACACTTCTCCCATTTCTCCTGATCCTGATTTTATTATCTCTATCCAGGAATGGGTTTTCCCAGGATTCCATCGTTGAAAAGAAACCCTCTAAAGTATCGTTCAATGGGTATGTAAAGGACATGCAAACCATAATGATACATAATATTGATCAGGATTGGATAACCAGTAACCTAATCCATAACCGTCTGAACTTCAATTGGAATATTTCAAACAGCTTTACTTTCTGTATGGAGGAAAGGAATCGATTCATATGGGGCCAGCTTGATAGCATAAGCCCTAAATACAAGGATCTTATTGCTTCTGACAACGGGCTCGTAAATATGTCGTGGAATATCTTTTACGGAAAGTCATATGTTCTAAACACTACTGTTGACAGGCTTTGGCTTGATTATACACGGGATAAATTTGAGATCACCTTAGGACGGCAGAGGTTAAATTGGAGCCAAACCTTTGTCTGGAACCCCAATGATATTTTCAATACCTATTCCTATTTCGATTTCGATTATGAAGAAAAGCCAGGTAGTGATGCTTTGAGATTGCAGTATTTTACGAGTCCTTCTTCAAAGGCGGAAATTGCTGTCAAGGTTAACAAAGATAAAAAGGTAACTGCAGCAGGTTTGTACCGTTTCAATAAGTGGAAATATGATTTCCAGGGACTTGCGGGAATTTATAACCAGAGTGATATAGTCCTCGGTTTGGGTTGGGCCGGGCAGATAGCGAAAGGTGGATTCAAGGGAGAAATGAGCTGGTTCAGACCTATAAAGCGTTATAGTGATACGACTAATGTCTTCCTTATTTCGGTTGAATATGACTACACGTTCCGGAATTCGATATTTATCCAGTTTGAAGGCTTTTACAACTCGAATACAGGTAATACCGTAAGCCTTCTGCAGAGCCAGGTCAATCCGGAATTATTAAATGCAAAGGACCCCTTTTTAAGTGGGTTCTCAATATTCGGGAATATCACCTATCCCATTACCCCGCTGATCAATATTTCGCTTGCCGGCATTTACAACCCTTCCAACCGGATGGTGTTCATCATTCCGGATCTTACATTTTCATTGATGAATAATCTTGATCTTACAATATTAGCACAATCATTTCAGTCATCCGATCACACTCTTGCCAGTTTATTGCAGACTTCAATATTCATCAGATTGAAGGGATCTTTTTAGTACTTAGTTTCAAAATGGAGAGAATAATAATGGCTGGAGTACCGGTAAATAAATTATTTCAGCCTTCATATAGAAACTATTCCTGCTTTGAATCCCCTTTTATCAGGGTATATTGGATTTGAAAAGCTTGTGACGCGGTAGTGTTTGAGAAATATTCAGGATTCAGGGCAATTTGTACTTCTTTCCTTTTTATGATTTCAGGATTCGTGCCGATCATATTTTTTTTCTTCGATTCGGTTGTATGCTTAAAAACCTGGTATTTCGGGAATTTAACCCGTTTCTTATTACTCAATGGGAGGTAATTTTTATATACTACAAATATAGTTAAATCCTGTGAAATGATAAGCCTCAATACAAGCAGTGAGCGCAATAATTCTGCACTGTATTCCAAGTCAAAAGAAATGTAGTATTTTTGCCGTCAATTTCATTGAAAATGAAACCAAGAGAGAGGCTAAGTACCACAGAAAGAGCCAGAAATATCTTCGTTGGTAAAGCCAGGGATCTCAAGGATGAACACATCTTTGAGAAAGTCACCCTTGTTGCTGTACTGGCCTGGATCGGACTTGGCTCCGATGGATTATCATCATCCTGCTATGGTCCTGAAGAATCCTATCGTGCACTTGGCCAATATCATGGGATGACCATCTTTGTTGCATTTGCTGTGGTAGTTACAATTGCGATCATAAGCAGCAGCTATTCTCAGATCATTAAGCTTTTCCCTTCAGGAGGCGGTGGGTACAAAGTAGCAACCAAGCTTTTAAATCCACCATTAGGGATGGTTTCTGGCTGCTCTCTGATTGTTGACTATGTTCTTACCATCTCGATAAGTGTTGCCAGTGGTGTAGATGCAATATTCAGTAATTTCCCGGCATCTTATCAATCCTTAAAGCTGGCCGTGACATTAGCAGTAATCCTGATCCTCCTGCTATTGAACCTCAGAGGAATAAAAGAATCGGTATTTTCGCTGATGCCGATATTTATTATATTTCTGCTGTCTCATGCATTCATAATTATATATCCGGTATTTTTTCATACCAGGGAGTTTGTTAATCTTGTTCCTGAAGCTACCCATCAATTCAGACAGGCAGGTAACAGCATTGGAACCTTTGCAGTGTTGCTCATACTCGCCAGGGCTTACAGTATGGGTGCAGGAACATATACTGGTATTGAGGCAGTGTCAAATTCAATGGTGATTCTTAAGGAACCAAGAACCAAAACTGGCATTCATACCATGCGGTTAATGGCATTTTCGCTGGGAATAACTGTATTAGGCTTACTAGCCGCCTATTCCATCTTTCATCTGAAGCATATTCCCGGTAAGACCATGAATGCCAATCTTCTGGATACCATGTCCGCTGGATGGAACAAATGGATCAGCGAGCCATTTGTTGTAATTACCCTGCTTTCCGAAGCAGCTCTTTTGTTTGTAGGAGCGCAGACAGGTTTTCTTGATGGACCGAGGGTCATCTCCAATATGGCACAGGATAACTGGTTCCCGAGAAGATTTTCGGTTCTTTCTGACCGGTTGGTGACCCAGAACGGACTTGTCCTAATGGCTGTAGCAGCTTCTTTTATTCTACTTGTCACTGGAGGCAAGGTTATAACCCTGGTCGTTCTTTATAGTATAAATGTGTTTGTGACATTCTCACTTTCCCAGGCAGGGATGGTAAGACATTGGTGGCAAGTCAAGACGAAGGAAGGAAACTGGTTCTCCAAGTTGCTGATAAACGGACTCGGTTTAATTCTTACTGTAAGTATTTTATCGACGGTTCTCTTTATTAAATTTACGGAAGGCGGGTGGCTGACTATCCTGATAACATCAAGTCTTATTTTCTTCGTGGTCAGGGTTAGAAATCATTATGATCGTGCAGGTAAACTTCTTGGAAGACTGGATCATAAGATGCTTAAACAAGTTGATGGAGCCATGCTTTGCTGGGAAAAATCATCAAAAACACCTCCCGGTTTTAATCCGGATTCTCATATAGCCTGTATTTGTGTGGAGAGCTTTAATGGTGTTGGCATTAATACATTTCTTAAGATACGAGAAGACTTTGAAAGTTATAAGAACTTTATTTTTATTTCCGTCGGAATGGTCGATACGGGAACTTTCAAGGGAGAAGAGGAACTTCAGAACCTGGAAGAAAACGTAAAGTCGAATTTAAAGAAATACGAAAACCTTGCCCGGGCTTATGGATGTTTTGCAGATAGTTATTATGCCATAGGTACTGATGTTGCTGATGAAGTCAAGGAACTATCCAAGACAGTGGTACATAAATATCACAGGGTTATATTCTTTGTTGGTAATCCGATCTTTGCTCGCCCCTCGTCACTTACCAGGATGCTTCATAACCAAACCCAGCTTACCTTGCAAAACCGACTGGCTCATAAGGGATTTATGATGGTCATGATCCCGGTTAAACTGACAACAGATTGAAAATTATTCATTTACCCTTCGCTTTTGGTCTTTTTTACAATGTGATATCCTTAAAATCCTCAATTGTACATACCTTTGTCGTATGATTAAGATGAACCGGTATATTTCAATTTTTTTGCTGGTATGCTTTTTACCTGTGTTGACTCCCAAAGAGTTTATTCACAATCTTTTTGGGCACGAAGACACCAATGACATATACCATTCCACTATCACTCTTGAGAAGCAGCACAGACATTGCGGCATCCTTCAGATTACGTTTTCCTCCTTTATTACTTATCTGAAGAATGTCATTCAGGAAAAAGAGTTTTGTTACTCAGTATATAACTTCCACTCGAAGTCATCCATCCCTGGAATATCTGTAAATCTGTGCCATTTTAGGGCACCTCCTTCAATAGTTCTCTGATTCATTGACCACAGGTCTTTGTACTTACACTTATTTTTTTTCTACAAATAATAATGTTGGATATTTGATATTATCCAAGGCATTTTTTTAAATATCAGAGCAATAAGAATGATATGACATATTTTCTCAAACTGACTTTTATTACAATTTGTCTCTTTTTGTTTCTTGATGCAAGCTCCCAAGTTACTCTTAAAGGCAAGGTAACCGATCAGAAAAGCAAAGGACCACTTTTTGGGGTTAATATATTTATTCCTGAACTGTTGATCGGTGCAACAACCGACACACTGGGGAATTACAGCGTAGCAAATCTCCCGAAGAGAAAGATCCTTATCAGGATAAGTTATGTGGGTTATAAGACTGTTGTTGAGTCAATTGATCTGACCACCACTTCACACAAGGATTTTTCTATTGAAGAATCCCCTGAAGTGATGAATGAAGTTGTAGTGACGGGAACTTCAAAAGCTACTGAAATCAGAAGAAGCCCTGTCCCTATTGTCGTTCTTGAAAGTAAGGATATAAACCTGAACCTGAATACAAATATTATAGATGCGCTGACGAAATTGCCGGGTATCAGCGAAGTTACTACCGGTCCCAACATTTCTAAGCCATTCATTCGTGGCCTTGGATTTAACAGGGTACTGACTTTATATGACGGGGTAAGACAAGAAGGGCAGCAGTGGGGAGATGAGCACGGCATTGAAGTGGATGAATCAGCTATTGATAAAGCAGAAATTGTAAAGGGCCCTGCCAGTCTGACCTATGGATCTGATGGTCTTGCAGGCGTCGTTAACCTGCTTCCTTATCCTCCGGTTCCGATTGGCACTATAAAGGGAAGTTTTTTAGGTGAATATCAGACAAATAACGGATTATTTGGCGGATCCTTAAATCTTGACGGCAATCAGAAAGGCATTATCTGGGGCGGTAGAATATCTCATAAACAGGCGAAGGATTATCAGAACAGATATGACGGAAGGGTTTATAATACAGCATTTAATGAAACTGATGCAAGCTTTTATTCAGGTATAAACAAACAATGGGGTTATTCACATTTAAATTTCTCCCTTTATGATGACTTGCAGGAGATACCGGATGGGAGCCGTGACTCAGTTACAAGGCAGTTTACAAAGCAAATTACAGAAGCTGATACCGTCAGGCCCATTGTAAGTAAATCCGAATTAAATTCTTACAAGATTTCGGTATTGCACCAGCATATTCAGCACTATCGGATTTATTCTACTTCAAACATCTATCTGGATGGCAGTAAAATAGGCATCATTCTGGGTTACCAGGAAAATATTAGACAAGAGTTCAGTCATCCCGAGGCCCCTGAGACACCGGGTCTGGATCTGTACCTTCATACGATCACATATGATCTGAAATACTATTTACCTGACCTGAAAGGATGGGAAGTCACGCCGGGAATTAATGGGATGTACCAACTCAATTCAAACAAAGGAACTGAGTTCATCATACCTGATTACAGTCAATTTGACTTAGGACTTTTTTTGCTTTTGAAAAGGTCCTTTAAGAACATCGAGGTCAGTGCTGGTCTTAGATATGATATGCGCTTCTTTACCAATGATCAAATGTTCACTCGTAAGGATCCCAAGACTGGGTTTGATATGCAGGTAATTATTCCTGATACTTCAGGAGCCACCAAACAGTTTTCAGCTTTTAAACATACATTCTCCGGTTTGTCAGGAAGTGCCGGGATGACCTACACTTTTTTGAAAGATTGTAGTCTTAAAGCCAATCTTGCCCGTGGATTCCGAGCACCAAACATTGCTGAGATATCTGCCAATGGCGTTCATCCGGGCACAAACATTTATCAGATTGGCAACTCTGATTTTAAGCCGGAATTCAGTCTTCAGGGAGATCTCGGCCTATTCTATACCTCAAAGAAGGTCATAGCCAGTATTGAGGGCTTTTATAATGATATATCAAACTATATCTTCAATCAGAAAGTACTAAATCATCTGGGTCAGGATTCAACTATTGTGAAAGGGAACCAGACTTTCAGATTCCGGCAATCTAATGCTGTATTATATGGAGGAGAGGCAAGCCTGGATATCCATTTCTTCAAGCACCTGCACTTTGAAAATTCAATATCTGTCGTTTATGGCATCAATGGAGGAGGAGACGGAATAAAGATAAATGACAGTTCTAAATACTTACCCTTTATTCCTCCCCTTCATACACATTCAGAATTGAGAGCAGAATTCGATAAAGGGATAAAGCACTTCTCCTCAATCTATGTTTTTCTTGCCATGGAATATTATGCGAAGCAAAACAGGGTTTATCTCGCAGATAATACAGAAACGCCTACTCAAGGTTATACCTTATTTGATGCAGGGATGGGTGGTGATATTACAAAGAAGAACGGAAAAACAATATGTAGTCTGCATTTTGCAGTCAGCAATATATTTGATGTTGCTTACCAATCTCACCTAAGCAGGTTAAAGTACTTTGAGCCTTATCCGAACAATACAACAGGAAGGTCAGGGATCTATGACATGGGAAGGAACATCAGTATTAAAATAATAATCCCCATAGAAATGAGAAATTAGCAGGCTTGAATATACTGCATATTCTGAATTTTGAAGTAACTTTGATAGCTCAATCTGTAGGATGCATAAATTGTATTATTAATAAATTGAAAGATGAAAACTTGCCAAAGAAAAGAAATTATCTCATTTCCAGGGATGGGGTTTCAATTACTTGTACTTTTTGCACTTATTGTGATGTTCCCACGTACGACCAATGCCCAATGGAATGACAATACATACATTAATGAGCAGATATCGACCCTCACTGCTGCGGATATGCAGACTGCTTCAACTTCAGATGGAAAAACCTGGGTGGCCTTCTATGTTCAAAACGGTGGTAATTATGATATGAGAGCACAATTACTTGATGCGAACGGATATAAATTATTAGGAACGGATGGAGTTCTTGTGAGTAACGAAACTTCAGGTAGTGCCACGTACGTTTTCAATGTTTGCACAGATGCCGCCAATAATCTCATTATTGCATTTCAGGACCAAAGATCCGGTCCCATCTCTGCAGTGATCTACAAAATGGATGAATCAGGAACACAGCTTTGGGGTTCAACAGGTATTGTTCTTGGAGGTGGTCTCTCACCTTACCCTGCAGTATTGTCGACAGGCGAGGTTGTTGTTGCATGGAATGAGACAAACAGCAATACATTACAGATACAAAAGATTACTGCTAGCGGGACCGTGGCATGGACATCACCAGTATCAGTCATGGTCGGATCAACCACTACATCCCGTGGTCAGCTAATTGGAAATACAGCCGGACAATTCACCATGGTTTACCAAAAACGCGGTTCAGGTATCTCAACAACATTATATTCTCAGATGTACGATAATAATGGAAATGCTTTGTATTCGCCTCTACAAATCTGTAATTTGACGACAAGTGGTGCCCGTTATTATTCAATTGTTGCTGAAGCAGATACTACCTATTTTGGATATTATGCTTCGAGCGGATTCAGATTTAATTCCTATTTACAGAGAATGAATCCCGGAGGTTCTATTCCATGGGGTATGAATGGTTCTAACTTTAATACCTCGACCGGTACTAATGATAATTATCAGATGCAGACGAACATCAATATTACTCCGGGATCAAGTTATGTATGGTCTGTCTGTACATTTAGTAATCCGAATCAGACCCAATATGGTGTTTATGTGCAAAAATTTCTTAAGACAGCAGGAACAAGACAATTTACAGATCAAGGTATAGCAGTTTATGCCATCAATGCCAGTTCATACCAATTATGTGGAAATCTTGCTCTGGTGAATAATACTCCAATGTTTTCGACCTATGACGCCAATTATAAAATTTATGCAACCAGGTTAGATGCAAATGGCAATTTCTTATGGCCGGTAAATACAGTTGAAATTAGTTCGACGACATCAACTCTCGGCAAGATGCGTTATGGATTCACACCGGATGGGCCTAACAGATGTGCCGGAACATGGACAGAAAACAGGAGCACCAATTATTTAGGTTATGCACAGGGTATTTCTGTTGGGGGGTTGATCGGGATTCATGTTGCAACCCAGAACAATGTTCCTGCAATTATAACAATTAATGGTGGAACATTACAAATGGTGGATACAGTATTTCCTGGTGCTGCAAACCAGAGTGCTAACTGGTTCATTGTACCGGGGACGGGTCAGGCTTCAATCAGTACCAGTGGACTTGTAACGGCTATTTCAAATGGAACCGTTTATGCAAAAGCAATCGCAGTTCAGGATCCGACAGTATTCGATACCTTGTTGATCACTATATCCGGTCAGGTTGCTATCCCACCCACAGTAGTGACACTTGCAGCAACTAATATAACCTTCAATAGTGCGACTCTCAATGGTACGGTGAATGCTAATGGTACAAGCAGTACTGTTGCTTTTAACTGGGGATTGACCACATCTTATGGAAATACGGTTACAGGGAATCCTTCTCCGGTTACAGGGAATGTTGTTACGCCTGTACTCGCGAATCTTACCAGTTTACAACCGTTAACTACTTACCATTTCCGTATAACAGCAACTAATTCTGCAGGAACAAGTTATGGGAATGATTTTTCGTTTACGACATTAGCCGCAACTCCAACGGTTGTTACAATGGCAGCGACCAATATCACCCCGACAAGCGCAACTCTTAATGGAACAGTAAATGCCAATAATTATTCATCAACAGATTCTTTTGATTGGGGGCTCACTACGTCCTATGGCAATATTGTCGCCGGAACACCCAGCCCCGTTGTAGGAACTGCACCTGTTTCTGTGTCTGCAAATATCACTGGCTTAACACAGGGAACTACTTATCATTACAGATGTGTTGCCACCAATTCATATGGTACTACAAATGGGAATGATTTGACTTTTATTGCAGGCTGCCAATTACCTGGGAGTGCCGGAACTATTATCGGTCCGGGAAATGTATGTGTCAATCAAACCAATGTCGCTTACAATGTCGGATCAATAACAAATGCAAGTTCTTATAACTGGACAGTACCAACAGGAGCAACCATTGCTACAGGCCAGGGGACTCAGAATATTACCGTTAATTTCGGTTCATCCACAGGAAATGTAACAGTTGCTGGTACAAATAGCTGCGGTTCAGGTAATTCATCATCAAAAGCAGTCACAGTTGAACCTCTTCCTGTACCGACAATTACAGGGAATAATTCAATTTGTGTGAACAGCGGCAATTATTCATATCTGACGGAAGCAGGTATGGCCAATTATACTTGGACAGTATCTTCGGGTGGTACTGTCATTTCCGGACAGGGAACTGCCACGCTGACAGTTGACTGGTTAACTGCAGGCGCACAAACGGTTTCTGTTACTTATACCAATTCTACGGGTTGTCAGGCAGCTGCCCCGACAGTATTCAATGTTACTGTAAATGCAGTTCCTGATCCTGCCGGTACAATAACCGGTCCTACAGAACTTTGTGCAGGGACAACAGGAGCTATTTATTCTGTGCCATCCATTACAAATGCGGCCACATATATCTGGACGGTTCCTCTTGGGGCAACAATAACATCTGGTTCGGGAACAAATTCCATAACTGTCGATTTTTCAGACAATGCCACCTCAGGTAATATCAGCGTTTATGGTAATGACTTTTGTGGTGACGGAAATTCCTCCTCATTGGCCATAACGGTGAATCCGATTCCTGCTACTCCGGTGATTACAGATACAGGGCATATCGCTTACAGCAGTGCTCCTGTCGGAAATCAATGGTATCTGAATGGAACCATCATCCCCGGAGCTACAAATCAAATATATGATGCTACTCCAACCGGTACGGGTTATTATTGGACAGTTGTTAATTTAAACGGCTGTTCATCAGATTCATCAAACCATGTATATATTGTTGTAGAAGGTGTTTATTCACATCCATCGGCTGTAATCAATATATATCCGGTTCCGAATAACGGATTGTTCAATATTTACATCACTGGTGCTTCGAAAGAAACCTATTCGATCAGGGTTTATGACAACCTGGGAATAGCAATCTATGAAGAACTAAATGTTGAGGTAAATGGTTCATTAAAACAAGTGATTGACCTCAGGTCTGTACCGGCTGGTGTTTATACCCTGACATTTGAAAATAGCTCACAACAGGTTGTTAAAAAGATGATTGTGAACAGGTAAGTAATTGAATTACTGAAAAATAAGAATTATATTCTCGTCAATAATTCCTGGTTTTTTGAAGACAACCCTGCCGGAAACGGCAGGGCTTTTTAATAATCATTAGTATCCTCTGAGCGAACCCAAGGCGAACCCAGAGCGAAGGATGAGCGAACAAAGTCTATAGGAAGTCTATAGAAAGTCTATAGAAATGACCTTAGAAAATCATGTAAGCGATTAATTAATAATGATTTAAAAATGCAGAAATTTTAGCTTTTTAGGATTACTTGCTAATAATCAGATGATTAAGGGGTGGATTTAGGATCCTGAGATGCTTTTGATAATTCCTCCCGCTGAAGTGAAAGGCTTTCAAGCTTCTTTTTACCATAGGATATTTTAATGATCACAACAAACAATACCGGAACGATGAAAATAGCCAATGAAGAGGCTGCGATCATTCCTCCCAGAACTGTAAATCCTATCGTTTTACGGGCTACTGCCCCGGCTCCGCTTGCGAATGCTAAAGGAAGGACCCCAAAGATAAAGGCAAAGGATGTCATCAGAATCGGACGTAACCTTAAACTGACTGCATCAATTGTTGATTGAATAAGATCTTCGCCTTTATCCACGCGAACCTTCGCGTACTCTACTATCAGAATAGCGTTCTTAGCGGCAAGTCCGATCAGAGTAATGAATCCTATCTGTGAATAAACATTATTGCTGAGAGGTGGTATAAATGTAAGTGTAAGAATGGCACCAAATGCCCCAATCGGTACTGCCAGCATGACTGATAATGGAACAGACCAGCTTTCATATAAAGCTGCTAGGAAAAGGAAGACGAAGGTGAGTGAAAACAAAAAGATATAAATGGTTTGAGAACCAGCAATAATTTCTTCATAGCTCAAACCGGAGAATTCATAGCCGTAACCCTGTGGAAGAACCTTGGCGGAAACTTCTTTCAGTGCGTCGATGGTTTGGCCGCTGCTATAACCCGGACCTGAGCCTCCATCAACTTCAGCTGATCTGAAAATGTTAAAATGAGATATTACAGGTGCGGCTTCGGTGGGCTCATATTTAATAAGGGAGCTAAGTGGAAGCATCCCACCTGCCTGATTCCGGATGTAATATTTATCCATATCAGTTACAAGCCTCCTATAATTAGTATCAGCCTGAACGACTACATGATAGGTGCGGTTGTAAAGTGTGAAATCATTTACAAATGAGCTTCCCAAGAATGATTGTATGGTGTTGAATGCATCAGCGATATTCACACCCATTTTTTTACATTTCTCCCTGTCGATAGTAAGATTAAAACTGGGCGTATGGGCAGAATAATAACTGACAGCTCTGGAAATGGCCGGGTTCTTATTTGCTTCTGCAACAAATTTGCGAACAACTTTTTCAAAAGCATGAACATCGTCGTTCGTATTCCTTTGCTCAATCTGGAAGCTAAAACCGGCCGATTGCCCAATACCAGGAATAGGAGCAGGTTGCATAACCACAACCTTTGCGTTTTTAATTCCTGACTTAGCAATTCGCTTGAGCATGACCTCGATAATGCCGGGCACTTTTTCGGTGGTTTCCTGTCGTTCGCTCCACGGTTTTAGCTGACAGAAAATCGTTCCACTATTTGACTTTGCTGCCCCGTTACTGACATTAAATCCCGAGATTGCTGAATAATGCGCTACACCCGGTGTTTCACCAACAACTTTCATTAATCTTGTAATAAGTTCTACGGATTGGGTTGTTGATGAAGCTTCAGCCATTTCATAAGTAACCTGCAGACGGCCGATGTCTTCATTGGGAATAAATCCGGTAGGTTTGAATTTAAATAAGAAAAATGTTGCGACGCCAATACAAATTAACAGGATAATTACATATTTTGATTTGCCTATGCCCCGTCTGACCCCGTTATAATACTTCCTGGAGAATCTATCGAACAGTAAATTGAACTTATAGAAAAATAAATTCAATCCTCTCGATTTTTCATCAAAATGATGTGGTTTTAATAACAGGGAACACACAGCAGGTGTTAGAGATAGTGCGATAAAAGCAGAGATTAAAATAGAAACTGCAATGGTGATGGCAAATTGCTGGTATAAGCGGCCTACGATCCCTGGGATAAAGGCAACCGGAAGAAATA
>Ga0224559_1001220_pt1 | contig 14575 bp, 11 predicted proteins | sample 714S33034metaG_FD_180676 | JGI IMG/M metagenome (GOLD analysis project Ga0224559, IMG submission 180676) | Peat soil microbial communities from Stordalen Mire, Sweden - 717 S3 30-34 | ecosystem: Environmental > Terrestrial > Soil > Wetlands > Peat | place: Sweden: Norrbotten County, Stordalen... | reverse complement strand
AACTATCCGTTTGCTGGCAGCCGCATGTTGCGCGACATGCTCAGCCTGCAAGGTCTTGAGGTGGGCCGCCGCCACGTTCGCAGCTTGATGCGGCGTATGCCTGTCACGGCCAGATCCGGAATACCATCCTGATTGAAGTCCCCCACCGCGATCGCAACAGGGGAGAAGGAAGCGCCCAAGGCAGGACTAGGCGCAGAAATGAAGGTTCCGTTCCCATTGCCCAGAAGCACGTCCACGCCCCCCGAGTCTGCTACGGCCAAATCCAGGATGCCGTCCCCGTTAAAATCGCCGACAGCGACGGACCAGGAAACTTCTTGCTCCACATATGTCGTTGTATACTCCTGCGTGAACGTTCCATCTCCATTGCCCAGAAACACTTGCACTGCGCCGCCATTACCACGAAAATTGACTGCAGCCAAATCCTGGATACCGTCGCCATTAAAATCCCCTACCGCCAGGGCGTTGCTTGGGAATGGATCTGGACCGGGCTGAATGGCAAAGGTTCCATCGCCATTGCCTAGAAGCACTTCTATTGGCCCTAAGAGGCAAAGTAACGCCAAATCCTGTTTGCCGTCTCCATTGAAGTCGCCAACCGCGAAGACCCAAGGTGCCTCAGCTGAGCAGTTTGGCCCAGCGTCTATGTTAGATGCGGTGAACGTCCCATCGCCATTGCCCAGGAGCACGCTTGCACTTCCCCAGCCCGCCACGGCCAAATCAGGAATACCATCCTGATTGAAGTCGCCCACCGTGATCCCATTCGGATCGAGGAACGAAGAAGCATAATCGCCCCCGGCAGCGAAGTTCGAGGAGTTCACCAGGGATGGCCCTTTGCTTCCCGCAGCAAGCGTTCCCGTGGCCAGGAGAGCGTTGTTGTTGCTTGTGTCGACGATTGACACCGTCCCCGTGGGCGCAGTGCTACCGTTGCCAAACACCGACGCAGACAGATCGTAGTTATTGCCGCTAAGGCTGCCCGTGGTCGAAGCCGAGGTGATCGCCGTAATCGATTGATATTTGGTTGGCGGACTGACTGTCAGCGCCGCCGCAACTGAAGCGCTGCCCGAATAGGAATTCGTCCCCGCGAAGACGGCTTTATAGCTGTGGCTGCCGACGCCCGGCCGGAACTCGAACACAGCTTTCCCCGCGCTGGTCAACTGCGCCGTACCCAATATATGGATGTCCTCACAGTATTTTGCCGTGGCATCGCAGAAGTTCACCTGCCCCTTGGTTACCGCTGTAGTCCCAGCCGAGACCGTTGCGGTCAGCGTAACCACGGTGCCACTGGCAACTGTAGTGACCGCGCTGCCGCCGCTGGTCACGGCCAGCGTAGTGGTGGTAGCCGTAGCCGAGCCCGCCATCGCCGGCCAGCTCGCGAAAACCATCCACGCGAGCGCCAGAACCAGTGCTCTGCCTGCCGTGACGCCAAACCGATTGTCGATGAGAGAAATACGCCGATGAAACAAGGAAGAACTGAGGAAGGAAAGCATGGTGCACCAGCCCGAATCTACTCGTCCCCAGCTGCCTCTTGCTTCCCTGGTCCTGGCCCCTTGCTTTCGTGTTCTTAGATCGTCGAAAACAATCAGGGACCCGGCAGCTACAATCGGCGAGTTACCCAAATCATAACTCCGAAATGTGCTGACCACCGTAAATTGTCGAAGTAAGATTGCGAGTTAGACGCAGCGGCATGCGCGCATGAGTCTGGATCACTTGATGCAAGCCGACGCATTTACTGAGGGGCCGATTGGGCACTTTGCGATCGTTAATTTGCCCAAGCTGTGAATTGCCACAAGACAGGGGTCTCATCACTTCACTGCTGTCGATTGTGATACTGGAACGACTCATATTCCTCCGTCAAGGGCCCTCTGGACGGAACATCTGGATGGTTTTTCACGTAGCCATCCTCACGTGAATTAATAATCGTCCAGTTGAAGCGTCATCTCTATGAACAGTTCAGAAGGTGTTCCAGTGGCCGCATGCACCGCAACATTGCCCTCAACCGCGCTGTCCCAGTTATTCGGAGAGCATCACAGGCGCGTGCTCACGGCAGCTTATCGCATGACCGGCAGCATGGCCGATGCGGAAGACGTGGCGCAGGCCGTGTTTCTTCGGCTTGCAAGCGCGAATGGGCCGGTGACAAATGCCGGCAGCTATCTCTACAGAGCGGCCATCAATGGAGCGCTCGATTTGCTGAGGCGGCGGAAGACCGCCCAGACCGAGCCGCTGGAATATGCCGCGGATGTAGCGGCGGCAGGATCGGGCAGTTCGCCGGAAGCCGAGGCGTCAAGCAGGGAGCTTGGTGCGCTGCTGCGGATTGCAATCGGCGAGTTGCCTCCGCGGGCGGCCGAAATGTTCATCCTGCGCTACGTTGAAGAGCACGGGAATCGGGAGATCGCTGCGTTGATGGGCACATCGCAGGCGGTTGTGGCTGTAACGCTGCATAACGCGCGGTCGAGATTGAAGAAACGACTTTCGGAATTTGAACGGGGAAAACAATGAAACGAGACGAGACGCTTTTGAGAACGGCAGTCCAGGCGCTTCAGGCCGATGAGCCGGAAGCTGAGCAGGTAGCTGCTTCTGCCCGTCGTGTGGCCGACAGGCTTGGGATCGACGCTGTGAACGAATCGAGAGTCGACGCCATCGCGAGCTGCGACGACGTGCAGCATCTCTTCGGTTCGTATCGGGCAGGCACGCTGTCGCATGCGCGCTCGATGTTGATCGAGGCCCACATCCGCGACTGCAGCGCTTGTCGCCGCCGGTTCAGGGGCGGGTCCAGTGCGGCGGTTCTGGATTGGTCCGCGCCCAAGGTACGTCGCGGAATTGCTTGGCATCCTCGGACCTTTGGGTGGGCGCTCGCGTCCGCTTTCGCACTTCTTGTCACATTCTTTTTTGTCTACAAGGCCTATTGGCAGGTGCCGCCCGGAGTACGCGCCGAGGTGCAATCGATCGACGGGTCAGCCTATCGGATTTCCGATTCGGGCGATCGCAAGCTTTCGCCTGGGGAGACGTTAGGTGAAGGCGAAGTCCTGAGAACGAGCGGAGGGGGACATGCGGTCTTGCGGCTCATGGATGGATCGACGGTTGAGGTGAACGAACGGAGTGTTGTCGGCGTGGGCGCCAGGGGACGCAACGTGACGGTCGCGCTCGAGAATGGAGCGGTCATTGTGCAGGCCGCCAAGCGCACCTCGGGCCATTTGTACGTGAAGACTCCCGATTGCCGGGTCGCGGTGACAGGGACGGTGTTCTCGGTGGACACCGGGCTGAAAGGCTCGCGTGTCGCAGTTCTTCAGGGCTCGGTGCACGTGTTGCATCAGGGCATAGACACGCTGGCAACGGCCGGCAGCCAGGTCACAACGAGTGACAACCTGAGCCCCGAGCCAGTGCCGGAGCAGATTGCCTGGAGCCACGATCGCGATAAATACCTCGTGCTCCTGGCCCAATTCGCGGCACTTCAGAAACAGATCGAACAGATTCCATTTCCGCAGCCACGGTATAGCAGCGATTTGCTGGACCGGGTTCCCGCGAATACCACGTTGTATATCAGCGTCCCCAACCTGGGCGATTTTCTGAGCGAGGCAAACCAGACATTCCACGACCAGTTGAAACAGAGCCCGGCGCTGCAGGAGTGGTGGAACAGCGGACACGGGAGCAACACGGCAGATCTCGATGCGCTGGTGGAGAAAATCCATCAGATGAGCCAATATCTCGGCAACGAAGTCGTCATCGTGGGCGCCGGGCAGGCGAAGAGCCCAGGATTCGCGATCATTGCGGATGTGAAGCGGGGCGGCCTTGACGACTTCTTGAACAAGCAGTTCCCAGCGTCGAATGCGACGCCTGGAATCACCGTGCTCGATCAGAATTCGCTGAGCGCCGCCAAGGCATCGTCGCAAAGTAATCGCAGTGGCTACGCGGTGGTGAGGGAACACGAGGCGATCTTTTCAAACAGCATCGCGACACTGGCGCAGATCAACGCGCAGTTGAATGCCGGCGCCAGCGGCTTTGCGACAAGCGGTTTTGGCCAGCCGATCTCAGCCGCCTATGGGCGCGGCGCGGGAATCATCCTGGCGGCGGATATTCACCAGATGATCGGCAATCAAGCTAAACACCTGCATGCCTCGCAGCGCGCCAACCAAGCGATGGAAAAGAGCGGCATAGAGAACGTGAGCTACCTGATCGCGGAGCATCGCGAGGTGAATGGGCAGCCCGAGAATCGGGTTGACCTGCAATTCACAGGCGCGAGACAGGGAGTTGTCTCGTGGCTGGCTGCGCCGGCGCCGATCGGGTCGCTTAACTTTGTCACTCCCAATGCGGCGATTGCCGTCGCGGCGCTTTCAAAAGATCCGAAGGCTATTGCCGACGATCTGATCGCGATGGCGGCTGCAAACGGCGCGCAAACAAATGGACTCACCGAAGCTGAAGAGAAGCTGCAGATCAACTTCCGCGATGACATTGCGGCCAACCTGGGCGGAGACTTCCTGCTTTCGCTCGATGGGCCGGTGCTGCCGACGCCCTCGTGGAAGGCCGTGATTGAAGTCAACGACTCCAATAGCCTGGAACAGGCCCTGGAGCGAATGACTGCGGCGATCCGCCAACAAGCCTCTGTCAACGCGCCGCATTCCATCGCGATTGAACCGAGCGATGCCGGCGGTCAGCGTTACTACTCGCTCCACGACACGGTAACGGGCAACATCGTGGCTCAATACACCTATGCGAACGGGTACATGATTGTGGCGCCGAGCCGTGCCCTGCTGATCCAGGCGTTGCAGGCGTATTCGACCGGAAATTCGCTGGCAAATTCGGCGGCCTTCAAGGCACTGCTTCCCAAGGATGCGAATGAGAATTACTCCGCAGTTGCTTACCAGAATCTGAGCCCGGTATTGACACCGTTGCTGACTGAAGTCAGCGGAGAGACAGCGGATGCCGTGCGCAAGCTGGCGGCGGATGCGAGGCCCACTGCCGTTTGCGCGCGGGCAGAACAGAGCCGCATTGAAGCCGCCAGCGACAGCCGTCTTTTTGGCTTTGACTTCCTGACTCTGGAAACTTTGATCCACTCCGGGAACAAGCATGCCGGCGCAAGCGTAAGTGAGTAACATGGGCGTCATCGATCTTGATGGGTTAGAGGTCCGGCTCGCGAACCGGATTGTGTTGAACAACCTCACGGGAGAGTTGCAGGGGCAGGCTATCGGCCTGCTCGGCCCGAATGGCGCGGGGAAATCCACGCTGATCAATACGCTGCTGGGGTTTCATCTTCCCTCGAAAGGGAAGGCCCGCGTCTTTGGCCTGGACACTCGCAAAGACAGGGCGCAGATTCGCGGCGGCATCGGCTACATGCCTGAGAACGATTCGTTCATCGGGAATATGAGCGGCGTCCGCTTCGTCCGCTACATGGCCGAGCTGGCGGGCCTGCCATCGGGAGTCGCGCTGGAGCGCGCCCACGAGGCCCTGTTCTATGTAGGGCTGGGCGAGGTGCGCTATCGCAAGGTGAACACATATTCGTTGGGAATGAAGCAGCTGGTGAAGCTGGCGCAGGCGCTGGCGCACGGACCGAAGCTGCTGATTCTGGACGAACCCACCAACGGCCTCGATCCCGTCGCCCGTCAGCGCATGATTCAACTCATCAAGGATATTCGCAAAGAGGGCAGCATCCGGCTGCTGATCTCGTCGCATCTGCTGCGCGACATCGACGAGACCTGCGATGAAGTCCTGATCCTGAAGGACGGCCGCATTGCCTCACTCTGCAACATCGAAGAAGAGCGGCGGTCAAATCGAAGCTTCATGGAACTGGAGACCGTGGGCGCGACCGAGCGTTTTTCCGTTAGCATCCGGGGGCTCGGCTGCGAATGCGCAACATTTCCCGGCGGGCGCATCAAGCTGGTGATTCCCGACCGTGTTGAAGCGCGCGATCTTTATGTCATTGCCTCTGAACAGGGAGTGCAGATTCGGCGCATGAATCAGCGGCGCGATTCCCTTGAAGACATCTTTCTGCGAGCCATGGACAACGACCAGGGAAGGACCGCAAATGGCAGTCTATAAGCGCAACTACACCGCGTATACAGGCGCCGTGACGCCAGTCTGGATGCGCGTCCTGGTGCTGGCCCGTTATGCCTTTGAAGAAGCATGGTCGTCGAAGATAACGGTTGGGCTCTTCATCTTCTGCCTGCTCCCCTGCATCGTGTCTTTGCTGATAATCTACCTTGCCGACAACCCGCTCGCGCGGGCTCTTATCGGAGGCCGCGGGACGGAAACGCTTGCCATCGATGCGAGATTCTTTTTGAAGATCCAGCAGATTCAATCGTGGCTCGCATTGGTCATGGCTTCGTGGATCGCTCCCCGGCTGATCACCTTCGATTTGGCGGACGATGCTTTGCCGATCCTGCTGAGCCATCCCATTTCGCGCTTCGGCTACGTGTTCGGCAAGTTCATTGCGCTGTTCGGATCGCTGTCGCTCATCACATGGATCCCATGTCTGCTGCTCTTTGTCTACCAGGGTTACTCTTCTCCTCAACCCTGGGCGATGAGCAATCTGCAAATTGCCGTGGGCCTGCTAACGGGGTCGGTAATTTGGATTGCCTTTCTCTCGGTCCTTGGACTGGCGCTCTCTTCCTGGGTGAAATGGCGGGTGGTGGCGACGGGCGTCATCTTTGCCGCGGTCTTTGTGCCGGCCGGCGTAGGAGCCATCGTAAGCGCGGTGCTGCGCACAAAGTGGGGACTGCTGCTGAATGTTCCCGTCATGATGTCGAACCTGTGGCAGAGGCTGCTCGGCGCCCCGGCGCCAATTAACGACAGGCTTTCAGTGCCCACGCTGGCCATTGCGGCGATGCTGTCGCTGGCCTGCCTTGTCTGTCTGGCCATGCTGAACAAGCGCATCAGGGCGCGCGAGGTGGTCCGGGGATGAATGACAGGATCATTTTCGAAGACGTGTCGAAGTTCTACGGCGAGGTTCTCGGAGTGAACCGAATTTCGCTGTCGATTCCGCCTGGAATCACTACGCTGGTCGGGCCCAACGGCTCGGGAAAGACCACGATCATGAACCTCATGACCGGACTGGTTCAGCCTTCGGACGGACACATCTCAGTTCTTGGACTCACGCCGGCCGACCAGATGGAGCTGTTCAGCATCCTCGGTTATTGCACGCAGTTCGATTTTTTTCCTCGCGGGCTGACGGGATGGCAGTTTGTGTTGGACGGCCTGATGCTCCACGGAATGGAAGAAGAAATGGCCGTCGCTCTAGCCGGCCAGGCGATCGAGCGAGTGCAGCTTGGCGATGCAGCAGGGCGAAAGATTGCCGGCTATAGCAAGGGCATGCGGCAGAAAATTCGGCTGGCTCAGGCCATTGCCCATCACCCGCGGGTGCTGGTGCTCGACGAGCCGCTGAACGGACTGGATCCGATGGCGCGCGCTGAATCGATCGCGCTCTTCCAAGAGCTTGGCCGCCAGGGAATGCATGTGCTGATCTCGAGCCACATTCTCGACGAGGTCGACCGGATCGCCGATCGAGTGATCCTGATAACCGGCGGATACCTGATCGCGGAGGGAAGTATTCACCAGGTCAGGCAGGAAGTACACGAGAAGCCGATGCAGGTGCTGATTCGCTGCGATCACCCCGAGTTGCTGGCCGCGAAGATGTTCGCCATCAATCACTGCGTCGAAGCCAGGCTTCATGCGGACGGCAAGGGCGTCTTTCTGCGCACCGCGGATATCGACCAGTTCTATTCCATACTCAACGGAATCGCGGCGGATGGGCTGGTCAAGATTGACGCCGTCGCTCCGGCCGACGACGATGCCAATGCGATTTACCAGTACCTGATCGGCACGGAAGGGAGCCCATCGTGACGCAATTGAGATTAGCCGACCGTGCGAGAGAGCTTGCCCAACAGCCGTGGGGCCTATGGTGGTTGCAGGCGCAGCGCCTGACGCGCATTGAATTGAGACGGAATCTTTTCTCGTGGAAGGCGACCTGGATTTACTGCCTTGCTTTCATCCCGACCGTCATCATCTCCATTCACATGCTGGTCGGCAGGCATCCGTCCTTCGCGATTGGCGAGGACACGAACATATTGGCAGGCATTGTCCAGCTCTATTACATCCGGCTGGGGGTTTTCTTCGGGTGCCTGGGGATCTTCTCGCGACTGATTCGCGGAGAGATGATTGAGCGCAGCCTGCACTTCTACCTGCTCTCCCCGGTGCGGCGCGAGGTCCTGCTGCTGGCAAAGTTTGCGGCTGGATCCATCAGCGCCGTGTTCCTGTTCGGGAGCGCGATTGTCGCCGATTTTGCGCTGATGTACGCCGGCTTCGGCGCGGCCGGCAGCGATTACATTTTCAATGGACCCGGCATGGGACAGTTACAAGCTTACTTGCTCATCGTCGTGCTCGCCTGTCTTGGATATGGCGCTGTGTTTCTCCTATTGAGCATGATGTTCAGGAACCCTGCGCCGGCAGCGATGCTGGCGCTCGGCTGGGAGACAATCAACCCCGTGCTTCCGTCCTTACTGCAGAAGATCAGCGTGGCTTCGTATCTTCGCCACCTGATGCCGGTCGCAGTTGGCGCCGATGGAATCTTTGCGCTGCTAACAGTTGAAACCGAACCGGTATCCGGCTGGGCAGCCACGGCGGGGTTGCTGGGGCTGATCGCAATCGTACTGGCTTACTCCTGCTATCGCATTCGCACGCTCGAGATCCGATACTCGACCGAGTAGAGAAGCCCGAGACAAGAAAAGCGGGCTCCTGCAGCCGAGACTCCTGGGGAGGGTACCAGCCGAGCCCAATTTGGTTCTGTCGTCACTCGGCGAGAACAATCCGCTCCATGAGTTGAGGGGCATTTGGGACTCTGGGTCAGGGCTGATCCGCTCACTTTCGTGTCGGAATTCAGTTTAGCGGCGTTCGGGATGTGCAGGATGGGGCTGAGGGCCACCCGGGCGCCAGAAGGCGCACAACGGTCAGAAATTGGCGGCAATTGGCCAGGCCATCCACGATCATCGCGGGTATGTGTGCCCCCCGGCCAAAAGCCCTGTAGAGATTATGCGGGAGTAGCCTGTGTTTGATTTTTCAGTTTATGGACGAAGGCAAAATAGGCCACCATCACGCGAAATGCCTTGGACCGATTCACTCCGCAGAGAACCTCTCCTCCGACCCTCTCCAGCTCATCGGCTATTTCGTGCGTCAAAGGAAACACGAATGCGGTGTCAATTGTCTGAAATGGAATGTTCAACCACTGGTTGTTGTAGAACGCAAGCAGTTGCGCCTGCGCGGCCTTGCTCTTGAAACTCATGACGATGTGTTCGGCAAGGGCGTTCTTTCTCCGGATTTTCAGCACGGCAAAAAGCTGGCTGAAATGGCTTTTGGTGAATCTGGAATCGACGGTCAGCCGGAGTTGAGTGCGCTTTTCTGCGGGAGAAACGACTCTGCGCTTCGGTCGGGCTGTGGCCTTCTTTGCAGTGGGCATGTGGTCTCCTTGTTGTGATGTATCTTACAGCATACGTGTATGTGTTTGGAAGACCATACTCTAGAACGTGTTTCAAAAATGGCCACCGAATCCCGGTTGCAGCCCCTCAGGGGTTAAAACCCCGTATTCTTCCGGCTCTTTTCGGCACGACTGAAGTCGTGCCCTGACACACATCGGATCTTTGAAACAGGTTCTAACCAATAGCAACCAAAGGTGTCCGCGTGAGGGGAACTCCGGGATAGTAGTGGGTTTATTGCATGAAGAGGCGAGGGATTCAAGCCAAATGCACCACAACAAATCGAACCGTGAAGGGGGATAGAGAAAAGGCAATCGACTCGGGATTGCGTCGTGGGCAGGGCCTGACCACTGAGAGTTCACATCGGTAACACCCCCCAAATTCTCAACAAAACTCAATCTCCTCCGCGCCTGTGTGCGGTTTGTGTGCCCGCTTCCGGGAAGAAGGTTCCAGGCCGAAGCGGCTGCCCGGCGAATTCAACCAGGTGATTTTGAACCTGATCGTCAATGCCGCGCATACAATAACCGTCCATAACGGAGGGTTCATCGTCAACGAACAGGATTTTGCAAGTCATGATTCATACTCCTTACCGTTGCAATTCGTCTTGGCACCCGGCGATCCGCCATGCGCCGTGCCGCTAAGCTCCAAAGCTTCAGATCATGCCGATCGAATTGGCTTTAGCTGCCCGAACATTAAAAGCCTTGATCATCTCGTCGAGGCGTGGGAATTGCGATACCGGCAGCAGATCGAATGCGATCGGGCAGGCAGTCATGATTTTCTTTCCGTTCACATCCAGCATATATCCGCGGCTGCTCAGCGTGAGGCGATCCACCTCCAGGCGCAAGGCCCCCTGAGAGATTAGCCGATTAACCACTGCCATCAGAACATCCCTGCCCCAGTGGAAGAGCCGGTCATTCGGCCGCAGACTCTGCATAAGGGATTGGGTGGCGAAGTTCAGGTAATCGCCTGCTGCCTCCTCCCCATAACGCTCCTCGATGGTTTGCAGCATGGTGATCTTGAAGAGTACAACATAGGATTTGATGTCGACTCCGAAGAGCGGGGAGAGGAAACTCCGGGCCTGGGACGGACCAGGCAGACCAGCGGGACCCTCGCTATTATCCCAGAGGCAGACTTCCGTGGAATCGCGATCCGAGGTGGCGCGTTCGAATACTCGGGCCTTTTTGACGAGCATTTTCTCAGCGGTCACCGTACTATACTGCTCCAGGCTCAGGTTGATCGCTTTGACCAGAACCTCTTTTTGGCAAGGCTTGGTGAGATAGCGGAAGATGTTGCCTTCGTTCACGGCGTCGATGGCCGCGTTCATGTCGGAATATCCGGTCAGCAATATCCTGACGGTCTCCGGCACCAGTTGGCGTACTTGGGCCAGAAATTCCGCCCCGTTCATGCCCGGCATTCTCATATCCGAGACAACCACCGCGTAGGGACCGGTTCCTCTGACCAAAACCAATCCATCTTCCCCGCCGGTGGCTGTGTCCACCTCGAAATCGCGGTGCAGCATTCGCCGGTAACCGTCCAGGACGGAGGGCTCGTCGTCAACGAAAAGAATCTTGTCGGCCATGATCGATACTCCTTACCACGGCATTTCGTCTTCGCACCCTTTGCGGCGCGCCTTTCCGCCTGGCGCTTGTCGCCGGTTCGAGTTGGCGGAACGATATCGCCGGTGCCTTACAATGACCTTGCGCACACGCCAGGGGCCGAGAAACGACGTCGGAGCATGATCCTATCATCGGCACAATCTTCCAACGAATCAGGCATTTCATATCCAACGATGGCGGTTTGCCATCGGCCAGCCCGCCGCTCTCAAGCAAACCACGATTTGTGCCGATGAGCCTCCATAGCGAATTCGCTCGCCCCGCGGAGGTCAAACAAATGAACGGAATGGTCCCGATCCTGGCAGGCTGCGACACTCCGGCGTGCCTCACGGAGCGCCCGGAGGGGGAACGCAATCGGGTGAATGAGGGCCTGCGCGACAGCGAGGAGCGTTTCCGGATGATTGCGGACAGTTGCCCATCGATGATGTGGGCAACCAACGCTGAGGGCGTTTTTTATTTCATTAACAACGCATGCCGTCAGTTTTTCGGGATGACGCACGTCAAGTTGGAAAGCGCCAAGCGAAGGATACTGATTCACCCCGACGATGCGCCTGGGTTCTTGGTCGCCTTCAATCGCGCAGTCAGCGACCGCACAACCTTCAGGATGGAAGCTCGATTCCGGCGAGCCGATGGCGAGTGGCGGCTCCTGGGAGTGTTCGCCAAACCGATGTCCTCGTCGAGCGGCGCGTACCTGGGCCACATCGGCCTCTGTGCCGACATCACGGAGCGCGTTCGGTCCGAGCAAGAACGCCAATTCGAACTCTCGCTGATTCAGTCCATACACGCCGAGACGCTGGAAGGAATTCTCGTCGTCAATCAAGCGGGGATCGTCGTCTCCTACAATAGGCAGTTCCGGTGCATCTGGGGATTCGACGATTCAACCGCTCAGGGTCCCGTGCCCCATAGCATGATCGGGTCCGAGGATCGGACATTGCTATTAGTCAAACTTGAGCGCGTGGAGGACTCGGACTCCTTTGTGCGGCGTGTTCAGGAACTTTACAACCATCCGGATGAAGAGGATCAATGTGAGATCAAATTAAAGGATGGCAGGACACTCGAACGTCATTCCACGGGGCTGAAGAATTCAGAAGGCAAGTACCTGGGGCGGGTGTGGTTCTTTCGCGATATCACCCCTCACAAGCAAGCGGAAGTCAGTCTCCAGCGGGCCAATGCTCTGGCCGACGAGGCCAATCGACGCCTGCTCACGGAAAGGTCGATGCTGGAAAACGAGCGCAATATTCTCCGCGCCCTGATAGACAACATCCCGGATTTCATCTATGTGAAAGACACCTCAAGCAGGTTTATAGTAGCCAACGCTCACGTGGCGCATCTGATGGGAGCGAAGACGCCCGAAGAACTGCTGGGAAAAACCGACTTCGACTTTCTTTCCCAAGAGATGGCCAATGGCTTCTATAAAGACGAACAGGAGATTATGCGTTCAGGGCAACCCTTATATAACCGCGAAGAAACAAGCTGTGACCGTGCGGGAAACAAAGTCAATATCCTTACGACAAAGGTTCCGCTGCGTGGCAGCCAGGGACAGATCGTTGGCATTGCGGGCAGTGGCCATGACATTAGCTTGCGAAAAAAAATGGAGAATGAGCTTCGCCAAGCGGAACAAAAGTATCGAGGTATCTTTGACGGCGCCGTTATCGGCATCTTTCAGAGCACGCCGGACGGCCACATTGTGAGCGTAAACCCAGCCATAGCCAGTATTTACGGCTACGATTCCCCGCAAGAAATGATGGCCAGCGTCCCCGACATTGCCTTCCAGGCCTATGTTGATCCCAAACGCCGCGAGGAATTCAAGCTCCTCATGGAAAAAAATGAAGCCGCGCGGAACTTTGAATGCGAGGCCTTGCGCAAGGATGGCAGCAAGTTCTGGGTCTCCATGAGCGCTGTCGCTATTTCTGAGAACGGCGTGGTGGTCCGCTATGAAGGGATGATCCAGGACGTCACCGAGCGCAAACAGTTGCAGGAACAGCTTCTTCAGGCGCAAAAACTGGAATCGGTGGGTGCGCTCGCCGCCGGAATCGCTCACGAAATCAATTCTCCAACTCAGTACATCGGTGACAACGTGCGCTTCCTGAAGGACGCCTTCCTGGAGCTGAAAAGCCTCCTGGCGAATTATGAACGGCTGCTGTCGGCGGCCAAAAACAATGCCTTGTCCAGCGAAACCGTTCAGGAGGTTTGGGAGGCGGTGAAATGTATTGACACCGGATATTTGCTGGATGAGATTCCCAAGGCCATCGACCAGACGCTCGAAGGCGTAACTCGCGTATCGACGATTGTGGGTGCGATGAAGGAGTTCTCCCATCCCGACATAAAAGAAAAAGTTCCGCTGGACTTGAACCGCGCCATCGGCAGCACGATTACGGTGGCGCGGAACGAATGGAAATACGTGGCGGAGATGGAAACCGAATTCGATTCGTCCCTGCCCCCGGTCCTTTGCCTGCCCGGCGAATTCAATCAGGTGATCCTGAATCTCCTCGTGAACGCCGCACATGCGATTGCCGACGTTGCTCGAAAGGGAGGTCCGGCGATGGGGAAGATCAAGGTGCAGACTCTGAATTGCCTGGCGTGGGCAGAAATTCGCATTCAGGATACGGGCACCGGCATCCCCGAAAAGGTGCAAAACCGGATATACGATCCATTCTTCACTACCAAGGAAATCGGCAAGGGGACCGGGCAGGGGCTGGCCATCGCGCGATCTGTGGTGATAACCAAACACGGCGGCACCATTCGCTTTGAGACCGAAGAAGGTAAAGGCACAACCTTTATCATTCGCCTGCCCTACGACGGAAAGACTCTTTTAACCTAGGAGGGGACCGTGTGAAACGCATCTTGTTCGTGGATGATGAAATCAGGATACTGGACGGCATCCGCCGCATGCTGTACGCGGACCGGTCGCGCTGGGAGATGGAGTTTGTCCTGGGGGGCGAAGCGGCCCTGAATGCCTGCGAAAATGGCAGCTTCGATGTGGTCATCTCCGATATGCGCATGCCGGGAATGGATGGCGCCACGCTGCTGGGCCACATTCGCGACCGCTATCCGGGCACAGCGCGCGTTATCCTCTCCGGATACTCCGAAGACTCGCTGGCCAGACGCGCGGTTCCCGTGGCCCACCGTTTTCTGGCCAAGCCAAGTAGTTCCTCCGAGCTTCGATCCATGATTGATCGGGTGTGCTCGCTCCAGGACGTACTGAGCACGCCGGAAATTCGCAGAGTCGTTGGAAGCATCGGTGAACTGCCTTCCCTCTCAATCACGTACACACGCCTTACTCAGGCGGTGAGCGACCCGGACAGTTGCATCAACGAGATAGCCGGGATCATCGAGGAAGACGTCGCCATGTCGGCCAAGGTGCTGCAATTGGTCAACAGCGCATTCTTCGGGCTGGCTCAGAAGGTCACGACCTTGTCCAGCGCCGTCTCTTACATGGGTATGCAAACCATCAAGAACCTGGCCCTGGCTTCCGAGGCTTTCCGGGTTCTTCGCCCCCACTCGCGAATT
>Ga0224559_1001219_pt1 | contig 14581 bp, 12 predicted proteins | sample 714S33034metaG_FD_180676 | JGI IMG/M metagenome (GOLD analysis project Ga0224559, IMG submission 180676) | Peat soil microbial communities from Stordalen Mire, Sweden - 717 S3 30-34 | ecosystem: Environmental > Terrestrial > Soil > Wetlands > Peat | place: Sweden: Norrbotten County, Stordalen... | reverse complement strand
GGCTGGCATGCTCGGTTGTGGCGGCGGTCCCCCGACTCTTTTTTTTCCGTCCCGCTGCTTTGAGGCGGCGGGATTGGAGGAAGGCGTAGGCGATCATGGTCATCAAGGCGTGTCGGAAGCCGCGATCAAGCCGGTCGGCTGGGGCGAGGCCGCACTGGTGAGGCTTCGGCGTCGTTTCACGCGTCTGAAGCATGGCGTTCTGAACTTCGAAGGCCTAGAAACGTTCCCCGCCGGCCCGAAGAAGAAAGCGAAGCCGTACGGCAAACAGGTGCGCTACGTGCGGCGGTTCCAAGTTCCGCCGGACGGACAATTCATCCGCGAGCACTCCGAGTTGATCACCGGATGGCCGGCCGAAGAGACCGAACAATCCGCTTTGGGTGTGGCGCCGAATGCGAGAATCGCGGTGGCGCTTCATCTCCACTACGTCGATCTCTGGCCAGAGATCGAAATGCTGCTCAAGCGATGGAACGTCCCGTTCACGCTGCTCGTGACTCTGACCCGCGAGAATGCGGAATTGGCCGATCGCGTGCAGTCCGCATTCCCCGGCAGTGCGATCCACGTCGTGGACAATCGTGGCCGCGACGTACGCCCATTCCTCTTGCTGCTCGAGAAAGGCGCGTTCGATTCCTTTGAACTCGTCTGCAAGGTCCACGGCAAGAGGTCGCTCGGCAACCGGCGGATTCCGATTTTTGGCGACATCGTGCGCCGCGCGATGTTCCTCGATTTGATTGCGAACGGTTCTCAGGTGCGCAATGTGGTGAGACTGTTCGACGACGATCCGACTCTAGGGGTCGTCGGGTCCAGTCGATTCCGTGTGGCGTCGAACGGCGAAATTCCGCAAGTTGTGCTCGGACAAAACCGTCAAACGGTTGAGGCGATCGCCGCTCGAATGGGAAGCCCCATCCGCGAGGAAGCGTTCGACTTCTTCGAGGGCACGATGTTCTGGGCGAGGCCTCAGGCGCTCGCTCCGCTGCGGCGCTTGCGCCTCACGGAGGACTTTATGACGCCCGACGCCGAGCGTGTTGACGGCGCGCTAGAGCACGCCATCGAGCGCCTGTTCAATCACGCGGTGCGCGCTGCAGGCTTTCGCGTCGCGGACATCGCGGTCGAGTCGTGAGGCGAAGCTGGTTCGTTCATCCTGGCGCGTACTCCTCGGCAAGCGCGGCGAGATAAGCGCCGTAGCCGTTCTTACAAAATTGCGCGGCCGCGCGGCGGATGTCCTCGACCCCGATCCAACCCTGCTGAAACGCAATTTCTTCGAGGCAAGCGATGCTCTGGCCCTGTCGCACCTCGACCGCGCGAACATATTGAGCCGCTTGCAGCAGAGATTCCGGCGTGCCGGTGTCGAGCCAGGCGAACCCGCGGCCGAGGCGGCGCACGCTAAGTGCGCCGCGCTCGAGATAGGCCTTATTGAGATCGGTGATCTCGTACTCGCCGCGCGCCGATTTCTTCAGCCCGGCGGCGAGGCGCGGCGCTTGCGAATCATAGAAGTAGAGCCCGGTGACCGCCCAAGTCGACTTCGGCCTCGCCGGCTTTTCCTCCAGCGAGACCGCCCGCCCAGCGGCGTCGAATTCGACGACGCCGTAGCGCTGCGGGTCGCTGACGCGGTAGGCGAAGACGCTCGCGCCCTCGCGCATGGCCGCCGCCTCGGCGAGGATTTGAGTCAGGCCGTGGCCGTAGAAGATGTTGTCGCCAAGTATGAGCGCTGACGAGGATCCTTCGACGAATTCGGCGCCGATTGTATAGGCCTGCGCAAGCCCGTCGGGCCGCGGTTGCTCGGCGTAGGCGAGCTTCAGGCCCCATTGCGCGCCCGAACCGAGCACGCGTTTGAAGGCGGGCAGATCGGTTGGCGTCGAAATGACAAGAATTTCGCGGATCCCCGCCAGCATCAGGGCGCTCAGCGGATAGTAGATCAGCGGCTTATCGTAGATCGGCAGCAATTGCTTAGAGGTGGCGAGGGTCATCGGATGCAGGCGCGTGCCGCTGCCGCCGGCCAGAACAATGCCGCGCATTTCAGCTCTCCAAACTTAAGGCTGCCTCAAGCGACCGCTCGATGCAGACAGGCAAGGACTGTGCCCATTCCGGCGGCAAAACCCATAAAGGGAAGCGAATTTTGTCGTCGCGAGTCGCGAATTGGCCGGTCGCCGCGCCGTCGTTGGGCATTCGGCGGCCGCGATCCGGCGCAGCGTCGCGCTCAGGATCGCGCAACCCGCTGACGACTCTTCCGCGCTTGCCCGTCACTGCGATGCGCATCGGCGCCTCATGCGAACGTTTCCTCGAGATCGCGCAGTCGCGGCCATCGTCGATCCTTGTCGGAAAGAACCGCCTTCTCTGGGGCGAAAGGCCAGGCGATGGCGAGCTCGGGATCGTCCCAGGCGAGCCCGCGATCGTGCGCGGGCGAATAGAATTCAGAGACCTTGTAGAGCACTTCGACGTCTTCGGTCAGCGTGCAGAAGCCGTGGGCGAAGCCGACGGGCACGAACAACTGCGCCCAATTATCAGCGGACAGCTCCACCGCGAAATGGCCGCCGAAAGTCGGCGAGGAGCGGCGCAGATCGACGGCGACGTCGAGAATGCGGCCGCGCGCGACGCGCACGAGCTTGGCTTGCGCCTGCGGCGCGATCTGAAAATGCAGTCCGCGAATCGTCCCGGCGGCGGCGGAAAGGGAATGGTTATCTTGCACGAAGCGGATATCGAGACCGGCCGCCCGCCACTTGGACTCGTTGTAGACCTCGGAAAAGAAGCCGCGGTGATCGCCGAATTTCTTCGGCGTCACGATCTTGACGCCCGCGAGCGGCGTATCCTGGATCTGCATGCTGGCGAATCTCCGTCGATTGGCGCGCTGCGCCTGACGCTAACCGCGCAAGCCGAGACGCTCGCCACGATATTGGCCCGAACGAATCGCGCCCCACCAGTCGCGATTTTCGAGATACCATTGCACAGTCTTACGCAGGCCGGTTTCGAAGCTTTCGCGCGGCCGCCAGCCGAGTTCGCGCTCGATCTTGGCGCAATCAATGGCGTAGCGCTGGTCGTGTCCCGGCCGGTCGGCGACGAAGGCGATTTGCTCGCGATAAGAGCCCGCCGCACGCGGGCGGATTTCGTCGAGGATGTCGCAAATCGTTTGCACCACCTCGATGTTGCGCCGCTCGCTGCGGCCGCCGACATTGTAGGACTGCCCGGTCGCGCCGCGCCGCGCCACCGTCAGCAGCGCCGCGGCGTGGTCTTCGACATAGAGCCAATCGCGGACGTTTTCGCCGCGCCCGTAGACCGGCAACTGCTTGCCCTCGACGGCGTTGAGGATCGCCAGCGGGATCAGCTTCTCGGGAAAGTGATAGGGGCCGTAATTGTTGGAGCAATTGGTGAGGATCGTCGGCAGGCCGTAGGTCTCGCGCCAGGCGCGCGCCAAGTGATCCGCGCTGGCTTTTGTGGCCGAATACGGAGAATTGGGCCGATAGAGACTGTCTTCGCGGAACAGACCCTCGGCGCCGAGCGAGCCGAACACTTCGTCGGTCGATATTTGCAGAAAGCGGAAAGTCTCGCGCGCTTCGCCCTTCAGCTCGCGCCAATAGTCGAGCGCCTCCGACAGCAGAACGAAGGTTCCCACCACATTGGTTTCGATGAAGGCGGCGGGGCCGTCGATCGAGCGGTCGACGTGGCTTTCGGCGGCGAGATGCAAGACGGCTTCGGGACGAAATCGCTCGAACGCCGCTTTGACCGCGCCGCGGTCGCCAATGTCGGCGCGCAAAAAGGCGTAGCGCGGACTGCCGGCGACCGGCGCCAGCGAGGACAGGTTGCCGGCGTAGGTGAGCTTATCCAGCACGAGAACGTCGTCGCCCTCGCCGATCGCCTGGCGAACCACCGCCGAACCAATGAACCCCGCGCCGCCGGTAATTAGCAACCGCATACGGACCCTTTGCGCGCGAATGGCGCGCCGCCGTCAAGCCGCCCTTTACTACGACATCTGCACGAGGAAAACAGCTCGTCGTGGTCGCTGTGGCGCGACGCGCGCCCTTGCGACGCGGGACTTCCGTGACAAGCGGCGTTACAAGGCCCAACCCAGCGACATCGCTGACAATGCGTCGCGCCCCCCTTGGCGTGTCCGCAGAACGGGCGAGCGCCGCGACACATTGCCGCCTCACGCCGCGTTATTCGGGCATTCCACCACGCACGTTACACTTGACGCTCGTCGACAAGGTAGGCGAATGGAACACTCGCGATCGTTTTGTCTCCCGACAATGAAGAGTGCGCCCTTGCAGCAAACAGATCTTGGTTGGCTGACGTCGAGGAGCGGCGATCCGATCTTTTGGACGCCCGAACGGCTGGGCCGGCCGAGCGCCTGGTGGGGCCACGTTCCCTTCGCCTTTTGGCTGACCGCGCAGTGCAAGCCGCGGCTGTTGGTCGAATTGGGAACGGACTGCGGCGTGTCCTACGCCGCCTTCTGCGAAACCGTTCTGCGGTTGGGACTCGCGACGCGTTGCTTCGCGGTGGACACGTGGCAGGGCGACGCGCATGCGGGCCACTACGGCGGGGAGGTCTATCTCGATCTCGCAGAGTTCCACGAGCGACGGTACGGTGCGTTTTCACGGCTTCTCCGCCGGACCTTCGACGACGCGCGCGCCGAATTCGCCGACGCGACGATCGATCTCCTGCACATCGACGGCTACCACACCTACGAGGCGGTTCGCCACGACTTCGATGCGTGGCGCCCGAAGTTGTCGGAACGCGCGGTCGTGCTGTTCCACGACTCGAACGAGCGGCGAGACGATTTCGGCGTCTGGCGCCTGTTCGATGAACTGAAGCGCGACGCGCCGAGCTTCGAATTCCTCCATTGCCATGGTCTTGGCGTCCTCGCCCTTGGCGCCGACGCGCCAGAAGCGATCAAGGCGCTTTGCGCTCTCGCCGCGGACGATGAAATCGCGGTGGCTCGCGAGCGGTTTTCGCAGCTCGGCGCACACTGGATTAAGTTGGCCGAGTCGCAGGCGCAGGTCGAAGAACTCGCCGAGCGCGCGCAGCGGCTCGAAGAGACGAATCGCGTCGCGACCACCCGTTGCGAAACGCTGGCGAGCGAAATGAAGCGCCAGCGCGAAGATCAGACTCGGCTGCTCGCGACGCTCAAGCGACCTGATTACGATGGCCGGTTGCCGGCGAAGCTCACCGGGCTGAGGCGTTGGATTCCGGGCCGCCGCCGGAAACTTCGTTGGCGCGCGCGCGAGTATCGGACCGTCGCCGCTTCGCCGCTGTTCGACCGGGATTGGTATCTTGCTAATAATCCTGACGTCGCCACCGCCAAGCTGAACCCCGTTTATCACTATCTGCGTTATGGCGCGCGCGAGGGACGGGCGCCTGGGCCGCACTTCAGCGGTCAGGCATACAAGCGGGCGAATCCCGATGTTGCCGACTCGGGAGAAAATCCGCTTCTGCACTTCATTCGCGTTGGCGCGCGCGAAGGTCGCTCGCCTGGATACGGCTTGAACGGGGCGGAGCTTCGTTCGCCTCTCGACGCTGCGGCGTATCGAGAATGGGTGCGTCGTTACGATACGCTGTCGGAGGCGGACCGGCAGGCTATCGCCGAGCACTTGGCGCGTCTGAGCTATCAGCCGCTCATATCCGTCGTCATGCCGGCGTTCGACACGCCGGAGGCGACGTTCCGCCAGGCGATCGAATCCGTTCGTGGGCAGCTCTATCAGAACTGGGAGCTCTGCGTCGCCGACGACGCGTCTCCGTCGACGACCGTCAGCGCCGTCCTCGCCGAATATGCGGCGCTCGATCATCGCATCAAGTGGGCACGGCGATCGGAGAACGGTCATATCTCCGCCGCCAGCAATTCGGCGCTCGAGTTGGCGCGCGGCGAGTTCGTCGCCTTGATGGACCACGACGACCTTATCCCGCCGCACGCGCTCTACGAGGTGGTCGCCGAGTTGAACGCCCATCCTGAAGCTGACATCCTCTATTCCGACGAGGACAAGATCGACGAGCGCGGCGGACGCTACGAACCCTACTTCAAGACGGACTGGAACCCCGAATTGTTTCTCGGGCAGAATTTCATCAGCCATCTTGGGGCCTATCGAAGATCACTGGTCTTGGCCGCAGGAGGTTTTCGCGTTGGCTTCGAGGGCAGCCAGGACTACGATCTCGCGCTCCGTTGCATTCGGAAGACAAACGCAGACAGGATCCGGCACATCCCCGCAGTCCTCTACCACTGGCGAAAGGGGGCTGGACGGACCTCGTTTTCTGATCGCCAACTGGAACGCTGCGCGATCGCAGCGCGCCGGTCGAAGAATGAATATCTTGCGTCGATCGGCGATCCGGGAAACGTTGTCGCTCATTCAAAGGCGCCACTGTCTCCCAGCGAGGCGATTTTCTCGCTCAGAACGTTGCAGGGAGAAAATGACTTCGGCTTCTGGAACTCGCTGAACAGGACTATCTTCGATGGGCTACCCATGGCGCATTGTCCTTGTAAATAGCGCCACTTAGCCCTAGAGAAGGGGTGACGCTGTGTTGATCGGGCGTCTCGCTATCGACCGGCTGGGATGGCCGTCCCCGCCGGTCTTCTTTTGCGTCGGCTAGCCTAACCGCATTGTTCGGCTCGGCGGTCCCTGTGGCGAAGCACTTGTCCGCCCCTCTCGGCGTTTGTCCGCCAAGTCGCAGTCAGAGGGGACGGCAACGTCGCCGCACGCGGGTCGCGCGTGAACGGGTAGTGAACAAACTCCCCGGATTTTCCCCGGGTTGGGGAACGATTTCTGGGGAATTTTCGCGCTTCGTTCGCTGGGGAAAAGGGAGTGCTCGTCTAGCACGCCATTGTTTTCTCGGAGAAAACTGGTGCTGCAAGAGAGGATTGAACTCTCGACCTCTCCCTTACCAAGGGAGTGCTCTACCACTGAGCTACTGCAGCTTTAGCGCGCGGATTTCGCGCCGCGGCGAACGGCGGGCTTTTGCCATAGCAGGGCGGCCAAGGCAAGGAGAAGCGCCGCCGCAGGCGCGCCAGCGGCTCGCCGGGGCTCGCGACGCAGGAAACCCGACGCGCGCCGCCGGCCTCTAGGCCGCGCCGACGCCGAGCAGATCATGGAAGTGGATGATGCCGACGACCTCGCCGGCCTCGACAACCAGCAGGGCCGAGATCTTGCGGCTGATCAGCTCCAGCGCCTCGGCGACCAGCGCGTCGGGGGCGACCGTGCGCGGCGAGCGGGTCATCACCTCCTCGACCGGCGTATCGACGATCTTGTGCGACTTCAGGTGGCGGCGCAGGTCGCCGTCGGTGATGATGCCGGCCAGCTTGCCGGAATCGTCGAACACGCCGACGCAGCCGAAGCCCTTGGTCGACATCTCGACGATCGCGTCGGCCATCTTGGCGCCGACGCGAATGCGCGGGATGCGGTCGCCGCGATGCATGACGTCACGCACGAACGCGAGCTTGGCGCCGAGCTTGCCGCCGGGATGGAAGATGCGGAAATCGCGCGCGGTGAAGCCCTTGCCTTCGAGCAGGGCCATCGCCAACGCGTCGCCGAGCACGAGTTGCATCGTCGTCGACGTGGTCGGCGCGAGGCCGTTCGGGCACGCCTCCTGGGTGTTGGGCAGGCAGAGGCAAACGTCGGCCTCGCCGCCGAGCGCGCTGTCGGCGTTGGACGTGATGGCGATCAGCGGAATGGCGAAGCGCCTGGCGTAGGTGACGACCGCCGCCAGCTCAGGCGTCTCTCCCGACCACGAGACGGCGATGACGACGTCGCCGCTCTGCACCATGCCGAGGTCGCCGTGGCTCGCCTCGGTGGCGTGGACGAAGAACGCCGGCTGGCCAGTCGAAGCGAAGGTCGCGGCGATCTTGCGCCCGACATGGCCTGATTTGCCCAGCCCAGTGACGATCACCCGCCCCGGCGCGGCTGCGATTGTCTCGACAGCGCGGCGGAAGGCGGCCCCGAGGCCAGTTTCGCCCGGCGTTCCGAGCGCTTCGGCCATTGCCGTAAGGCCTTGTTGCTCAATATGAATTGTGCGCAGCCCAGCGGCCACGGCGTCGACAGCGGTGGTGGTCATGCGCGCTCTTAGCACGGTCGCGGCCGCCAATCATCCCCGTGCGGCGCAGCGCTCCGGCGCCCGCCGGCTTAAGCGGCCATTAACCATACCGGCCTAACCCTCGAAGCGCCCGTCAAGCGGCTGACGCGCGGGCGAAAGGAGCCGTCGTGCGGTCGCGTCTGGTCGAGCTTCGCCGCGCTCGCTGGGTCGCCCTCGGCGCGCTCGCCGTGGGGCTCGGGGGCGCGTTCGCGCCGGTCCACGCTCAAGACGCGCAGCTCGGTCTGCGCGGCGCGACCGAGGTTGTCGCCGACGCCGCCCCGCCGCTGACCCAGTTCGCGCCGCTTCAGACGCCCGACGCCGCCGCAACCGCCCCGGCCATCGCGCCGCCGGTCGACGGCGCCGCCAACGCCGACGCGAAGACCAAGCCGGCCAAGGCCGATCGAACCAAGCTGCCGGCGCTCAAGCCTTATCCAGGCGCGCAACGGCTGGGCTTGCGTGGCGGGCCGGCCGACCTGCAAGCTAGGACCCCGCCGGGCCCGACCGTCGCTGCGCCGCCGACGCCGCAGCGCCGCAAGGCCGCCGCCGACGACAAGCCGTTCGATCCCACTGGCGTTCGCGTCGGCGATCTCAAGTTGACGCCCTATGTCGAGGAGGACGGCGGCTGGGCCTCCAATCCCGGGCTGACGGCCGGACCGCATCGCGGCAGCGCCTTCGAGACGACCGAAGCGGGCGTCGCGTTGCAATCCGACTGGTCGCGTAGCGACCTGCACGGCCAACTGAAGGGCGCCTACACGGATTACTTCGACGACCCGAAGGACGATTCGCCGAATGCGAGCGGCGCGCTTGGCGGGCGTTACGACGCCAGCCGCGACCTGTCGTTCGATGCCGAAGGCCGCTTCGCCGTCAGCGACCAGACGCTGACCTCGCTCGGCCTCGGCTCGGCGACGGGCTCGACCTCGCGCGCCTTGGTCTCGAACGACGGCGCGACCCTCGGCGGCGCGCAGAAGTTTGGCGACTTGACCCTGGCGCTGCATGCGACACTCGACCGCACCACCTATGCGAACGCCGGCGCCGAGGACCTCGCCAGCGACAATTTCAACGACTGGGGCCTGCGCGGCCGCGTCTCCTACCGGCTGAGCGAGACGGTCTCGCCCTTCGTCGAAATCGGCGGCGACGTCCGGCGCTATGATTCGGCGATCGATTACAATGGCTACGACCGCAACTCGGACGGCTGGCAGGCGGTCGTCGGCGCAACGCTCGCCTTCACCCGGCAACTGACCGGCGAAGCGAGCTTCGGATACGGCGCGCGGGCCTACGTCGACCCACGCCTGCAGAATTTCGGCGGCCCGCTGATCGACGCGTCGTTGGTCTGGTCGGCGACGCCGCTGACCACGGTCACCGCGAAGGCGCAGACGACGCTCGGCGATTCCGTCGCCGCCGGCGCCTCGGGCGTCCTGACGCGCGCCTATTCGCTCGATGTCGCTCACGAGCTGACGCGCGCCTTCACGCTCGGCGCCATGGCGAGCTGGTCGGGCGAGAGTTATGTCGGCCTCGCGCAGCGCGATTCGACCACAACCTATGGATTGCGCGCCGAATACCACGTGTCGCGCGATCTGGTGCTGAAGGCGAGCGCCAGCCGCCAGATCTATGATTCGAACGCGACGAACGCGAACTACGTCGCCGACGTGTTCATGCTTGGCCTCAAACTGCAACGCTGAAGGGCGTCGCCTACAGATCGAGCTTCTTCAGTTCCGCGCGCAGTTGAGGGCCGAGATCCTCGCGCATCAGCGCAAAGGCGATGTTGGCGTTGAGGAAGCCGAGCTTCGAGCCGCAGTCGTAGCTGCGCCCGTCGAACCGCACGCCATGGAAGAACTGGCGCTTGGCGAGTTCGATCATGCCGTCCGTGAGCTGAATCTCGCCGCCGGCGCCCTTTTCGACTTTTTCGAGGAAATCGAAAATTTCCGGCTGCAGGATGTACCGGCCGGATATGATCAGATTCGACGGCGCCGTGCCCTTCGGCGGCTTTTCCACCATGCCCTTGATCTCGAAGGCGTGCCCTTCGTCCTCGCCGATCCCGACGATGCCGTAATACTGGGTTTCGTCGGGAGAAACCTCCTCGACCGCGACGACGTTGCCGCCGAAGCGCTCGTAGACTTCGACGCACTGGGCGAGGCACTGGTCGCCGCGCGGCCCCGCCGACGTGACCATATCGGGCAGCAGCAGCGCGAACGGCTCGTGGCCGACGAGGTCGCGGGCGCACCACACGGCGTGGCCGAGCCCGAGCGGCGCCTGCTGGCGGATGAACATCGCCGCGCCCTCCGGCAGCATATCAGCCTTCAACGCCTCGATCTGTTGCAGTTTGCCGCGGCGGCGCAGCGTGTCGTCGAGTTCGTAGGCGATATCGAAATGGTCCTCGATAACGCCCTTGTTGCGTCCAGTGACGAAAATGAATTTCTCGATGCCCGCCGCGCGCGCCTCGTCGACGACGTGCTGCAGGATCGGCCGGTCGACCACTGTCAGCATTTCCTTGGGAACAGCCTTGGTCGCCGGCAGAAATCGCGTGCCGAGACCGGCCACCGGCAGCACAGCCTTACGGATGGGTTTGCGCATCGGGAAAACGCCTTTCGCTAGTTACGCTGCGCCGCGGCTCGGGCGCGGGTGGCGCGGGAAACGGTGGTCAATCTGTCGCGTGAAGTGTATTCCGCTTCGGGCGACCGATCGGCGACGCCATGGCTCGCCGATTGGGCCAATTTTGTCAAAAGAGGACGTGGACCCGCAAGGGCCGCGGCGAGGCGATGGCGGTTTTGGTGACCGGCGGGGCGGGTTACATCGGCGGCCATATGACGCTCGGCCTGATCGACGCCGGCGAAAATGTGGTCGTGCTCGACAATCTGTCGACCGGCTTCGCCTGGGCGGTCCAGCCGCCGGCCAAGCTGGTGATCGGCGATTTCGGCGATGCGGCGCTGGTCGCCCGATTGATCCGCGAACATAAGATCGACGCGATCGCCCATTTCGCCGCCAAGCTCATCGTCCCCGAATCGCTCGGCGACCCGCTCGGGTATTATGACAACAACACCGCCAAGGCGTTAAGCCTGATCCGGTGCGCCGTCGAGGGCGGCGTCAAGCATTTCATCTTCTCCTCCACCGCGGCGGTCTACGGCGAGACCTCGGCCGAGCCGGTCGCCGAGGACGCGATCCTCAATCCCATTTCGCCCTACGGCCGGTCGAAATTGATGGTCGAGTGGATCCTGCAGGACTCAAGCCGCGCCTACGGCCTGCGCTACGTCGCGCTGCGCTACTTCAACGTCGCCGGCGCCGACCCGCAAGGGAGGCTCGGCCAGTCCACTGCGAACGCCACCCATCTCATCAAACGCGGCGTGCAGACGGCGCTCGGCCGATTCGCCAGCATGGACGTCTTCGGAGAGGACTATCCAACCCGCGACGGCACCTGCGTGCGCGACTACATCCAGGTCACCGACCTGATCGACGCCCATCTCGCCGCCCTCGCCTATTTGCGGGCCAGCGGCGACAGCCTGACCTGCAATTGCGGCTACGGCCACGGCGCGACGGTCAAGGAAGTGATCGAGGTCGTCAAGCGCGTTTCGGGCGTCGATTTCAAGGTCAACCACGCGCCGCGGCGGGCCGGCGACCCGGCGGCGATCGTCGCCAAGGCCGAGCGGGTGCGCAGCACGCTGGGCTGGCGGCCGAAGCGCGACGATCTCGACGCCATCGTCCGCCAGGCGCTCGACTGGGAACGGCGCCTGCATAACCGCCTCGGGCCGCCCGATCCGGCCTGAGCCGCCGTCGCCCGCCTTTCCATTGCAGCCGCCGTTGGTTGGGCTTTACAAGCCCAGCCTCGCCGTGCCTTGTCTAGCCAAACCGGACATCCGGGCGGAGCGTGCGGGGGAGCGGTCGGCGGCGATGAGCGGCGAGGACATCCTTGTCACCGAGCGACTCGGCAAGTCCTTTGGCGGCTTCGCGGCGGTCAGCGACGTTAACCTCAAAGTCCGGCGCGGCTCGATTCACGCGCTGATCGGCCCCAACGGGGCCGGCAAGACGACCTGCTTCAACATGCTGACCAAGTTCGTCGCGCCGAGCTTCGGTCGGATCTTGTTCAACGGTCGCGACATCACCCATATGCGGCCGGCGGATGTCGCCCGCCTCGGCCTCGCGCGCTCGTTCCAGATCTCGGCGATCTTCCCCCATCTGACCGCGCTCGAAAACGTGCGGGTCGCGCTGCAACGCCAGCGCGGCGACAGCTTCGATTTCTGGCGCTCGAAGAAGGCGCTGACGCCGCTCAACGCGCGGGCGCTGGAGCTGCTCGATCAGGTCGGCCTCGCCGACTGGGCTCATTCGGTCGCGGTCGAATTCCCCTATGGCCGCAAGCGCGCGCTGGAGATCGCCACGACGCTCGCGCTCGACCCCGAGATGCTGCTGCTCGACGAACCGATGGCTGGCCTCGGCCTCGAGGACATCGAGCGCATCGCGGCGCTGATCCGGCGCGTCTCGGCCCATCGCACCATCCTGATGGTCGAGCACAATCTGCAAGTCGTCGCCGACCTTTCCGACCGCATCACCGTCTTGACGCGCGGCCGGGTGCTCGCCGAGGGCGACTACAAGTCCATCTCCGCCAACCAGCAAGTCAGGCAGGCCTATATGGGAGACGGACATGGCTATGGCTGAGGCCGCCGCGCCGACGCTCGCCGTCTCCGGGTTGCAGGCCTGGTATGGCGAGTCGCATGTTCTCCACGGCGTCGACTTCGAGGTGCGACCGGGGGAAGTCGTCACCCTGCTCGGCCGCAACGGCGCCGGCAAGACGACGACGCTGAAAGCGATCATGGGCATCGTCGGCAAGCGCGCCGGCTCGGTCGTCTTCGCCGGCCGCGAGACGATCGGCCTCTCGTCCGACCGCGTCGCCCGCCTCGGCATGGCGATCTGCCCCGAGGAGCGCGCGATTTTCGCCAGCCTCAGCGTGCGCGAGAACCTGATGCTGCCGCCCCGCGTCGCGCCCGGCGGGCTGACGCTCGAGCGCATTTTCGCGCTTTTCCCCAATCTGGCCGAGCGGCTCGCCAGCGGCGGCGGCAAGCTGTCGGGGGGCGAGCAGCAGATGCTGGCGATCGCCCGCATCCTGCGCACCGGCGCGCGCTTCCTGATGCTCGATGAGCCGACCGAGGGTCTGGCCCCGGTGATCATCCGCCAGATCGGCCGCACCATCGCCGAGCTGAAGCACGAGGGTTTCACCATCCTGCTGGTCGAGCAGAACTTCCGCTTCGCCGCGACGGTGTCCGACCGCTACTACGTGATGGAGCATGGCCGCATCGGCATCGGCTTCGGCAATTCCGACCTCGACGCCAACAACATGGAGAAGCTGCATGTGCGTCTCGGCGTCTGACGAGCGCCGGTCGGCGGCCGAGGAGGCGTGAGGCGATGATTTTCGGCCACGCCATCACCGCCCAGCAGCTCTTTGGACAGTTGCTGATCGGGCTGATCAACGGCTCGTTTTATGCGTTGCTGAGCCTCGGCCTCGCGGTAATCTTCGGCATGCTCAACATCGTCAACTTCGCCCACGGCGCGCTCTACATGATGGGCGCGTTCGTCGCCTATTTCCTGCTGCATGAGCTCGGTCTCAATTACTGGTGGGCGCTGATCGGCTCGCCGTTGATCGTCGGGGCCTTCGGCGCGCTGATCGAGCGCACGTTGCTCGTCCGCTTGCGCGGACTCGATCCGCTCTACAGCCTCCTGCTGACCTTTGGCGTGGCGCTGATGATCCAGGGACTGTTTCAAAACGAATTCGGCGCTTCGGGCCTGCCTTACGCGATCCCGCCGCAACTTTCCGGCGCGCACAATCTCGGCTTCATGTTTCTGCCCAATTATCGCGCCTGGGTGATCGGCTTCTCCGCCTTCGTCTGTTTCGCGACCTGGTTCCTGATCGAAAAGACCCGCGTCGGCGCTTATCTGCGCGCCGCGACCGAAAACCCGACGATGACCCGAGCCTTCGGCCTCAACGTGCCGCGCATGATCACGCTGACTTACGGTTTCGGCGTCGGCCTGGCGGCGCTCGCCGGCGTGCTCGCCGCGCCGATCAACCAGGTGCGGCCGGGCATGGGCGTCGACATCATCGCCGTCGTCTTCGCCGTGGTGGTGATCGGCGGCATGGGCTCGATTCTCGGCTCGATCGTCACCGGCTTCACCCTCGGCGTCGTCGAAGGTCTGACCAAGGTCTTCTATCCGGAAGCCTCCAACACCGTCGTCTTCGTCATCATGGCCGTCGTGCTGCTGATCAAGCCGGCCGGCCTGTTCGGCAAGGTCGCCTGAGATGAGCGCGGATCCGATCGTCGCCCCGTCCGGCGCTGCGCCGCGCGAAACGCGGCAGTTCGCCGGCGCCTTTGTCGTCATGCTGGCGCTCATCGCCGTCGCGCCTTTCGTCGCCTATCCGTTCTTCGTCATGCAGGCCCTGTGCTTCGCCCTGTTCGCCTGCGCTTTCAACCTGCTGATCGGCTACGTCGGCCTGCTGTCGCTCGGCCACGCGATGTTCCTCGGCGCGGCGAGCTACGTCTGCGCCCACGCCGCCAAGGTT
>Ga0224559_1001218_pt1 | contig 14588 bp, 11 predicted proteins | sample 714S33034metaG_FD_180676 | JGI IMG/M metagenome (GOLD analysis project Ga0224559, IMG submission 180676) | Peat soil microbial communities from Stordalen Mire, Sweden - 717 S3 30-34 | ecosystem: Environmental > Terrestrial > Soil > Wetlands > Peat | place: Sweden: Norrbotten County, Stordalen... | reverse complement strand
GAAGTCAAATACATTAATAAATTATTTGGTATAGCTTTATAATGTTAGTACATTTTCCTTGAATATTTTGATTTTTATTAATTACTTATATATTTACATATTTTTTTGAAGTTTTTGCAACGGAACCTCTTTTACTCTTGCTTGATACGTGGGACTCAAGCGTAAAGAATCTCAAAGCTATCAGGGAAAAACAATCTAATTTTTTAACAAAATTGAAATCAAATCTTTTGGAGAACTCTATTATACGAAAAATATGCCTATAGACATAGTTTAAATCCTACATGAGGAATTGGGATTATCTGAAGGTGAATGGATTTGTGCAAGTATTAATAGGATAATCTCAAAAAACAAAACATGCAATATCGGATCACAAAATATACCGGATATGACTAATCCAAGAAACAGATGGACTAACATGTCCTGGAAAATTGAGGAATACCGTGGAGGCACAAAATAGTTTTGTGGTGTGGAAATGAGTCAGCACAAGAAAGGCATCGCAGAGGGCGCATCTAATGTTTTCATTGAGGACTTTTCTAAGGCTGGAGATACAAAGAATCAAAGACGGGATTTCTTTATTTGGAAATAAAATATAATTTGCAGACTAGTGACAGTTACATATATACACCTATTAGAATATAATTGATATTAATTATAATCGTAAATGATTTGGGAGAAAATATTGTGCAAAACATGATACTTTGTAAGTTTTATTTCGATAAGCTTTAATATTTTTCAGAGGAATGTTCTCCGAGTTGCCTATAAGCATAATACGATTAAAAAAATTGACGCGAAGGACGTTTTGAAATTATTTGTTTGCAACCAAAGTATTATGAATACAAACATCATTCAATAATGTTTTCGACTTAACTAATGAGTAAGCTTCAAGATTAAACTTTCAAAAAAGTAAGGAAATGAACTCGCTAGTTGAAAGTTTCCCTAACGAAAAGTAGGGGAATAAAACACTCATTTTTTCAGCTATTGCTTTTTCCTCCAGCTGATATGCAAAAAAAATATGTGCATTATTTATTTCGTCTTTCGAATCTTTGCAAAAAGCTGTCTTAAGGTATCTTCATTACTTTTTGTGAACTCAAATGGAGAACCTGTAAAAGGTTCGAAGTAAACCGGCACATCATCTTGCCTGTAAAAAGTCCCGTCACATTCCATGGCATCAATGACTCCTGGAAGCACGATGTCTGAGATAACTGTTGTCGGGCAAGGTACAATATCTAGGCAGATCAGGGGTATTTCGGCAAGGTAGGTCGCGCAGTCCGCAGGAAGATTACTAATAAGGTCAGAGCATACTACAAGAGCTGCATCCACGTCTTTTTCCCGAAGCATGTCTACAGTCGTAAATTCTCCTGGGTTGAAGCGTGGATATCCCCGCGTGAAGTCGAGCCCGAAAGGATAGCCATACATGTAGGATGCTACTTGGTTAAAGCCTGCCACGTTGCAGTGGGCATGAATAACTCCAAGAGCAAACTTAGTAAATTTATTAATTTCTTTTACGAAATTCATGACAATTTCCGCGTTTCTATGCTTCCCGATTGATGATGAAAGCCCTAACCCTATTGAAATGAAACCGAAGTTGCAATTTTTCATCATATAGAGCAGCTCTTCCATTGCGGAAATCGGCACACCTGTGATTTCTTCAACTGAAGGGTGGGGAATTTTTCCATGCAGGAGTGTAAGGAGTGCACTGATAAGTTCATAATCGGAATTAGGCGTTAGCTGCACGTGGAAGTCTGAAGCTTCAGTAGTAAGAGTCTTTCTCGGGTCCAGTGTGATGATAATTCTGTCGAAACGTCCACGTTTAGTCCAGTAGCCACGAGGGAAAACTTCGTACCTTGACATCTGCCTCGGAATGGACTCAAGAGGATTGGTTCCCCAATAGACTATTAGGTCACATCTGTTTTTTTTCTGCCCTTCTGTTGCACCAACTTTTCCAGCTTCCTGGACTCCCATAACGGTTGGTCCATGGTAGATAGATGTATTTGAGTCTACAACTGCACCAAGGTATTCTCCAATATGAAGCCCCGCTTCGTGAGCCTCACAGGATATCTCGCTGCCCAAGAAAAGCAAGGGACGTTTTGCAGAAGTAAGGATATATGTGGCTTTTTCAAGAGCTTCATCCCAAGGTACAGGTATCAGTCTTCCCCCTTTATTTATCAGAGGCTGCCTGAGTCTGTGGGAACTTACAATCTCCTTAAATTTGACATTTCCAATCTTACATGCATTTTTAGTTTCAATTGTTCCATCTCCGAGTTCTACTTGGATGTCATCGCAAGCCGCCCCACAGGCCGGACAGACTATGTTTTTGAACACCATATTCATTGCCCTCTGACATAAACTTTCAGCACAATATCTTCGGCGCTCAGTACTCTTTCTTCGGTGGGTTCAATTTTCACTGGAGCACCTTTGTAGAGAGGGGATCCCGTAGAAAGGGTGTCAGGGTCCACAACCACATTGGTCCAGATTGCTTTTGGCATGAATACATTCCCTGGTCGGACTGAATCCGTGCATTTTGCATAAACTACAACCGAATGTTTACCGTTTTTACTTGTCACCTTAACTTTCTCAGGAGAGCAGAGAGTCACAAAATCAACTGTGGCAATCCAGCAGGCTGCGCACTCCTTAGTATACTCAGCCTTAAATTTATCTCCCCCCTTTGCAAGTCTGCCTTCTTCAATCGTACTTCCAGTAATGAGTAATACTTCCATGCATCTGACCTCAAAGCTCGGTATTTGTATCCACAGCCACATAAAGCACTCCTTTTGCACGCGTGCTAATCGCATAATCTCCTATGAATTTCTTGAATTTACCTTTTAATTCAACACCGCCAAGAGTGAGCCCTTCTTCAATGCCCATATATTCGAAACCTGGAGAAAAGCGTTCGATTTTACCCCCGATAACTATGGTCCCAGCTGTCATTTCAGCACCTACCCCTCTAAGAGCTCTGCCTTTCACAATGATTAATCCACCGGTCTGGCGAATCCCACAGAAGCCTTCAACATTGCCTTCCACAAAGATTTCACCTCCATCCATTCCGCCTCCGACTTGATGTCTGGCCGAGCCTTCGATCACAATTCGTCCACCTTTCATACCGTGCCATTTGCCTCTGTAAGCACAGCCAACATGATCTCCAGCATTGCCTTTAATGTGGAGTAGTCCACCTATCATTTCCATGGCTGGCCAGGAATCCGTATCTCCGGAAACGAAAATTTCACCTCCTTTCATTCCTGTCCCTAAATGCATGCCTGCAGAACCCTCAATTTCAATTTTTCCTGCACTCATACCTTCTCCAATTCTTTTGACCCTGCTTGCATCACCTTTTATACGGATTATGGTCTCAGCTTCAGAACTGCCTCCATTTACTTTTACTTCAAAAAATTCACAGAGAGGATAGGTCCTTGGCCCCTGCCAGATTGGAAGATTCCCGATTTCTTCTGCACTTTTGCCAGCAAAAGAGTCCGGATTTATAATATCTGCCTCCAGTTTAATATCGACATTCCTTTTTGGAATAAGTATTACTTCTGTCATTACTTCACCTCTTACCATTAACCTGTATTGGAGTCGGGTTTGCAAGATACTTTTTGGGAGTTTGGTAATTGGCAAAGCCAAGGGTATAGTACCTAAACCATTCCTTCACATCGGCCAGCATCTCCTTTTCCTTTTCGTCCTCTACATGCACTTCGGAATAGTAAGTCCGCTTCTCAGGAATGGAAACGACCTCTCCCTTAGCAACAACAATTTCTCCTCCCTTTATGGTATATTCTACCTTCCTGAAGGTCCTGAGGAGAGCTTCGTAATTGTTCGGATCAAGTTGCTGCGGGTTAATGTTGTAAATTGTAATATCTCCGTCAGCACCCACTCCAAGAGAGCCTTTTCTATGTGCCATGCCAATTGTCCGGGCAGGGTTGGCTCTAGTTAGGATCGCAAGATCATAGAGGGAAAGTTCCCGTCTTACTCCTCCGATCTCACTTCTATCATTGGCCCACTTGTGGCATTCACTTAGGGTTTGCTTCCTGTAAGCCTCAGACATGAGCCAGGTCATGACTTCCGGGTATTTAGTGAACGGACCTCCGTTGGGACTATCCGTTGTCATAATGGTCTTCCAGGGGTCGTTGATTAACAGGAGACATTCAAGTCCCATCGCCCATTGCACGCTGTGAACTGGATTGGACTTGAGGTAAGTAAAGGGCAGGACACCTGAGCCACACTCCATTTCAACGTCTTTATTTGACCACTTGTTTCCTGTAAGTGTGTATATATCGTGGATGGCAGGGCCGTCTCCGGTCATGGTTGTAGCTTCACCGAAAGGCACGCATCCACTGTCTATTACAACATGATCCTTGTTGTTGATATATCCTGCAAGTTCTTTAACACCAGATTCGAGGTCTGCCCAGGTGGTACCTGCAAAACTATTGAACATCAGATGGGCAAGGTATACTGAACGATTCTTTGCAGGATTCATTTTGATTTCTGCCCATTCCACTTCCATGTTCTGCCTGGGCTTTATGACGTCAGGGATTTTGAGGGATTCTTTGGCAATAGTATAGCAACCCGGATGGCCCAGGTTGTTTGCATGCAGGTGAAGAGGCATCGGCATGCCCAAGCATTCGTTAATCTCGGAAAGTCCTTTTATGATCTCTCTTGGGGTAATTTCAAAATGGATGTTGGCCTCATCAAGAGAACTTACGTTTTTTCCCCAACCCCAGTTTTCAACTCCCGCGGGGTTGACGCACTTGACTCCATAAGTCTTGTGAGTCTTCATCATCCAAGAAACATAGGCAGCAGCTCTCCAGATGTCACCTTCTCGGAGATAGCGCATCACAAAGAAATTGTTCCCGAGCTCCAGATACCCTCCCATATCAAGAATTGGAGTTGCACGCATTTCTTCATGTGTATGGCGAGCTTCGAGAGGGGGAATTGCAGCTTCAAAGACAGTTGTATAACCCATTGCTGCATAATCATAACCCTGTTTGTAAACCGAGGGTACGGTGTAACCGGAACCTGAGTGGAGGAGTGAAGTTTTCTGTATAGTTGCTTTGTAGTGGTCTTCTGGGCGCATCACCCTCCCAGCATTAACCTTTGAGCCTGCAACGTGAGAATGAGAGTCTACCCCCCCTGGCATGACAGTCTTTCCGAATGCATCAATAAACGTTCCTGTTTTCAGTTCAGCCGCAGAAAGTCCTGTCACAACTTTTCCGTCCTGGACGAAGATATCCATGATTTCCCCCTTTATTTCGTTGAGGGGGTCAAAGACATATCCATTCTTGATCACAATTGTTCCTGCCATTTAGTTCGCCTCTCTTTTCACAAACCAGATCGCATTAACAGGACAAATAAGAACGCATATTCCATCTTCCCCGCAGAGGTCCTGGTTTACAACAAAAATTTTTCCGTTTTTAACCTCAAGAAGAGCTTTTTCGTCCATGTTGTTTAAGTATCCTGCAGCAAGTTCACGATTATTGAGAGCATTTACCGGACAGACAATAACACAGTTCCCACATCCCAGACATGCATCTTCATCCGTTTCTATGCATGTGCGATGTGTAGCTTCCGGAACAGGAGATTCGAGTATCTTTTTCTCGAGGAGATCTTTTTTCTCCAAACTCGGCAGAATTGCAGTTTTTCGAACGGTAATAGCGTTCACAGGACAGGCAATTGCACAGGCTCCACAATAAATACAGGCCTCAGGGCGGTGAGTTATCTTTTCGACTCTTTCTCCGAATTTGGCCTTTTTGTTAAAAAGAGCATTTGCAGGACAGATTTCCACACAGGTATGGCAGGTCTGACAGACATCCTCAATCCAGTTCCATTGTCCTTTAAACGGTTTTTCCACGAAAATTGCATTCATCGGGCACACTGCAGCACACCAGCCACAGTGAACGCAGGATGCCGAATTAATGAGAGTCTTTCCAACCAGTTTCAGGCTTCCGTCCTTTGAAATATCCCGGATTACCTCAATACAGGTTCTTGGGCAGATATCTTCACAAAGCCCGCAGTAGATACAGTTTTCATTCACTGTCGTCGGTTTCATGGCCTCGAAAATATAAGACATGTCATTAAGAGTTTTTCCTTCTTGCCTCAATTCAAGAGCACCTGTGGGACAAACTCTCGCACAAATTTCACAAATAAGGCAATCTCCATCCTTTCTTTCCAGAAAATCCGCATCAAATAACTTTCTTACTATAGATCCTATAGCCCCTATTGATAAGCCACTTTTGGGGCATGCTTGTACGCAGGTCCCACAGCCGATGCATTTTTCAGGTATATAGATTAGTTGCCGGGTCTTCTTTTCGGAGGAGACAGAAAATAGTTCACGTTCTTGCATTTTACTTACCTCTCAAAGTTATTCTGTGCATGTGCCACAAAGTAGCTAATTTCCAATGTTCAAATACCAGGCTTGGAGTTCTGGATAGTTCGTCTTCTTCTTCGAGTCTAGGTTTATTCGAACGCCTCTTATGCTATAGACTCCTCACGGAGCCGTTTTGTCTATTATGGTCACCATTTCATCCATGTTCCTGATTTATCGTGTCAATTGTTTCTGATGGTAGCTACAGCAAGGATCTAGAATGGGGTATAGGTACTAGCTTTGCGTCTTAACATATCACATATATGCGTTTCCCTTCTCGGATATCGACCACCCTGCAATATTAAATATCTGAATACCGATTAATGCTCCAAAGTTAAGAAAACCATGAACAAAATTACCTCTTATATCTGTGAAAGCACCTCACGATCTTTTTTCTGTTTTAGAATTGCTTTCATAAGATATTTATCAAAATTTTATTTTTTATACAATGTGTATAGCCATAGATTTTATTTTTAGATTTTCTTAAACATAAGTAGAAGAATACGGGGAGCCAACGTAGTAACATATTGCAAGAAATCTTGTTTTTAGAGATGCTAGTTGCAATGTATCCATGTAAAAGTAAGATAAGATTATTACGCTCAAAACTAGGTTTCATATGATACTGGCGTCTTTTTATCCATCCCCGATAACTATACATCTATCTGGCCGAACTCTGCTGCGTAGGATCAGATCCTCAAATGTATCATTTAGAACCACTTTGTGTTACGGAGCCTGCGACTTTGCCTTTAAGGCATCCGCCTTCAATAAACAATTAGTTGGTGATAACTAAATAATCATCAGACGCCTTATAGACTTCCTCGGCAGAAATTTTATAAACACATAGGGACGAATAGATATAAATTCTACATTAATATTAAATGTTAGATGGACAGGGTACATTGCTAAAATGGTTATTTAATTCTTTAAAAGTTTCATTATTGTAGAAAATGGTCAATGCAGGATTTTGGGAAAAATTGTTAAGATTGGCATTATAAAAATGGGAAACTTGGGTATGAGTCAGGTTATCACTCTGATCCAGGATGAAATGGCAGCGCGAGAGGGAATCACAGTACGGGTATTTGGAACAGGTGCTAAGATGGGCTTAACCGAGGCTATGGACACTGAAAGTTTCAAGCAGTGGAACGCAGACTTTGTGAGAATTATCAGCCCTAACGCAACATCTCCAGGCCTCTCTGCAGTCCTCTAATCATGGAAGAACGTGCCATGCGTTGTGATCTATGATGGGCCAAAAAATAAAGAATCCAGAGATATTTTGGAGCAACAAGGCTTTGAATATATTATTCTCCCGGTAGATCCGCTCATCGGAGCAAAAAGAGAGTTTCTTGATCCAGTGGAAATGGTAGTCTTTAATGCCGATGTGATGAAAGTCCTCTCTATTTGTGGTGTTGTAAGACTTCTTCAAGAAGAACTCGACAAAATAACAGAGCAACTTAGTTCCGAAGAGTCCGAAAAGGAACTGGAGCTCCCACATATTTTTGCAAAACCAGAAAAATGCATTGAACATGCAGGTTTCTCAACCCCCTCTGCGAAAGCAAAGGCTCTCGCTGCCCTTCACATAGTTACAAAAGTAGCACAGGTTAATTACCCTGTCTGTTTCACGCTAAAGGATCTTGACCAAATATGCCTTACAGCTGCAGCAGGGCATGAAATAATGGGAACTGCCGCTCATCTTGCAACTCAGGCAAGATAAATTGAAAAATCCAATGACACTGTCTTCAGGCAATCTCATGCAAAAAGCGGCATCCTACTAACGAAAATCAAATTATATGAATAACCAAAATAAAAATTGAAACTAATTTAAAGTTTTGAAGTCGAAACACTTATTAGAAGATCATGAAAAAATGTTCCTGGATAAGAAATAGGAGATTAGTTCTTATTTTCAGGGTTTTTGATTGATTGAATTCAATTGCATGTGGAATTAAAGATCAATTTTGGAGATCCTCGAAGATGTTAAAAATCTCGAGATTTAAGCAACAATTTGATTAAATAAAATATTTAATGAAGTATTTCTTCAGTAAGGCATGAGAAATTAAAAAATTTAAAACTGGGAATTGAAGAAGAAACTTGAACGAAAAACATGAAATAGTGAATCTGGTCTAAGGTATCAAATAAAAGAAAGTTTCAAATTTGATTATTTTAACTGACATTCTTCAGATTTACATAGATGTACAATTCGTTCGCTTATTTGCCCATGATTATTCTAGAACTCACTTCCCGTATGTGTGCACGCGAATTTCATCTATTTTCTCAATACGAAAGTAGCTTAAAAATTAATTGAGCTTTCAAGAATAATAATGGTCAAATAAGCGAACGAATTGTACATCTGTGTAAATCTGCGAAATTTAGGATTATTCATTGAAAATTTTTTCCCTGAATTTTTGATTAATTGCAGTCAATTGCCAGTAAAATTGATGACAAATTTTTGCGATCCCAGAATAATAACAAATCTCTAAATTAACAATGATTTTAAAAGAGGGATTTTTATAGAAATCAATGGAGTGAAAATCGAAGATGCATATGCAGAAGCTTTTCCGATCAAGATTGCACGAGTGCTCATCACAGCCGTTACAAAACGTTGGGCCCTTGTGGCAGCTACTGAAGCGACAGGCTTTGCGACGTCCGTTATAATGTGTCCTGCAGAAGCAGGAATCGAAAGACTAGCAACCCCAAGTGAAACCCCTGATAATAGGCCTGGAGTCTACATCCAAATCTGTAATTTCAAATATGAAGCTCTGGAAAAACAACTACTTGAAAGGATTGGACAATGCATACTTACAGCTCCTACAACTTCAGTTTTCAATGGGCTTTCTGAAGCTGAAAAGCAATTTAACATCGGCTCCAAACTCAGATTTTTCGGAGATGGCATAGAGTCCGAATTCCAGATTGCAGGTCGTAAAGTATATAAAATTCCTATAATGGAAGGGGATTTCCTGACTGAGGTAAACATTGGAGCTATAGATGGAATTGCAGGCGGTAACTTCTTTATTTTTGGAGATTCACAGATGAGTGCTCTGACTGCAGCCGAAGTTGCTGTGGATGCAATTGCAGAGCTCGAAGGCACAATTACACCTTTTCCTGGAGGCATAGTAGCCAGTGGATCCAAATCTGGAGCGAACAAGTACAAATTTCTGAAGGCTACAACTAACGAAAAATTTTGTCCCTCCATAAAAGACAAGATTGAGAACACTGAGATTCCGGCAGATGTCAATTCTGTTTATGAAATAGTTATCAATGGGCTTGATGAAGAAAGCATTAAAGCTGCCATGAGAGCAGGAATTAAATGCGCTGTAACTGTTCCAGGAATCAAGAAAATCTCCGCAGGAAACTACGGCGGAAAGCTCGGGAAATACCAGTTCAAGTTGCACGACCTCTTCTGAGCTCCATATCTTTTTTTTGATTTTGGTTATCACAATTTCCTTTATCTACGGATTAAGACGAAGTAAGAAAAAGAACAACATGTAATATGATAACTAATAAAAAAATATAAAACAGAATAAATTGACTTCATGGACTGATTTTTCGAGATTACATGTAAAGAAAGTATTACCGTACTAATTGGCTATTTTTTGGTCATCAAATTCCAAGAGCTCTGAAACCAGCAGAAAGAATTTCTTTTGGATCAATACCAGTAACTTGTATCATTACATAAGTTGCGGGGAAAGCTCCTGTAATAATTCCGAGATTTGCGAAGCTGGCGACAAGGAAAATAAGCATGAACCTATTTTCAACATATCTTTGGAGGTTTTAATTCTCCCAGGGTTTTTATATCAGGCTATAGTAGGGTTTTGCTGTTTTGCCTCCGACAGGCCAGCAAACCAGCCTTAAGCAATCAATGGTTTCGGAATGATTAGACAGGCAATCAAAAAAGCATTCAGAGGTGAATACGGATGGTTTTCGTAGAGTAGAGTCCCATCTGCCCGCAGGACTCTGGTGATAATGAACCTACATACAAAAGCTATCACAAGTAGTGTAAGCAAAATAAGGAAACTAGTCATCTCATAAATCGCCTAACTTAGTTATTCTACATATTTTGAATTAATAATGATAGGTACATAATCAATATAATATAAATATAGTAAGGAATAAGCAATTGATAAGCTCAAGGTAAAGTCACCATTCAATAGCAATGATTATTGTATGCTAGCATATAATATATATCATAACGTCGCTAAAGTGGGTTCCGTGGGGTTTGTGGGCGAATGGGGTTTTGGTGACCATGGCATAAATTATAGTAAGGAGCTTGATACTGGTCGAGACCATAATAGATAACACGACGGTTTCAATGAAATATTTGGCCATAGCTATTTTGTTTTATGATTTTTCGCTGCCTATAGATATTTTATGTTAATTAATTAATTTATTCGGTATTATTTGGCTTTTTTACTGCTTAAATCGAATTCATTTTGGGATTTATTGGTCAATTAATGTCAAAAATTAGCATTTATTTATGAATGTTCATTAACTCTTGTTATAAACTTAAACAATATTTCTAAAATAATATTGTCTCAAAAACGAAAGTTTACTTCTTGAATTCCAAGTAGTCTTCAATATCTATTTGCCAAAGACTAAAAATGAAGAACCACTCTGATGTATCCAATTTTTGGGGTTTCTAGAGCTTCATGCTTCTACAAACTTCTGATAATTAATTCTATATATTCTAATTTTTTTCTAAATATATAATCTAACTTTCATTATAATACTTACTAAACAAAACACTTATGTGTTGATTACATATAAAATCATTTCTTGAATAACCACGTTTCATATTTTATGAATATTAATATAATTGGGCACATATGAGAAATTGAGATGTGATATTGAGAAAATTTGTACAGATTGAAACTTTCATCTAGAAAATCTCAACAGCTTTTTGTTGCTGAAAAGAGATCAAAAAGTGCTAAAATTTACGGAAGAATTTAAGCATTTTAGATGCTTATGAATGGTTATCTAAACACATAGGTTGGTGAATTTTTTTCAGTTGATATAAACACAATTTCAGATGGGATATTTATTCAGTTAGTGTGCCAACTTTTCTTGAAAAACACAAATATCAAGAAGTTGTGAGAAAGGAAATCACACATTGAAAGAATCCTATCACAAAAATTATGCATAAATTTAGCATTGGATTTATAGCAACTTTTCAACACTACCAAGGTTAGTAATGTACTGAAAGTTCTGTAAAAATGACTGTTCTCCAGCTTTTTCTTCTATTACAAAACATAAATGCTTGGCATCACGGATACATAGGTTTTATAACAAAAACTATGTATAAATGAACCAATAAAACCATAACTTGGTTAGCATAACAATTGGCTCATGGGGTTCATTAGAGTTCAAATAGTCATTACATTCTGATTGATTATTGTTTGAATCAATTACTCAATATCAATGAACTGATTCCAAGTCCTATAAGGATCAGGCCGCCTAGAACTTCTGCTTCATTTTCAAGAAAGTGACCTAATCTATATCCTATGATCGCTCCACAAAAAACCATAATAAACGTTACACAGCCTACAATGAGTGCAGGTTCAAGAATAGACACTTTGAGAAGTGTAAGACTTATTCCTAGAAATAAGGCATCTATACTTGTTGCAACTGCCAGCATAAGAAGTACCGAATAATTAAGAGAACTAATTTTTCCTTCCGGTTTTCTGTAAAAAGCTTCATATATCATCTTAATTCCAATAAAAACCAGAAGGCTAGAAGCAATCAATTGACTATAAGTAGAAACATAGTTTTTTATTGTGTTTCCACCAAGCCAACCCAATACTAGCATTAAAGTCTGAAATCCCCCGAAAAAAATAGCAAATTTGAGAGCATCATTGACCCTAAAAGGTCTTATTGTGGTACTTCTAGACATGGATACTGCAAAAGCATCCATTGCAACTCCGACAGCTAAAAGAAAATTAGAAACTATGGACATTGATTAAATACTCCACTTTTTAAAGTATGGCTACAAATGTGAATTATTTAGGGTTGAATAAAATGAATAATGTCACTTAGGCAGGATTTTCTTTTATTAGCAAATCAACTTTAGTATTATTGATCGCTATTTTAAATGTGCATACTGATGATGAAATGATATTGCCTTTTTATTTCTATTTATGCTTGTGGTTTAGTTTAATTAGTTCCAAATGTTCCACGAGCTCCAGATGTTCTAGGAGTTCCATAAGCTCCAGGAGTCATAGATCAGGAACAGTTTCTTATTTTGTATGGAACTTAGAAAATTCAGAGATTTTATCGGAAAACATATGCAGAATTGTTTTTTCGATAGTTATGTTCTACATTATTAGGACTTAGCACTGCGGACACAAAATCAAAATACACCTTGAATTCCCATACTATCAAAAGTCTATCAAGTCTATGTAGAGATACCATACTCATTTGATTTTAAACAACAAGTTCATTTCCAGTCCAATATACTTTTTTAGTTACAACTTTAATACTAAATGGTGTACTATCTTCACGATTATAATGCAGGATGCTCACTGCTTCATATATAGGTACCCTACCTTATGATTATAATAAAATGAATATCAAATGGATTTATTTTGGCTATATTTTTCAGATTATTTTTGCATTTACTAAGTATTCAACAAGCTATGAGTCCTTTATTCTGGTATGTTGCATAATGGTTGAGTAAAAATTCTATAAAAAATCGAATTGTAGAGTTGATTAACCATTCGAAGTGCATGGTATTACTACAAATATCGCAGGTTCATAAAATGGCTGGGTTTATATTTGACACTTGCTGGCCCAGGTATAATTGTGATGGTAGCAGACAATGATGCAGGTAGTATAACAACCTATACCGCAACAGGTGCCAAATTTGGCTTTAACTTAATCTGGCTCTTAATACTACTTGGCCCAGTAGCATATATTGTTCAGGAAATGACTGTGAGACTAGGCACAGTCACAAAGCGAGGACATGCAGAAGCTATCTTCGATGCTTTTGGCTTGTTTTGGGGCTGGTTCTCATTGATAGATTTGGGCATTTTGGATTTTCTGATGATGGTAACTGAGTTCATAGGAATGACAGCTGCTTTACAAATATTTGGCGTGCCGCCTATATGGACTATTATAGGTGTCTCCATCTTGATGATCTCTATATTCATATACGGGAGATATTGGACATGGGAAAAGATAGTACTCCTTTTATGTGGATTCAATCTGGTCTATATCCCTGCTATTCTGCTTATTCATCCCAATATTAGCGATGTTACTAAAGGGTTGATGCCAACTGTTCCTATTACTGGATTTACAGGTAGTTATTTTTTCTTTTTTATGGCAAACATAGGAACTGTGATCTCTCCCTGGATGCTATTCTTCCAGCAGAGTTCTATAGTCGATAAGGGCATGACTGAGAAGGATATTTCCTTTGGGAAATTAGATACGGCAGTTGGCGCATTCTTTACAGTAGTTGTTGCAATATTCTGTGTAATTCTCACAGGTACATTGCTCTTCAAGCCCGGCGGAACAGATATAGACAGCGCTGCTCAAGCTGCAATTGCTATCATGAACAGTTATCCGATCGTTGGCTCTGCTCTTGCTATAGGATTCTTCGATGCCGGACTTCTTGGGGCTATATGCATATCATTGGCAAGCTCGTGGGCTATGGGAGAAGTTTTTGGATGGGCTCATTCTATTAACAACAAGATTTCAGAAGCCCCTATGTTCTATGCCTTTTATTTCCTGAGCTTGATTTTTGCGGGCATAGTTGTAATAATCCCAGGAGCTCCACTGGTGCTTATAACTCTTTTCGTGCAAGTGATAACTGTTACTCTTCTTCCTTTAGCTCTAGTTTTTTTGCTACTTCTGCTCAACAATGAAGAGATGATGGGGAAATATAAGAATACTTTAACACAAAATATTTGGGGTTTTTTGATTATATTGACTATAATTATCATTTCTACTCTCTACGCTTTAAGTGTGGTCTTCCCGGAAACGTTTAAATGAAAGTGAATTATATGAAAAATAATTAGAAAATACTGAAGAAGATTATATTTTAAAAAGATATGAAGAAGAATTGAATATCAAAAAACAGGGTTCCGTTGCAAAAAATCTAAAAAAAATATGTACATCTAGAAGTAATTAATAAAAATCAAAATATTCAAGGAAAATGTACTAACATTATAAAACTATACCAAACAATTGATTAATGTATTTGACTTCATTAAGAACAGAGTAATTTAGATCATTTACTTGTCCTTTT
>Ga0224559_1001215_pt1 | contig 14606 bp, 7 predicted proteins | sample 714S33034metaG_FD_180676 | JGI IMG/M metagenome (GOLD analysis project Ga0224559, IMG submission 180676) | Peat soil microbial communities from Stordalen Mire, Sweden - 717 S3 30-34 | ecosystem: Environmental > Terrestrial > Soil > Wetlands > Peat | place: Sweden: Norrbotten County, Stordalen... | reverse complement strand
GGGGCATAATACACCTAATGTCCAGTTGCTTGGTTTTAAGTATTATACTTATAATACCTTATATTAAATTATATTAGATAAATTTTACACATATTCTCCTTTTTTTTTTATTAAAAGAAGGTTTTTATAAAAAGTTATTTTCAACCTTAGATTTTATTCTAATAAATTCCTTAAGAATTTTCATTTATATTAAACTTAGAATACATAAGTATTAGATGTTATATATACCAACTTTAATTTCAATAATAGAAGTTTTAATAGTAACTGTGCCTGTTTTATTAGCTGTAGCTTTTGTAACTATAGCCGAGCGAAAAACTATGGCTAGTATGCAAAGAAGATTAGGTCCTAATATAGTCGGATATTTTGGTCTTTTACAACCATTTGCAGATGCTTTAAAACTTCTTTTAAAAGAATATGTTTCACCCGTACAAGCAAACTTAGGTCTCTTTTTTCTTGGCCCTGTTATTACTTTAATATTCTCATTATTAGGTTATTTAGTAATACCCTACGGTCCCGGTATATCTTTAAGTGATTTAAATTTAGGAATACTTTATATGTTAGCAGTCTCTTCTTTATCTACATATGGAATATTATTAGCAGGTTGAAGTGCTAACAGTAAATATGCATTCTTGGGTTCACTTAGAAGTACAGCACAACTGATAAGTTACGAACTAATTTTAAGTTCTGCGATACTACTTGTGGTAATGTTAACAGGAAGTTTAAATCTTACTGTCATTATAGAAGCTCAAAGAGCTATATGGTTCATAGTACCATTGTTTCCAGTATTTCTTATATTCTTTATAGGGTCTATTGCGGAAACTAATAGAGCTCCTTTTGATTTGGCCGAGGCTGAATCAGAATTAGTTAGTGGTTTTATGACAGAGCATGCGGCTGTTATTTTCGTTTTCTTTTTTTTGGCAGAATATGCTAGTCTTGTTTTAATCTGTATATTAACTAGTATCCTCTTTTTAGGAGGTTATTTATTTGATTATTTGCCTTTATTTAGTTTAATGTTTAATTTAATACAATATATTAATTTTGATTACTATATAACTAATTTATATAATGAAAGTATATTTTCAGATCCTTTAATGGAAGGATTGTTATATGGTTTAACTTTAGGTATAAAATCTTGTATTATGATTTTCGTCTTTATATGATCTAGAGCGTCTTTCCCGAGAATTCGTTTTGACCAATTGATGTCCTTTTGTTGAACTGTCTTATTACCGATAGTTATTGCGTTTGTTGTTTTAGTTCCTTGTATATTATATAGTTTTGAAATAATACCTACAAATTTTAATTTGCTATAAGATATATCTTGGCTAGTTGCATGTATTTAATTATAAAATAAAAGTGATTAAGTCTTTCTTTCTTGTATACTACTAAAAATATTAAAAGAAATTCTTAAACAACAATTAGCATTTATTTTCTCTTGGATTGCTCTAATCTTAAAAAGGTTATTTTCAGAGGTTAACTGAGATTTTGTGTATTAGGCGAAGCATACTGCCGCCTATGTGTTAAACTATTTCGCTTGTCCTGCTTTAGGTGTTAAATATGTCGCATATTCAGGTAGATTAAATTAAATTAAATTTCTGTTTTTATTAATACATAAGGAACCTTTTATGCTCAATGTTCAGAAATATGTGCTATTTTACACAGTTCTATGCAAATAGTTCTTGAAGCTATTAGTTTGGAAAAACTCTTGTTCTAACTTCAAGAATAATATTATTGTTATGTTTAAGTACTATAAGTAATAAACAATTATTGGGCTATGTGAAGAAATATATGATATTTTATATAATTATATCTTCTCATAATAGAATCAGTAAGTGTTAAAATTAAGCAAGTATTAGATTGTACTATCTCAAAGTATATAATACAGTCTAAGCTACTTATATAGTTTTCTAGAGAATGATAAAAAAAGTATATAAAATGCTTCTAATCCAGAATAATATAGCTTTAAAAGATATACAACCAGCTTAAGACAACGGTGTTGCATATTTGAAGACCGTCGTCTTAAGCTATTTTATTGTTTTTAACCTAAATAAAAAAAAAATAAATATATATATATGATAAATTTCTTGTTTTTAAGTCTTATTTGTAGCTGTGACACACCAAGGCCTTGAGGGCTATATTTTCAAGATAGCGCTACTCCCCAAATGGAAGGATTAGTTGAATTACACGATAACATTATGTTTTATTTAGTTATAATTCTATTTAGTGTCGGTTGAATGTTGATATCTATAGTAAGAAATTATGTTAGTAGTAAGTCTCCTATATCACATAAATATCTAAACCATGGTACATTAATAGAATTAATATGAACAATTACACCTGCCTTAATATTAATACTAATTGCTTTTCCATCTTTTAAGTTATTATACTTAATGGATGAAGTTAGTGATCCAGCCTTGTCTGTATTAGCAGAAGGTCACCAATGATATTGAAGTTATCAATACTCTGATTTTTTAAATGCAGATGAGGAATTTCTAGAGTTTGATTCATACTTAGTTCCAGAAGTAGATTTAGAGGATGGTGCTTTGAGAATGTTAGAGGTAGATAATAGAGTAATTATACCCGAATTAACACACGTTAGATTTATTATAACTGCGGCAGATGTTATTCATTCTTTCACTTGTCCTTCTTTAGGAATTAAATGTGACGCATATCCTGGTAGATTAAATCAAGTCTCTGTTCTTATTAACAGAGAAGGAATCTTTTATGGCCAATGTTCAGAAATATGTGGTATTTTACATAGCTCTATGCCGATAGTTATTGAAGCAGTTAGTCTAGAAAAGTTCTTGTCTTGACTTCAGAAACAATAAACTTGTGATACATAAAGGGTACCAGCTTAAGACGACGGTCTTCAAATATGCAACACTGTTTAAGCTATTTTATTGTTTTTAATCTAAATCGAAAAAAAAATAAAATATATACTACTAAATTCCCCATATATACTATCTAATTTCAATATTTCCCTAACTAATGTCGTACTATGTTTAATAATAGGAACTTTAATCGCATTAGCTTTGAATGTCAATACTAAGAATCAACCAAGGGTAAACGAACTTCAACCAAAATTAAAGTATGCTAGTATTGCTTTATTAGTATTTTAATACTAATATTAGTCTTTTTAGTCTTTGGTTTAGAATTTAGCTTCGTTGGATTTTCGTATGACGTACCTATGGCCGGAGTTAGATGTCTAACTTACGCAGCTAATGGGGAAGAGGTTTTAGTTATCCCTGGTAAAGCTTGTGCATATTGTAGTACACATTGCTAATAGTCGTTTAGAAGTGTATCACGATTATTATTAAGATAATGCGGATTAGTTTACCTCTGGTATACTATTATAGAGCCAGTATCTTTAAAGTGAGGTAGAAATACTTAAAAAGCCTATGTTTGCATAATTAATCGCAAATTATCAAACTAAATAAGTATTTTGAGGTGGTGTTCTATTTTTAGCCTTCATTAGCTCTGAAGGAAACACTATAATAGTGAGTCCTTTTATGAAATATATTTAGGTTAAATTTAAATGGAAAACTTTAAAGATATAAATTTTAATTTAAGATATACAATGAGTTTATCCTTAATACTTTCTTTTCGGATTGGGCTAAAAGCATAAATTATATAAAATTTATGTTAAAGGCCTTACAAATTGTATATCTAAAGATACTTTGCTTATGTGCCCTACGGGCAAAAGAATATAATGAAATAAAAAAGAATATACAATGAATTTATCCTTAATACTTTTTTTAATAGGAATCCTTGGTTTCGTATTAAACAGAAAAAATATAATATTAATGCTTATTTCTATTGAAATAATGCTATTAGCTATTACATTCTTAATATTGATAAGTTCACTTAGCTTTGACGATATATTAGGTCAAACATTTGCTATATATATAATAGCAATAGCTGGTGCAGAATCAGCGATTGGTTTAGGTATTTTAGTTGCTTTTTATCGATTAAGAGGAAGCATCGCAATAGAATATAAATAATGTATTTAGCTATACTTACTTTACCTTTATTAGGATCAATAGTTTCCGGGTTTTTTGGTAGAAAAACCGGAGTTAGCGGAGCACAATTAATTACATGTACAAGTGTAATTGTAACAACTTTATTAGCAATCGTAGCCTTTTTTGAAGTTGGTTTAAATAATATACCTGTCTCAATAAACCTTTTTAGATGAATTGATAGTGAATCACTTAATGTCTTATGAAGTTTTCATTTTGATAGTTTAACAGTGTCTATGTTAATACCTGTTTTAATAGTTAGTTCTTTAGTTCATATTTACTCTATAGGGTATATGAGTCATGATCCTCATAATCAGAGATTTTTTAGTTATTTAAGTTTATTCACCTTTATGATGATTATACTTGTTACAGCTAATAATTTTTTATTAATGTTTGTAGGATGAGAAGGTGTGGGAGTTTGTTCGTATCTTTTAATAAGTTTCTGATTTACTAGAATAGCCGCAAATCAAAGTTCTATGTCTGCTTTCTTAACTAACAGAGTGGGTGATTGTTTTTTAACTATAGGTATGTTTGCTATTCTATGAAGTTTTGGTAACATCGATTATAGTACCGTATTCTCATTAGCACCTTTTGTTAATGAAAATATTGTTACAATTATAGGTATATGTCTATTAATAGGTGCTATGGCTAAAAGTTCTCAAGTTGGATTACACGTTTGGTTACCTATGGCGATGGAGGGTCCTACACCTGTTAGTGCTTTAATACACGCAGCTACTATGGTAACTGCGGGTGTGTATTTATTAATGCGTACAAGTCCTTTAATAGAATATAGTTCAACTGTATTAATTTTATGTTTATGATTAGGTGCTATAACTACTGTTTTCAGTAGTCTTATAGGATTATTCCAACAAGATATTAAAAAAGTTATCGCCTACTCCACTATGAGTCAATTAGGGATGATGGTGATAGCTGTTGGTTTATCTTCATACAACATAGCTTTATTCCACTTAGTTAACCATGCCTTTTATAAAGGACTATTATTCTTGGGTGCAGGTGCTGTAATTCATGCAGTAGCTGATAACCAAGATTTTAGAAAATATGGTGGATTAAGACCATTTTTACCTTTAACTTATTCTGTAATGTTAATAGCTAGTCTTAGTTTAGTAGCTTTCCCTTTTATGACTGGATTCTATTCCAAAGATTTTATTTTAGAATCTGCTTATGGACAGTTTTATTTCGGAGGTACAGTAGTTTACTTTATAGCTACTATTGGTGCTATGTTTACTACTCTATACAGTGTTAAAGTTTTATACTTAACTTTTTTAACAAACCCTAATGGACCTAAGGTTAATTATATTAATATTACTTCTTATAAAGGAATAACTACCTATGAACCAACATTAGATTACATAGTTGGAATTAGAAATCCGCTTAATGTAGTCCCAAAAGAGGTACGTGTTACTTTTTTTAAAGGAGCTCATGAAGGTGATATTTATATGAGCTTACCTTTAATCATATTAGCAATTTTCTCTATATTCTTTGGTTATATTACTAAAGATATCTTCATTGGATTAGGTTCAGGTTTCTTTGCGGATAATAGTTTATTTATTCATCCTACGCATGAAATAATGTTAGATACTGAGTTTGCTGTACCTACTTTATTTAAATTATTGCCTTTAGTATTTACTGTATTTCTTAGTGTTTTAGCTATAATTATTTCAGAATTTGTAGGTAAAGTTCTTATCACTTTTAAATTTTCTAGATTAGGTTACAATATATTTGGATTCTTTAATCAACGTTTCTTGATTGAATTATTTTATAATAAATATATAACTGGTCTGGTCTTTAAATTAGGTGGTCAAACCACTAGGGTTCTGGATAAAGGTAGTATAGAATTATTAGGACCTTATGGTTTAGAAAAAGGTTTAATCAATTTAAGTAGAAATATAGCCAGCTTAGATACTGGAGTAATTACAAGTTATGCTTTATATATTTTAATTGGTCTTATTTTCTATATCTTAATACCTTATTTAGCTATCTTTGACAATAGTTTACTTTTATTAATTTTATTATCTCTTTTTAGTATTGTAAATCATTTTACTAGTAGTGATAATAAAATTAATAAAGGTAAAAAGGTTATTCTTTCTTCTAATAATTCCGTTAATCTTTTGGGTGTTTCAAATAATGAGCAATAAAATCCTACCAATACGGTTGGTAACCCAGCTAATGATTTAAATCCATATACCTTATGAGAAGAATTGTACCCAGATTCTGAAAACGACGTTGATTTTTATTTTTTTATAAATGATACTTCAGATTCATATTTTCAAGACGAGGTATTAAATTCGTCTTTAGAAGATTCGGACCAAGATAACGGTAAAAACGAAAATTATCAGAAAGCTGTGCATTAAAAGTAAGAGGAGGGGGGGGGGGGGGGGGTAAAAACAACAATAAACCTTATTATGTCTTGTTTTTCTTAAGAAAAAACACCCAAAACGTAAAACATAATAAGATCCTCTATGAAATAAAGACCCAGCTTTTTTCTGCTACGCACGCTTCGTAAAAAAAAAGAAGGGTAAATAAAGGTGGAGAAGAAGGAGAAGACAAAAAAGGACACTTTTGCCCTGGTTAAAGCCTTTATAATGCTTTTAATGTAATAATAATAGTATAGCTAAACCTATGTTACGCAGAGAAATAAAATGTGTTAGCCCCCCCCTTTCAAATCTATCTGTATGCTGGAAACATTCATAAGGCTTAAGTATTATCTAAAGTTAGCGTATAATATCGTAAAAAAAAAAGAAGAAAATACAATGGTTTTCTCTTTACTCTTTTATTGCTAAGCATAGGTATTTCTGGATTCGTATTAAATAAAAAAAAAGATTATATTAACAAGTCACTCTAGTTTAATCTTAATCTTTTCTAGTTTCTTCATTATTTATTCCAAGGTATTATTCCCTTTCTTCTTTGGTTTCTAGTTTTTATGATTTGTTTATATATCAACCTAAAAAAAAAGAGAATTCTTTAGTTTACACTATAGGGTTCATTAATTTTACACTATAGGGAGGGTATGCCAAAGCAAAGCAGTCTTTTTTTTAAGTGAAAGATATCTCGGCTATTTTTTTGTATATAAATGAAGTAAGATTTGCTTTTTTATTGTATGAATGGTATACGTCTTTTTAATATATATATTAACAAAACTATAAAAATATCATATGATAAAAAAGATATCTCTTAAACCCTAACTAGCGGTTTACTTAGGTCTTTTATATTAGTTTATATTACACAATGAAACAGGTAATTTTAAATAACGACGACGTATGCGCAATCATAAAGATAATAGTATAGCATGCGGTCCCTAAGACTTCTGCTTGTCTAGCCATAATGAGATCCAATCCCTAAACAATGCACATAATCGTAGTAGTGGAGGTAGGCAGCCTTTAGAGGAAATTGCTTGGTCTAGTCTTTCTTTAGTTAAAACAAGTATATCTTTATGAACAGAAAGGTGATTTTGATCATCAAATGCTAAAGATATAGGTACACTATACCTAATCTTTGCCTTATTCTCAGGATTATTGGGTACTGCTTTTTCTGTTTTAATAAGATTAGAACTAAGCGGACCTGGTGTTCAATATATTGCGGATAATCAATTATACAATAGTATGATTACAGCCCACGCAATTTTAATGATTTTCTTTATGGTTATGCCTGCATTAATAGGTGGTTTTGGGAACTTTCTATTACCATTATTAGTAGGGGGTCCAGATATGGCATTCCCTAGATTAAATAATATTAGTTTCTGACTATTACCGCCTAGTTTATTATTATTCTTATTTGCTAGTGGTATAGAAAATGGGGTAGGTACTGGTTGAACTCTTTATCCTCCACTAAGTGGAGTACAAAGTCACAGTGGACCTAGTGTTGACTTAGCTATATTTGGATTACACTTAGCTGGTATAAGTAGTTTACTTGGAGCTATAAACTTCATTACAACTATACTAAATATGAGAAGTCCTGGGATCAGGCTACACAAGTTAGCTTTATTTGGATGAGCTGTAGTAGTTACAGCTGTATTATTATTATTATCATTACCTGTGTTAGCCGGTGGTATAACAATGGTTTTAACTGATAGAAACTTTAATACATCATTCTTTGAAGCAGCAGGTGGTGGTGACCCTATACTTTTCCAACATCTTTTCTGGTTTTTCGGTTAAACTTTTGTGGATGGCCGTATTTTACAGATATTATTCGTTTAGTATTGGCTGCATTTCTATAGGTAAAATATACTTAGTTCTTAACATATTTTACAATATAATATTGTTGCTGTTTACAATAACGTATTTTAGAATAAAATAATATCGCTGTATGCAAGAACATCCTTTGCTCCAGTTAAGATAAAATTCTTGTAAGGGAAAATAGGACAATTTGCAGGAAACCAAAGAGTAATTATGTATATATATTTGCTTTAGTAGGATCTTCAGAGACTATATGCGATATATCCTTTTATAGAGGATAAAGACATAGTCCAATCTTAGTAGTAATACTATGCTTAACATATATATAATAAATTCTTTATATTAATTTATGCATCTAAATATGCTTATTCCTTTTATATTATTTACTTTCTTTATTTTAACATCTTTAATAAAAACATATAACATCTTTTCTATAAAGAAAGCTTTAATTAACAGTGTTTTTTTTTTAAGCTTCTCTGGCAATTCTCTTTTGGATTTTTCTGATATTAGGTCTTGAATTTTACTTTTTTGTTGTGCCTCTTTTACTTATAGAAGAAATTTTGGTAAAGAAAATGTATTTACCAACACAATAGATGAAGAATCCAATTTTACAGAAGAGGAAAAGGACTTTATTATAGAAAAAGCTAATAAAGTACAAAAAGAAGGTAGAGAAGTTCTGACTTTCCCCGTAGAAGGTCGTGGGAATATGTTATGTAAGGAAATACGTAGTAATGTTGAAACCTACTATGTAAGGTAGGTAATTTATATGTATTTATTATTATTTTTTTTTTCTAAGACCAGTTACATCTGCTGGGCATCTGTGAAATTAAAGGTCCTCCTTCACCAGGTGTATCGTTACTCTAGCTTGCTAAGTATTACTCTACACCTAGTCTTTAAAAACAATTCTTATTTATTAAGGGATTATTTTTAATGTTATACAATAATAAGGTTATATGTATTTTAAACCATTAAATTGTAAATAAAGTGTTAAATTAATTAATAAGCATCCAGAAGTTTACATACTAATTATACCTGGATTCGGTATAATAAGTACTGTAGTATCAGCAAGCTCTAATAAGAGCGTATTTGGATATCTTGGGATGGTTTATGCCATGATGTCTATTGGTGTATTAGGTTTTGTTGTTTGAAGTCACCACATGTATACAGTGGGGCTTGACGTGGATACAAGAGCATATTTCACAGCCGCAACATTAATAATTGCTGTTCCTACCGGTATTAAAATATTCTCTTGATTAGCAACATGTTACGGTGGATCTTTACATTTAACTCCTTCCATGTTATTTGCTTTAGGTTTCATATTTATGTTTACTATCGGGGGATTATCAGGTGTCGTTTTAGCGAACGCATCACTTGATATTGCATTCCACGATACTTACTATGTAGTCGCTCATTTCCACTACGTTTTAAGTATGGGTGCAGTATTTGCATTATACAGCGCATGGTACTTTTGAATACCTAAAATGTTAGGTTTAGAGTATAACAGAATGTATGGTAAAGTACATTTCTGAATATTCTTTATAGGGGTTAATGTAACATTCTTTCCTCAACATTTTTTAGGTCTACAAGGTATGCCTAGAAGAATTAGTGATTATCCTGACGCCTTTGCAGGTTGAAACTTAATAAGTAGTTTTGGAAGTATTATAAGTGTGGTGGCTACATGGCTATTTTTATATATAGTTTATGTACAATTAGTTGAAGGTAAAGCTACAAGCAGATACCCTTGATTAACTCCACAATTTTATAGTGATATTTTACAAACCTTATTAAATAGAAGTTACAATTCTTTAGAGTGAGCTTTAAGTAGCCCACCTAAACCTCATGCTTTTGTATCTTTACCTATACAATCTTCTTTTAATGTGACTGTTCTTGCAGGTACGGCTGTTACATGGACAGGTTATGCATTAGCAAGTGGTGGATCTTTGCTTATTGGTGGTGCAAGTGTATTTGTACTAGGTTTATGAAGTTATCATGCAGGTAGAATTGTTTATAACGCTGCTGCACCTGTTGTTATACAAGCAGGTGCAGATATAGCCAGTATTGTAGCCAATAGTCCACAAGTTGCGGAAACCGCCGCGAACTTAGTGTAGATTCTTGGCTACATGATGAACTTATGCCGCCTGTTATTTGATAAATATAAAATAAACCCCAAATAAATTATTACTAGGTTAAATAATAATTATTAATACCTAATATCTATGTATTAAGTATTCTTATTAGTCCAATGTTAGAGCAGGAAGTACGAATTAATGACTTGAATAATTCTAAAACTTTTGTTTTTATTTCTTCTTTTATAAGAAGCCTTAATATACATAAATAAGAAAAATATAATAAGAATTAATTCTAAGGCTAACTACGGAAATAACAGTGTCCTATGAGGATAATAATAGCGGATCATAACTTGAAGCTATTTTTTTATTAATCCATAAAACTTGTATAAGGTTTTATAACTTGGGATTCTCCGATTTTATAGCTTGATATTTTTAGATAATATGGCTTTATATTCTTTAGTATTAGTACCCTTTCTTGGAAGGTTATAATTCCATTTGGATTATGATTTACCTAGATTGAAGGTGAGAAGGACTTAGTTTAATAAAATTTAAAGTGAGGTAGATATACTTTAGCGGAGGGCAGCTTATCTTTTAATAAAAAAAAAGGTTAATATAAGCCAAAAGAGTATATTGAGGTGGTGTTTTTTTTTTCTAGCATTTGTGTTATTCACTAAGAGTTACTATTCTTATGTTTCTGATTTGAATAGACACTATTAGAAATAGAAGGGAAACTTTAGATTTTATTTGGGCGGTGCTAAAATAATTAATATACAAATTTATACAATGAATTTATCCTTAATACTTTTTTATTGCAAAGCACAGGGGTTTTAGGTATCGTTTTAAACATAAAAAATATAAGAAAAAAAAAAGATTTTTAATAATTTAACTGAAAAAGTTAAATTATATAGCTATAAGGAATGCCAAGAATAATTAGTGATTACCCGGATGCTTTTGCTGATTGAAATTTAGTAGGATCAAAATCATCTTTCTGTTCATAAAGATATACTTTAACTAGAGAAAGACTTGATCAATGCGTATCCTCTTCAGACTACTTACCTGAAATATCTCCATTATTTTCTTTTGTAGGGATTGAGAATGAGTAGACAATACGGAACTACGGGACTGTTAGCTTAAGTCTACTGTAATATATAGGTCCATCTAATTTTTATAATAAGCTTTTATAGCTCAATGGTAGAGCAAAATACTGTTAATATTTAGACAGATGTTCGATTCATCTTAAAGGCTGAAGCGTGTTGATAGTTATTAGACCCATCTTAAAGGATGAGACTTATACCTATCAAATCTTTTAATAATTAGGATATTTATTTTTTTAATTCATGTAGGTTTTATCATTGGGTAGTCAAAGTTCCCATCTTAATCTATTATAATTCAACACTTATATAATCATAGATAGTTAAATAAGATTTAAGATCAGGTTTGGGCTAATTAGTTCTTTATAAGTACTTAATGCATATATGTAGACTTATCTTTTAGATTTTTCTGCCTAAAGATAGCGCTAATATATAAGAAAAATTTAACTTGTGAGAAAGCTAAACGAAATACCCCTGATTAACATCACAATTCTAGAGTGATACTCTACAAACCTCATTAAATAGAAGTTATAATAGCTTAAGGGGGGGGGTAAAGTGCCTTAGATTAGAGGTAAAGATTTATATCTTTGCCTTTATGTTAAACTTAAAAGCTTGCGGTATAAATTAACTTTATATTCCCTAAACTTATCTTAAAGAATGTCACTGGTTTTAATAACGATTGTTATTTAATTCCTTTGACCGGGAAATAAATATCCCTATTTTTTTGATTTTTTATATTATTATGATTTTTTTTCTTACTTATTAAAGCTATGTTACTTCCGCTTTTATTAATACCCTTGTTCGGGATAATGATTCTCTATACAAGTATGTCTTTTGGTTTGTCTTCTCTAAACATTAAACGTACTAAAACAATTTCATTAACTACGTCTATAGTCAATCTTTTTTTTTCTTTAATCTTTTTCATTTTATTTGACTTCAGCACAAATCTATTTCAATATGTCCAAGAAATGCATGAAAATAATTCTTATGATTTCTACTTGGGTTTAGACGGGATATCTATATATTTTGTCCTGTTAACGACAATAATATCGCCTATCGCTCTATTAAGTAATTGAAATTCTATTAAGGATAACGTCAGATCATACGTCCTTATTATATTATTATTAGAGACATTATTATTAGCCGTCTTTTTCGTTTTAGATATCTTATTATTTTATATTTTTTTTGAGAGTATCTTGCCCCCTTTATTTATATTAATAGGTTTATTCGGATCCAGTAACAAAGTTAGAGCTAGTTTCTATTTATTTTTATATACATTATTTGGATCATTGTTTTTACTCTTATCTATATTAGCTATATCTTCTATAATGGGAACAACCGATTTTGACGCTTTATATAAAACTAACTTTAATCATTCTACACAATTATTTTTATTTTATGGAATATTTATAGCCTTTGCTGTGAAAACACCCACTATCTTTTTGAACACTTGATTGCTAAAAGCTCATGTTGAATCACCATTAGGGGGTAGTATTATATTAGCTGCGATTGTTTTAAAATTAAGTTTATATGGTATATTTAGACTGATCCTACCTTTATTACCTAAGGCTACTCTCGATTATACATATATAATATATCTTATAGGTGTTATAACTATAATATATGCTAGTTTTAGTACTTTAAGAACAATTGATGTTAAAGAACTTATTGCATACAGTTCTGTGTCACACGCAGCTGTATATCTTCTAGGTGTATTTAGTAATACCATACAAGGAATAGAAGGTGGTATAGCTTTAGGGCTAGGTCACGGTTTTGTTTCAAGTGGTTTATTTATTTGTGCTGGAGGTGTATTATACGATAGATCTGGTACTAGATTAATTAGTTATTATAGAGGTATTGCTCAAATAATGCCTTTATTCTCTGTTTTATTCTTTATACTATCTTTAGGTAATGCGGGTACACCACTTACTTTAAACTTTGTAGGAGAATTCATGTGCTTATATGGTACTTTTGAAAGATTACCTTTATTAGGTGCTTTTGCTAGCTCTTCAATAGTATTCTCTGCCGCATATACCATATATATGTTTAATAGAATAGCTTTCGGGGGATCCTTTAGCAAAGATTTTGATACTAACATAAGTGACGTTAATAAACGTGAATTCTTTATATTACTAACATTAGTAATATTAACGGTATTATTCGGTATATATCCTTCTCCTATATTAGATGGTTTACATTACAGTGTGTCAACATTGATTTATTCTTCTGATCCCTCTATTGGTTTATCTATGGGTCTTTTCCCATATGCTTTAGGGATTAGTCGTATAAATTTTGGTTCAACATCTCGTTTAAATAGATTAAATATTAATCAATTAATTACTCGGTCATAAGATGGAAATATTTATATCGAAACGAGAGTAAGGGAAGCTGTTCGGCAGTACTTTACTGAAGATAGATAATTTATCCGCAGCAACTATAGATAGCGATTGGCTAAGTTATGCAGGTAGACATGAATCCACACATCAACTTATTCGCGGGTTAGAGTATATAATAACACATGTACCGCGGGACCTTTCAACATCTGAACAGCGTCAATTCCTAAACACAGCTATAGATTTTCGAGACAGGATCCGAAGGTTTAAGGATGTACATACCACACCACTTTTCACACGACCAGGAACTCCAGATAATTCTCGTCCTTCTTCCCCATCCAATAAAGATCAAAACGATAAAGGCGGTAAAGGTGGTTAGGGTCCTAGCTCTGCCTCCTGTGTATCTAGTAGTAACACATCTTCTACTGCTACCTATAGTAGTAATTCTAATCATCGTATTATAGTTATTTTATCTTTATTATCTTGTGTTTTAGCCTTTAGTATCTTTGTCTTATTTGGTTATGTATACCCTGCTCCTGTATTAGATGGTTTACATTACTCAATTTCTTTAATATATTCTTCTGGTCTGTTATATATTTTTATAGCCGGAAATAGGGAATAAAATCTAAAACGGTCAGATTAAAAAACTCTTTAAAGGCATTCTAATAAGAGTTTATTTAAATCCTAAGAATTTAACCCCTCATATGACCCTACAACCAGTCTTATAGTTAATGACCTTTAATAGAAACAATGCCACAATTAGTCCCTTTTTATTTTATAAATCAAGTAACCTATGCTTTTATTTTTCTTGTAGTAATGATTTATGTTTTTTCAAGATATATCCTTCCAACATTTGTCCGTCTATTTATTGCTCGTGTGTTTATAAGTAAATTATAATAGACCTGAC
>Ga0224559_1001214_pt1 | contig 14621 bp, 14 predicted proteins | sample 714S33034metaG_FD_180676 | JGI IMG/M metagenome (GOLD analysis project Ga0224559, IMG submission 180676) | Peat soil microbial communities from Stordalen Mire, Sweden - 717 S3 30-34 | ecosystem: Environmental > Terrestrial > Soil > Wetlands > Peat | place: Sweden: Norrbotten County, Stordalen... | reverse complement strand
TCTTAAAATTGTTTTAGATGATGAAGACAAAGAAGTGAAGGAAAGAGCTACTGCAATTCTTGAAGATCTCAAAATAATTGAAACACCAATAAATGAAGTTAAAAATCAAGATGAACATCAAAGACTTGAGGAAACCATTGCAAGAGTTGGTTCTGACCAAGCTATTAAGATACTTATTGAGGCCCTTGAAGATGAAGATGCTGAAACAAGGCATAGAGCAGCCGAAGTACTTGGAGAAATTGGAGATGAAAAAGCTGTAGAACCTTTGATAGTTGCTTTAAATGATTCGAACTCTAGTGTACAGTGGAGGGCTTCAGAAGCGTTGGAAAAGCTGAATGAACCTGCAGTTCTTCCACTGATAAATGCTCTTAACAATGCAAATGATAATGTACGTTCAAAGTCTGTCTGGGCCCTTGGGGAAATAGGTGATAAAAGGGCCATTCAACCATTGATAGGACTATTAAATGATGAAAGCCAAACAGTTAGATGGAAAACCAGCCTTGCACTCGGTAAATTTGGGAATAAAGCACTTAATCCACTAAAACTAGCTTTAAATAATGAAAATTCGACAGTAAGAGAAAAAGCTGCAGAAACATTGGGTGCAATTGGAGATCCGTTAGCATTGGATGATCTAAAAATTGCTCTTGGCGATGAAAATATTTATGTGAGAAAAAGTGCAGAGGAAGCCATAAAAAATATAATAAGCAAATCAACTGAGAATAGTTGAAGATTCTAATTTAAACTAAACATCGATCTAGATCTATGTTTCAGTTATTAGAAGGGCTGTTCTTTCTATTAATAAATTTGTAAAATTTCCAGCTGTATCTGCTTCAATTTCTGTTATATTGTATAATTTTTTTAATTTATTCTCCTCGGGTTCAAGAACTGCATCATCCCTTTCACCAAGTAGATTAATTAATGTTTGCATGATATTATCTTCACAGTCAATTGCTACTGCACAGATATTAATATTTCCACTTGTGATCCCTAACATTTTAAGGGCCTGTGATATTTGCCTCTGTCCTGAGGTTCTTACACATATTTCAAGACCTAAACTATTTGCAATATTTTCATTTCTGGAAAATGATTTAATTGCATGTATAGCTGCATTTGCAACATGTTTTCTGCCGGCTATACCCTCAGCATTCATCAGCTGGATTATACATCCAGTATTTAATTTAGCCAATTCATTTATAAGATTTTTATAATCTTCTATTTTTGATTTAAATCCTGCAATTTGTATATTGAACTCTTGAACATTGTTACTAGTTTGTATTATTTCAACCATCCTTTCCCCTCCATGATATCAAATAAAATACCGATTCTCTCAGATTTTTAGCTCTAAACGAAATATAAACACCCATAACTCCCCTGAAAAATTTGGATACAGCAAATATCAATTCTAAAAGCACAAAAATTTGTATCAAGAATATTATAATCGACGTAATCCCCCCAATACCCCAATTTAAGTGGATATTCGAGATATTAAGAAAACTGTGTGTCAAATAATCCATTAAAAATAATAAAAATAACCCAACTATGAACTGAACAGTTGACATGAAAAATAGTTCCCCTGATCTAATCATTGATTCCTTGACCTTTTCGTGCATATCCGTAAGTGCCATTATATAAGTGAAGGTTAAAAGTGACAAGGTTGCGGATACCAGAACAAATACTTCAATAAAACCTGTTATCTGGTCATAATTATGTATTTTAATAGCACCAAGGATAAATGGCACTAAAAAACCTATTGTAAGTATAATACCAAGATATGTGGATATAAGATTTCCGAAAACATTGAACCCTCTTTTTATATATGAGAGCTTGCCATTTGATGACTTAGAGTTCATGTATAAAATTATTGAAACCCTTGTTATTATATGTATTTAGCCATTATGAAATTAAATCTTAGGTTATAAAACTAAAAAAGAATAAAAAAAAGGGTTATAAATGAAATTATAAAACTTTCAATGTTAATTATCATTCCAATTCTTCAGATTCTCGGATCTTTTTATCACTAACTATTTTATTAACTCCACCTAAAACAGCTTCCACACTTGCCATTATAATATCCGGTTGGGTACTTCGTGCACTAACTATATTTTCACCATTTTTAAGCTTGACAACCACATCAATCAGAGCGTCTGTACCTCCAGTTATTGCATCAACATGGTATTCTTCCAGTTGTATGTCTACAACATCTTTCATACTTTTTTTGATTGCAACAATTGCAGCGTCTACGGGACCTACTCCTACTCCAGCTTCCACTTTTTCAACACCATCCACATTGATCTTTACAGATGCGGTAGGTGTTACTTTATTTCCAGACACTATGGTTAGTTCTTCAAGTTCTACTGGTTTTTCTGCAAGCACACCCAGAGCATCTTCTGCAATTGCTTGAAGATCAACATCAGTTACAGCCTTTCCCATGTCTCCAAGGGCTTTTATTCTAGAGAATATTTGTTCAAAACGGACATCATCCACTCTTAGACCCATTTCATCTATCCTATTTCGAATTATATGGCTACCAACATGTTTTCCCAGAACGAATCTTCTTCTATGACCCACAAGTTCTGGTTTTATTGGTTCATAAGTTTCGGCTTTCTTTATAACACCATCTGCATGTATCCCTGATTCATGGGCAAATGCGTTTTCACCAACTATTGCTTTGTTGGGCTGAAGATATATTCCAGTCATCCTTGCTACTGTTTTTGACATCTCATACAACATTTTAAAGTTAACAGTAGTCTTGACATCATAGAGTGAATAAAGGGAGACTACTACTTCTTCAAGAGATGCATTTCCTGCCCTTTCTCCTATTCCATTTATGGTGACGTGTGCCTGGCTTGCTCCTGCCCTGAGTGCTGATAGGGTGTTGGCAACGGCCAGTCCAAAATCATTGTGGCAATGAACACTCACAGGCACACCAAGTCCAATTAAACCTTCATAAAATTTATAAGATTTTTCTGGTGTGAGCATCCCCACTGTGTCGCAAGCACATATCCTCTTTGCCCCTACTTCAATTCCATCACTAAACACTTCTTTCAAAAAAGTGTAATCACTCCGCGTAGCATCTTCTGCTGAGAGTTCTACTAGTAACCCTTGATCAACTGCGTATTCTGCAGCTTCAATAGCAGTTTGCTTAACTTCTTCTCTAGTTTTTCTAAGTTTATGTTCTATATGAAGATCCGAAGTAGGTACTACTAAATGAACACTATCTACACCACATTCCAAAGCAGCATCCACATCAACTTTAACTGCCCTTGCAAAGCTGCATATCTCAGCTGAAAGACCTTCAGAAACTATTTTTTTTATTCCTTCCCTTTCCCCTATTGAAGTAATGGCAGAACCTGCCTCAATAACGTTTACCCCAAGTTCATCGAGTTTTATTGCTATTCTGAGTTTCTGATCCGGAGTTAAAGAAACTCCAGGAGTCTGTTCCCCATCTCTAAGTGTTGTGTCAAATATTCTAGCTTTCATAGGTACCCCTCCACTTATTTAAAGATTAATATTGGTAATTGTATAATATAACTGTACAATTTATGGTTACATAATAATTAAGTCAACTACTATAAATTAATATTTCAATTAGATATTAATTTAGATATAGTTTTACAGTACTCTGAAAAATAGTCTAAGATCAAATATTCTTTTTAAAGAGTGTTATCACTCTTGTCAAACTTTTGTGCATTCTTATGTGATGCTGTTCTATTATCTCGAAATTTGTTTCTTCTATTAAGCCCGTGATATCCATATAATGGGGCGTAGCCATGCAAAGTTTGCCATTATCAGTGAGCAATTTCTCAATAGTAATAAGAGATTGAGCATATAGATTTTTACTTTCCTCTCCCCCTGTTGATGCAGATATCCCGTATGGAGGATCCGTTGCAATAGCATTTACTTTGTAAGGTAATTTTATTTCCCGGGCATCTTCCTTAAAAACTTCATAATTTTTAACACCACAATATTCAAGGTTTTTTATTGTTCCTCCAACCATTCTCTCATCAATATCTACACCAACAACATTTGCTCCCATTATGCCTGCCTCTATGAGAATACCTCCCGTACCGCAAAATGGATCAAGAACTAAATCTCCCTCTTTAACCCCGGTAAGGTTAACCATACACCTTGCAAGTTTTGGACTCATGGATCCCGGGTAAAAAAAAGGCCTCTTATGTGGTTTTAGATTGTAAAAATGTTTTTTGTCAATTTTAAACAGTCTTTCGGTTACAAGTATCCTATTATCAATAAATATTACCCTAATGAAACTCGATGGATTCACAAGATTCACTCTCACATCGCCAACAAGATTATTTATTAAGCCCCCTAACTCCCATTCAACTTCTGATGTATCAAATTTATCAGTTTTATACATTCTTTTAATTCTCACAGCATAATCCTTTGTTATTATGTCCTTCCAAGAATATTTTTGTATTTCTGAATTTAGATCAGCTTTATCTGTTTCAATTAAAAGTTTACACACTTCATGAGTATAAGAAAATCTCTTTCCAATCATGTTAAGAGATTTTAAGCATTCATCAGGAACATTGAGAATTAATACCCCATCATATTGCGTTAGTATATTGAATGGTATATTTTCCGCCTTTAAAACAGCTTCAATTTCCGCTTTGGGTAGTGTTTTATGTTCTTGAGACATTATTAAAACTATTTCCATAAACTTCCTATCCTCCTTGTTAAAAGTGTGGGTACAATGGAAAAAAGGAGTCTATTTTTGATCATTTCCTTTATTAGGGTCGATTGCGTGTCCATATCCCCGTATTTTGATATTAATTCTTCTGCATTTCCTTCTTTAAGTTTTGTAAACATCTGATCGAGATCTTTATTTGTAAGTGATTCAAATATCTTTTGAACTTCTAACTGAACTTTTAATTCACTCTTAAATCGTTTTTTATAGCTAGTTTCATATTCCTTAAGGATCAATTGATCCTCCATTTGAAGTGCCTTGCTTATAGTGGTTGATGCCATTTTAGCACATTCAAAACCAATCATAAGCCCACCGCCAGTTGTTGGTTTTACTTGTGATGCAGCATCACCTAAAAGTATAGTCCTATAATTTACTAAATTCTTCTTAGGATCATAATTTGGAATGAATCCATGATACTTCTTTAAGATTTTAGCGTGTTTATATAGATCATCCGATTGTATAAATTCTTTTAAAACCCTGTTAAGTCCATTATAATCCATATTTGCAAAGAGCCCTATGCGTACTAAAGATTCTGTGATCGGAATTATCCATAAAAATCCAGGAGATATGTTTGCATTTGCATAGAGATGAACATTTTCGGTATCAAAAACATCCCGTCCCATATCCATGAGGTATTGGGCGGCCATTACAGATTTTGATTGTGGGTTGAATTTTTCCGAAACACAAGATGAGTGTCCATCTGCTCCAATAATTATTTCAGCTTTAAAAGATTGATTATTGTTGTTTACCCAAACTTCACCAGTTTTAATATCTAAACTATTTACTTTATGGTTTAAAAGGAGTTCAACACCAGAATCAACAGCTTGTTCTGACAAAAACTTATCATAACCCACCCTATCAATAACATAAGCTTCAGGTTCTTTACGTGAGACTTTTAAAATAGTATCTGATGGTGAATGTAAATAAGCCCCATATACCTCGTTTAATATATATTCTTGAGGTAGAATATTCATATCTTTTATTCTTTTTCCTAAAAGTCCAGCACATTGAAGTGGAATACCCACAGCACGTTTTCGCTCAAACATTACCACATCGTATCCTTCATCTGCAATATATCTTGCAACTGTAGAACCTACTGGCCCTGCACCAACGACTGCCACATCATATTTTTTCATTAGTATTACCCTGATTATTTTTATGTATTAATATTTTTATAAAAGATTGCCATCAAACATACAATGATATTATCATAATTCCTATAATCAAGAATCAGAAATTATCTCATTACTTGGTGAACACATAATTAAATTTAATTATAAAGATTGAAGGTTTAATCAAAATGTAATATCATCCTTTTATTTTAACTACTAAAGGTATGTTTCATATTTAATAAAGAATTTGTTAAATTTTTTTTTAAACGATAAAGAAGTTGAACAAAAAAATTTAGCATTAATTAAATTATAAAATTATCCAAATAAGAATTAATAAACAATTTATTGAATGACTTATCTATCTAAAAAATATTCTTTTATTAATAAAATCTGATTTATATTCTCTTTATTAATGATATAAGAAATTTGATATATTTTTTGAAAAAGTAAATTAATTTAACTCCATTGTATTAATAAAACAAATCTTTATGATTTTAATAGTATTTTTTTTAGATAAGTTTCAAGATTTACAGACTTAATATAGAAGATGATCTTCATGTTTATGATTTAATAATATTTACATAGAATACAATCAATAGAATATTTATTGTTGGTTATTAATTTGATATACAGAGAATTCAAACAATGAATAAACCCTATGAAAATAATTAAGATTGCCAAGCACGGCCAAAAATTAAGAACTTTGAAGGCAACGAATGTGTTCCTATCTAATGAAATTTTATCACCAACATTTTAAACAATAAGTGTTGTTCCATTTTATACTGCGTTAGTGACAATAAATATATAAATATATTTAATAATCTAATTTTAGAAATGAAATCTTATATTCACTGAATACTTTTATCGGAGAAAAAAATATGGAAAATGAAAGTTTTGGCGGAATGTTTGCAAATATCTTGAAAAATGGGTTTAAAAGTCGTCAAACACTTGCAATTGCAATAGTAGTACCAATTATAGTATTAATTATAATAGGGTATATTGTTACAATGGTTGGTGCTGCCGAACCCGTAACAATCGGAGTAATAAATAACGATAATGGTATCGGAACTGTTAACGCTGCTTCAAGTATAATTACTGAACTTAAAGGACAAACAAATGTTACAGTAGTATCTATAAGTAAAAACGATGTTAACAGTGATTTGAAAAATGGTAAAATCGATGCGGCAGTTATATTTCCAGCGAATTTTACATTGAATTTAGCTCAAAAAAATGCGCAACTTTCTATAGAACTTGAAGGCACTGATCCATCCAAATCTATGCTTGTAAGTCAAGCAGTCAGTACTTCTGTAACTGATGTAGCTGCAAAAAGTGCTAATGTCACTTCTCCATTGAAAATAAATGCTAGCAGTTTGTATGGTACGGGATTGGATTTTACAAATCTTTTTATGTACCGTTTCATGACCTTGCTCACATTAATACTACCATTAGTGATAGCTTTACTGACTGTACTTCAAGATAAAACAACTGGAGTATTTCAAAGGAGAGCTTCATCTCCCATAAAAGCAGCTTTGGCATATTCTCTGGGATTATGGATTTTTGGTATCATTGCTTCTCTGATAATTTTAGCCTTTATAATCTATATAATGGGATTAACAATCGTCGGTGATGTTTGGAATGCTGCAATATTAATGTTTTTAATAGCTTTTGTTGGAGGTTCTCTAGGAGTTCTCTTTACTTCAATTACAAGAACCAAAACCCAAGCATTTGGTTTGTTCGGACTGATTTTGGTACTACAAATAATATTCAGTGGTTTATTCATTACAGTTACCAAATTTGGATACTATACTCAGTTATTATCATACAGCTTGCCATTAACCTATGGTTTAAATGCTATGAAGAGTGTATTAATCCGTGGCTTTACCCTAACTGATGTAGCAACAGATATAACAGCTTTAGCTGTAATCATTTTCATTGCATTGGCATTATCCATGATAGGATTAAAAATTAAACAAAAAAACATTGCAAAATGAAATAAAAAAAAACCATAAAGTCAATAAATGTTATACAGATCCAAACTGCAAAAATCCAAATCTTGAAGCTTTATAGATCACTTGAAAAGCAACAATCGCTGATTTATCAAATGAACCTACAAAAGAGTACAACATCTAACTTAAAAATAAATTTCAATTAAAGGTTAATAAATTCTTTATTTTTCTTCTTGTTATTTTTTTAATAGATTCCAAGAATAGCTTTATATATTCATATATATGCTTTAAAACAAAAATTAAGTAATTATTGGGCGCATTTTGTTTCTGTTATAAACTAATGTCTTGGTTAGAGTCAACAATTTTGTTTATCTCTTTATATCTGGCAAATCCCAAATGTTTATTTGAGCTTTAAAATTTGTGCCATTTTTTACTCCAATCTGCCATGGGTTGAGTGACTTTATATAATTCTCTTCCTTTTTCAGTTAATGAATATTCGACTTTTATTGGTGAATCATCAATAATTCTTTTTTTAATTATGCCATAATTTGTCATGTTTTTTAATTTCTTTGATAATGTTCTTGAACTAATCTTTTTTAAATTTCTCGCTAATTCATTATATCTTAAAGGCATATCAGCAAGTATTAGCTCTCTTAGGATTAGTAATGACCATTTATTTCCGATTAATAGGATTGTTTTTTCAGCAGGACATTCTACTTCTTCAAATCCTTCAGGAAACTTTAGTTCATCCATATTTTACCACATCTAATTATGTTTTTTTTAAAGGTTTAATTATGACTTTACACACGGATATCTGGTTTACTATTGGATAGAAGTAGCATATATGCTTTACTTAATACAGTAACTATACTTATGAAAGAACATGGAGTTGAGAAAAATTATGACAGATGTAATAAAATTTTTAGAAGAAACCCCAATACAATATCTTGCAACTGTTGGATTAGAGGGTAAACCTAAAGTTAGACCTTTTATGTTTATTCTTGAAAGGGATGGTAAACTTTATTTCAGCACAAGCAACCAAAAACCTCTATATAAAGAGATAAAAAAATTACCTTTTGTTGAGATAGTCACAGCCAGTCCAGGATTTGTATGGTTTAGATTTAATGGTAAAATTGAAGTTTCTGATGATATCGAGATTAAAAAGGCAATAATCGAAAAAAGTGGAATTGTAAAAGCCCAATATCAAACAGCAGAAAATCCAAATCTTGTGGCGTTATATATTACGGGAACAGCAACAATCGCTGATTTCTCAGGTGAACCTCCAAAGGAGTACAACATCTAACTAACATCAATCCTAGCAAATAAACTTCAAAAAGGAAGTTATCCTTTTTTTTATTTTAAATATTTTATATATTAATAGCCCGATTTATCTATAAATCCAGTTAAACAAAAATTAACTAATATTAACGTATTTTATCCGTTCCAGACAACTGCATTGGCCAGTGTATAAAAACAATTTTGCTTATCTACTTACTTTTTACTACTTCAATGAATTATCTAGCAACAACTTAATTAGGATCAGTTAAAGTATCCACTTACATATCAATTTTTAAATGACTTATTGAATAGCCATTGTCGAAATAATGGAATTTATAATTTAAAAACAGCAAAAAAATTTAGTTATATATTATACTACTTTCCATGCCTTTAGAATTTTACTCATATTATGTCTAGTGATCAGTACCCTACCCAACATAACTCCTGCGAATACGCTTAAAACTAAATCTGTTTGCAGATAATGTATTTCAGTTACTAAGAATAATAAATACATTATGATAAGAAACGCTCCGATCAAGTCTATATACCCGGTAACCTTACTATTTTGTTCATCCCAATCCAATCGAAACACTCGACCTAATATGGAACCTATGATTAGTCCGACAACTATACCCAATATAGCCAATAGAATTGTGATGGCACCTAATGACACTTCATATGCAATAAAAATTAACAAAATAATGGCTATAATCGAGTAGATTCTGAGCCTGATTTTTATCTTTGAATCGATATGTTGACGTCTTAATGATAATTCATCTTTTTCATTCATTTTGTCATGTCCCAAATTTTTATCTGAAAAATTTTTCATTATTAAATAAACTAAACCCATGGAACTTTTTATATGAATATTTAGATAGTTATTATATGTGATTCAACTTTATTAGTAACTTTGTAATATTACAATTTCTTAAGTGAACAGCAATTCGTAAGTCATATTACCTTTCTAGAAAATTTCAAAAAATCACTTACCTTGCCTAATTTATTAATTTATTAATTTATTAATTTATTAATTTATTCACTTTAAAACAAAAATTAAGTGTTTATTGAACTTTTTTTGCCAATTCCAAACTAGTACCTTGGCCAATACATAATTATAGAGACACCTATCAAAGCTATTACGGCACCTATTATTTCAAACCTATCAGGAACTATTTTATCTATCTGCCAACCCCATACTAATGCCATGATGATAAATATCCCACCGTAAGCTGCATAAACTCTTCCAAAGTTAGATTGTTGGAGGGTTGGTATAATTCCATAAAGTACCAAAACAACTGCACCTATAACAGCAAGTTCCCACCCTTTACCTTCTCTTAACCACAGCCAAATAAGATAACCCCCACCTATCTCACATAGACCAGCCAGCACAAAGAGAAAAATTGATTTTAAATAGTCCATTTTATATCACACCGCAGGATATTATATTAAAAAAAATAATGTATTTTATTTTAATATGTTTATAGCTTGAATTTCTTATCGTATTCTTCCATTACAGACTGTCTTTTCTGAGGTTTTTGTGGTTTTTGTGATCTTAAATTGTTTTGAGCACTCTGAGGTTCTTCAGGAGGATTGGTTTCAAATTCTGAATCATCTCCTTCTATCATCCGATTTATCATATTTTCAACCTCACCAGGATTTGGAATATCTTCGAGAATCAAACTGGTCCTATCGTGCCCACCAAATATTTCTATATCTCCAGAGTTAGTAATCCTTTCCATAATGCTTTGTGAAATTATAATATCTTGAATTTTGTTATAATGCATATAAACATTGTTTTTTCTTATTACACCAGATTTAACCATCACTCTTTGGTTTGTGAGTCTATAATTTTCTGATCTCCATGATAAAATATTCCAAAGTATCCATATCAATAACAATACAATAATGATAAGAACTCCATATGTGGTTCCTGTTACAAACGGAACTGTTACTATCGTGCTGACACTACCTTGAATTAATGCAGCGTATCTTATTATGGTCGTGAAGAAATACAACAGCAACAATACAATAATGAATTTGAATATGGCAGATTTTAATCTAACAATTAATCTCGGTCTGGTTTCGAATAAAACCCTTTCTCCTGATTGTGAATTTGTTCTATTTATACGCAACATGTTATCAACACTTACATCTTTACTTGGTTATCTAAATATTTTATTATAGTTACAACAGATAGAATTTGATGACTGTAAATAGAATAATCCGGGAAAGAATACGAATTGGAGAAACAGATCTAATCCTTAAAACTGATCAATTAGAACATGAACTCCCTAAATTTATCATTACCCAACGATTAAGACTAAAAAATTATATAAATATGCATCCAGAATTTTTAACTAGTTTTGAACCAATTCGAGTATTTGGAGAATCTGATAAATCATCATGTGGAAGAAAATTACATTTAAATGAACCTCCACTTATTGTCAAATTGATGGCCCGAGCAGGAAGAAAAGGTGATGTGGGGCCAATGGCTGCGGTTGCAGGAACAATATCCCAACTTTGTTTAGGATTCTTGGTTAAAAATGGGGCTAAATATGTTATAGTAGATAATGGTGGTGATTTGGCACTTAAAACTGACAAAAATGTTGTAGTGGGTTTATATGCCGGAGAATCATCCCTTTCAGGACAACTGGGGTTTAAAATAAAAAGTGGGAATACACCTATGGGCATATGTACATCCTCAGGAACTGTTGGACACTCCATAAGCTTCGGAAGATCAGATTCTGTAACGGTCTTTGCAGACGAAGCAAGTATCGCCGATGCACTGGCAACTTCAATTGCAAACTCGGCATTGGGTGAAACAGATCATGATGCTGTCCAGAATTCCATTGAAAAAGCTGAAGATTACAAAAATCTCATGAAAGGAGTGTTAGTGGTGGTTGGTGAGAATGCAGGAACCCTTGGAAAGATCCCCAAACTCGTTCAAACAAATAAAAAGGTGGTTATAGGAGATTTATTTGAAGTTTAATAATAAATCCCACCTTTAATATTTGATTTTATGATACCATAATCATAGGGGGTTAATTAACCCGCCAAGCGGAAATACTTTTACATTACTCCCTTTTTCAATTATTTCAACGTTTTTTGGAATTTCAATAAACCCATCAGCTTCTGCAAGGGAAGTTATGGCACCAGAATCTTTTAATATCGGAACTGCATTTTTTCCATCTATTTTAACTAACAAATAATGGGTTCTTCCTCTTGCTGGACGGTATCTGCGTGAAAGCTCAAGTTTTACAACTCCGTCATTTATTAAATTTGCTGATAAATCTACTGATGCCATTTTTCTTAAAAACGGTGCAAAAAAAACGTGGAAAACCATTAATGCCGCTACAGGATAACCTGGAAGGCCAAATAAAAATTTATATTCTTCCCCATTTCTTAAACGACCAATTATAGTTGGTTTTCCTGGTTTTACAGATACTCCATGAACAAGAACTTCACCCAAATCATCTAAAACTTCCCTTAAAATATCTCCAGTGCCTGCAGATGTACCACCAGATGTTATTATCAAATCAACATCTCTAAATTCATTTATTTTATCTTTCAAAGAATTATAATCATCTTTAACTATTTCAGTATGCATGGGTATGCATCCACACGATTTAACTGCACTTGAAATTGTTTGAGAATTGATATCATATATTTTGCCATAGGTTAATTCTTCATTATTACTTATGATTTCGTTTCCAGTAGATATGATTGCAACACGGGGTTTCTGGAATACAGGGATCTTCTCTAATCCAATTGCACTTAAAACACCTATTTTGTCTGGTGTAATTCGTGTACCTCTTTTCAGTAGAAGCTCTCCCTTCTTAATATCAGAACCTTCATTCGCTATGTTCTGACCAATGGCTGCACTCTCATAAATAAGAATTTCCCCATTGTTGGTATCTGTAAATTCTACCATTACCACACCACTTGCATCTTCAGGCACTGGTGCTCCTGTTGAAACTTCGGTACAAAATCCTTTAATCAACTTTTTTGCTGGAACATCACCTGCTCCAACAACCTCCAGAAGTTTTAAACGGATGGGATGTTCTTCTGAAGCTGAAAATGTGTCCTCAGCAATTACAGCATAACCATCCATTGAAACCCTTTTGAATGGTGGTAAATTGATGGTAGCATTAATATCCTCTGCTAAAATTCTTGTCAATGAATTTTCTAGAGATATTTTTTCGACTCTTTTGTTAATTGGAATATTCTCTATAATTTTTTTTACTTCGTCAGGATCCATTATACTTAGAAATTCTTTTCCCATGTTATCACATTCTATTCCTAAAATATTTTTGAATTGAATTTTCTTACAAATTTATGATTATATTTGTATTTACATTTCATTGTTAAGCCAATTTGATTACTTTTCATATGCACTCTTACTCAATTGAATTACCTTCCACTATACATAGTATTCTCATTGAATAGATGGTGATGTAAATGAAGTGGATTTATGTAGGAATGTAAGAGGAAGAATCTAGATTTCATAATATATGAGTCGTCTATGAATTCGAAGATCTGATAGTTTTTCATTGGCACGAGTTGGAAATTTTTAATGTGGAATACCAATTATAAAATTTAGACCATAAATATTTTGGATTTGAACCCCTAGAATTTCATGTTATTAAAATAATAATTTGGAATTTTTATAATTGGATTTTGATGTCCAACCGCTCTTAAATCATTCAAATTGGAAAAATTTAGGTCTATCAAAAGATTTCAGAATAGATAAAAAAATAAAATATATAATATTCAATGGGTTTTTGGAGGTTTAAATTTGAATTTAATTCAAACTAAGGTTAAAAAATATTTTGGGGAACGAATCGTTGTCGATAAAAAGATGAAAGAACATCGGTGGAGTTATAGGAAGTATAATATAATTTTAGACGATAATCATCAATATACTGATGATGAATCTGTTAAAATTATATGTAATAATGATTTTGAAGAAATCAGACGCATGATCAAAGGATTAAAAAATGATAGTAATGATTTAATGGTGGAGTTCAATGGAATTAAAATGGAAATCAATGAAAAAAAGGAATTTTTTAATTATTTGACTCAGTTATCCTTTGATTAATAAACTATAATAAAATGCTTGAAATCGGATTTAAAGTTTGCTCAAATGAGATTAGAATGTCCAATTATATTCAGAATAAACTAATCTAAAATTTTCCTGATGCACTTATCTTTGATAAATGCGCTTTTTTATATACCCCAAAACACTATATAAATAGGAAGGTTAAATGATCAATGAACTTATATTACTAAAAATAATATAATCGTTAAAAAAATATGTTTTTAAATTAAATAAACATACATAACAATTATTCATTTTACAGATCATAGAACAGCTTCAAGAAGGAGGAGAGTATTTGAAAAGAGGACAAAATCAGGGCCCACAAGAAATGAGGAGAGTAAGATCACCTAGAAGGGGTGAAATACCAGGAGTTGTTGAGCAGATACTCGGCCATGGAAAACTCAGGGTTAGATGTGCAGATGGCAAAACCCGGCTCTCAAGAATTCCAGGTAAAATGAAGAAAAGAATCTGGATAAGAGAAG
>Ga0224559_1001212_pt1 | contig 14641 bp, 13 predicted proteins | sample 714S33034metaG_FD_180676 | JGI IMG/M metagenome (GOLD analysis project Ga0224559, IMG submission 180676) | Peat soil microbial communities from Stordalen Mire, Sweden - 717 S3 30-34 | ecosystem: Environmental > Terrestrial > Soil > Wetlands > Peat | place: Sweden: Norrbotten County, Stordalen... | reverse complement strand
GTTTATTCCAACTTTTCGCCGCATCGGAGTACAATCAACGTTACTGCACATCCGGGCGGCAGCGTATCTGTGTCTGCCGTTAAGCAGCTGTGTACTTTCTGTGACTTGAAGGCACCTTCGAGCGTCTATAAGGGTGATGCGGGCGGTGAAGGAAGAATGACTGGCGGCTCCCCCCGCCGGGAAAGAGGAATCCTGGTGAATTCGACAGTTAAAACGGTCATGTTCTGGGTCTTTATACTCATGTGCCTCATGCTGCTTTGGACAGTGGTGACAAAGAGCACGGGCGCGGGGAAAGACGCGGAGATCTCCTACTCCGACCTGTTCGACAAGGCTCAGGCGGGTCTGGTGCAGGACGTGACCATTGAGGGCACCGAGCTTCACGGGCACCTGAAGGCTACGCCCAAAGATCAGTTTCACACCACGGTTCCATCCAACTACGAGGACCTGGAGCAGGCGCTGCGTCAGGACAAGGTTTCTCTGACCATCAAGTCTCCGCAGAACAGCATTCTTATTCCGCTGCTCATCAATGTGGGCCCGTTCGTTCTGCTGGGCGCAATCTGGTTCTTCATGCTGCGGCAGATGCAGTCGGGCGGCAACAAGGCGCTTTCATTTGGCAAAAGCCGGGCGCGGCTGCTCTCGATGCAGCAGAAGAAGATCACGTTCAAGGACGTGGCCGGCGTGGATGAGGCCAAGGAAGAGCTGAAGGAGATCATCGAATATCTGCGCGAGCCGCAGAAGTTCCAGAAGCTCGGCGGGCGCATTCCCAAGGGCGTTCTGCTGGTGGGTCCTCCAGGAACAGGCAAGACGCTGCTGGCGAGAGCTGTGGCCGGCGAGGCCAATGTTCCGTTCTTCTCCATCTCGGGCTCGGATTTTGTGGAGATGTTTGTCGGCGTGGGCGCCAGCCGCGTTCGCGACCTGTTTGAGCAGGGCAAGAAGAATGCTCCCTGCATCATTTTCATCGATGAAATCGACGCGGTAGGACGTCATCGCGGCGCCGGTTTGGGCGGCGGGCACGATGAGCGCGAGCAGACGCTGAATCAACTGCTGGTGGAAATGGACGGCTTCGAATCGAACGACGGCGTGATTCTGGTGGCTGCCACCAACCGTCCCGACGTGCTTGACCCAGCGCTGCTGAGACCGGGGCGATTTGACCGCCGCGTCGTTGTGGGCTTGCCCGATGTGCGCGGGCGCGAGGAGATTCTCCGCGTTCACGTGAAGAAGGTTCCCGTCTCCGACGACACCAATCTGAACGTGCTGGCGCGCGGAACTCCAGGCTTCAGCGGCGCCGATTTGGCCAACATGGTCAATGAGGCAGCGCTGAACGCCGCACGCATGAATCGCAAGCAGGTCACCATGTACGACTTCGAGCTTGCCAAGGACAAGGTGCTGATGGGCGCCGAGCGCAAGTCGATGCTGTTGACCGAGGAGGAGAAGCGGGTGACCGCGTATCACGAAGCGGGTCACGCGCTGGTGTCGTTCAGGCGCGAACACTCCGACCCGATTCACAAGGTGACCATCATTCCGCGTGGCATGGCTCTGGGCGTCACCATCTTTTTGCCCGGCGACCGACACAACTACACGCGCGAATATCTTGAAGCGAACCTGGCCATTGCCTACGGCGGACGCGTGGCCGAGGAGATCTTCCTCAACCAGATGTCGACCGGCGCGGGCAGCGATATTGAGAGCGCCACCGACCTGGCCCGGCGCATGGTTTGCGAATACGGCATGAGCCGATTGGGCCCGCTGACCTTTGGAAAGAAGGAAGAGCAGATCTTCCTGGGCCGCGAGATCGCGCAGCATCGCGACTTCAGCGAGGAGACGGCGCGGCAGATCGATCTTGAGGTCAGACGGTTGATTGATGAGGCCTATCAATCGACTCATTCGCTGGTGGAATCGAATTCAGACGCAATGCACCGCATTGCCGCGGCGCTGCTGGAGCGCGAGACCATCGACGCCGAAGAAGTAAGAATGCTGATCGAGGGCGAGGAACTGCCTCCGCTGCGCTCGATCCTGGCGTCTCCCACCGACAAGGGCGACAGCGGCGTGCAGCAGGTTCTCAAGCCCGAGGCCCGCGGGGGCCCGAGCTACCCGGAAGGTTCGCCTTCGCCGGCGTAACGGAAGTTCAACCTTGATGCAAATAAAATGACCACTCCGCTTCGGAGTGGTCATTTTATTTGCATCAAGGCTTGTGGGAGGCGGACGCCGGAGTGGTGGCCGAGTGAATCGCGAAGAGAGGGTTGACTCGGCTTGCGATGCCGCCGGGTGCTACTCGCGCTGCTCTTTCTTGGTCAGCCTTGGAAAGCCTGGGCCGCCGCCGAGGATCCGATAGCTTACGCCGGCGCTGACAACGTAGGGATAGAGTGAGCTGCTCAGCCAATTGGGCCATTGCTGGTACTCGAAGTCGCCGCGCGCGCTGATTCTACCCTTCAGTTTGAAGTCCACGCCGCCGCCGTAGGCGATGGCGGTGAAGTGGCCATACCATTCGTTGTTTTCGCCGTTCATTCTGCCCAGGCCAACCAGCGCCTTGCCATATGGCGTTGCCCTCATGAAGTGGAAAGTGTGAATCGGGAACCGGGGGCCGATCAGGTAATTGTCCTCGCTGATGTCCTCGAACTCGTTGAAGCGCGACCAGCGGCCCTCGGCCTCGAGCTGCACCCAGCGCCTGAACCTCACGTCGACAAAGGCGCCAATTCCGTAGAGGCGGTTGGGGCTGGTTTGGGCAAATCCAAATCCGGCGTAGTCGGGTTGAGTGACGGAGGCGAAGCCACCGGCGGTCAACGTAAACTGGCCTTTTGTAGCCGAGGGGACCACTTGCGCGCGGGCGGGAACGGCTCCCGCGGCAATCATCATGACCAGAAACAGAGCAGCTATCGATCGTTTCCACATCAAAGAACACTTGGGCACAACGCACGTCCAGTCCAGGTGAATTCTGAATTTCCTGGTGAGGCTCGTTTCAACTCAGTCCGAGTGGCCCTGGCCGAACCAGGCGGAGCTGGCCGGCCAGGGTTGACTTGGAATCTTCTCGGTTACTGGTTGGTTGGAGTTTGCGCGGGCGGCTGTTGCGGCGCCGCCGCCGCATCGCCGGCGGCAGACTGCGCCGCGGTCGGAGGCGATTGCGGAGCGTTATCGGGGGTTGCCGCCGGCGGCTGTGCTGGGGGCTCAGTCGCGGCGGGAGGCGTTGCCGGCGCTGCCGCGCCCGGTGCGGCTGAGCCGGGGGTTGCCGGAGCTTCCATCCTGGCAAGGTCATAGCGCTGAAGCTTGTAGAAGATCGGCGTCACCTCGAACGGCATCTTGTCGCGGGCATTCATCGGCGCATAGATCTTCGCGTTCAACTGATGCACCTTGTCGTCCCAGGGGTCGGTCTTGATCCAGCTTCCCAGCGGCAGGGCGGCCATTTGAGTCAGGTCGTCCCAGTTCAGCTTGGGCGCCATCTTCTGCAGATCGGCCATCCACGGGGTTCCGTCGACTTTGAGCAGCGAATCGCCGAGCTTGGGTGTGTTGAGTCCCTTGAGCGCTTTTTCTCGATCGACCAACTGAGCATAGTAAAGGGCGGCGGTGGGCAGCTTGTCCTTGTACATCGAGTTCTGCAGATACTCCATCGCCCTCTTCGCGGCATCCACGTTGTCGTGGTCGGTGTGGTACATGTCGATGCGCTGGAAGGTGGCTGTGTCAGGGAACATCAGGCGATCGTTGAAGGCGTAGCGGGTGTCAATGTGGTGGCCCATGGCGATGTGGGCAAGTTCCATGGAAACCACCGAGGCGATCGCTTCCTCATTGGGCAGGCTGTCGATCAGGCCCTTGCTGATCAGGATGGTGTTTCCGACCGTGGTCGTTTCGATGGTGGTCGAGAGCAGAATGCGGGTATGGATCTGGTCGCTGAAGGCCAGATTGTTGGGAACCACCAGGTTGATGACGATCTGGTCGAGGACCTTGTTTTCGTAGCCGCCTTGGGTGAGCGGCGCCACCAGGCCGGCTTCCACCAGCCGGTCGATCACGTTGTTTTCAGCCTGCGTAACCCAGGCGCGCGAAGCCTGCAGCGGACCCACATCCTGCGAGTCGTTGCTGTTGTCGACAGCATTGTCAACCTTCACACTTACGTTCTCGCTGTCACGCGTAGGCAGCTTCAGCGAGTAGCCCCAGAAATGTGTCTGGGCCTTCAGACCAACCGTCTTTTCACCCTCAATGCGGTTCGTCTCTTCAACATAAACGGCCACCGGCAGCCAGATGCCGGGCTGCACGTTCATGCGCCAACTGTCGAAGTGGAAGTAATACTTGGACGAGTCCTCCGAAGTGGGACCGGTGTAAGTGCCGTTGAAGCGGACGACGTTGCCATCCTCATCCTCGACCCAGATGCGGCCGTAGAACCGGCCCATGCCTGGAACCTTGGGATGCACGTCGTAGACCCAGGTGCGTACCGACCCGAGAAACTCGCGGCGCACATAGCTGAAGACGTAGTGCTGATTGTCGAAACCGGTCGGATCGAGGAACATCATCTGCATGAAGCCGGTGGCCGAATAGGTGAACCGCTCCAGCCCCAGTGCCTTGGTCAGCCCGGTAATGGCCTCGAAGGAACCCTTGAAGAAGCTATGCTTTTGCTTCTTCAGCGCACGCGGGCTGTAGGTCTTGTCGACAAAGCTCTTGCCGAAGTCGACGCGGCTCAGCGTGTACTGATCTTCGACTGGCACCTGGTAGAGTTTGATGTCCGGCTTGGTGTTCTGGATATAGGTTTCGACCAGGGGCGTGCGCTGCTGGATGTTCTTGATCAGCACCTTCTCCCGCGCGATGGCCTTGACCACCAGTGCGGCCTGTTCGGGCGTGAGGGCGTGCGCCTGTTCGTACTTCGGTTCCTTTTTCGCGTACGCGCAGACCGTACCCAAGGTAATGATCAGGAAGGTGAGGGGGATCTTCCGAAACGTCATGTCAAGCTCCTAGGGTGAATTCTTCCATGTGCTCCTCCGACCGCGCGGTCAATCTGAATCGCGCGGCTGAGTACAGCCTTTTATTCCCAATTGCAGTGTAGACCCTACGCCAACTGGAATGTAATGGTAATGTTGGTGGTGATGTCGACTGCCTGTCCGTTGCGAGTCGCCGGATGGAAACGGATCTGCTGCGCCACCCGGCGCGCCTCTTCATCCAGGCCGTGTCCAAGCCCATGCACCAGGCTCTGCACTACCACCTGGCCGCCCGCGGTAAAAGTGACGCGCAGAACCACATTTCCTTCTATCTTCAACTGGCGCGCCTCGGTCGTGTATTGCGGGGACGGCTTGGAAACGATCTCCAGGTCGGTTGAGGACTGCACTTGAACCGCCTGCTGGACCGGCGCCGCTGCCTGCACCTTTGGAATGTCGGCCGAGGCCACCTTGGAGTTGCCATAGACGTTTCCGGTTGGAGCCGTGCCGGTACCGCCGGGGCGGCCCACTGAAGCGACTTTTCCAACGACGCCGGAGTTCGAGCCAACCCTGGTTGTGCTGTTGCCGATGCCGGTCGAGCCGACGATTCCATGAGGCGCGACGGCCGGGCCGTTCATGCCGCCATAGGGATTCCCGATCGCTGCCACGGTAGCCGGCCGGGTGGCGTTCGGATTTGGCGTGACGCCGAACGTATCGCCGAAATGCACCGGCTTGGTCGAAGGCTTCACGTCCTTGCTTTGCGCCGGCATGGCCGCGTAAAGAGCCGCCTTGGGCTGCGGAGCCAGAATGATGGAAGGTTTGGCTGCCTTGACCACCGGCATGTTGACCTTTGCTTCCATCTGAATTGGCTTCAGGTCCGGCTTCGGTTCCGGCTTGGGCATATCGATCTTTGGGGGGTCGTACTTGATCTCAAGCTTGGGCGGCTCGGGCGGCTGGATCTTGGGAGGATCGGGCAGCTTTACCTTCTCCGGAGGCGGCGGAGTTGTGGGGACGATCAATATCGTGTCCTCGTACTTGTGCTCCTCAATTACCTTCTTGGCAGTGGCTCCGATGTAGAGCATCAGGACGAGCATCAGTCCATTGACCGCCGCGCTCGATATGAATGAAGCGGGCGATCTCTCGGGTTCGGGCAGCGGGCCAAAGTTCGTTCGTCCTGGGGAGTAGTTCGACGGCATGTTCTCAGTCCTCGATGATGTTCGATTGTAGCGTCGGAATGGCCTCATCCAGGCATGGAAAATGAGTCAATTCAAATCCGGTGTATCCAGGACCGGCGACGAATCGGGTTACGCGGCCGGCGCTCAGCACCTCAGTCTTCCGAATAGTTCCCACGGCTTGCGCCGGGATCGAAGCAAATTGCCCATGCCTATATTGGTTGCCGAGATTCACGTTCATGATGACAGCAGCTTGCGGGAAAATAACCGGGCACCGAGAACCCCGGTCAGCCACGCCCTGTGGTGCGGAGTGCGAGTTGTCCGCCAAGCCGACCCTGGACATGAAGAATCTCCACTGTATATCCAAGGCATCCAGCGAAAAGCTGGCAATCCCCCTTTAAGGGCATTGAGAAAATGTTCCCGGATTCCAGCGACAGAACCCGGCGATACGGATGCCTTGCGCAAAGACAATGCGTCATCAAGTGCCGCCAGCCGCCCGCGCGGCGGTCTGAGGGAGGGCGCAATTAAACCTTCCGTCCCTATTGTAATAGACTCACGATAAACCAAACTGCTCTTGAAGGGGCATAAAATTTGCGAAGATGTCGATTTCAGGCGGCGCGCGGTACATAGGTAGTACAGTTGCGGGCGTTTATGCCGAATTGGGATGGTGGGCGGCGGCGTTGAAAATCCGAATCTTGGAAGGCGCGATCTTTAGCCGCCGAAAGTCGATCTTGTGGAAGGAGAGCTGGCTGACCAGGCAGGCAAGGGAGGATTCCATGAGCCAAACGCTTCGGTACAAGGGCTACGACGGCTCAGTCGAGTACAGCGCGGAGGACCGTACTCTGCACGGATCGCTCGTAGGCATCCGCGACGCGATTGTTTATGAAGGAGTGGACGTGGATAGCCTGGAGTCCAGCTTTCGCGCCGCCGTGGACGAATATCTGGCCTTCTGCGCGGCAGAGGGTAAGGCGGCGAATCTGCCCCTTGAAGGAACCAGCATTTGAGCATGTCGTTCACTTTTCGCAGAGGCGAGGACATACGTAGCTACATTTGTAAGCTCATTTGTGGTATTCTATGGTCAGGGGTCAGAGAGAAAGTGGACTGTGCGGAGAATCCGCTGCGCAGACTGTAAAAGGTGAAGGCGATGATGAATGGAAACCGTGAATTGGAAGGCGTCAAATGGTGTGGAGTTCGAGTGGGACCCGGCAAAAGCCCAAACTAACCTGCGCAAGCACAAGGTTCCGTTTCTTATTGCTTGCGAGGCCTTCAAGGACAGCAGCGCGATTGAACGTCCAGACACTTCCAGCGATTATGACGAAGAACGGTGGATCGTCCTTGGGCGCGTCAATCATACGATTCTCTCAGTGGTCCTTACCTATCGCGAGCAGCGAATCCGCTTGATCCCCGCAAGAAGGGCAAATGGAAATGAACAGCGAACCTACTGGACTGGTGACCTATCGGCTTGATCCGGACAATCCTCCGACCTTGACTGCTGAAGAGCGGCAGGCGTGGAAGGAACTCCAGGAGATGCCGGACGAGGACATCGACTACAGCGACGTTCCGCCGCAGCCCAGCACCGGCTGGCGGCGCGTTTCCGACCTGATTCCGGCTGAGAACAAGCAGCAGATCACTCTGCGGCTCGATGCCGATGTGATTCAGTTCTTTCGCGGGACCGGACGGCGCTATCAGAGCCGCATCAACGCGGCGCTTCGGGAGTATGTGAACGCACAGAAGCAGGCCGATCGAAAGAGCGCTTGAAAACATGCCAATAAATTAACTTGACAGTCACACTGCGCGGCAAGCAATTTAAGTCTGAAATAACTATTCTTCGCCGCTGCGTGCCGACTTCCCCCCTCGCAAAAGGGACGCGCGGCCGATCTACGAGGTCTTGCGTCCCATGGCATCGACGGTTTCCTCCGCCAGAGCGCAGGGCGCTACCGGCATCCCTCGTGTCATTCTCGGTTCTTCCCTCGGAACCATGATCGAGTGGTACGACTTTTACATCTTCGGCTCGCTGGCCACGGTTCTCTCGCTCAAGTTCTATCCCCCCGGCAACGACACCTTCGCACTGATTGCCTACCTGGCGACTTTTGCGGTTGGCTTTCTGGTGAGGCCGTTTGGCGCGCTGTTTTTCGGCCGCCTGGGCGATTTGGTGGGGCGCAGAATTGCTTTCATCATCACGTTGACCATCATGGGCTTCGCCACGGCGTCGATTGGCCTGTTGCCCACCTACCACGCGGCCGGGTGGTTTTCGCCGATCGTCCTGATCGTGACTCGCATGCTTCAAGGGCTGGCCCTGGGCGGCGAATACGGTGGAGCGGCGGTCTTTGTAGCCGAGCATGTGCCCGACAACCGCCGCGGCTTCTATACCAGCTTCATCCAGATCACGGCCACGCTTGGCCTGTTCATCTCTCTGGCGGTCATTGTGGCCACCCAGCAGAGCATGAGTCCGGCCGCATTCCAGAGTTGGGGCTGGCGTCTGCCCTTCCTGCTGTCGATCGTGCTGGTGGCGATCTCGCTGCACATCCGGTTGAAGATGAAGGAATCGCCGATCTACACGCAGATCAAGGCTGCCGGGATGCACTCCACCAAGCCGCTGACCGACGCCTTTACCAAGTGGCCCAACCTCAAGAGCGTGCTCATCTCTCTGGTGGGCGCAACCATGGGGCAGGGCGTGGTCTGGTACACCGGCCAGTTCTACGCCCTCTTCTACCTGCAGACCGTGCTCAAGGTAAATCCCAAGATGGCCAACATCATCGTGGCCATCGCCTTGCTGCTTTCCATGCCCTTCTTCACCGCCTTTGGCGCGCTGAGCGACAGGATTGGCCGCAAGAAGCTGATGATGACGGCGCTGCTGCTATCGGTCGTCTTCTACATTCCCATCTACAAGGGCATGCAGCAGGCGGCGGGTAACAACGTGGTCAGTGTGAGCTCGGTCAAGGACAAAGTTACGGGCCAGATCAAGTTGACGCCGCTCACAATCGACGCTGTCACCGGCAAGAACGTTCCCGCCAAGGAGGCGGTCAACGCCAACCAGCCGATGCTGGTGCTGCTTATCTGGATCCAGGTGATCTTCGTCTGCATGATCTACGGCCCTATTGCGGCCTACCTGGTGGAGGCCTTCCCGGCCAAGGTGCGCTATACCTCGGTCTCGCTGCCTTATCACATCGGCAACGGCGTATTCGGCGGCTTGCTGCCGCTGATCGGATTGGGGCTTTGCGCCTCGACAGGGAACATCTATGCCGGGCTTTACTATCCGATCGGCGTGGCCGCGGTCTCGTTCATCTTTGGGGTGTTCCTGTTGAAGGAGACGCACGGCACGCTGATCTGGGACGAGGCGGAGGGAAAGGCGTGAGCTTCCCGCTCTTTCTATTCCCGCTTTGTTTTGGGCAACCGTCACCCGGCCGTCGGCAATCGAGGATTTGAAATTGCTGCAAATGACCTACGATGCCTAGCGTGGTATCTGGGAAGTTCGTTGGAGAAGACACGATGATCGAAATGCAGGTCCTTCGACTCCGCTGTAGAACGCTTCGCTCAGGATCACCGCCTCTTTGGGCGGTTTCAGGAAGACGGCGTTTAGCATTCGCAATGCATGGTGGGGACTGCCCTGGGCGATGTAATCCGCGATCTCTTCAAGGTCGCCCGGTACAAGCGGGGACAAACGAAGACGCATTATCGGGCCGACGGCTCGGGAAGCCCATCATATTTGCTTTCCAGCCGGTCGAAGACCTGGTCAGGATCGAGACCCTCGGTGTCGTCGGCGATGGCCCGCTGCCATTGCTTGCGAAGACCCGCCAGGCTTTGTTCGCGCAGCATCCCCTTGCCGATTGTGTGCCTGTCCCGGTAAAGTGACCGCACGCGCAATCTCTTCGCGAAGCCTTTTCCGAGGCGCCGCGTACCACCACGATTCCTCTCTTCCAGAAGGACGCTCTTATGTCTTCCTTGCCCGTTGCCGCTCTAGTCAACCAGGATTTGGACTCAACGCTTCGCGAGTTTCGCGTCTTTCCGCCCTCGCCGGAGTTCAGCGCCAAGGCTCACATCAAGAGCCTCAAAGAGTACGAGGCGCTCTACAAGCAGTCCATCGACGATCCAGAGAGCTTTTGGGCCGGAGTGGCAGGCGATCTGCACTGGTTCAAGCCGTGGGAGAAGGTGCTGGAGTGGAATGAGCCCTGGGCCAAGTGGTTTGTGGGCGGCAAGCTCAACCTGAGTTACAACTGTCTCGATCGCCACGTGCTGGGAGCCCGCCGCGACAAGACAGCGATTGTTTGGGAAGGAGAGACGGGCGAGGTGCGCAGGCTGAGCTACGCCGAGTTGCACGCCGAAGTTCAGAAATTTGCCAACGCTCTCAAGGCGCTTGGCATCAGGAAAGGCGACCGCATAGCCGTGTATATGGGCATGACGCCGGAACTGGCGATCGCCCTGCTGGCGTGCGCGCGGATCGGGGCCGTGCATTCCGTTATTTTCGGCGGATTCGCGGCCAACGCGATTGCCGATCGCGTCAACGACTCGCAGTGCGTGGCCATTCTGACCCAGGACACGAGCTTCCGCCGGGGCGGCGAGATTCAGCTCAAGCGGACCGTCGACGAGGCCATGGTTGCATGTCCGACGGTCAAGCATGTCATCGTCTACCGCCGCAGCGGCTCGCCGGTGAAGATGGTGGAAGGCCGCGACTGGTGGTGGCACAACCTGGTGGAAAACGCCCCAACCGAATGCCTTGCCGAGCCCATGGATTCAGAGGACCCGCTCTACGTTCTCTACACTTCGGGGACCACCGGCAAACCGAAGGGCCTGGTTCATACGACGGGCGGCTACGCGGTGCAGACCTATCTGACCAGCAAGTATGTTTTCGATCTTCGCGACGAAGACATTTACTGGTGCACGGCCGATATCGGCTGGGTGACGGGCCACTCGTATGTCGTGTATGGGCCGCTGCAGAACGGGGCCACCGTGTTGATATACGAGGGCGCGCCCAACTGGCCGGATTTCTCGCGCTTCTGGAAGATTATCGACGACCATCAGGTGAGCATCTTCTACACTGCGCCGACCGCCATTCGCGCCTTTATCAAGTGGGGCGACCAGCACGTGGAGAAGTTCAAGCTGGACTCGCTGCGCCTGCTCGGAACGGTCGGCGAACCGATCAACCCCGAGGCGTGGATGTGGTACCGGGAGAAGATTGGCCACAACCGCTGCCCGATTGTGGATACGTGGTGGCAGACGGAAACCGGGGCGATCATGATTGCGCCCATTCCGGGCGCCGTGGCCACCAAGCCGGGCTCGGCCACGCGGCCATTCTTCGGCATTCAGCCCGAGGTGGTTACCAAGCAAGGCGATCCTGTTCCGGCAGGCCACGGTGGACTGCTGGTGGTGCGCAAGCCGTGGCCTTCGATGGCGCGGACTGTTTATGGCGATCCGGAGCGCTACCAGAAGACGTACTGGAGCGATGTGCCCGGCTGCTACTTTACCGGCGACGGCGCGCGGCAAGATGCCGATGGCTATTTCTGGCTGATGGGCCGCGTGGACGACGTGATCAACGTAAGCGGTCACCGGCTGGGAACCATGGAAGTGGAGTCGGCTCTGGTGGCGCATCCCAAAGTGGCGGAGGCCGCTGTGGTGGGCCGTCCCGACGAGTTGAAGGGCCAGGCCATCTCCGCATTCGTATCGCTCGAAAGCGGCAACTATCCCAGCGAGCAATTGAAGGACGAGCTGCGCAAATGGGTCTCGAAGGAGATTGGCTCGCTGGCGCGTCCGGACGATATTCGCTTCACCGAAGCGTTGCCCAAAACGCGCTCCGGCAAGATCATGCGGCGGCTGCTCAGGGAACTGGCCACGCACGGCGAGATCAAGGGCGACATTACCACGCTCGAAGACTTCACCGTCATCGCCAAGCTGCGCGAGGCGGAAGAGGGGTAGCAGCCTGTGGTAAAAGTCCGGATTGCCGAAAAACATCCCTCAGCGGCTAAAGCCCATCATTTGTAATCAAGCATTTACGGCACGACTGAAGTCGTGCCCTTTCAAAACCCGACTTTCACCACGGGCTGCTAGAGCTGGATTGAGCGGAGGCAGATTTGCGGCGTTTACGCTACGGCGTGGCCATGAGCTTGGATGGATTCATCGCCGGACCTAACGGCGAGTATGACTGGATTGTGCACGATCCAGCCATCGATTTTGCCGCCATGTTTGCACGGTACGACACGTTCCTGATGGGGCGGCTAACGTATGAGGTCGTCAGCGAGAAGGGCAAGTCGTGGGACCGTTCTGGACAGCGCTGGATTGTCGTCTCGACTACACTCAAGCCGGAAGACCAACCCAGCGTCACCATTCTCAGCAGCGAAGTTGCGGAGGCAGTAGCTGCGTTGAAAGCCCAGCCGGGCAAAGACATCTGGCTGATGGGCGGCGGCGTGCTGTTCCGCTTCCTGCTCGATGCCGGGCTCGTGGATGCGGTGGATGTTGAGGTGATTCCGGTGCTGCTGGGAAGCGGAGTTCCGCTGCTGCCGGAGGGCCGCCGCCAGAGCCTTCATTTACAGGAGAGCAAGACCCTGCCCAGCGGCATTCTGATGCTGTCGTATTCCATCTTTCCGGAACCGGTGGCCTGAGAATAGCAGGGAGATTTTTGCGCCGGAGTAGAATAAATCACACGGAGGCACTTCGGAATGGCTGCGACTGCGACCCTCATCTCCGTTGATGAGTACCTGAAGACCACCACCGACCCGGACTGCGAATATGTCGCCGGAGTTGTGGAGGAGCGTGCCGTGGGCGAATTCGATCATGCAACTTGGCAGATTGTTCTTGCAGCGTATTTTCATGCTCGTGAAAAGGAGTTGGGCATCATCTCACGACCCGAGCTGCGCGTGCAGACTGCCCCGGAGAATTTTCGTGTACCCGATGTGACGATTCTCAGTCGCAACGCGCCGCGGGAACAGATTATTACCCATCCGCCGCTGGCGGTTTTTGAGATTTTGTCTCCGGAAGACACGATGACGCGGACTCTGGAGAAGCTGGCCGATTACGAACGGATGGGCATTGAGGCCATCTGGGTCATCGAGCCGAAGAAGCGTCTTTACTACCGCTATCGCGACGGGCAGCTCACGCCTGGTGCGGTTTTCGAGTTGCCTGGGAGCACGTTCAGTGTCGCATTTGGAGAGATTGCCACACTGGCAGATTGATAATTCATGACGCAAATACGAGAGGGAGCGTCCGCTGCGGTCGACGCCCCTTCTTACATCGTTCAACTTTTGGGCAGGCTGCTTTTGGCAGCTCAGAATTTGTACATCACGCCGATCGAGGCGCGGTCGTTCCAGGTCTCGTGCGGAGAGTAGCCCAGGGCCTTGGAATTGCCGGTGACGGAAAACGATGCGCCGATGTAGTCTCCAGAGGCGCGCACCGAGAAGCGCGGAGAGAGTGCGTACTCCAGGCCGCCGCCAAATCCGCCTGCAAAGGAGATGTTTGGGGTCTGGCTTGTCCCGGCCGTGTGCTCGCCGCCGATCAGCCCATGAATGAACCCGCCGTACTTTCCAATCAGGGTGGCATGCAACTCAGGCCCGAACAGGACCGACTCGACCGACGGCTTCATCGTGCTGTTCTGCACCACGGGGCTGGTGTAGGGAAACCTGTAATAGGAGCCGTCCGCGACGACGCCGAAGTATTTGCCGAAATTACGGGTGACGTAGACGTCGGCTCCGAGCAATCCGCTGCGCGAAAGGTTGACCTGGTTGAGGGCGCTGAAGCCAAGCCCGCCGTAGACCGAGTACTTGTAGGAGGGCGTACCCGAATCGACGGAGTGGGATCGGCGGGCGGGAGAAACCTGGCTGGTGGCCGCCAGGGGCATAAGAGCGGCCGAAACCATGGCCAGAAGTGAAAGCAATAACGTCCTCTTCAACTTGAAACTCTCCTCAATAACGTGCGGTGGCCGTCAAGCCGCTGGTAGGGATTTGTACTTCATTCCCCGGGAGCAGGCGCCGTGACTGGTTTGCGGTACCCTCATAGACTATCCTCTCTACCCCGGTTCGCAGAAGCCCAACCCCGGTCAGGCGGTGTTGACTGATGGGATTCAACCGGAATCTGCTCGGCGAGGGACAGAAGTTTGACCGCTTATGGCCGCGATGGTCATCAATGGGAAGAAGAAACCTGCGCTTTCGCTTGCGCGGTGTCTCAGAAGTACCTTACAGAAGTGCGCGACGGAAATGCAGGTCCTTCGACTCCGCTGTAGAACGCTTCGCTCAGGATGACCGCCTTTTTTGTGTAGAATGCTTCGCTCAGGATGACCGCATTTGGGGCGGCGAAGCGGGATGAGAAACAAATGCGGGTCCTTCGACTCCGCTGTAGAACGCTTCGCTCAGGATGACCGCCTTTTTTGTGTAGAATGCTTCGCTCAGGATGACTGCCTTTTTTTGGTTTCGGGTAGGCGGCATTTGTTGAATGAACTTTAGGGACGAAACGTTAGCTTTGGCACGCATTGCATCCCCGGTGAAGATCCTCAACCCCGTTCCAGATACCAGGGAATATTGATGACCACGATGCGCCGGTTGCCGCGCATGAGCAGGATGACCTTCAGCATGTCTGCGCGGCGGTTGTGCAGCAGGT
>Ga0224559_1001210_pt1 | contig 14649 bp, 21 predicted proteins | sample 714S33034metaG_FD_180676 | JGI IMG/M metagenome (GOLD analysis project Ga0224559, IMG submission 180676) | Peat soil microbial communities from Stordalen Mire, Sweden - 717 S3 30-34 | ecosystem: Environmental > Terrestrial > Soil > Wetlands > Peat | place: Sweden: Norrbotten County, Stordalen... | reverse complement strand
GACAGAGCTGGGAGTTCCATCAACAGCTTGATGAAACCATAACCCAGGGGACATTTCTAACGAGGAGAGACAGGGGGACATTTCTATTGTGCTACGACATCTGAAAATCCAGACCGGGGCCATTCGTCAAGAAAGTGAGTTTTTCATGAAAAACATCTGTTGTCTGCCCCTTCTTTTCCTTGGTCTTTGCCTCTCAGCGTTCGCAGGGGCACAAGCCGGTGGCACGTTGCTTGTAAAAACCGACATGGACTGCAACTGGAAGCTCGATGGGCAGCCCATGGGCCTGCTCAAGGCCGACGACTCCAAGGTCGTTCCGGTCTCACCGGGCGAACATCTCATCCGGGCCGCTACCGCCGATGGGCTGGTCAAAATTCGCACCAAAGTGGAGGTCGATCAGGGCCAGAAGACGGTCGCGCTCCAACTGAAGAGTCAACACGATCAGAAACTGAAGACGCAACAAGCTGAGACAGCCAGAAAACAAGCCGAGGCCGAGGCCGCGCTGCATCCCACTTGGACCGACCCCGACACCGGGCTGATGTGGACCAAGAAGGACAACGGCTCGGATGTGAACTGGAACCAAGCCAGTGACTATTGCTCCAATTTGCAGCTTGCGGGCTACAAAGACTGGCGTCTGCCCACCATTGAGGAGTTGCAAGGGATCTACGATCCCAGCGTCAGTATTCAAGGTTGGCTTATATCTTATGTTGTACATACCGAACACATTAAGGGGAATCTCCAGCTCACAGGATGGCAATGGAGCAGTTCTCAAAGTTCTCATGAAAATGCTCTGGGGGGGCAGTGGCAGGAGGCATGGACATTCGATTTCGACACTAATGTGGAGCAGCGAGGCTCCTTCCCTCTCGGCTTCAGCTTAACCCGTGCGCTGTGTGTGCGTCGTTCCGGAGAGAATGTACCGGAGCAAACGGCACCCGTCCTCCCGAAGGGAGGGAACGAAAATAGCCCAGGATGAAATTCTGGGAAAGCGTTCGAGCGAGAGATTCCCGCCCCGGAGGGGCGGATCGACTGTTCTCATTCAGCATGATTGAATCCGGTCATGCTGTTTTTTGTGTGTACATCTTGCGTTTATATACACGGGACGTTACTATAGGCCATGATCGCTGGCTTCGGGGACGCGGAGACGGAAAGGCTTTGGTTGACTGGCCGGTGCAAGCGCCTGCCCTCTCAGCTCAGTCGGCAAGCAATGAAGAAGCTGTACATTTTGCATGCCGCGCTGCAATTGGAAAACCTCCTTGTGCCGCCCGGCAACCGGTTGGAGAGGCTGCGCGGAGACCGGGAAGGCCAGCACAGCATCCGCATCAACGACCGGTATCGCATCTGTTTTGTCTGGCGTGATGGAAATGCGCATGAAGTGGAAGTGGTGGATTATCACTGAAACCCGAATTCGAGGAGAGAGAAATGCCTGAAAACCCCGCGTTGATTCATCCCGGAGAGATTCTGCTTTCGGAGTTTATGGAGCCATTGGGTCTGACCGGCTACCGGCTGGCGAAGGAGTTGGCTGTGCCCGTGCCGCGCATCGGCGACTTGGTGCGCGGGAAACGCTCGATCTCCGCCGATACGGCGCTGCGGCTGGGGATTTATTTTGGGCTTCCGGCACAGTTCTGGATGAATCTGCAAAACGAGTACGACTTGAGGAGGGCGGCGGCCTCTCCGGCGCTCAAGCAGGTTGTGGCGCGTGCTGCGTAAGAATTTTCGACGGACCCTTGTTCCCTGATCCCTATTCCCCAGTCCCCCTCATCTGCTACACTCGCTGCAATCTAGAAAGAATGCTTTTCAAAGCTCACAGCGCGGCAGTTTACGGAATCGACGCCCACCTCATTGATGTCGAGGTGGATTATAGCGGCGTGGTTGCGGAGAAGGATACCTTCCACACCGTCGGCCTGCCGGACGCGGCGGTGCGCGAGAGCCGCGACCGGGTGCGGGCGGCGATCAAGAACTCCGGCTACATGATTCCGCCCACTTTTATCACCATCAATCTGGCGCCGGCCGACTTGAAGAAGGAAGGCTCGGGCTTCGATCTGCCTATTGCCGTGGGCATTCTGGGCGCGTACGGCGCGCTGAAGACCAACGACCTGAGCCGCTTTCTGCTGGTGGGCGAACTGGGCCTGGACGGCAGCGTGCGGGCCGTGCCGGGGATGCTGCCGGTAGCCATCATGGCGCGCGAAAAGGGGATTGCGAATCTGATTCTGCCTGCCGCCAACGCCGCCGAGGCTGCGGTGGTCGAGGGGGTCAACGTCTACCCCGCCAGCTCGCTGCTGGACGTTCTGGATCTGCTGAATGGGCAGATCGTCGGCGCAATTCAGCGCGAGCCGTACCGCGTTTCGACCGAGAAGCTGCTGGGCGAGTTGCAGGTCTTCCCGGTGGACTTCAAGGATGTGCGCGGCCAGCAGACGGCCAAGCGGGCGCTGGAGGTGGCGGCGGCGGGCAGCCACAACATTCTGATGATCGGGCCGCCTGGGTCGGGCAAGACAATGCTGGCCAAGCGGCTGCCGTCGATTCTGGCGCCGCTGACCTTCGAGGAGGCGCTGGAGACCACCAAGATTCACTCCGTCGCCGGGGTGCTGGACGCGGCGGCTGGTCTGGTGGCGCACCGGCCCTTCCGCTCGCCGCACCATACAATTTCAGACGCGGGCCTGATCGGCGGCGGCATCATTCCCCGTCCGGGCGAGGTCTCGCTGGCCCACAACGGGCTGCTTTTCTGGACGAGCTGCCGGAGTTTCCGCGCAATGTCCTCGAAGTCCTGCGTCAGCCGCTCGAAGACCACACCGTGACCATCGCGCGGGCCTCCATGTCGCTCAGCTTTCCGGCGCGCTTCATGCTGGCGGCGGCGATGAATCCATGCCCCTGCGGATTTTTCAACGACAAATCACGCGAGTGCCAGTGTTCTCCGCCAATGATTCAGCGCTACATCGCCAAAATCTCCGGTCCGCTCTTGGACCGCATCGACATCCACATCGAGGTTCCGGCGGTGCAATATAAGGAACTGCGTGGCGGCGCGGCGGCTGAAGGCTCGGCGGAGATTCGCGCCCGCGTGCTGGCGGCCCGCGAGCGGCAGCGGGCGCGCTTCCTCAAATTCGGCGACAAAATCTATTCCAATGCGCAGATGACCACCCGTCAGATTCGCGTTCACTGCGAGCTGGGCGCCGACGCCGAGCGGCTGCTGGAGCGGGCTATGCAGCAGCAGGGCCTGACCGCGCGCGCCCACGACCGCATCCTCAAAGTAGCGCGCACCATCGCCGATCTGGAAGGCGCGGAGCACTTGGCCGTCACCCATCTGGCCGAGGCCATCCAGTACCGCACGCTGGACCGCAGCTACTGGGCGTGAGCGGAGACCCTGTTTTGGGCTACGCAGCCTGTCGTTCTGCCTGTTGCGGCACATAGGATATGGATTGCTCGGTTCGCGCATGCCTGCTGGCCAGAACATTGCTGACAAAGCTATTCAGGCTGACCCCCTCCGCCTCTGCCTCATTGGCCAAATCGCGATGCAGGCTTTTCGGAATGCGAAGCACAAACCTGCCGCTGTATTGAGGCGGTTCTTGCGGTTCAGGAACCTCAAGGCCATTGGCCAAGCTGCATTCGATCCACAACTCTCTGGAAATATCCAGAGAAGACAAAGCTTCTTGAGCAGTTTCCCCATCAGCCATGCAGCCGTGCAATTCAGGGTGTGTGGCTATCCAATATCCGTCCGGATCGTATTGCAGCGCAACTCGGTAATTTTTATTCATGATTTTCTCTGCGTCACTCATCGGTGCGCCTCCCTACTCGAAGAGGTTGATGTGTACCATTGCTTCAAGGAACGATTCCACATACGATCACTTCAAAAGCGGTGTTCCATGTGGTTTCACGAGGTTGAAGCGTTCAGATCCCACCAAAAATACGTGGTGACTGCCGCTGGGATTTCGATGATCGTAGCTCAACCCTCTCGCTTCGCAAAACGGCCGGATGTGGTTGTCAAGCAAGGTACAGAGATCCTCAAACCGAACGTTCTTCACGCTTTCGGCGATCTCCTGGACCCGCTTCTTCAGTCGAGCATCATCCATCTGTAGAGATGATACCGCATATAGTATCAAATTTTCATGCAACAACGGCAAATATATTCTTGCGAACAGGACAGAGGGCGAATCGCGCCCCATGTGCGAAAGTAATAGAGGAATGGAAATAACTCCAAGGACTTCTTCCCGCCTCACATTTTGGGGCTACAGCGCTTGTTTTGTGGCCAGTTGCTTCTGGGGTACGGGCTTTTATTTCAGCCGTTTGGCGCTCAATGAGATGAGCGTCGATTATATGGTGCTCTACCGCATCCTCTTTGCCTGCCTGGGCGTGCTGCCGGTGGCGCTGCTTTGCCGTGTGCGCTTCAGCGGGGCGGAGTGGCGGACGCTGCTGATTTCGGCGGCCTTCGGCATTCCCATCAGCTGCATACTCCAGTTTGGCGGTCTGGCGCGGACCACGGTGAGCCACGCTTCGCTGATGGTGGGCGCGATGCCGGTGATGCTGGCTGCCGCGGCCGCGCTCTTTGCTCCCAAAGGCTCCCGCGAGGAGCGGCTGGGCCGTCTCGGCTGGCTGGCTCTGTTTGTTTCGACGGCCGGCGCGGCGATGATTACGCTAGGCGCCAGCCACAGTGGGGGCATGCGCGGACAGCCCTCGCTGGCGGGCGACGTGCTGGTGCTGGTTTCGCTAATCGCTGGAGTGGCCTGGATTCTGCTCAGCAAGAAGCTGATGCTCTCGCACAGCCCCTCGGCGGTCTCGGCCTACACCATCCTGGTGGGCGGAGCGATGCTGCTGCCCTGGGTGCTGGGTCCGTGGCTGCTGAGTCCGCTGACCCACGCCCACGTTGCCCCGCCGCCCTTTGCGCAGGTAAGCGCGACGGCCTGGAGAGCGTTGGCCCTCAGCGGCCTGGTTTGCACGGCCACCACCACGCTGCTGTGGAACTGGGGGATTCATCATGTGCCGGCCTCGCGCGCCGGAGTTTTCCTGAATCTGGAGCCGATGCTGGGCTCTTTTCTGGGCGTGCAAATGCTGGGCGAGCATCTTGGCCCCTACGCCTGGATCGGCGGCGGGCTGATCCTCTCCGCGGCGCTGACGCTGACGACGCACAGCCATCAGCCGGAGCCTAATATTCTCCTGGAATAAGCTGCCACTATCTATCGCGCATAACCTTGGTCACGGCTACCGGCAGATTACCGGTCATGCTCCGGCGGCGACCTCCGATAGAGCCAATAGTGATTAACGGAGGTTCATGTGGCCCTTTTAACCTGGAACCACACTTGCACGGTAGGCGTGCGCGCCATGGATGACCAGCACGGCATTCTGATGGATACATTGAACGAATTGCGTCTGGCCGCCGTCCGTGGTTCAGGCCGCGAGCAGATCAGCGAAGTGCTGGACCGGCTCATTGAATTCACCCGTATGCACTTCTGGAGCGAAGAGCAGTTGCTGGAGCAGTTCGAGTATCCGGGCATCGCCGCCCACCGCTCCGAGCACCAGCGCATACTTGCGCAGATTCTGGAATCCTCGCATCGCGTGCAGCACGGTGACAAGATGCAGATGCGCCCACTGCTCTGCTTTTTGCGCGAGGCTTATGCCGAACACATCGAGGGCATGGATTGCGAGTACGGGCCTTGGCTGAACGCCCGAGGCGTGGACTGAGGCTGATTGCTTTCACTTCTTGTGGAATGACGGCGAACCTCATCCGCCGGGATTGATTAAACTATCTCCCAATCTCGGACGATGAATACACTGTCAAGCAAATTCCCAGGAAGAGGCATCATGGCCCTGATAACTTGGAGCGGCAAATACTCCGTTGGCGTGAAGAATCTGGACGATCAACACAAGGAAGTCATCAATCTTTTGAACGAACTGCACGCCGCCATGCTGAAGGGGCAGGCGCAGAGCGTGGCTGGCGTGCTGCTGCCAAAAATTCAGCGCCATGCAAAGGAACACTTCTCCACCGAAGAGCGGCTGATGGAAAGCACAAAATTCTCAGGCCTCGCCGAGCATCGCGCCGAACACCAAGCCTTGGTGGCCAAGATCGATGAATTTGTCGCGCGTCACAAGCGAGGCGACAGCACCGTGTATCTGGAACTGCTCAATTTCATGCGCAATTGGATGACCCACCATATGCAGAAGGTGGACCAGAAGTACACCGGTTGGATGAACGAGCACGGCATTCGCTGAAAGGCGCGCGATCATTCTGCCAGCTCAGGCCGTCCTTCAGGCTGAGCGCACGAAAAATGCCCAGAGTTAGCGCTCTGGGCAGTTGTTGTTTCTGGAATTGCGAACCAGCTACTCGGCAGCCGCTTCCACGGCCTTGGTGGTGGCCACGGTCCAGTCGGGCGCGCCCACCTTGAAGCGCGCAAAGCGCCGCACGGTGATATTCTCGCCCAGCTTGCCCACCTTGGTGCCGATCAGCTCCTTGATGGTGATGGTTTGGTCCTTGATGAAGGGCTGCTCGATCAGGCAGACCTCCTCGTAGAACTTGGCCATCTTGCCATCGACGATCCTCTCGATCACCGCGGGCGGCTTGCCGGTGGCGTTGGCTTGGGCGCGATAGATCTCCTTCTCGCGTTCCAAGTCGCCGGCAGTCACGTCCTCGGACTTCACATAGCGCGGATCACTGGCCGCGATGTGCATGGCGATGTCCTTCATCAGCTCGGAGAAGTCCTCGGTGCGGGCCACGAAGTCGCTCTCGCAGTTCAGTTCCAGCAGCACGCCGATCTTGCCGCCGGCGTGAATGTAGGTGCCCACCGCGCCTTCGTTGGTGGTCCGGGCGGCCTTTTTCTGCGCCGAGGCCATGCCCCGCTTGCGCAGCACCACAAAGGCCTCCTCGATGTTTCCCTTGGTCTCCTGCAAAGCCTTCAGGCAGTCGCCCATCGGCGCGCCGGACTTCTCGCGCAACTCTTTCACCAATTTTGCTTCAATCTTTTCGCTCACAGTTTTTCTCTCGTTTCTTCTCAGTTCACAGTTCTCAGTTCACAGTTCTCAGTCGCCACTCACTTGCAACCAGTCCGCTCAGACCAGTCGCCGCAGTAATAGGCTCGTTGTCGAGAAAAACTGTGAACTGAGAACTGTGAACTGTGAACTGTCGTGATTAAAGAGCGCCCTCGGCCAAGTCGGCTTCGTCCAGCAGCGCGGCAACTACGGCCGGTGCCTTGCGAATGCCGCCGCCCAAGGCCGACTCCAAGTCCAGTTCCTCAACCGGCGCGGCTTCGGCTGCCGGCTCAGGCTCCTCCTCGTGAAAGGCCTTGTCGCCCACCAGATTCACGCCTTCGGCCGCCGAATCGGCGATCTTCGAGGTGAACAGGCGAATGGCGCGCAGCGCGTCGTCGTTGCCCGGAATCACATAATCGACCACTGTCGGATCGCAGTTGGTGTCCACCACGGCAACCACGGGAATGCCCAGCTTGCGAGCCTCCTTGACGGCAATCGCTTCGTTGTTCGAGTCCACGATGAAGAGCGCGTCAGGCAGCCGCTTCATCGTCTTGATGCCGGCCAGGTTCGCTTGCAGGTGCTTGCGCTCCCTCTCCAAGCGAATGACTTCCTTTTTGGTCAACAGCTCGTAACGGCCATCGGTGGCCATCTCGTCGATCTCTTGAAGGCGCTTCACAGACTTCTGCACCGTCACCCAGTTAGTGAGCAGGCCGCCCAGCCAGCGCTGGTTGATGTACGGCATTCCCGCGCGGTTGGCCTCTTCGGCCACGGCTTCCTGCGCCTGGCGCTTGGTGCCGACGAAGAGAATCGTCTTGCCGCTGGCGCACAGCTCGGTGACAAACTTGGACGCTTCCTTGAAGAGCTTGAGCGTCTTCTGCAGGTCGATGATGTAAATACCGTTGCGCTCGCCAAAGATGTATTCCTTCATCTTGGGATTCCAGCGCTTGGTCTGATGCCCGAAGTGAACTCCAGCTTCGAGCAGCTCCTTCATTGTGATCGTGGCCATTGGCCTCCTTCGTGAGTTGCATCCGGGTGGTCGATGCCAGCGCCCGGATTGAACCCGCTTCTGCGGGAAGTTAGAAACCAGCTAACAGCTCACAGCAGACAGCTAACAGTAAAAACCGAGGAATATACCCGGAAAACTGTTAGCTGTAAGCTGTCCGCTGTCAGCTATCTCTTCGAGAACTGGAAGCGCGCTCTCGCGCCCTTCTGTCCGTACTTCTTGCGTTCCTTCATGCGCGAGTCGCGGGTCAGCAGGCCTTCGGCCTTGAGCGCCTTGCGCAGCTCCGGGTTGAACTGAACCAATGCGCGGGCAATGCCCAACTTGACGGCATCGGCCTGCGCGGCCACGCCACCGCTCTTGACGGTGGTGACCACGTCAAAGCTCGACGCCAGTTCGACCAGCGCCAAAGTCCGCTTGGCGGAGACGCGCTGCTGCTCGGTGACAAAGTAGACATCAAATGCCTTGCCGTTGACCTTCCACTCGCCCGTGCCGGGACGCAGGAAGACGCGGGCAATCGCCGACTTGCGCCGCCCCGTCCCGTAATACTGAACCAAATCTGCCATTCGTTTCCTCGTTAGCTCTCAGCTTTCAGCTATCAGCCGTCAGCCTTGTGGTGCTTCATTTTTAGCTCTCAGCTCTCAGCTCTCAGCTTTCAGCCGTGTCATGATTCCAATCGAACCTTTGCGCCGCCTTGAACTTTCCCCACCAGCAAGAAAAACTGAAAGCTGATAGCTGAAAGCTGAAAGCTGCTCTTACGCAATCTCCAGCGCCACCGGCATCTGCGCCTCGTGGGGGTGCTTGTCGCCGCGATAGACCTTGAGCTTGGTAGCCATCTGGCGGCCCATCTTGCTCTTGGGCAGCATACCCTTGATCGCCTGCTCCAGAATCGCTTCCGGCTTGCGCTTCAGCAGGCGCGTGTACGATTCCTCGCGCAGCCCGCCGGGAAAGCCAGTGTAGCGGCGATAGAGCTTGCTCTGCGCCTTCAGGCCGGTCAGGCGGATCTTCTCCGCGTTGATGACGATGACATGATCGCCCACGTCGATGTACGGCACATACTGGGGATTCAGCTTGCCGCTCAACACGTCGGCGGCTTTGGTCGCCAGACGGCCCAGCGTCTTGCCGCTGGCATCCACTACAAACCACTTGCGGGCAATGTCCTTGCCGCTCGGAATAAAAGTGCCCATCGCTCTCCTGCCTTCAAATCGCCTTCAATTAAACTTGCTGAACCAAAAACCTGCAAAATGCCGGGTACCCCACCCTCGGCGCGCTTTTGTTTTTGCGCCTAGGGTGGGAACCCTCTAACCAAAAACCAGCGCAAAGCGCTCCTGCCCGCGCCAAAAAGCGCACGGGCCAGCTTCCACCCACTGCCAAACAAATCTGTTCGGGTGAGGAGTGCGGGGGTTGGCCCTTGAAGGGGCTTTGGCATTGCCGGATTCGCACACCAAACGGTGAAAAATCGAATCCAGCCTCCTGCAGCCCGTTCCAGCCAACCCTGAGAACATCAACTCAGGCCGTCAACCAGCCGAGTCCGGGTGAGTACACACAGACTCCAGGCGCAACACCGCGCAAGGATTTCAGAATACCGGAATCAGGCCCAGGAGTCAACGGCAACTCTCTTCCAATACAAGATGAGCCTGAAGGCGGGTTCTGATTCCAATACAAGATGAGCCTGAAGGGTCGGTCATGCCGGGATGTGAACATCCGCTCGGCAGGGCAAGACGGCCCGCGGCCTGATGCGACGCACCATCGAGCGCCTGACCGGGCTGAGCCGGGCGCAACTCACGCGCCTGATCGCCCGCTACACGGCCACCGGAAGGGTCCAGCCGACCGTACCTCAGCCGCCAAGCGTCTGCAGGTCTTCCGCGCCACGCTCTCCCGCATCCTCAACGGCAAGGCCGGCATCTCGGCCGATATGTCGCTGCGCCTCTCCGCCGCCTTCGGCACCCACGCCGAAATCTGGTGCGAGCTGCAAACCGATTACGATCTCTGGCAAGCCTCCCAAAAGAAGCAGCCCAAAATCGAGCTGTTCCCCCGCGCCGCGTAGCCGCCGGATGCACTAGCTCCAGAACTTCGGAAAAGGCTACTCACTCCGTCTCCGCGGGCGCTTTGAAGTCGCGCAGATTGAAGATTCTGAATTTTTCTTCACCGGGCGCTTTGATCTGCAAAACCAAAGCTACTGCGACCGGCGGTCCCTGATAATAGGGAACGTGGATGCTGTGCCTGCCCGCGCTGAGTGTGACATGGCCTTCCCCATCCGTCGCCGCATGATTGCCATCCAGATTGATGACCAGTTGGTCGTCGATGAAAAGCAGCGAGCCGTCATCGGAAGTCAATATGAAATCGTAATCGCCCGGCGTAGTGATCCAGAATTCGCCGTAATAATCGATGCCGAACCACGCCGTTCGACTGGTGACGCCGGGAATGCCATCCGTATGCGTGACTGCTTGATCCGGCACAGCCAGCCAATCCACGTACAGCGATCCAATTGGATGCATATCCCAATAGTCAGGCAGATTTTCCGTGCGTTCTGGCAGCTCATACACATCGCCGCAGAATGCGCCTGACCGGGGCACGACCGATCCGAAGCCGCGAATGGAGCCAATCGGCGGCTTCGTGTCCTTCTGTTTGACTCCATTGTCAAGCGAAGGCAGCGGACGGACAACGTCCAGCGACCCCAGATTTCCTGTCGCGCGATCACGCACCACAAAGCGCGTGAGCGCGGGCTGCTCTGCCCTCGGAATCTCCAGCAGATTCGGCAAGCCGCGCACCAAAGCCTTTTCGTATTCCGGCTGGCTCAGCACGCGCTCCACCGATGTGTGCATAAATTCCATCGGCGTACCCTCTTCGTCGAAGGTGCAGATGCCGTAGTCGAGCTGCACGCGCCGCGTCTCGTCCGTCAGTGCAATAAACGCCAGCGAATCGCCTTGAACGGCCAGCGAATAGCGCAGCGATTCTGCTTTCGTCACGGGAATAAGCCGGGCCGTGAGCGAAATCGAGGATGGCAGATTTGAGTGGTAACACGCCGCTTCGCGCAAAGAAGCGAAATCATTGCTCGAATGCCGGGGCTTCTCGGGCGCGACTGTCTCGCCGACATAGTAGTGGCGGCGGAAGGAGAGCGTCACGTGAGGCCGCGTGGTGGTGACAAGAATCTCGTGATAGCCACTCTCGCCGCTTGCCGGATAAACCAATTCATAATGCGAAGTCATGCTGACCGCGCAACCGCCGCCCGACGTGAGCCGGAAACCGGCCGAGGGCTGTTCTTCCCGCTCTCTGGCTATCGCCGGATCGATCACATGAAAGGCAAGAATCCTCTTCGGCAGTTTCTGCGCGTGCTTTCCAACTTCCATGACCTGCAACTCGTCCTGCTTCAGGTCGTTGACCGGATGATTGTGCCGGTCCCTGGCCACCACTTCAACCACTACCTCGCGCGTCGTTATTTTAAGGACGTAGGGCGCATCGGCTTCTTTTTCATCGCTGTTTGAAGGCGCAATCGCCTGACCGAAAGCGCAAAACCGCGCGGATAATAGAACCAGCAACAGGCAGGCAAACCACCCGCTTACAATTTTGCAGCGCACAGCATTCATGTGGAATCTCCAGCAAAACAGAGCAGAAATCGGCTACCTGCAAGCGTATCGCCTTACAATGACGATGCGCAAGGTGCCATGGCTCAGATTCTCAGGACCAAGGATTCTTGCTGAATAGTTTGTGCTGATCTCATCGAAAGGCGGTAATCCTCATATAGAAGTCAACTGGCCAAAAATCTCCGGCAGATCAACATACAAAGGCGCGTTGCGCCAGATAGAAGCCTGAAACTCTTGCCCCGGCTGGTAAATCATCCCCAGACGCGCGCCATCTTGAGTCGAAAACCGGCAACCGGTTCCGAGCCTTCGACAATCTCCGGGCGGTTGAGGATGACGGGAGGTTGTCCGGGTACGTAGATGGCGACGGTCCCGCCGAAGGGATCGATGCGCCATGCGAGGCGGACGCCATTCGCTATCCATTGCTCCATCTTGGCGTCCAACTCGGTGAGCGAGTCGGAAGGCGAGAGAATCTCAACGAGAAAGTCCGGCGCGAAGGGCAGAAACCGCTCCCGTTCTCTCACACTCAAAGCCGAAAGGCGGCTCGATTCCACCCAGCCCCCATCGGGCGAGAGCGTGGAGCCGTCGGGCAGATTAAAGCCGGCATTGGAACTGAAGGCAACGCCACGCCCATCCTCTTCTGCCCAAGCAAAGAGCATATGCACTACGTATGCTTCACGTCGATTGTTCTCGAATCCACTGGGAGTCATCACAAGAATCTCTCCTGATGCCAGCCGCTCCACCTTGCAGGGTTTATTGGCCTCGGAAAACACCATCAACTCGTCATCGGTCATCGGCTTAGGGGGACGAAGCCGCGTAGGCAATGCAACGTTTTGAAGAGCCATCTGCATCGTTTCGTCCTCTCTCGATTGATAGCCAATCCCAAACAGGCTCTAGAGATAGTTTAGTCCTCTGCTCGACCTGAGGCCAAAATGAGATCGTAGCACGATTCCATTTTGCCCAGCCCAAACGCAAAAAGGCCCTCCCCAAAGGGAGAGCCTCTCGCTGGAAAATCCAGCAGCGGCTTACGCCACCACTTCAATGCCCATCGAGCGGGCGGTGCCGCGGATGCTCTTCATGGCCGTCTCGACAGAGGAAGCGTTCAGGTCAGGCATCTTCTGCGTGGCGATCTCGCGCACCTGCTTCTCGGTCACTTTGCCCTTCTTTTCCTTGTTGGGCGTACCCGATCCCTTTTCAATTCCGGCGGCCTTCTTCAGCAGAACCGCGGCCGGCGGCGTCTTGGTGATGAAGCTGAAAGTGCGATCGCCATACACCGTGATAACCACGGGGATGACCAGCCCTTCCATCTCTTTGTTGGAGGTGCGCGCGTTGAACTGCTTGCAGAACTCCATGATATTGACCTGCGCCTGACCCAGCGCGGGGCCAACCGGCGGCGCCGGCGTAGCCTTGCCGGCCACAATCTGCAGCTTGACGTAACCCGTAATTTTCTTCGGAGGTGCCATTTTTGATTCCTTTGGAATCAGCTTCTAGCTCCTAGCAATTAGCCGCTAGCTGATCTGCTCTGTTACAAATTTTGGTGCTGCCGCTTCTGCGTTTGCCTTCAACCAGCGCCCGCCAGGTGGGCATAACCGGCTAGAAGCTGAAAGCTAGTAGCTAGAGGCTGCAACTACTCAATCTTTTCGACCTTGCCAAACTCCAGCTCGACCGGTGTGGAACGTCCGAAGATGGTCACCATGACCTTCATCGTCTCACGATCTTCGTTGATCTCATCCACCACGCCGTTGAAGTTGGCAAAGGGGCCGTCGGTAATGCGAACCTGCTCGTTCTTCTCAAACTTGATCTTGAGCCGCGGCTTGTCCTTGGTCGTCTCGGAGCGGAAGAGAATGCCGCTCACTTCCGCCTCGGTCAGCGCCACCGGCTTGTCGCCCGTGCCCAGAAAGCCGGTCACCTTGGGCGTGTCCTTCAGGACGTGCCACAGGTTGTTGTCCAGCTCCATCTCGACCAGCACATAACCGGGCAGAAAGACGCGCTCGACGGTGCGCTTCTTGCCGTTGACAATCTCCGTCACCGGCTCGATGGGAATCATCACGCGGCCCACTTTATCGCTCAGCCCAAAGGCCTGCACGCGGCTCTGGATGGACTCGCGCACCTTGCGCTCAAAGCCCGAATAGGCGTGCAGAATGTACCACATAAAGCGTGGGTTGCGCTCGGGAGCGACCGGCTCGGCAACTTGTTCAACTTGCTCGGCTTGTTCTGTTTCTTCTGCCATCTGTTTCTCGATTCGCGCCTGCGGTTAAAGCTAAAACCCGCCCAGCTTGCCCAGCAGCGCATGAAGGCCATTCTGGAAGATAAAGTCCACCACAAAGAAGAACAGGCCAAAGATGAAAACCGCGATGATTACCACCGTGGTTGTGGTTTTGACTTCCTTCCACGAGGGCGTAACCACCTTGTGCATCTCAGAGCGCACATCACCGAGAAATTGGACAAATTCCTTCCACTGTCCAACCACGGTTTCGATGAATTTGGGCATGGAACTCTTGCCCTGCCGTTTGATCGGGCCGTCGCCGCCGCCCGCCAATGCTAACTTTGTTGCCATGCTTGCGCTTCCTTCGCGCGCGGCGCTGGGCCGCGCATTCTACTCAATCTGGCAGGGGCGGAGGGATTCGAACCCCCAAGTTCGGTTTTGGAGACCGACAGTTTAGCCGTTGAGCTTACGCCCCTAAAAACAGTGGTCAGTTGTCAGTGATCAGTGGTCAGTTCCATCGCCTGAAGTTCCAAGGCTCTTACTGATCACTGTCCACTGTGTTCACTGTAGTTACTTCGATTCCTTGTGCGGCTGGTGCTTGCGGCAGCGGTTACAGAACTTCTTGAACTCCAGACGGCCCGTGGTCGTCTTCTTGTTCTTGGTGGTTGTGTAATTCCGCTCCTTGCACTCCGTGCACTGCAATGTAACAATTTCCCGCATTTCCAATCCTTCCAGTGTTCAGTGGTCAGTAGTCAGTGGTCAGTAGTCAGTGGTCAGTTTTTACTGATCCCTGACCACTGAATCCTGATCCCTATTACTTGATAATGTCGCTCACCGTACCAGCGCCCACCGTGCGGCCGCCCTCGCGGATCGCAAACCGTAGGCCCTTTTCCAGCGCTACCGGCGTGATCAGCTCA
>Ga0224559_1001209_pt1 | contig 14650 bp, 14 predicted proteins | sample 714S33034metaG_FD_180676 | JGI IMG/M metagenome (GOLD analysis project Ga0224559, IMG submission 180676) | Peat soil microbial communities from Stordalen Mire, Sweden - 717 S3 30-34 | ecosystem: Environmental > Terrestrial > Soil > Wetlands > Peat | place: Sweden: Norrbotten County, Stordalen... | reverse complement strand
CACCGCCCTTGAAATGTTTGGTATAGAAGAGCAGTTTTGATGCGGTGCCGACGGGAACTATCGCCGGTAGAAAGGCGAGGTCGGTTATGGTCGGGCCGCAAGGATAGGAAATTCAACTGCACAAGTAAGGATAACATCGGAAATTTCGGGATTGATGGTCAACTGCTGCACAAGGCCCGGTATCTCCTGTTCGATCTGTTCAATATGACGAATGTGCAGCAACAGATAATCGAGTTTTTGACGGAGTCGGTCAGGGAGATGCGAGGCCTCCTTTTGCACAGACGACATCATGGTATTGAAATCGCCATGTTCAACTAATCCCCCCCTGGTTCGAATCAGGAGGATTTGCTCGACCAAATCATTGAGATGTTCGCGTGTAACGCTTCCCGGAGGCAATTCACGCGCCAAATCATCCCGCGCATTAGGAAGGTAGATCAAGGAGTTTTTCAATACTGCATTCGATGACTTGAATTGTTCCAGCACATCGCCTTGGACGGATAAACGCTGTTCGAGCAAATGCAACTTTTGCTGAAACTCGGTATCTTTATTTAAACTACTGGCAGCATGACCTTCTCGCAACTCGCCTACGACCTCTCGCATGTTGCTTATGATCGAATTTACTTTGTCGTAATTGTTTGACAAACTGAAGTTTAATTCCATTACAGTCTCGCCGAGTCGGGCTTCGTCGCGTTGCAATTGGCTAAAATAACTTAACAAGACATTATGGCTGCGCAAATCGATTGGTTGAGTAAGCATAAACAGAATCACCAACGTGATAGCTGTGAAAGTCGCGGCCCCCATTCGATAAAGGTCTGCTTGTTCCCCCAATTTATTAATCCATTTCATTCGAGAGTTTTGCCTTTATATTCCCCGGTCAGGGTACGAAGGAATGCAGCGATCTTGCTTACCTCGTCCGCATCAACCTTCCTGCCGAGCTGATATCGTGCCATCACCTTTACTGCGTCTTCAAGTTCCTTTGCCGAGCCATCATGCAGATAAGGTGGAGTTAAAGCGATGTTGCGCAGTGACGGCACCTTGAAGAAATGGCGGTCCCTGGCTTGATTCGTGACGCTAAATCTTCCCTGATCAGCATCGGTGAGATGCCCCCGTGCAGCGAAATAGTCTTCCATAATGCCCAGCTTCTGGTACATATTGCCGCCGATATTTATTCCCTGATGACAGCTTATGCAACCCAATTGTTTGAAAAGACGATAGCCAGCCTGTTCCTCGTTGTTTAATGCAGTCTTGTCGCCGCGCAGAAAGCGATCAAAGCGGGAGTTGGGAGTAATTAATGATCGTTCAAAAGTGGCGATGGCGTCTTTGACGTTGTGCGGTTGAATTCCATCGTCATATATGGTTTTAAACTTCGAGCGATAATTCTGATCTTCCGACAGAGCGGCTATGGCACCGGGCCATGTGCTACCCATCTCGACCGGGTTTTGCAGCGGTCCATCAATCTGGTCTTCCAGCGTCTCTGCACGACCATTCCAGAACTGCCGGAAATTGAAACCACTATTGAATACCGTTGGCGCATTGATTCCGCCTTCTTTGCCGCCGATACCGCGTGAATAAGTCAGCCGATCCACTCCGCCGGTAGCGAGGTTGTGACAATGAGCACAGGATATAGAGCCATCGCCAGAAAGTCTTGGGTCATTAAAAAGCTCTTCACCGAGTGCAACCTTCCGAGTGTCCAGCGATTGGGAAAGAGGCAAAGGCGTAATTGGATTCGGTGCCGCACTCGTCTTATCCTGCACCGTGGTAGGCGTAGAGAAATCTGACGAATTGTGCTCATAAATATAAAATAATCCGACACCACCCAAAAATGCTGTGAACAGGGCGGTAGCAACTATCCAAATATTGCGTGCTGACATCGATTTATTTTTAGGAAGATACATACCGATTGTACACTTTTTGTCGAACGACAATTGTCCGTATAAATTTGATGGCTACAAACTCTTTTGACAGACGAACAGAACCGTAATATTAAAATTTGCGGGGCGTGCGGATTTTAAATAACAAATTGATTTAAAAGTGATCGCGCAAATAACTCTACTATTCCTATTCTTAAAAGCTGCTTCAAACGACTTTGTGTCTCTGCGGCGTTCATATAAAGAAAATCAGCCCGTAAGCTGATCTTCTTTATATGCTAAATCAACATTCAATTACTTGGCGGACATTTCGCAAGCTTGTGTCGAATGTTTCTGCGCTGTGGTGCTACAGTCAAGCGCGCTTTTTGAGTTGCCCTTTGCCTCACTCACTTTGTTTTGATCGTGACTTTCTGCGGCTTTGTGGTGGTGTTTGGCTGCCGCTTCATGATCGCCTGCTGCTTGTTTATGGAGGCCACTTGCTGTATTGGTATTTGACATGATGTGTTTTCCTTAATGTATTGGACGATAAAATCCAAAGTGACTGGCCTGCAAAGAGGTGAGCACAATGGAAATACAGATTAATTTTTCAGGCGATAGTATTCAGTGCGTCTGCATACAGAGTTTTAACCGGCAATATATGTTGCGCTGGCAGAGTAAAGTAGAATAGCCATTATCCTTGGCGAGTGAGTTACCCTGTTTTCAAAACGGGTACCAATATAATTTATGTCTTCAATAATTTCAGCTGCAAACCTGGTCAAACAATACCCCGGAGTTCTTGCGGTCGACGGATTAAACCTTGCCATTTCCAAAGGGATTTGCTTCGGCTTGCTCGGTCCGAATGGCGCGGGAAAAACGACCACCATTGAAATACTTGAAGGGATTAATAAGCCAACCAGTGGCACGGTTTTGTACAAAGGGGCGCCGCTGGGAGCACGATATCGAGAAGAGGTCGGTATCCAGTTTCAACACACCGCACTGCAAGAGTTTTTGACAGTGCGCGAAACCCTGGCGTTTTTTGAGCGTCTGTACCACAAGACTCTCCAACTTTCTGAAGTGATTGAATTATGTTCGCTCTCGGATATTTTAGACCGCGACACGCGTAAATTATCAGGTGGTCAGCGGCAGCGCTTGTTGCTCGGCTTGGCACTCATCAACGATCCCGAGCTTATCTTTTTGGATGAACCCACCACCGGGTTAGACCCGCAGGCGCGACGCAATTTCTGGGACTTGGTCAAGTTGGTTAAGTCGCGCAACAAAACCATCGTGTTAACCACACACTACATGGAAGAAGCCTATGCGCTTTGCGATGAAATTGCCATTATGGACAAAGGGCGCATTGTTTCCCAGGGTACGCCAGCTCAATTGCTGGCTGAACATTTTGGCGATGTGGTTTTGCAAATTCCGTATACGGACTCAGAGGAAAAATTAAATGTACTGGGAATTCAAGTTGTACATTCCGGTGACTTTCTTGAGATTCGTACCAGTCGTCTACACCACACCCTGCAACAATTAATTGAAAATGGCATCAATCTGGATCAATTGCGTATTCGAGCCTGGACGCTTGAAGATCTGTTTATTAATGTGACAGGAAAGAAGACTGCGCCATGAGAAAATTTCTAGCAGTACTGCATGCACGCAATATGGAATTCCTGCGGGATCGGTCAGCGCTGGCCTGGAATCTCGCCATGCCTTTCTTGCTGGTATTTGGGCTGGCGTTTACCTTCTCAGGAGGGGGCAAAGATATTTACAAAATCGGAATTGTTGGGGGCATAGACAAATTAGCTGCCGTCGCGCCTAAACTGCAATCGACGCAACATCTGGCTTTCATCCCGTACGAGGATCTGAACAAAGGCATCGACAAGGTGAAGCATCATCAAATGGATATGCTCATTGATATCAGCGGTGCGCCGAAATACTGGGTGAATTCAACTTCACCCAATGGCTATTTGTTGGAACGCATTATTTGGGGGACTGAAGGAAACGGATTTGAGCGGCAGGCGGTTGAGGGCGCGGAGATTCGTTATGTTGACTGGTTCCTGCCCGGCATTTTGGGAATGAACATCATGTTCGCCTGTTTATTCGGTGTTGGATTTGTGATCGTACGCTATCGCAAGAATGGTTTTCTTAAACGACTTAAAGCTACGCCGCTGGGGGCATTTCAATTTCTGTTCGCGCAACTCGTTTCCCGCCTGCTACTGGTCATGTTGGTTACCACGATCGTTTATACCGGCTGCAATATTTTCATCAAATTTAACATGCAAGGCTCGTATTGGGATTTGTTGCTCGTCAATACTCTGGGGGCGATGAGCATGATCTCCATCGGGATGTTGATCGCCGCGCGCACGGCCAGCGAAGAATTTGCGGGTGGAATCCTAAATGTTATGACATGGCCGATGATGCTATTGTCCGGAGCCTGGTTCTCATTGGAAGGCGCGAAAACTTGGGTGAAATATGCGGCTGAAATCTTCCCGCTTACCCATATGATTTCAGCCACACGCGCGATCATGAACGAGGGGGCAACTTTATCCCAAGTGATGCCGGATGTTTGGATACTTGCGGCGATGAGTGTTGTAATTCTTGCTATTGGCGCTTATGTGTTTAAGTGGGAATAACCAGTTGCAATCAGGATTGAGTGCTTAAGACGATGAGGGAGGGAAACATGAAAACGACTTTGATCACCGGGGCAAACAGAGGAATCGGGTTGGAGTTATCGAGGCAATATGCCGCAGAGGGGTGGCGTGTATTTGCTTGTTCTCGCAATCCCGAGAAATCTGATGCACTTGGCAAATTGACAAAACAGTATCCCTCTCAGATAAAAGTATATGCGCTTGAAGTGACAAACCACGCGCAGATAGAGAGTCTGGCGCGGACATTATCCAATGAAGCTATCGACCTGCTCATTAACAATGCCGGCATTTATCCGTCATCCGACGCGGGCGGTTTTGGGCATACCAATTATGCGGAATGGATGACTGCGTTCAATATCAACACAATGGCCCCGCTTAAGGTGGCCGAGGAATTCGCCGGTAATGTTGCCCGCAGCCAACAAAAACTAATCGTTACTATTACCAGTCAAATGGGTAGTATTGAGGACAACAGCAGCGGGGGAAATTACCTGTATCGTTCCAGTAAAGCGGCAGCGAATATGGTTGTAAAAAGTCTTGCGCTGGACTTGAAGGAAAAAGGAATTACCGCAGTTGCTTTTAATCCGGGTTGGGTCAAGACAGATATGGGCGGGCCGAATGCAATGCTATCTGTCGAGCAAAGTGTAACCGGAATTAGGCAAATAATCAGTCGTCTCAAAATAGCGGACTCGGGAAAGTTTTTTGGCAATGACGGCAACATTATTCCCTGGTAATTCCGAACCGGGACTTTGACACTGCCCGGCGATTGTTTTGTGCGTATGGCGGAAATTGGTTGTTAAATAAAATAGTCAAGAAATCAATCGCATCAAGTTAGAATAGGGAATCCATCTTCAAAATTAGGGAAATCGGATAAGCGCGTATAGTGTTTCAACCGCTCGGTATAAGGTTACTGTGTGCACGCAAGCTGAATAATTTCAGGGGAAAATTATGAGAAGACCTACGTTGACGTTTGCCTGGAGTGAAGAGATGAGCGTGGGTATCCCCGAGATTGACGAAGATCACCAAAAATTTATTTTGTTGATAAATGATCTTAACCGTGCCATCACAGATCGTATGTCGCCGCCCGAAATCAAGCATAGATTGCAGCTTGTAATTGACGATGCAGTGCGGCATTTTTCCCAGGAAGAAAAGTTATTCAATGAATGGCATTACCCCGATACAAGGCAGCACGCGAACATTCATGCCGAGGTGATTAATTCCCTTAAGGTGATCAATAAAAAATTCGTTCCTTACGGTAATGATTCAGAATGGATGGATGCGGGTGTTCAGGTGAAAAAAATATTGGTAGATCACATTCTAAAAGAAGACGCGAGTTCAAATTTGAAGTGCAATGCCTGACTTAAAGAATACCTGATTTGGTGTTCGGTATCCAAGTCGTTTTCTGGGTCGGTTGTTTAATCGTTCCATTGCGAAGTTTATCTCCTTTTGTGTAATGGTGGTGAAGTCCCTATTTTTCGGAAAGTACTGTCGTATTAATCCGTTCGTGTTTTCGTTTGTTCCTCGCTCCCATGAAGCGTAAGGGTGTGCGAAGTAAAAATCAGCTTTCAATGTTTTGGCTATCTCTTCATGCCCGGCAAACTCCTTGCCGTTGTCTGAAGTAATCGTGCGTACTTTATTCTTGTACGGCTTCAGTAAATCAATCATTGCCTGACAGACCGCTTTTGCAGTTTTACGTTCGACCTTCTTAATAAGTGTCAGCCCAGTCTTTCGTTCAACAATGCTCACAATAGCTTGGCGGTGATTCTTGCCTATAATCGTGTCAGCTTCCCAGTCGCCGATTCGCTTGCGTTCATCAACGATGGCTGGGCGATCCTCAATGAAGAGCCGATTGGGAATCTGACCACGCCTCTCCATCTTGCCGTAACGCTTCCGTCGCTTCTTCTGGCAGCGCAGGTTCTTCCAAAGCAAGCCGCCAGACTGTTTATCTGCATAGACTCGCTGATAAACCGTTTCAGGGCTGATGTTCACGTGCCCGCTAATCTGTTCCGGGCTCCATTGCATCAGCAACCTCTCTTGAGCAAACTGCCAAGCATCGTCAGCCACTCTACGTGCATTAATGGCACGTCGGTCGTCAGCTTTGGCTTGCGCCTGTTTCGGCCGATAACCACGACGACCCCGGTTTCTGCGCAGCTCTCTGCTGACCGTCGATTCGCTTCGATTTATCAGCTTGGCAATTTCACTCTGTATATGTCCTGCTTTCTTTAATACGTAAATCTGGTATCTTTCATCTTGGGTGAGGTGTGTGTAGTTCATTTGTGTAATTTCGACTGGCTGGTCAAAAAGGCATGGATGCTACCGCATCCCGCCCACCTGATCAGCGTTACTCAAAATTGCACTTCAAACTAGAATCCGCCAGATTTAAAGTATGCGGAGTATTATCACAAAACGCGCGGGGAGATAGCCGGTGAATAAATTTGATTTATTGTTTAAAAATGCATGGTGTTGCAATATCAAGCGTTTATAATCTTTGCCATTATTGCTGCCCAAGACACAAATTAAGGATATCAGGATGCAAAAGCCATTTAGATTAATTTTGCGCAGAAGTTTTGCGTTTTTGTTTTTGACCATGTTTTGGGTTTTGACCAGTGCGAATGCCGAGGAAAAGAGCGGTGGTGAAGGCGGTGGCAGTGGTGGTTACGAAAGGCTGGAACCCTTTACGGTTAATTTGGTTGGGCTGCATCAGGTGATTCAAATATCAGTTACGTTGAAACCCGCCAAACCGGACGTAAGCGATAAAATCAAGCTGTATATGCCGGTAATCAGGCATGAGATCATTTTGTTGCTTAGCGCAAAAACGCCTGAGCAGGTTCAGTCATCTGAAGGCAAGCAAAAGCTGATTTTGGAAACCCGTTATGCCGCCAACAAAGCGCTTGGGTTAACGTCGAAAGATGGCGTCGCCGATGTTTTGTTTGAGTCCATTATTATCCAATAACTTACGGCACTCTTAGTTTTTTTATTCCGGTAGAGGGTCTATCTACCGGACTCGCGGTGGTAAAATCCGAACCAACCTGCCACCGTCATCAATATGCCGTCTCCTTCATTTATTCATCTCCGGATTCACAGCGAATATTCCATCGCCGATGGTATCGTGCGCATCGGTGAGGCTGTTGCCGCAGCCAAACAAGATGCAATGCCTGCGCTGGCGCTGACAGACCTGTCGAATGTATTCGGGCTGGTAAAATTCTACAAGGAGGCGCGCGGAGCGGGTATCAAACCGGTTGTTGGCTGTGACGTTTTTGTTACCAACACTGCCACGCGTGAGCAACCTTACCGTTTGCTGCTGTTATGCCAATCCAACGCCGGATACTTGCGTTTGTGCGAGCTGCTAACACGCGCTTATCTGGAAAATCAAGACCACGGACGCCCCGAGATTCGCAAGGAATGGCTAAAGGAAGGGACGGATGGTCTTATCGCCTTATCCGGTGCGCACTTGGGTGAAGTCGGAATAACCTTGTTGAATGGTAATGCCGCCAGCGCCCGACTTCTTGCGCACGAATGGGCGGGTATTTTTCCCGGACGTTTTTATTTGGAAGTGCAGCGCACTGGCTTCGCCCGCGAGGAAGCGCATTTGCGCGAAACGGTGAAACTGGCGGCGGAACTCGGGTTGCCCGTGGTTGCCACCCATCCGGTGCAATTTCTCAGTATTGACGATTTCAAGGCGCATGAGGCAAGGGTCTGTATCGCCGAAGGCTATGTGCTGAACGATAAACGCCGTGTGCGGGCGTTCACTGCGCAACAATATTTCAAAAACCAAGCCGAGATGATTGCGCTGTTTGCCGACCTGCCGGAAGCGCTGCAAAACAGCGTGGAGATCGCCAAGCGTTGCAACCTCACGCTGAAATTGGGCAAGCCGCATCTGCCCGATTTTCCCACTCCAAGCGGCGAAACGCTGGATGATTTTCTGCGTATCGAGTCGGAACGAGGGTTGCAAGAGCGTATGCGGCAACTGTATCCGGACGAAGCCGTGCGTGCTGCAAAAGTACCCGAATACACCGAGCGTCTGGCTTTCGAGATCGGCACCATCATAAAAATGGGGTTCCCCGGTTATTTTCTGATCGTGGCAGACTTCATCCGCTGGGCGAAGCAATATCGCGATCTAAAGTTTCCCAATGGCGTACCGGTCGGGCCGGGGCGGGGTTCTGGTGCCGGTTCATTGGTGGCATACAGCCTCGGTATCACAGACCTTGATCCGCTGCGTTACGAATTGCTGTTCGAACGCTTTTTGAATCCTGAACGCGTATCCATGCCCGACTTTGACGTGGATTTCTGTCAGGACGGGCGCGAGCTGGTCATTCAGTATGTGCGTCGCAAATATGGCGAAGCGTGCGTTTCGCAGATTGCCACCTTCGGCACGATGGCATCCAAAGCTGTGATTCGCGATGTCGGTCGTGTGATGGATTTTCCCTACGGCCTGTGTGATCGACTTTCCAAGCTTGTCCCCGTGGAAGGTGTAAAGCCTGTTTCGCTGAAAAAAGCGCGCGAAATGGAACCGGAGTTTAATGCGATCATCAACAGCGAAGAAGGCGTGGACGAGTTGCTTGAACTGGGCGAGCGTCTGGAAGATTTAACGCGCAACGTTGGTATGCACGCCGGTGGTGTGTTAATTGCACCGGGTAGGCTTACCGATTTTTGTCCGTTGTATTGCGCCGAGGGCGGCAACGAAGGCGACGAAAAGAAATCGGTCAGTCAGTTCGATAAAGACGATGTGGAAGCTGTCGGCTTGGTTAAGTTCGACTTTCTTGGACTGCGCACACTAACTATCATCGACTGGGCAGTGCGTTATGTTCGAGTGTTGCAAGAGAAAAACAACCCCTCGCCTGATGCGGCTCCCTTTGCTATTGAGGCTATTCCGTTAGACGATAAGCGCACCTACTATCTGCTGAAACGCTCAAATACCAGCGCGGTGTTTCAGCTTGAGTCGCAGGGCATGAAAAAGCTCATTGAAAAACTGAAACCGGATACGTTTGAAGACATCATTGCGCTGGTGGCGCTGTATCGTCCGGGGCCGCTTGAGTCGGGCATGGTGGAAGACTTTATCGCGCGTAAGCACGGCAAGGCTAAAGCCGACTATTACTTTCCGGAGCTTGAGTTTTCTCTTAAACCTACCTATGGCGTGATTGTGTATCAAGAGCAGGTGATGCAGATCTCGCAGATCATCGGTGGCTATACCTTGGGCGGCGCGGACATGTTGCGCCGTGCGATGGGTAAGAAAAATCCGGAGGAGATGGCCAAGCACCGCGATGTTTTTGTGGACGGTGCGGCCAAACTCAACTTTGACGTGGCTAAGGCTACACGTCTATTCGACTTGATGGAGATGTTCGCCGGTTACGGCTTTAACAAATCCCACTCTGCCGCTTACGCGCTGGTGTCATATCAAACGGCTTACCTCAAAGCGCATTATCCAGCCGCGTTCATGGCCTCCACCATGTCGTCCGATATGGATAACACCGACAAGGTGCATAACTTCCACGTTGATACGCTGGAGCAAAATGTAGCTGTACTGCCACCGGACATCAATAGCTCGGAATACCGTTTTGCACCTGTGGACGAAAAGACAATTGCTTACGGCTTGGGTGCCGTGAAAGGCACTGGCGAAAATGCGATCAGCAATATTGTTGAGGCGCGCAAGTCCGGGCCGTTCTTGAATCTGTTCGACTTTTGTCACCGCGTGGATAACCGTATTGTGAACCGGCGCGCTGTCGAAGCATTAATCCGAGCCGGAGCGTTTGATTCAATCAATGATCATCGACGGCAACTGTTAGAGACGCTTGACGACGCGCTTGGCAGTGCGGATCAGAAAACGCGCTCGGCCAATCAAAATAGTTTGTTCGGCGATGATGTTGGAATAAATATGCCGGTGGCGATGGCGAATGTCGCGCGTTGGAGTCTGCGCGAACAATTACAAAATGAAAAGACCAGCCTGGGTTTTTATCTCAGCGGTCATCCATATCAGGAATTCGCCGAGGAATTGGCTAATTTCGTCAAAATGCGTTTGAGCGAAGTGACACCGCCGAGCGCTCCGCAGAATGGAGCAGGGCGGCGTGCCGGAAAAGAAGTATTACTGGCGGGTATGGTCGCGGAAATTCGTATTCAGCAAACGCGTCGCGGCCGCATGGCGATCATCAAACTTGAAGACGGTAGCGCGCAACTCGAAGTCACCGCTTTCAATGAACTCTACGAAGGCAGCCGTACCTGGATACGCGAAGGCGAATTACTGGTGGTCAAAGGCAAAGCCAGCTTCGACGAATATTCCGGCAGCATGCGCGTGACAGCGGAAGAGGTGTTCGATCTGGCTTCGGCTCGCGCAACATCAGCCAAGCGACTGGAGATTACTTGTTCGATCAATTCACCGGTTCGCATTCCCCGGCTAACTGAGCTACTGAAGCCGTGGTGCGGCGGCAAATGTCCGGTCGTGTTGCGCTATACCAACCTGCTGGCTACTGTCCCGATGCGCTTGGGAGAGGCATGGCAAGTCAGCCTGCCGGATATATTGCTCAACGATCTGAGAACTCTGCTCGGGGCTGAGAATGTACGCATCGTGTATGGTAACGATTAGCTGCTGAGTGGAGATTGGCGGAACTGAACTGCCGCAGTCTCTTGCTCTTATTCGGCATAAAAACGCACGTTTGCTTACGCTTATACTTTGTGCGTTTCTGTTTCTACGGAGTCTGAAATGTCTGAGCTTTTAGATCGCATAACGATTAACCCGGCAGTACGCAGTGGAAAGCCGGTTATTAACGGCACGCGCATTACTGGTTCCGACATTCTGGAGTACTTGGCCAGCGGGATGTCAGCGGATGAAATAATTGCGGACTTTCCTGATCTGGCGCATGAGGAGATTTTAGCCACGCTTGCATTTGCAGCTCAGCGGGAACAAAGGCTATTCTCGGCAGTATGAAGCTTCTGTTCGATGAGAACCTTTCTAGGCTGGTGGCAGCGCTCGCCGATATTTACCCTGAATCAAGTCATGTGCGAGATGTTGGGCTATTAGGTGCGGATGATCTGAGTGTCTGGAACTATGCGGCAGAACATGGTTTTTTGCTGGCGTCAAAGGACACTGATTTCTATGAACGAAGCCTTGTGTTTGGCGCACCCCCAAAAATAATTTGGCTCCGAATCGGAAACAGTACTGTCAACGAAACAATTTCTCTTCTTCGTGGCCAGTACATCATTATTCGACATTTTGCGGAAGATACAATGGCAACCTTCTTGCCACTAACTCAGCCTAAATTTTAGGAGAATATAATGGCTAGCTTACTCATCCGTAAATTGGACGACGACACAATCACTCGTCTACGCACCCGCGCGGTCTATCATCAAGTATCAATGGAGGAAGAAGCTAGGCGCATTCTGCGTCAAGCAGTCGCTACTCCAAAGAAGCTAGGTGACCTTTCCGTGAAGTTCTTTGGCTCCAAGTCCGGGGTTGAGTTAGAGCTTCCACAACACACTCCACACGAATCGCTGAGCCTCACCAGATGAACGTCCAATTTCAGAAGTCATGCGTTCGTAGCCATCGCTGTAGGTTCTTTGTGGATTAAATTCTCAAGTCTGCAAAAATAATAGTGCCCCAGTTGTTTTCTATACTGCCATGCCACAAAGTTAGACCTGTCCCCTGCATTCCGAATTGATGGGATGTAATTCCGGCTCGTGCTGGCAACAGACAGACAATGAAGATGCTTTGGCTGCCCGGAACTCGGCCTTATGTAAAGCTTTGCATAAGGCCGAAGCGATGACGGATGCCGATCACATCGGTGACATTTGATTATTAGCTGTGTTAGAGTTTTATTATTGTTTTCGTAGCGACGAAAAATATCATGTCTAGGCTATTCTTGCTGCTGGTTTTTCTTCCATCATTTGCATTTGCTGATATTTATAAGTGCAAAAACGGCAATGGTTCATATTTATCGTCGGAACCGTGTAATACCGGTGCGTTGGTTGTCGAATCACAAAAGCCAGTTCAGAATGAGCGTCGAAAAATTGGTATTCGGCGCGGTTTGAATGGTGGGTATAACATCAAAGGCGATATTGGTGGCTTTCCTGTTACTATGATTTTAGATACTGGTGCCAGTATGACTACAATTTCGGGGCGAATCGCTTATTCGCTGGGAGTACGAAATTGTGAAAAAGCTGGGCAAACATTTACGGCTAATGGGATGGCTGATTTTTGTAGAGTAAGATTAACAAAGGTAGCTTTTGGTGGATTTGAGTTTAATGATGTTCCTGCTTTTGTTGCACCTAACATGGTAAATGATGTTTTGATTGGTAATAATTTCTTACATGCTTTTAAGGTCGAAGTCGACGATGACGTGATGTATTTATCACGTTGATAGTTTTAGCCTGTAACAGTATGCTTGAGTTTAGAACGACGTGGCCGTCATTTTCTCTGGGTCGGCCTTATGGAGCGCGGCACATAAGGCCGAAAAGTTGACTAAGGTTATCCAAAAGCAAGCACTTGAATCAGTTTGTTAGACGTGCAATCTTTCTCGCAGCGCTCTCAATATGGTTTTCTAGTGCATCAATGCAAGAATTGAAAGAATGAGAGAAGCCTGTCTCTCGCCGTAGCGAGGTTAGATACACTCGTGCAACAATTTCTGCATTCCGCCACATATTGGGCGAAATGTTGGCGTGAATTGTCGCATCGGGTAGCGTTGATGGAATTGTCCCTCCGGTCTTTGGTGCGAACGCCATGGGCAGCATATCGTAGGCAGGCGCAAGCTGATATGGACGACCATGCTCGGAAACGAATGACAAGTTTCCCGTGTGCATGTCTGTGTTGCCTATCAGTACACCGATTGCCTGTAACCGAGCAACTGCATCTGCAGCCGAAGGTTCGATGTACTTTTCTTTTGCCAGGGCTTGGGCAATGGTTGCCCAGCCGTTTCCTGCACCGACAAATTCAGCATCAAGTGCTGCCATACTAAACAGACCCCGTCTGCCAAATTCGCCTACCCGATCAAACCGTTCTATTTCTAGGAAGCGCTGGTTACCAAAATCCACTACGCTCGTTTGTACTGCAGAAATTTGTGCATTGTTGAGGGTGTTGAGTGCGAGATGCTCAGCCAAGAGCAAATCGCGCCAACGTTCTGTTACTGGGTTATCTTCTGCAACTGTAAATTTAACGATGATATGGCGTGGCCCTGCTGCCGTTTCGACATAGGCGAGGAATTTAGGTTGCTCGCCACCGGCAGATGAGCCGGGTGACTCGCCGCGAGTAGACTCTTCAGCAAACCGGATATAGCGCTCGGCTTTCTGTTGCGAAGTAACGGGTATGAGGTTTGTGGTGGATAAAAACGTGTCTCGCGCTGCTTCGCCCAGTAGTAGGTTACCGATTGCATCATGCCCATGCGCGAGCAACGCACGGAGCGCATGTGTGTCATTCCAATCAGTTAACTGCGACGGTAGTCCGAGTAACTTGGCATGATTGGCGGCCAAGGCTCGGCCAAGATACCCCTGCGGTCGCATATCGTAAAGCCACCAGGGAAGGGAAGCGCTGTACAACGTTTTACCATCACTCTGCATCATCACGAAACCCTCTGGACGAACTGGAATCAGAGTTCCAAGTTGCCGAATCGTCCCTTCTGCAGAAACTCGATAAACTGGTACTTCGTTTATGCCCCTGCCAGTATCTCGTAAGGTGTATTGAATAGATGGTCCAGAACCGATTCGCACGACATCGACTCCAAGTGCGGCTATTGCACGCGAAATGGTAGGTTGACTTAGGCCTATTTTTTCAATAAGTTGCCTAGCCTGAATAGGGCCACGAGCCAACTGCGTTCGAATCGATTCTGTATGAGGCGGCATTGTTATGAATAGACATATGAATAGAATTAAGAATAAATATTACGTGGGAAAAAGTCAATGGTTTGATATCGAGTTGATGAGTGAGTTGCCACGCCCGGTTTAATTCACTGATGAAAGATGTTGTTCAGCAGGTATCACTCTCGAAGAGCAGATCATGCGTCCTATCAAGACCCTCGCGCTACGCAAGTCTGATGGCCGCTTGGAGTTAGAAGTGTGATCTCGAAAATTGAGAAACCGGACTCTCCTGTAGGCTTGTTATACGCATTTTTACCCCCCCCAGCGTCGGCTTTGGCCGATTATGCAAAGTTCGCGATTATGTAAAGATTTGGGGCGGAT